>Ga0187889_10002495_pt1 | contig 17844 bp, 14 predicted proteins | sample June2016WEW_7_10_2_FD_132992 | JGI IMG/M metagenome (GOLD analysis project Ga0187889, IMG submission 132992) | Peatland microbial communities from SPRUCE experiment site at the Marcell Experimental Forest, Minnesota, USA - June2016WEW_7_100 | ecosystem: Environmental > Terrestrial > Soil >... | reverse complement strand
GACGATGTAGCGGAAACCGCAGCGAGGAGCCTTCAGCATAGGTGACCGACCGCGAGGAGCGCGCGGTCGGATTGGAGGTGACCATGTCCGGAGGACTGGGGCCGCTTGCTTCCACGCCGCTTTTGTCTCGTGACCCGGACCACTCCGAATGGTGGCGAGACCCGCCCGCTTGACGCTTGTCCCGTTCTTACCCAGACCTAGCGACTCGGTCATCTGGAGCCGGCAAGCGAACCGAACGAAGCTGAGGATGCGGTCTGGAGAGAATCAAGGGTCGGTCACGTAGCGAGTACCGTCGTGGAGGCTTCGGACGTCGCGGCGGGACCCCACAGAGGTGAAGCCGGAACCGCGGCAAACGACCGGGAACTCCGGGGGGCTCGGTTCGACTCCGCATACGCCCGGTTGCGCCCCCGGCGCAAGAGACCCGCATCCTGGAGCTCCTTCGTGATCTTCTCGACCGCGAGACTGACGTCCGAAGGCCGGCGACCGCCGGTGCAGACCAGCTTGCCGCTGCCGAAGAGGAGGACCACCACGCGCGGTTCCGTCAGGCGGCAGACCAGCCCGGGAAACTGCTCGGGCTCGTATTCCACGCGGTCGAGACCGAGCGTGATCGCGACCGTAGTCAGGTTGATCTCGCTCTCCAGGTCGGAGGTTGCGACAATGTTCTGAACCTGGGTCTTCGGGTGCTTGAGGATCTGCTGGCCTCCCTTGCGAATCATCTCCGAGACGGTCCGGATCGACTCGTCCACCTGCCTCATGCTTTTCCCGCCAGTGCAGACGACCTTGCCCAAGCGGAACAGGAGGATGGCGGTCTTGGGCTTCTTTAGTCGATAGATAACTCCCGGGAACTGTTCGGGCTCGTACTCCGCCCCGTCGAGGGTGAAAGCGACCGATTGCAGGTCCAGTTCGTCTCCCAGGCTGGTAGAGGCCACAACGTTCTCGATTCGAATTCGCGTCACGGATGTATATATACTATTTAAATGACTATTTAAAGACCTGCACCCTCCCCCGCGTCGCACGGCGTTCGACACAGACCGGTTGAGAGAGTGGCATCGCACCTGAACTGATTCGCCTCACTTCGCGACCGGGAGCTCGAGAAGCGGCGCGTGCGTTCGATGACCGACCGCGACGAGCGGGTCGGGACGCATCGAGGTCGGCACGATACCTACGAGAAGTTCGACCCGACGGGTGGGTCGGGTTCCGTACGGTTTGCCCCCGGGGTGGACGGGCTTATTCGGTGCCAGGTGCATGCCGCATGCGTAGACCCTTCAGAATGGACAGCTTACACGAGGTCGCCGCACGGAGCCAGGCGAGTCTGCCCGCCACGCCGGCGCCGGTCGGGCTGGTCCTGAACATCATGCACTTCGCGCTCCACGACGGACCGGGAATTCGAACGACGGTGTTTCTCAAGGGTTGTCCCCTACACTGTTGGTGGTGTCATAATCCCGAGAGTCAACGACCCGAGCCGGAAGTGATCTACTTTGAAGAACGCTGTATTCGATTCGGTGACTGCGTTCGCGCGTGCCCCCACGGCGCGCTTCATCTGGACGAGCAACGACTCATCCACGACCCCCGTCTGTGCCAGCACTGCGCGGAATGCGTGAGCGCCTGCTCGGCCTCAGCCCGCCAGCTGGCCGGCCGCTGGATGACCGTATCGGATGTGGTAGCCGAGGTCTCGAAGGACCAGGTCTTCTTCGATGAGTCCGGAGGTGGCGTTACCGTCTCCGGCGGCGAGCCCCTGATGCAGGTGGCCTTCGTGGAATCGCTGCTCGCCGCCTGCCGGGCCCGACGGATCCGGACCGTTCTCGACACCTGCGGATGGGCCGATCCAAACGCCCTGCTCCGAGTCAGCGAGAACGTGGACCTGTTCTTCTACGACCTGAAGTTGATGGATAGCGAACGACACCGGCACTTCACCGGTGTGAAGAACGACGTGATCCTGCGGAACCTGGAGATGCTGGCCGAGCGCGGAAGCGCGGTGGTCGTCCGCGTTCCCGTCATCCCCGGAGTGAACGACGATAATGACAACATGGAGGACCTATCTGAGTTCCTCATCCGATTGGGCCTTCGAGAGATCGATCTTCTCCCCTACCACCGATTTGGAAGTGACAAGTATCGCAGATTGCACCTACCCTACAGGATGGAAGGGGTGGCCCCGCCTACGGACAGGCAGATGGAAGCCCTTGCGGCAGGTCTGAGGCGGGACGGGTTCACCGTGCGAATCGGGAGCTGATATGAACGAACGCGTGACCCGCCTGAGGCAAGCGACACTCGACACACGACCTCGGGTTTCCATCGAGCGGGCGGCACTCATCACCGAGTTCTACCGTCAGGACAAGACCGTCTCCGTTCCCATCCGCCGTGCTCTCGCTCTTCAGTACCTGACGGAGAACGAGGAGATCTACATCGGAAGGGACGATTTGATCGTCGGCGAGCGCGGGCCCGAGCCCAAGGCGGCCCCCACCTTCCCGGAGCTGTGCTGCCATAGCCTCGACGACTTTGAGATCTTGAACTCGCGGGAGAAGATCCCGTATCTCGTGGACGACCATGCTCGACAGGTCCAGAAGAACGAGGTGATCCCCTATTGGCAGGGTCGGTCGATGCGCGACCTGATCTTTGCGGAGATGACCCCGGAATGGAAGAATGCGTACGAGGCGGGCCTCTTCACCGAGTTCATGGAACAACGCGCCCCCGGTCACACCGTGTTGGGGGACGTCATCTATCGCAAGGGCCTGTTGGACCTGAAGGCCGATGTCGCCGACGCCTTGTCCCACCTAGACTGTTTCAACGACCCCGAAGCGTCCGCGAAGAGGGACGAACTGCGGGCCATGGCGATCGCGGCGGACGCGATGATCCGATTTGCGGAACGTCACGCCGAAAAGGCGGAGGAAATGGCCCAGGCGGAGACCGAGCCGGGCCGTCGGACGGAATTGCGCAGGATCGCCGAGGTGTGTCGCCGCGTACCGGCCCACCCTCCGCGGGATTTCTGGGAAGCGGTACAGGCCTATTGGTTCACTCACCTCGGCGTAGTGACCGAGTTGAACACCTGGGATTCCTTCTGCCCGGGGCGCCTCGACCAGCATCTCGACTCCTTCTATCGAAAGGGCGTGGAAGAAGGCACGTTGACCCGAGACAAGGCCAAGGAGCTGCTCGAATGCCTCTGGGTCAAGTTCAACAATCAGCCCGCTCCCCCCAAGGTCGGTGTGACCAACGAGGAGAGCGGCACGTACACGGATTTCGCCAACATCAATAATGGGGGATTGACGCGCGACGGGTCGGACGGAGTGAACGACGTCACCTATCTGATCCTGGACGTCATTGACGAGATGCACCTGTTACAACCCTCCTCGAACCTCCAGCTGAGCCGGAAGAATCCGGATGCGTTCCTGAAGCGCGGACTGGAGATCGTGCGCCAGGGCTGGGGCCAGCCGTCGGTCTTCAACGCCGACATGGTTGTTGAGGAGCTGCTGCGCCAAGGAAAGTCGGTAGAGGACGCGCGGTGCGGCGGAACCTCGGGGTGTGTCGAGGCCGGGGCGTTCGGAAAAGAGGCCTACATCCTGACGGGATATTTCAATCTCCCCAAGGTGCTGGAGGTCACCCTGAACAACGGAGTGGACCCGCGCACCGGCAAGAAGATCGGGATCGAGACCGGGGTCGCGCGCTCGTTCTCGTCCTACGATCAGTTGTTTTCCGCGTTCCGCCAGCAGCTCCACTATTTCGCCGATGTCAAGGTGCGGGGCAACCAGGCGATCGAGCGGCTGTTCGCGGACTACATGCCGGCCCCGTTCCTCTCCCTGCTCGTCGACGACTGTATCGCGAAGGGCAAGGACTACAACGACGGCGGCCCGCGGTACAACACTACCTACATCATGGGAGTGGCGCCGGGGACGTGCACCGACAGTCTCGCCGCGGTCAAGTACCACGTCTTCGACCGCAAGACCGTGACCATGGGAGAGTTGCTGGAAACGTTGGCCCGCAACTTCGAGGGTCAAGAGAAGTTGCGCCTGCGGTTATGGAACAAGACGCCGAAGTTCGGGAACGACGATGACTACGCGGATGCCATCCTGGTGGACCTGTTCAACGCCTTCTTCGACGAAGTGGATGGGCGGAAGAACACGAAGGGGGGACACTACCGGGTGAACTACCTATCAACGACTTGTCACGTCTACTTTGGTTCGGTGACCGGGGCCACCGCGGACGGACGCCGTGCCGGGGAACCTCTTTCGGACGGCATCTCGCCCGTTCAGGGCGCGGACCGCAATGGACCCACCGCCGTCGTCAAATCCGCGGCCAAGATGGATCATGCGCGTACCGGAGGAACCCTGCTGAACCAGAAGTTCACGCCCCAGGTACTGAAAGGGGAGGAGGGACTCGGCAAGGTGGCGGAGCTGGTCCGCTCCTACTTCCGCTTGGGCGGACATCACATCCAGTTCAACGTCGTCACCGCGGCCACCCTGCGCGCCGCGCAAGCGGACCCCGACAAGTACCGCGACCTGATCGTGCGCGTCGCCGGCTATAGCGATTATTTCTGTGACCTGACCCGCGCCTTGCAGGAAGACATCATCGCGCGCACCGAGCACGAAGCCTTCGTGACTGCCCTGCCCGAGACGGCCCCGGTCTGAGGAGTCTCGCTCGCGCCGGTCCCAAACGCAGGGCCCCAATCTCGGATCGTTCGACCCGTCAGCTCGCTCCGTGGGTGATTTATTGGGGGAGGTCGTGGGCGGCCGATTCTGGCATGGCCGGCACGACCTCCTCACCGCGTTGGATCCTCTTCATCGTCATCCTTGGGACCCTGATGGCCTCGGTGGACACTACCATCGTGCTCCTGGCATTTCCCACGATCGCCGGAGACCTGCACGCGGGTCTGTCGACGGTCCTCTGGACGATTCTGATCTACCTGCTGCTGGTGTCGATCCTGACCACCCAGGCGGGCCGCATCAGCGACCTGTTCGGGCACGGCCGTCTCTACAACGCGGGGTTTGTGATCTTCACGGTGGGCTCGGCCCTCTGTGGCTTCGCCCCCACGGCGACCAGCCTCGTCGCGTTCCGCGGAATCCAGGCGGTCGGTGGCGCCTTCATGGTCGCTACCGGAACGGCCATCCTCGCCGACAACTTCCCCCCCGCGGTCCGGGGCCGGGTCTTCGGTTTCACCGCGATGGGATGGAACGTCGGAGCCACGCTCGGGATCGTCCTCGGGGGTGTACTGACGACCTTCGTCGGCTGGCGCTACATCTTCTTCATCAACGTTCCCATCGGAATCATCGCCGTTTCCCTGGGCTACCGGTACCTCGGCGTGGGGAACCGCACGAAGGCGCGCCTGGACATCGCCGGGATGCTCCTGCTCGCCGCCGTGCTGGGGCTGATCGTCTACGGAGCCACCGACTTCGCCTCCTACGGCGCCTCGGTGTGGAACCTGAGCCTCATCGCGCTCGGCGCGGTGATGGCCGTACCGTTCTTCTGGTGGGAACGGCGCGCCATCAGTCCGACCATCAACCTGGTGCTGTTCCGTTCCCGGCTGCTCTCGCGATCCCTCGCGGCGTCGTTCCTCCAAAGTCTGGGGTATCTCGCCACGGTCTTCCTGCTGATCATGTACCTTCAGGGGATCCGGGCCCTCACGCCGCTCGACGCGTCGTTACTCCTCGTTCCGGGATACGTCCTCTCCTCGGGCCTCGCGCCGATCGCGGGCCGATGGGCCGATCGCTGGGGACCCGCGCGCCTGGCGACGCTCGGAATCGCGTTCATGCTCGTGGGCGTCCTGCTGTACGCCCAGATGGGGCTGACGACCCCGATCCTGGACGTGGCGCTCATCTCCCTGGTCACGGGGATTGGCGGTGCGTTGTTCTGGCCCTCGAACAACAAGGCCGTGATGCACGACGTGCCGCCGGGGTACTACGGGTCCGTGTCGGGACTCCTTCGTACCCTGTCCAACTTGGGGACCATCGGCAGCTATACCCTCGTAATCACCGTCGCCTCGTTGGCGATTCCCCGGGCCGTGGCGTTCGAAGTGTTCGTGGGCGGCCGAGGGGTGATCGGCTCCGTATCGACCGAGTTCCTCACCGCCATCCACGCGGCATTCTACGTCATGGCCGTGGTCCTAGTGGTAGCCGCCGTGCTCTCGGCGACCCGCCAGGGCCGTGACGACGTCGCCGACGCGATTCGGTCCTGAGGACAACGACCCTTGGGGGTACCAGTTCAGCTCGAGCTTCCGACGCGAGCGGGGGTCCACCAGGAGTACCCAGATGCCCCCGCCCCAGCTTCGCGTGTCACCCCGACGGACCTCCCGGAGACCTAACGCCTTGGTGTAGAAGCGAAGCGACCGCTGAAGATGGGTTACCCTCAGTCCGACGTTCTCGAATCGCATGACGCCCCGAGGGGATGGGGAGCCTATTCCCCTGACGCGACGGCGCGGAAACGCGAGGCGGTCGGAACGGAACTGGACGCGACGCTCGCTTCCACGACCCGACCGACTACGGGGCGGGAGCCGCCGGGACGTCGCCGGGTTCGGTTTCCTTCTCGAACTCGTGGTCTTCCCACATGTCGTAGGCGATCGCGACCGCGGCCAGCTGCGTGATGATCGCGAGGGCGTTCGCGACGTGGAGGAGGAGGAGGACGCGGTACACGGAGACGTTCGCGACCGGCACGACCCAGTCGCTGCCAACGTTGAACCACAGGAGGAGGCCCAGAACGGCCATGACGACGGAGAGGCTCCACGAGGCCTTCGCGACCCGCTTGACCCGTCCGGGAACTCGGGTCTTTCGGAGCTGGTCGAAGCAGTAGTACGTGATCAGGATGATCGCGAAACCCAGGGCCAGGTGGAAGTAGGGAACCACGGCGGGTGGGTCCGGCCACATCCCGAGGAGGAACTCGAGGAACACGACCCAGATGACCAGGTAGAGCGCCGACCAGAGCTTCATCCACCGATCCCTTGAGTTTGGGAGAGGGAACGTTCCCTCCCGGGGGAGGGAGACCTCCGTGAGGGATTAAGAGACCTCGGTCAGCTCGTCTCCATACACGCCCCCCGCCGCGCGCCCACGAGAGGGCGCCCGGGAAGCAACGGTCGGAGCCACTTCCGCGGGGACTATCCGATCGGAAAGCCGTCGAGGAATCCCCACCAGCCTTCGAGCGAATCCCGAAGGCCCCGCTCCGCGTCGCGGCCCGCGGCCGGGTCCCCCCGGAGGTAGCCCCTCAGCAACCGGCGCTCCGCCGCCGAGTGTTCCACGTCCGCGAGGGTGTGCACGCGGAAGAACTCATGCGCCGGCTTCGACCGAATTCCGTAGTGGGCACGCAGACCGCGCGATTTCTCGGCGGCGACCTCGGAGAACTGAGACTCGTACGCGTAGAGAGCCCCCAGAGCGGCGGTTGCGCTCCCTCCGAGGGCGTGTTTGTCGTACGCGGCCAGGAGGCGCCTCGTCGGCCCCGTCGGCCTCGGGGGAGGGACGCGGGCTCCGATCGCCCGGGCGAAGTCCAGCCAGAGCTCGGGGTGGGTAGGCGACCGCCCCTCCTCATCCACGAGGTTCTCCAACAGGACCCGCCGGTCCCTCGGGTTCGCGATCCGGGAGTAGGCCCCCGCCACGTAGCGGGGGAAATTGACCTCGAAATGGTAGTACTGACCCGCGTACTCCCGCAACGTCTCGATCGGGAGTTCTCCCCTGGACCATGCCGTGTAGAACGGATGTCGCAGCAAGTGCCGTCGGCGGACGAGTTTGTCGAGGTCACGGGTCGTCGTCATCGAGAACGGAAGTCAGAGGGGGGATTCGTAACTTTCGGTCGGGTCAAAGGGGTTCGGAGGACCACCTTGTGGCGCTCTGGGGAGGTCGCCGGGTCCATGTTTTCTGTGCCGCACGTGTGCGGGAAGGATATTCTTCATCGACTCCGGCCCGTGCTGACGGGGAGCCTATCGGGCACGTCCCTCCCCGCGGCCGCTCATTCTCCCGTGCGAGGAAGCTCCGGACCGGAAGGTCGGTCGGGGCATCCTCCCCAAATAGCCAGCCCCGGTGGCTCGCCCCGGATTCGGATGGAGGCCGACAACGTGAGCCGGGATTTCGACACGCTGTCGGCGGTCTACGACGAGACGCGCCAACCGCTCGACCCAGCGACGATCCGGAGCCTCCATGACTATCTTGAGGAGCATCGCTGGGGGGCGATCCTCGAGGTGGGTGTCGGAACCGGCCGGGTCGCCCGTCCGCTCGTCGACCGGGGCTTCCGGGTAGTTGGGGTGGACGCCTCCCGCGGAATGCTCGGACGTGCGGCGGCAAAGGGTCTCCCGTACCTTGTGCGGGGGAACGCCTACCACCTTCCGTTCCCGGACGGTTCGTTCGACGCGGCCCTCTTCGTCCACGTCCTTCACATACTGGACCGGCCCGAGCTCGGCCTTCGCGAAGCCGCCCGGGTGGGCCGGCATGGCGTACTCGCGATCCTGGACCTCCCCCCGAAGGGAGAGGGTACCGACCGGCCTCCGGAGGAGGAACCTCGTCGAATCGTTCGAGAGATTCTAGCCGAGGCGGGCTACCCTGACCTCCTTCGTCCAGGGCCCCGCGCGAAAGAACAGGAGATTCTTCGGACCTATCCGCCCACGGAGCTACGGGTGCTGAGCGACCGAGAGGTCTCCGAGCCGCTTTCGAGGCGGCTCGACGCGCTCGAGAAGCGAGCGTACCGCCACGTCCTTCGGGTCCCCGCCGACGTCCTCGCGCGGGCTGTCGCGGCGGCGCGCGCGCGGGTAGGGGCTCGTACGGTCACCTACCGACGGACGGAGGCGCTCGCCTGGTGGGCCGGCGCGCCGGGTTCCCCGGCTTAGCCGCGCTAACGGGTCCCGAACGGTCGCGAACTACTTCGCGAATCGGTGCGCCATGACGTACGGAAGGACTCCGCCGGCCCGGTAGTACTCGAGCTCCGTTATCGAGTTCAACCGACACGTAACCGTGAACGCGCGAGCCGTGCCGTCCTCTGCCCGGGCGACGACCTCGACGGAGGCCCCGGGACCGAGGGAAGTTCCGGTGGGAAGACGCAGCGTGAACGACTCCCGACCGGTCAGGCCGAGCTGTCTCCAGCCTTCGCCCGACCGGAACGCGAGGGGGAGAAGCCCCATCTCGATCAGGTTCGCCCGGTGGATCCTCTCGTAGCTCTCGGCGATCACGGCCCCGACTCCGAGCAGCCGCGGGCCCTTGGCCGCCCAGTCGCGCGAGCTTCCCTGGCCGTAGCTCTTGCCCGCCAGGACGATCAGGGGGGTCTTCTCGGCTCGGTACCGCTCGGACGCCTCGAAGATGGGCGACGCTTCGCCCGATGGGACGTGGACGGTGTACCCTCCTTCCTTCCCTCCGGCGAGCTGGTTCTTGAGGCGCACGTTCGCGAAGGTGCCCCGTACCATGACCTCGTGATGGCCCCGTCGGGCGCCGTACGTGTTGAACTCTCGGACCGCGACCCCGTGGGCGAGAAGGTACCTCCCGGCGGCGGAATCCTCGGGGATCTCTCCCGCGGGCGAGATGTGATCGGTCGAGACCCGGTCGCCGAGGAGGACGAGCGCTCGCGCCCCCTCGACGAGGACCCCGTCCTTCGGGAGCCACGGCGCGGGAAGGTCGAGGTAGGGAGCCACCGCGAGGTACGTGGAGTCGGGGGACCATCCGTACTGAGCGCCCGTGGGTGGGTCGAGGGACTCCCAGCGATGGTCCCCTAGCTCGATGTGGCGGTACTTCTCCGTGAACAAGGACGGGTCGAGGTGGGCCTCGACGATCCGCCGCACCTCGTCCGCGGCCGGCCACAGGTCGCGCAGGTAGACGGGCGAGCCGTCCGGTGTCCGTCCGAGGGGCTCGCGCGTGAGGTCGAGGTCGACCCTTCCCGCGAGAGCGTAGGCGACCACCAGCATTGGGGAGGCGAGGTAGTTCGCGCGGACCTCGTTGTGGACCCGCGCCTCGAAGTTCCGGTTGCCGCTCAGGACGGCCGCGACGAAGAGGTCGCGTTCGCGGACCTGCTGGCTCACCGGCGCGGGGAGCGGTCCCGAGTTGCCGATGCACGTGGTGCACCCGTACCCGACCACCTCGAAGCCCAGTCGGTTGAGGTACGGGAGAAGACCCGAGCGCTCGAGATAGGCCGTCACGACCTTCGACCCCGGCGCGAGGGACGTCTTGACGTGGGGCGGGACCTTTAGACCGAGCTCGGAGGCGCGCTTCGCGATCAACCCGGCGCCCACCATCACGCTTGGGTTCGAGGTGTTCGTGCAGCTCGTGATGGCCGCGATGACCACCGACCCATCCTCGACCGGTGGGGAAGGCGAGCCGCCGGCCGATGCCGGAAGGTGAGGATGTCCCTTCCGGTAGGAATCGAGCGCGGCCCGGAAGGAGGTCGGTGCGTCGCCGAGCGCGACGCCCTCCTCCGGGTTCCTCGGTCCGGAGACCATCGGGACGATCGAACCGAGGTCGATCGCGAGGACGTCGTCGTAGTCCACCGACCCCGGCGCCGGAGAGCCCCACAGCCCCTGGGCCCGCGCGTACGCCTCGACCCGGGCGACGAGGTCTGGGCTCCGGCCCGTGCCGCGAAGGTAGGCGACCGTCGCCTCATCGATCGGGAACAGCGCGGCAGTCGCTCCGTACTCCGGGCACATGTTCGAGACGGTCGCCCGGTCGGGAACGGAGAGATGACCGACGCCCGGTCCGAAGAACTCCACGAACTTGTCCACGACCCCCTTCTCCCTCAGACGGCGCGTGACGGTCAGGACGAGGTCGGTCGCCGTGGCGCCCTCGGGGAGCGAACCCGTCAGCTCCACGCCCACCACCACCGGTGGGGCGAGGAAGTAGGGTTCTCCGAGCATCACGGCCTCGGCCTCGATCCCGCCGACCCCCCAACCGAGGACCGATACTCCGTTCACCATGGTCGTGTGGGAATCGGTCCCGATGAGGGTGTCCGGGAACGCGACCCGGCTCCCGTTCGACCCGCGGGTCTCCACTACGGTCGAGAGGTGCTCGAGGTTGACCTGGTGGCAGATCCCGTTCCCCGGAGGGACGATGCGTACGTTTGTGTACGCGCCCTTGGCCCAGCGGAGGAAGCGGTACCGCTCTCGGTTGCGTTCGTACTCCCGGTCGAGGTTGATCCCGAGCGAGCGTGTCGAGCCGAAGCTGTCGACCTGGACCGAGTGGTCGATGATGAGGTCGACCGGGACGACCGGGTTCACCCGGGCCGGGTCCACTCCCCGGCGCGCGGCCGCGCTGCGGAGGGTGGAGAGGTCGACGATCACTGGAACGCCGGTGAAATCCTGGAGGAGGACCCGTTCGGGGTAGTACGCATACTCGGTCCCCTCCGCGATCTCCTCGCCGTTCGCGAGGGCCACGAGAATCTTCGGGTCCGTCACGCGCGCGTCGAAGTGCCGGAGGACGTTCTCGAGGAGGACACGGGTCGTCCTTGGGCGGCGGGAGAGCCGGTCCGGGTCGACCCCCTCGAGGCGGTCCGCGCGGTAGATCGTGGCGCGCTCGGATCCCCAGGTCAGCGAGTCGGTCACTCGAAGCGGGTCGGACGAGCCCATGACGGGGCAGGAGGCAGGGGTTTTTGGGCTCTTTGGCCGGGTCGGGCTAGTCCGGAGCCAAGGGGACCGAACGCTCCCAGCCCAGCCGCACGTGGGCTCCCGGAAGGGGAACGGCGGCCGGCGTCCTCATCTCGAGTCGCTGGCCGTCGTCGGTCCGCAGGACCACCTGGTTCTCCCGGCCGACGGGGCCGGCGACGAGGACGGTGGCGCCGAGACCGTCGGCACCGGGAGGGAGGAGCCGCAGGTCGGTCGGCAGGACCCCGGCGGGACCCCCCGGCCCCGCCAGGACGTTGTACCCCAGGAACCGGGCGGCCCGGACCGTTCCCGGGTTCCCGAACACGTCGGACGGTCGACCGAACGCGTGAAGCCCCCCGTCGAAAAGCAGCCCGACCCGGTCCCCGAGGAACAGTCCCTCCTCCCGGTCGTGCGTGACATGGATCGCGGAGGTACCGGACGCGCGGAGGACCTGACGGAACTCCGAGCGGAGCTCGGCCTTGAGCTCGACATCGATCGAGGCGAACGGCTCGTCGAGGAGGACGAGGCGGGGACGAGCGGCGAGTGTGCGCGCGAGGGCGACCCGCTGGAGCTCTCCGCCCGAGAGCTGGTCCGGCCGCCGGTCCTCGAACCCGGAGAGGTGGAGGAGGTCGACGAGGCGCCCGACCTCTTCCTTCACCTCGGCGGCCGGCCGACGCTTCAGGAGGGGGGCGTAGGCGATGTTCTCGTAGACCGACCGGTGGGGGAACAGCGCCGGGTCCTGGAACATCAGGACGATTCCCCTCTGGTGGGGGGGACGGCGCGTGACGTCGGCGCCGTCGAGGAGGATCGTCCCTTCCGTCGGGCGCTCGAGGCCGGCGAGGCAGCGCAGGAGCGTCGTCTTGCCGCACCCGTTCGGTCCGAGGAGGACGAGGAACTCGCCCTCGAGGAGGTTGAACGAGACGTCCCGGAAGACCGGCACCCCGTCCCATGCGGCGGAGAGGGCCCGGACCTCGAGGAGGGACCTAGAGCTCGACACGGCGACCTCCGACCGCGATCACGGCGAAGACGGCGAGGCTGAGCAGGAGGAGAAGACCCGCCGCCGCATCCGCGACGGGGAAGAGCCGGACCTCGGAGAGCGCGTACAGCGCGACGGGCAGGGTCGTGAGCTGCGGAGGGACAAGGAAGTTCGTCGCGGTGAACTCACCGAGGCCGAAGGCGAAGGCGAACATCCCCACCGTCACGAGCCCGTCCTGGACTCGGGGAAGGTCGGCGTCCAAGAAGGCGCCGAAGGAGGTCGCCCCGAGCGTTCGAGCGGTGTCCCGAGCCGCCGCGGAGAGGCCCGCGAGCGGTATCTCCAGGCTCTGGAGGGCGAACGGGAGGGCCAGGATCGCTTGGCTCACGATCACGAGGGTCCAGACGTTCGAGCCGGTGCCGAGGAACGGGCGCCAGAAGGAGGAGAGGGCGAACGCCAGGACGACCGGCGACAGGAGGAGCGGGACGAACAGAAGGAGGCCGAGCGCCACGGCCCGGTCCGGTCGACGCACGACCGCGTACCCGCTCGCGACGCAGAGGAGAAGCGCGAGCAGCGCGGCGACTACGGCGAAGAAGAGCGTGTTCCCGATCGCCCCGAGCGCGGAGACCCCGAGGTGGGCCGTGGTCGAGGCGGAGAACAGCTCCGTCCACGCCGCGCCGGCGCCGAAGCTTCCGGTCGGCGCCACCGTCCGATAGAGGACGGCGGCGAGGAGCGCCGCCTCCGCGGCGAGAACGAGCGTGGTCTCGAGCGCCAATGCCCAGCTCGCGGGGGCCCGCCAATCGATCGGGCGGGGGCCGGCGGACCGACGCCCCGGGCTGGCCCTCAGGCGGCTCACCAGCGCGAGGTACACCGCGGTGGGGAGGAGCAAGAGGAGCACCATCGCGAGCGCGAGGACGGCGGCCGCGTTGGGCTCAAGGAAGGTCTGGTCGAGGGCATAGACCTGGGCTTCGAGCGTGTAGCAACGGGAGCTCGCCCCGCAGAGGAGCAGGGGGGGGGCGAAAGATAGGGCGGAGAAGAGGAACGTCAGAAGCCCTCCGGCCGCCGCGCCGACCCACGTCGGTCGCGCCCAGACCTCGCGGTACGCCCGGAGCGGCGGCCCCCCCAGGGTGGCGACCGTCTCCTCGAGCTCGACCGAGGCCCCCTCGCAGCCGGTCGCGGTGAGGAGGAGCACGATCGGGACGTTGAAGAAGAGATTCGCGGCGATGATCGCCGGGATCCCGCTGCCGAAGAAGGACGTGAAGGGAAGGGCGGTCGAGACGACGCCCGAGGGGCCGAAGAGGTCGAGCACGCCGAGGACGACCACGAGGCTTGGCAGGAGGAACGGAACGAGGAGCAGGGAGCGGAGGAGCGACCGACCCCGGAACGAGTACCGACCCACGAACACCCCGGCGGGGTATCCCAACGCCACGGCGAGGGTGGCCGACAGCGCTCCCTGCTCGAGGGAGTTGTCGAGGGAGCGGAGGTTCCGCGTCGCCGAAAGGACCGAGACGAACCCGCTCGTCCCACCCACCTGGACGAGCGCGTTCGCGAAGAGGATGGCCACCGGGAGGAGCGCGAAGAGCGCGACGAACGCGACCACGGGAAGAAGGAAACCGACCCCTTCGCGTCCGACCTTCATCCTCAGCCCCCCGCGAGCGACTGCCACGTGTCGAGCCAGCCTCCGGAAGCCGTGAGGTTCGCGGCGACCGCCGACGGCGTGGTCGCGTTGTTCAGCGCCACGACCGTCGCCGGGTCGATCGCCGCGGAGAAGACCGCGGGAAGCGCCACCGTCTCGTTGGCCGGGTACTCCCACTCATTCTCGGGCAGGTAGGACTGGAAGGTGCCTCCCAGAATCCAGTCCTCGAGCGCTCGGGCGAGCGCGACGTGCCGGGAGCCCTGGACCACGCCCACCCCGTAGATGGTCCGCCAGCCGTACGCGATTCCGTTCCACCAAGAGACGGTCGAATTCAACGTTCCCGCCGCTCCGTTCGCGAGCGCGTACGCGGGGTCGGTGGCATAGCTGACGACGAGCTGGTTGTCGCCCGAGGGGGTCCCGAACTCCCCGAACGCGGTCGACCAATCGGTGGCCGGGTTCGGATGGGTCTCCGAGAAGAACTTCTGCCAGAATCCCTGCCAGTTCTGGTGAAGCACGGTCTCGTAGTACTCGACCTGCCAGGCGAGGAACTCCTCGCCCGTGATGTCATAGAGGGGGTTCTCGGTGACGAGCTGAGCGGCCCAGCTCGAGTTGTCGACGAGCTCGGGCATCGTAGCGTGGGCCACTGCGCCGGTCGTCTCGTTCAGGAATCCGGGAGTGTAGTCGACCGCGAGGAACCCGTACTCGTACGGCACGACCCCGTGATCCGGACTCAGCTCCGCGACGAGCCAGGGCGGGATCGTCGCGAGGTCGGGAGGGGAGTACGGAGCGAGCAGCCCCAGCGATTCCGCCTCCGGCCCCGTGATCTCGTCAAGGCCCACCACGAGGTCGGCGGCAGGGAGGCCGTAGCCCGCCGGGGATTCGAGGGCGCTCACAAGGTTCCCCGACGGACAGACGAGCTCGACGTGGACCCCGTGGGCCTGCTCGAACTCCCCCAGCAGCATCGAAAGGTTCGCCTGGCCGCAGTTGCCGCTAAAGAGCGCCGAATAGGTGTAGACCACGAGGGTGGTTCCGCCGGACGCCTGTGCGCTCGAGTAGTATTCGTAGGTCGCGAAGCCCGCCACCACGACGACCAAGGCGATGGCGACGGAGAGCAACGCCCGTCCGATCCGGCCGGGTCGGCGCAACCGCCGGGGGCCCGGACCTAGGGGGGTCGGTGAGCTTGTCACATCCTCCGCGGGCCGGCGGAGAGTCGCCTCAAGTTTCGCATCGCGTTCCCTTCGCGGGCATTATCCCGTGCAGGTTCGTGGGGTCGACGAGGTTCCCCTCGTCCTCTCAGCCGGTGCCCAGCTCCCCCTGCCGCCCGCAGCGAAGGCGTCGCTCCCATTAAGATTTCGGGACGGCGGGGGCCGTCCGTATTATACGCGCGTCGGTTCTTACTGGGACGGCATCAACGTATGAGCGACCCCATCATGAAGCTCCAGTACGGTTCGGAGCTGGTCAAGCGAGGCTTCGCCCGCATGCAACAGGGCGGAGTCATCATGGACGTGACCACGGCCGACCAGGCCGCCATCGCGGAGGAAGCGGGGGCGGTCGCGGTGATGGCGCTCGAGCGGGTTCCCGCCGACATCCGGGCGGACGGGGGGGTGGCCCGTATGGCCGACCCCGTCAAGATCCGGGAGATCAAGGAGCGCGTCTCGATCCCCGTCATGGCGAAGTGCCGGATCGGCCACACGGCCGAGGCCCGGATCCTCCAGTCGCTCGCCGTCGATATGATCGACGAATCCGAGGTCCTCACCCCCGCCGACCCGTTCCAGCACGTTGACAAGAAGGCGTTCAAGATCCCGTTCGTCTGCGGCGCCCGAAACCTCGGGGAGGCGCTCCGCCGGATCGAGGAAGGCGCGGCGATGATCCGAACGAAGGGCGAGGCGGGCACCGGCAACGTGGTGGAAGCGATCCGACACATTCGCCAGATGCGCTACGACGTGGCCGAGGTCCAGAAGCTCCCGAAGAAGAACGTCGGCGTCTGGGCGAAGAAGGAGCGGGTCTCGGAGTCGATCGTCAACGAGGTCCGAACGCTCGGGCGGCTGCCGGTCGTGAACTTCGCGGCCGGCGGGATCGCTACCCCGGCCGACGCCGCACTGTGCCGCCTCCTCGGGGTGGACGGGGTGTTCGTAGGAAGTGGGATCTTCAAGGCCCAACACCCGATGAAGGTCGCCCGGGCCATAGTCGAGGCGTCCCTCCACTTCGAGGACGCCGACGTACTCGCGCGCGTCTCGTCGGGACTTGGGGAGGCGATGAAGGGGTTGGAGATCGCCACCATCCCCGCCGATGCGCGGCTGCAGACGCGCGAGTCGGAGCCGATCTCGGTAAACTCCCGGCGCCCCTTCCCCGCGACCTGACCGCGGCAGCGGGGCCCGCGGCGATGGCCGTAAAGGGGGGGTCGCAGTAGGGCGACCCCGTGCGGATCGTCCAGGTCTCGCCGTTCTTCCACCCCCATGCCGGGGGCGTGGAGTCGCACGTCCGCGGGATCGTGCGCGAACTCGCCCGCCAGGGTCACGAGGTCACGATCGTCACCTCGCGCTACGACCGCCACCTCCCGGCCGAGGAGGAGACCGAAGGCTATCGTATCCTCCGAACGCGGACCCTGGGGGTCCTCCTCGACACCCCCCTCGATGTCGGCACTCGCCGCACGATTCGCGCTCTCGCGCCGGACGTGTTCCACCTGCACTACCCTCCTCCCTTGACCTCCTACTTCGCGACCCGGGAGCTCTCCCGTAGGAAGATCCCGGTCTGTCTCACCTACCACTGCGACCTCTACCTCCCCAGCGCCGCGGGGAGGTTGCTCGCGGGCCTCTACCAGACGGTGTTCCTGCCCTCGACCCTCGACCGCACGGACCGGATCGTCGTCCATACGAAGAGCTACGGCAGCACCTCCGCGATGCTGCGAGGACGGGAGCTCACCGTGATCCCGTCGGCGGTGGACCTCGCCCGATTCCGGCCGGACCTCGATGCCAGCGGCCTGCGGGCGGACCTTCACCTCGAGGGAAAGCGGGTCGCGGTCTTCACCGGCCGACTCGTTCCGCACAAAGGGGTGGACGTCATCCTGGAGGCCCTCGCCCTGCTACCCCGCGACGTGGTGCTCGTCGTGATCGGGGCCGGACCTCGTCTCCCGAGCCTGGTCGGGCTCGCCCGGAGGCTCGGCGTGTCCGACCGCGTCCGGTTCTGCCCCGCGGTCTCCGACGAAGAGCTCCCCCGCTTCCTGGCGCTCGGCGACGTGTTCGTCTTCCCTTCTCAGAACCGCCTCGAAGGGTTCGGCCTCGCGGTGGCCGAGGCGATGGCGGCGGGACTGCCGGTCGTGGTCGCCGACATGCCCGGCGTGCGGGAGGTCATCGAGCCCGGGCGCGAAGGTCTCCTCGCGGAGCCCCTCATCGCGAGCGACTTCGCCGAAAAGGTCCGGACCATCCTGGACGACCCGTCGCTCGCGAAGCGGATGGGCCGCGCGGGCCGGGACCGGGCCGAGGCCCGCTACGGCCTGCCAATCGTCGCTCGCTCGCTCCTCAGCCTGTACGAAGGCCTGCGCGCAGCTGGTTGATCTGGACTTTCAGGCGCTCGGCCTCCGCGCCCGCCGCCTTCCTCCAATCGGGGCCGGCTGAGGCATACAGGATGCTGCGGGAGGCGTTCACGAGGAGGGCGCGTCCGTGGGCATCGACCCCCTCGCGAACGGCGGTGGCGAGAGAGCCGCCCTGCGCCCCG
>Ga0187889_10002492_pt1 | contig 17850 bp, 15 predicted proteins | sample June2016WEW_7_10_2_FD_132992 | JGI IMG/M metagenome (GOLD analysis project Ga0187889, IMG submission 132992) | Peatland microbial communities from SPRUCE experiment site at the Marcell Experimental Forest, Minnesota, USA - June2016WEW_7_100 | ecosystem: Environmental > Terrestrial > Soil >... | reverse complement strand
GGCAAAGGGATGTTGCGGATTGCAAATCAGGACCAAGGCGTCCTTTCGCAGGGGCACCAGTTCGAGCTTCGAGTCGCGCGTGGGATAGGCGGCAATCCCGAGGTCCACCACGTTGCCCAGCACATCCTCATAGACCTGGTTGGCGCGCCGGTATTCCACGTGGACGTTCACATGCGGGAAGTCTTTGAGGAACCGCTGGACGAAAGGGGGCAACTCGTGCAGCCCGACGCTATAGACGGTGGAGAGTCGGATCGTGCCGGAGATGACGTCTTTGAGCTCCTGCAACTTGCTGTGCAGGCCGGCGTAGGCCTCCAGAATCTCCTTGCCCGAATCATAAACCATCTGCCCCTCGGGGGTCAGCCGGAAGTTCTTCTTGCTCCGTTCGACCAGCAGCGCCCTGAACTGCTTCTCCATGGCGCTGACAGTCTGGCTCACGGCGGACTGCGTGACTTCGTTGATTTGGGCGGCTTTGGTAAAGCTCTGGGTCTCGCTCAAATCGCAAAAAACTTTGAGGCTTTCGATTTGCATCAGCCAAATTAATACACAGAAACCACTTCAAGTCAATCACAATCCTGATCCGGCGGTTTCTCAGCTTGCCTTGGCCGCGCGAAAGGTTTCTGGCGACCTGCCAGCCTGCTCTCATTAACACCGCCGCTTCAGCGCGGTGCAGGGCGGACGGGCAAGGGCCAGGAGAAACCGTTTCCAACGGTTTCTCGGCTTGCGGCCCGTAATCCCGCAGCCTAATACTTGGGCATGTCTGTGCATTCATACAAAAGAGAACTTTTGCCGAAGAGCTGCGGCGGTGGGTGGAGCGGCACGGGTTAAAGTGGCACGAGGAGATTGAAACCGGTGGAAACGGTTTCAATGCCACCGCCGGGCGGTAGTCACCCCGCTGAAGCAGGGTGTGAATGAACGACCCTATCTGGCTATTCAGTTGGCTCCAGTAGCCACTACGGGTTGCGGTGAAACGGAAAGATGTCATGAAAATAAAACACACAGCGCCGGGAATCGTCAATTGCCGGATAGATCTTCCAGGGCCCCTCTTGGCCCTCTGTATTTTCACAGCCAGCGCGGGTTGGGCCCAAACCAACGGCATCCAAACAGCGGGCAAGCGGCCCTACGAACTGGACTGGGCCAATCGCACCGAGGATTACTGCCCGCCGCTGGTGGACTTCGAGGATGTCAGGGGCTGGCGCGTTGAGTGCAAGGATGCGGAGGCGAAGTTCGAGCAAACGCGGGAGCAACAGATTTGGGGGGAGCACGTGGGCAAGCTGAGCTATCGGGGCACCGGCGCCGCGCCGGAGGTGCGGGTTCTGCCGCCCGACCCCATCGTCATCAGCCGGCCGTTCGATGCCGTCACCCTCTGGTGTTACGGCAATAACTGGGGCTGGACCACCGACCCATCCACTCCGCGCGCGGGGATCACCGCGCTGTTCGTGGATGCGGCGGGAGAGGAATTCTCCGTCTTTCTCTACAGCGTGGACTGGAAGGAATGGTTCCTGTTGCATCGGCGCCTGGCGCCCGAGCAGATCGAGCGGGTCAAGCAAGGCGCCCGATTCAAGGGCCTGCTCATCACCAATGGCAGGAACAAGGAGGACCGCGTGCTTTATTTCGACAACCTCGCCGTGTTCAGCGAGCGATTCCAGCCGCTCACCTTCGAGCCGCGGCCGCTGCGCGGTTGCACTCTCTTGCCGGGGCAGTCCGCCGGGGCCAACACCGGCCCTGGCCGTTTGCCGTTCCCGACGCGGGAGCAGACGATTTTGCCGTGCAATCTCACCGATCAATTCACCAACACCATCAAAGCCGATGTTACCGGAACCGCTGGCGCCTTCGTCCTTGCGTATGAAGGCGTCGATGGCCGGCTGGTCTGCCGCTTGAAACCCCGGACCGGCACCTGGAGCGACCTGGCGATGGAATGGGAATCTCCGTTGCGGGCGGGAGCAGTGCGGCAAGGCAACCCGGTCTGCCGGGTCCAGCCTTGCGTGGACGGAGGTGTGTATCTCCAGACCTCCGGAGGCCCGGCCCTGCCTGAAAAGGCCGAGCATCTCGGCACGGATCAGAAAGACGCCCGCATCGAATCGCGCTGGCGCTTGAGCGCGCAGGGCGTCTCTGCCGAGGTCAGTTATATCTATCGTCTCTGGAACAAATCGCTCGTCATCGAGGTATTGGCCCCAGGGGGCAATGTTGCCGAGGTCCGTTTTGGCCGCGCCCTGGGCGACGGTCTCCACCATCCGCGTCTGGTGACCAATCCCTTCTATCCGGCCGAAGGGGGCCGGCCCGCCGTGCTCGTCTCGGGGACGCCGGACTGGCCGCTCTTCCTTGCGGGCAACGCCGACTGGTATCTGTCCAACGGCTCGATTTTATGGGCTGCCAACTCCATTTCGGCCCAGGGGGTGACTTACAACGGCGGCACGCGCTATCTGCCGCTGACCAACGGCAAACGCAACGACTGCATCGAACGGTTCTTCGTGACGCTCTCCCCGCGCTACGAAGAAGTGCTGCCGACCATCCCGAACCCGCCCTCGCCCTGGAAGCAGATCACCGGCACGCGCCTTTGGCGGGCGCACGGCGCCTCGGAGCGGCAGCAGGACGCGCGCTATTGGACGGAGGCGCACCGCTACGGCATAACGCAGATGGTGGTGACCGACCACGAGACGCTCTGGCGTGATGAAGGGGAGAGCTTCACCTTCCGCACCCGGGCCGCCCCTGGCAAAGGCGGCGACCAGGGGGCCTACGACTATGCCCGTCTCATGCAGGACAAGCTGGGCTTCATCTACGGCCCCTACAACAACTTCACGGACTTCGCCCCGGTGAACGAGTTCTGGAATTTCGACATGGTCGCTCGCGCCCCAGACAACCAGCTTCAGCATGCGTGGATGCGCTGCTACGCGCCCAAACCGGCCCGCGCAGTCGAGTATTGCGCCCGGCTCGCCCCGCAAATCCAGGCCAAGTTCCACTTCAGCACCGCCTATTGCGACGTGCATACCGCCGTGGCCCCGTGGCATCGGGTGGACTACGACCCGCGCGCGCCGGGCGCCGGCACGTTCGCGGCTGTCTTTTATTCTTATGGCGAGATTATGCTCCTCCAGAAGCGGGCCTGGAATGGCCCGGTCTATTCCGAAGGCAACTACCACTGCTTCTATATGGGCCTGACCGACGGCAACTACGGCCAGGACCAGAGCTACCATCCGGCGGAGAACCCGTGGCTGGTCGATTTCGATCTGCGCCAGATGCATCCGCTGGGCTGCAACTTCGGCATGGGCAACCTCGAGATGTTTTACGCCAACGCCCCTCAGCCGCGCGGCACGCCGGAAGAGCGCGAGGCTGAAATCGACCGTTTTCTTGCCGCGACGGTCGCCTTCGGGCATCCGGGCTTTCTGGTCATGGAAGGCGGTTACGGCCATGCGCTTCGGAGCTACTACATGCTTCAGCAGCTTCACAGCCGCTATTGCCTGGCCAACGCGGAGGAAATCCGCTACGCCACCGCCGACGGCCAACTCCTGGACACGAGCCGGGCCGTGGCCGGCGGCGCCTTCCAGCGCTCCCAAGTCGTCACGCGCTATGCCGATGGCACCGTGACCGCCGCCAACGGCAGCCGCACCGAACGGCTCCGCTGCGAGGCCTTCGGCCGCAAGCTCGATTTGCCCCCCAACGGCTACGCCGGCTGGACAACCGACGGCGCGCTGGACGTCATCAGCGGCGACGCCCAAGGGCGCCGCTGCGACTACGCCGCTACCCCTGCCTACATTTACGTGGATGGCCGCGGCACGTTCGCCCGGTTCGATAGGGCCGCCGGCAACGGCCCTGGCGTATGCCGCATCCTCCCGAAAGGCCAATACGAGATCATTCTGTATCAGGATGCCCAGTGCGGCTTCGCCATCGGCGCCGCCTCGGCCGTGGCGCTGGACAAAGACAACCACGAGCTCGGGCCGGCCGAGCTCCGCGCCAAGGAGGGGCTAACCTACGTGGGGCCGGTCAAAGGGGCGTTCAGCTACCGCCTGAGCGGTGATTGACAAACGTTAGGCAAGGATGAATTGAGCATCTGCTGCATTTCGAGCGTCCCGTTTCCCCTCACCCCGGCCCTCTCCCTCGGGGAGAGGGAGAATCGTCGTCAGTCGGTCGGCGAATCCAGCGCTGTGCGAATGTTCGAGAGCCGGCCGTGGCTGCTCCCTCTCCCTCGGGGAGAGGGCCGGGGTGAGGGGAAACTGGCTGCCCAATAAAACCAGTTCCCCAAAAGGGACCTGCGCCCGGCATCATGGGGTTGGCCATCCGCTTTTTGCTGGATTAGATTTGCCCTGATGAATGCGAGGCCAGCATCCCGCCGCGGGCGGGGCACGACCAGCAACCCGCCCAACCGCTTCGAGAAGATTTCTCTTGAGCGCGATGCCGACTGGGATCCAGAGCAGGACCCGGCGCCCACCACGCAATTCCTCCGGGACGCCTCCCAGTCCGCCATCACTTACAACGACAGCCCGGATGTCCCCTTCAGCGCCAGCATCAACCCGTATAGGGGGTGTGAACACGGCTGCAGCTATTGCTTTGCGAGGATTTCACATGAGTTCCTGGGCTTCTCCGCCGGCCTGGATTTTGAGACCAGGATCATGGTCAAGGAAGCTGCCCCGCGGCTGCTGCGGAAGGAGCTGGCTTCAAGGAAGTGGAAGCCGCAGACCCTGGCGATGAGCGGCGTCACCGATTGCTACCAACCGGTCGAGCGCCGGCTCCAGCTCACCCGAAAGTGCTTGGCGGTGCTGGCGGAGTTTCGCAACCCGGTTTCGATCGTAACCAAGAACCATTTGGTGACCCGGGATATCGACCTGCTGCGTGAACTGGCCCGCTGGAATGCCATCCAAGTCCACTTTTCGATCAACTCGCTGGATGGCGAACTGGCCCGCAGGCTGGAGCCTCGGGCTTCCTCACCCCGGCACCGGCTCGCCGCGGTGGAGGCGCTGACCAACGCCGGAATCCCGGTCGGGGTGCTGGCAGCTCCGATAATCCCGGGGTTGAACGACCACGAGATACCCAGCGTGCTCGAGGAGGCCGCCAAGGCCGGCGCCCAATGGGCCGGAATGCAGATCATACGCCTGCCCCTTAACGTCGCGCCCATATTCCAGGACTGGCTGGAGCGCAACGTTCCGGGAAAGAAAGACAAGGTGTTGGACCGGCTCCGCGGCATGCGCGGGGGAAGGCTCAACGATCCGCGCTTTGGCAAGCGCATGACCGGCGAGGGCATTTTCGCCGAGCAGATCTCGCAAATGTTCAATGTCGCGCGGCGGAGGGCGGGTTTTCGGGAGAGCGGCCCCGAGTTGTCCACCTCGGCCTTCCGAAAGCCGGGGGAAGCGCAACTGGCGCTGGGCCTCTAACCAGCGGCTGGCGGCGGTCCAGGCCTTGGCGCAGGCGGGCGTGCCGGCAGGGGTCATGGTGGCTCCGGCCATTAGGATCTCCATTGGGAGGTATTCGGAGGTTGCAATTGACGCGCCGCTGCCTGGCGGTGCTGACGGAGTTCCGGAATTCGGTCAGCATCATCACGAAGAATCTTCTGGTCACTCGTGGCCTGGACTCTATTTTTGCAATTATTATGCGAGTTTTCGCATAATGCTAAAATATGTTGAAAATCCGATATTGACAACATATCGTGAAAAACACATATTTTAACAAATTATGCAAGAACTGGCTCGCGACCCCAAGCAAATCGGGAATCTGATTCGCAATGCGCGGAAGCGTAAGGCGCTAAGTCAAAAGGAATTAGCGTCAATGGTTGGTTTGCGCCAGGGAAACATCTCGATGATTGAGAATGGCTACGCTTCGACCAAGCTTCACAATTTGCTCGCGATCCTGTCGGCGCTGGATTTGGAGTTGCAGGTGTCGCTACGTTCGACCGGAGACTGGACCATCGAGAGGTAATCGACCATGCCGCGCCACCGTCAAAATACGCCACTGCAGGTTTTCCTGAACAATGACGCCGTCGGCCTTCTGGTGAAGGACCCGTCGGGGGCAATATCTTTTCGTTATGATCTTAGTTGGGCAAATCGAGAGAATGCGATTCCGGTCTCCCTTTCCCTGCCGCTGCGAGAAGATGCATTCAAAGGTGCGCCGGTCCAAGCTGTCTTCGAAAACCTCCTGCCGGATTCGGAAAGCTTGCGGCGCATGGTCGCAGAAAAGGTGGGAGCAAGAGGAACCGACGCATACAGCCTCCTGTCCGTAATCGGGCGCGATTGTGTGGGAGCTCTGCAATTTCTGCCGGAAGGGGAGGAACCGCCAAAGGATGCACCACCCCTAGCTGGAGAAATCATGGATGAAACGGGAATTGAGTTGCTCCTGAAAAACCTGGTCAAAACCCCGCTGGGATTGGACGGAAAGACCGAGTTCCGCATTTCCGTGGCTGGTGCGCAGGAAAAGACGGCGCTGTTGTGGCATGACAGTCATTGGATAAAACCACATGGCACAACTCCCACCAGTCATATTCTCAAGACGCAGATGGGGACACTGCCCAACGGCATGGACCTCTCCAATGGCGTGGAGAATGAGTTTTACTGCCTGAAGCTGCTGGGCGCATTCGATTTGCCCGTCGCGGCTGCCGAGATCACAAAACTCGGTACCCGCACGGTCTTGGTGGTGAGTCGATTCGATCGTAAATGGACGTCCTCCGGGCAATTGGTTCGGTTGCCGCAGGAGGATTGCTGCCAGGCGCTTTCGGTGCCTCCCAGTCAGAAGTATCAGAGTCAGGGCGGTCCGGGTATGGTAACGATTCTGGATCTGCTTAAGGGCGGAGATATTCCGCGGCAGGACCAAGTAACCTTCCTGAAAGCACAGATCCTGTTTTGGCTGATTGGAGCGACAGACGGACACGCCAAAAACTTCAGCCTGTTCCTAGGACCAGGAGGACGCTTTCGTCTGACCCCCTTGTACGATGTTCTGTCTGCTCAGCCCAGCTTGGAAAGCCGCCAAACCGAGCGGAAGCAGATGAAGCTGGCGATGTGCGCAGGGGACAACCGGCATTGCCGGCTTGATGAAATTGAAGGGCGGCACTTCGTGCAAACGGTAAAACGTGCTCGTCTTCCGGAGTCGTTGGCGCTGGATGCACTCAAGGATGTTGCTGAATCCGTGGATAAAGCTATCGCAGCGGCAGCGAAGCAGCTCCCGCCAGGTTTTCCGGAAGAAATTCATGTAGCCGTTAGCAAGGGATTGAGGGGGCGCCTGGCAAAGCTCTGATCGCTTTGGCCCGGCGTACTGCTTTGAGAGGATTTCACATGAGTTCCTGGGCTTCTCGGCGGGCCTGGATTTTCAGACCAGGATCATGGTCAAGGAAGCCGCCCCGTTGCTGCTGCGGAAGGAGCTGGCTTCCAGGAAGTGGAAGCCGCAGACCCTGGCGATGAGCGGCGTCACCGATTGCTGCCAACCGGTCGAGCGCCGGCTCCAGCTCACCCGAAAATGCTTGGAGGTGCGGGCGGAGTTTCGCAACCCGGTTTCGATCGTAACCAAGAATCACTTGGTGACCCGGGATAGCGACCTGCTGCGTGAGCTGGCCCGCTGGAATGCCATCCAAGTCCACTTTTCGATCAACTCGCTGGATGGCGAGCTGGCCCGCAGGCTGGAGCCGCGGGCTTCCTCACCCCGGCACCGGCTCGCCGCGGTGGAGGCGCTGACCAACGCCGGAATCCCGGTCGGGGTGCTGGTTGCTCCGATAATCCCGGGGTTGAACGGCCACGAGATAGCCAGTGTGCTGGAGGAGGCCGGCAAGGCCGGCGCCCAATGGGCCGGAATGCAGATCATACGCCTGCCCCTTAACGTCGCGCCCATATTCCAGGACTGGCTGGAGCGCAACGAGCCGGGCAAGAAGGCCAAAGTGTTGGAGCGCATCCGCTCCGTCCGCGGCGGCAAGCTGAACGACCCGCGCTTCGGGGAGCGCATGTCCGTCGAGGGCGCTTTTCAGTGGACAGCCTGCGGGGGTTTCCTCATGCGGAGGGGCACGGAGATTGTGCGGTTGCCCCTGAGGGTCACGGCGATTTTCGAGCTTAGGCTGGCGCAAACCGTCAGGGAAAAAGGGCGAGTTGGCGGATCTCAAACCGGCACCTTGCCAAGGACCTTCTCGGGCCACCGCCGGACACTCATCGCGTCCAAGCGTTCACCCACGAAGACGATTTGCTTCACCGACCTCTCGCCACTGTTGCTCTCTCGTTTCAGCAAGAAGCCGCTCCTCCATCAGCCCGCCCCGCTGGCACTCGTCCGCCTGCAACGTCCGGATCACGGCCTGGGCGTAGGCGTTTATGCGCTCCGATTCGTCCAGCGAGGCACACCTGGCGAAGAACCGTTTGAGATTGGATGAGGAAATCCGTTTCGCTTACTCGAACTCCACAGCCATGAAGTCGGGTATCGGCTGGTTGTTGCGCTCCGGCACACACGCCAATGTGCTCAAGTCAAGCTGGACGCTGTCCTCAAGGAACATCGCAGAGATAGCTTCCCCGGCGCTCTCGACCCACCGGGCTCGCCACCTCCGGTCTGAACCTCGTAGCACACGAAGCTCGGGCTGGAAGACCACGTCGTCCCGCCCCATCAAATACAGCGCGACATCTGGCACCAATGCGATGGCTGGGTCACGGACAACTTTGGAAAGTCGAGGTGCCTCCAGAATCTGTTGAAGATGCCGCAAGCGAAGGACTGGGAAACGCCACAACGAGATGTCGGCAGCCGAAGCGCTTGCCATTGGGGAAATGCTGCGTCGTGTTCCTCGCCGCCATGCAGATTTGCAGGCATTCCATTCCTCGTTGCGTTCTTGGCTTGTCATAGGTTTTGTCTGGTGCCGGTGGCTTCGGCCTCGGGTCGTTGAATTACGCGCCATCCAAGTTGGCTGAGGATCTCATCGATCTTCCTCGCATCAACGCCACAAGTTCGCAATTGTGCGACTGAGTGGACACTTCCTCTTTGCCCTGTTCCATCGCGATAATGACTGCGATGGAGATAGCTTTCAGCACGTCTTCATCCATTTGGTCCAATTCAACGCGGTTGGTGGTTCGCCAAACCCGGGGGCGAGCGAGCCGTGCTTCTGCTGCCTGCCGTTGCGCCAGCGGGCGGCAGGCTTCGAGGAGCTTCGCATACTCCTGCTCGCGGTCGGCCGGGCGCCAATTGATGTAAAGGAATTGCGCCAGGGAGCCTTTGATGGGGGCGTCGTCGAGCCGCAGGGGAATGAAGCGGCACTCCTGGTTCAGTGGTTCGCGGAAGCGGAACGTGCCGGCCTTCCGCCGTCGCTGTGAAGCTATGGCGGGACAAGCCAACTGCGCCCAGCCCGAGCCGAACGCATTGGCCGACATGCCGGGCTGCGCAAGTCCGAGGTCCGAAATCCTCACCTGGCGTAGCCAGAACCAACGCGGGAAGAGAGCAACCGCGGAATACGCGGAATACGCGGAAAAGGATTGCTTATCGTCTTGGGTTTCCGCGTATTCCGCGGTTCAAGATCGCAGCCATCTTGGATTCAATTATACGAGGACGAAGCGAAGTCCGAATTGGGAATGCTCCAGCCCTTCCATTGTCCCGCCGTAGCTTCTGAGCGAAGGCGGATCGATCTTCGCCGGGATGCTGTCGCCGGGCTTGAGCACCCATTCATCGAATCCCCCTTCGCGCAGACGCTTCGGCGGGACGGGCCACACCTTCAGCCCGTCTTTCCGCAACCGCTCCGCCAGCGGCCGCACCACCGCCTTGTCCTTCGAGGAGTGGCTCAGAAAAACGTCGTATGGGAATGGCTCGGGCATTGCCGCAGGTCAAAGCGGGTTTTCGGCAGTGCCGACGGCCCCTGGTTTCTTGCACAACTCGTCATCCAAAGTCGCCAGCCTCAACCCGTGCGCGCGGGCCATTTCCACGAGGTAGGCATCGGTCACGTCGGCGAGGATCCTTTTCACCACTTCCGGGGTCATCGGCGGCGCGCCGGGAGGCGCCACCAAAACCTTGCAGCCGTTCTTTTCAACCAGTCTGGCCCGCGGCGGTTCGTCGCGCTGCAGGATCAACTTCTCGCCCTCCAGGGAAAAAGCAACCTCGTCGCCGGTCTGGAGATGCAGAGCTTTCCGAAAGCGCCGCGGGATGACCAACTGGCCTTTTGTCGAGATCGTTGCCGTACTCATGGTGGAATTCTTAGCCGGCTTACCCGAAGGGTCAAGAGGCTAATGGAGGACCGGTTCGACACGTTCCATCTTCGCCAAGCGCGCGAGGCGCTGCGGATCCACCCGCGGCGAGGAGAGCAACTGGGCCGCCGCGCGGATGTCCTTCGCGCTGTGGGTGAGGAAGACGCCGTGGGTGAAAGTTTCGGTGGCGCTACTGGAAGATAACATGGCGGGGAATGGATTCAGGAGGAGGCTTTCGTATGTCCTGGAGGCTGCACCAGTGCCAGGACTGCGGGTTGGGCAGCGCGGAAAAGAGCTTGGATTTCCGGCACGTTGGGCACACGGGCGCGCGCGAATGCCGCGCGCAGTTGGTCGGCGGTCACCGCTTCGCGGGTCAACAGAAATGCGATGTCGGCCAGGTCGTTGGCATCGCCACGCGCCATCTTGGTGAGGATGAGATCGAGTGTCGCCGGGCGGAACACCGTCAGACGCTGGAGCTCCAGCGGAATTCGGACGCGCCGGCCCAGCCAGTCCGGTGTGAGAATGACCTCCAGCTCACGAAACAGGTGCGTGAGATACAGACCTTCCGGTTCGAGTTCCGTGTTGGTGCGTTGCTGAGCCTCCCAGAAATCCAGGTTCTCGTCTTCGACCGCCAGCCACGCAAGCGGAAGGATGGCGTCCACATCGTGCGTGGCGGCAAAAGCGGCGGGACCTGCGGCGTAGCCGAGAGTCAGCGCGGCGCGGCCGAAGAGGGTGATTTCCGCTGCCGCGGCCAGATGGCGGTCGAGGGTCTGGAGAATGCGCAGCGGGTTATTCATGGCGGCAGAGCCAGTCGGTTTTCGGCGGACCTCCTCGCGCGGTCACCCCCGTGTGGCTCACAAGGCGGGTCCAGTGCGGCAAGGCATCGGTCCGCGGGACCGAACGGGGCGGCAGGCGCTCGCGCAGGTAGGCCCAGGGCTCCAGCGCAGCGGCGAAGCGTTCCGCGAGCACCGCAATGTGGAGCAGCACCGGTTCGCAACGCTCCCGCACGGCGAGCCGGCAAAGGCGGGCGGCATCCACGCGCGGCGAACTGAGCAACTGGGCGGCGGCGCGGAGGTTGTCCAAGTTGTAAGGGTGCTGGCCCAGGCACATGGCAACCCCAATTTCTTCGTCGGAGATTGTCGGGATGTCCGGCGGGAGCGCCGGATCGAACTCGCGTTGGTAGTGTTTGGCGCCCCGTTCCACCGCGGTTCTCAGGAGCCATTCCGGCAGGCGATCCCCGGCCCCGCTCAACCGCGCCAAACGGATGACCAAGCCCGACACGTGGGCGGTGTCTCCCAGCCTGCGGGCCAAAGTAGCCGCGGGCGCTTGTTCTTTCAGTTCCATTGGCTGTAGAGTATCATAACCTGGTTTCGATCGTAACCAAGAACCACTTGGTTATTCGCGGAGCAGATAAGGCGGATGCTCGAGGTCGCCTGCAGAAAGGCCGGTAGGCCGGGGGACGGGCCGGAACTCTCAGTGGCGGCCTTTCGCTGGCTTCCCGGCCCACAACTGGAGCTGCAGATACCGTAAGACACTTCAGTGTGCGGCCCCGGTTTCTCCTCGGGCGGGTTGGCAGAACCAGACCAGGAGGACCATGGCCAGGAGCAGGAGGCCCAGGAGATAGAAGCAATCGCTGTAGGCCATCACGCGGGCCTGGTGACGGATGGCGCCGGCGAGGGCGCCGAGGGCCTGCTGGGCGGCGGTGACGGTTTCGGCGCCGCGCGAGGCGAAGTGCCGGGCCAGGGTGTCCAAGCGCTGGGTGGTCGAGGGATTCCAGGGGCTGACGGTCTCGCCCAGGCGCAGCGAGTGCAGTTTCTCGCGGAGGTCCAACTGGGTGGCCAGCAGGGCGATGCCGAGGCTCCCGCCGAGGTTGCGGAACATGTTGAAGAGGGCGGAGGCAGAGCCGGCTTGCTCGGGTTCGAGGAGGCCGGTGGCCAGTGTGGTTATGGGCACGATGACCAGGGGCATGCCCAGGGCGCGGACCAATTGGGTCCAGCGGAGCTGGTCGTAGGCGGTGAGCTGGGTCAGCGCGGCATTCATGAAGCTGCTGGCGCCGAAGAGGGCCAGGCCCAGGGTAAGGAGGAGACGGGCATCGAAGCGGCGCAGCAACACGACGGCCAGGGGCATCATGAAGACCTGGGGCAGACCGCTCCATACGATGGTCTGGCCGATTTGTTGCGCGTTGTAGCCTTGGACTTGCGCCAGGTAAAGGGGCAGGAGATACGTGGCGCCATACATGCCGGCGCCAAAGGCCATGCCGACCATGGAGCCGAGCCCGAAGTTGCGCCGGGTGAGCAGGCGCAAGTTGATGAACGGTCCGGGCCGGAGCAATTCGATCGCCACGAACAGCGTCAGGAACAGGGCGGCCGCCAGGCCCATCGAGGCGATGAACCGGGAAGCCAGCCAGTCATTGCGATTGCCTTCTTCGAGGAAGACAATCAGGGACCCGAGGCCGGCGGCCATGCTGGCGATGCCGAGCCAATCGCCCCGCCGCAAGAGGGCGAGGCGGGGTTTTTCGGTTTCGAGTCCCCAGGCGACCGCGCCGATGAGCAGCAGGCCGGGCAGCAGGTTCAGGTAGAAGATCGCGGGCCAGCCGTATTGATCGGTGAGCCAACCGCCAATGGCCGGCCCGATGGCCGGGGCGAAGGTTGCAGTCATGCCGAAGAGGGCGAATCCGAGTCCGCGTTTGGAAGGGGGCAGCAGTTTCAGAACGAGATTGAAGGCCGTGGGGATGAGCACGCCGCCGGCGAACCCTTGGAGGGCGCGGAAACAGATCATGCTTTCCAGGCTCCAGGAGCTTGCGCAGGCGACGGAAAACACCAGGAACAGCGCGGCATTGGCCAGGAGGTAACGGCGGACGGAAAAGACCTCCGAGAGCCAACCGGTGAGGGGGATGACGATGATCTCGGCAACGAGATAACTGGTGGAGACCCAGGAACCCTCATCGAGTGTTGCGCCGAGGGAGCCGAGGATGTCGTTGAGCGAGGCGTTGGTAATCTGGATGTCGAGGACGGCCATGAAGGCCCCGAGCATCGCCCCGAGCAAGGCGATCCAATGCCGGCGCTCCCGGCCGGGGGCCGGAGGGTTATTCACGGACCTTCACCTCCACGATGGCGGACATGCCGGGCATGACACGGCCCTGGCAGTCGTCCAGGGCCGGGCTGTCAAAGACGATTTTCACCGGGACGCGCTGGACGATGCGGGTGAAGTTTCCGGTAGCGTTGTCGGGCGGGAGCAAGGCGAACTGAGCGCCGCTGGCGGGCGCCAGGCTCTCGATGCGGCCGGGGAATACACGGCCGGGGAAACTGTCGAGGCGAAGGCGAGCCGGTTGACCCGGCCTGAGGCGGGTGAGTTGGGTTTCCTTGAAGTTGGCGACGACCCAGACTGCCGGCTGGACCAAGGCCAAGAGGGGTTGGCCCGGCTGCACGCGGTTGCCGCGCTCGAGGTTCTTGCAGCCGATGCGACCAGCGGCCGGGGCAACGATTTCGGTGTAGCCGAGCTGGAGTTCGGCCTCTTTGAGGTTGGCGTCGGCGGCCAGTTCTCCGGCTTGAGCGGCGGCGGCGAGGGAACGGGCGGATTCGAGGGCGGCTTCAGCGGCCTGGCGTCCGGCCTGGGCGGCCTGGGCAGCGGCTTGGGCGGCGTCGAATTCCTGTTTTGAAATGGCGCCGGCCGAGCCCTGGGAGAGAGTGCGGGCGCGTTCGAGGTCCTGTTGGGTCTTAGTGAGGGTTGCCTGTTCGCGAGCGATCTGAGCGCGGGCCAGGGAGACCTGGGCCTGGGCCTGGCCAAGCTGCGCGCGGGCTTGGGCGGCTTGGGCCTGGGCCTGCTGGCGCCGGACCTCGAAATCGCGGGCATCCAATCGCGCCAGGACCGCGCCGGCGTTAACGAAGTCATTTTCCTGGACGAGCACCTCCTGGACGTTGCCCGCCACACGCGAGCTGACCTGGTGAATGTGGGCGGCCAGGTAGGCATTGTCGGTCCTGACCCAGGCGCGAGCGTGCTGCCACCAGCGGCAACCGGCATAGATGGCGAGGGTGCCCAGGGCTGCGGCTCCCAGCCATGTCGCCAGGCGCCGGCCGGCAAATCGGGCGGCGGCATCGGGGGAAGAGGGACGAGGGAGCAAGTGTTGGGGTTCGTTCCCAGGGCCGGATGCTGCGCCTGGGAATTCGAGGGCCGAACTTCCGGATTGCGCGGCGCCGTGATCGGGCGGGGCGGGAGACAGGCGCACCTGGAATTTCGAGCTTTCCTTTTCGCAGGCGGCAGTGGCGGTCGTGGTCATGGTGTCGTTCATATCAGACTAGCTTTACCGCACTGGCGGGTCTTGCGCCCAATACTTTGCAGCTTGGTCCAGCCATAGGTCCTGGTTATGGTTGGGGCCATGGAATTGAGACACCTGCGCTATTTCGTGGCGGTGGCCGAGGAGTTGAACTTTACGCGGGCGGCAGGGCGGTTGCGCGTGGCGCAACCGGCGCTCAGCAGCCAGATCAAGGACCTGGAGTATGAGCTGCAGACGGCGTTATTCCAGCGCGGGCGGGCGGGAGTGCAGCTCACGCGGGCGGGCAAGGCCCTGTTCCAGCGCGCCCGCAGCATCCTGGCCCAAGCGGCCGAGGCAGCCAACGAGGCGCGCACTGCCGCCGGCCTTATCACGGGCAGCCTGGTGGTGGGTTTCCCCAGCGGGCTTCACCTGAATTTTCTGGCGCCGGTGATTGCAGCGTTTCGCCGCGCCGAGCCCAAAGTGGAGTTCGACTTTTTTCACGGGTTGCCTGGTTTGCAGATCAAGGCGCTGCGCGAGGGCCGCATCGATGTGGCTTTTGTGACCCTGCCGGCCCCGCTTGAGGGGTTGGAGCACCTGGCGATCTGGCGGGTGCCATTCAAGGTGGTGCTGCCGCAGCGCCATCCACTGGCCAAACGGCCGGCCTTCAAACTGGCGGATTTGCGCAACGAAGATTTCGTGTTTTGCACTCGCGAATCCCGGCCGGAATTCTATGACGAATTCTTCCGCCAGTGCGCCAACGCGGGATTTCATCCGCGCGTGGTCAAAGAGGTAGGCGGCTACCCCACGAACATGCTCGGCCTGATCTCGGTGGGCCTGGGCGTTTCGGTGCTGCCTCACTTCGAGCGGGCCGAGCGGATCACGGGCCTTGCCTGGCGCCCGCTGACCCAGCCAAAGCTGTGGATCGATTTTGCGCTGCTCTGGCGGCGCCAAGCCCCCTCGCGCGTGGTCGAGCAATTCGTGGCGGCAGCGCAGGCGCACTTTCCGCTGCCGCCGGAGGGGGAGGGTTGGGGGGCGTGAGGGCGTGTGGAGCGTGCGGAGCTTACACCTCCCAACCCGGCCGGTATTCGCGGCGGAGATAGCGGTTGATTTCCGGCATGTTGGTGCATTTCATCTGCTCGACATCCCATTCGAGTTTCTTGCCCACGCCGGCAAACTGGGCGAGGTGGCCGCTGAGCGCAAAGGCGGTGAGCGGGGAAGCGGCGCCCGGAAAATTCGAACAGGGGACGGTCCCGTGCTTGCAGGCGTAGAAGAGGTCTTCGATGGGGCCGCCATGGGCGCGGGGCAGAACCCGTTTGGGCACGGGGATCTCCGTGCGCCGATCCTCCGGGAGGAACCCGAGCGAGTCGCAGGTGCCGCCGGTACGGAAAAGGCCCTTGTCCCCGACGAACAGCGTGTCTTCGCCGAACTTGGTCTCATACTTCTTCTCGGCGTCCTTCATAATGTCGGGCCGCAGGTCGGCGTTGTCGTACACGTGGACTTTGACCGGTCCCATATCGCCGCGGGCGGGGACTTCGTATCGCACGATGTTGCTCTGGGGATACATTTCCTCGCTGCCGCCCGTGGTATGGAGGCATTCGATGGTGAACTGCTTGGCCAGGCCAATCTTGAGGGCCCAAAACACGGCGTCCAGGTTATGGCAGGCCATGTCGCCGATGGTGCCGGTCCCGAAGTCGCGCCAATTCCGCCAGTTGAAGGGATGGAGGTTGTCATGAAATTCGCGGAACGGGGCGGGCCCGATCCATTCATCCCAGTGCAATCCGGCAGGGACCGGCTTGCTCGGGGGCCGGCCGCCGCTGCCCCCGAAGTTGCGTCCCAGCAGCGAGTGGGTCTCGGTCACGTTCCCGATGGCGCCGGCCCAGATATACTCGCAGGCCAGGCGAATCGTATCGCTGCAATGGCCCTGGTTGCCCATCTGCGTGGGCACTTTCTTTTCCCGCGCCGCGTTGGCCAGGGCGTAGCACTCGTAGATGTCGTGCGCCAGGGGCTTCTGCGAGAAGGCGGCCTTGCCCAGATGAATGGCCCGAATCGCCGCCGGCGCGTGGTTATGGTCCGGCGTGGCAATCAACACCACGTCGATGTCGTTCTGGCATTCCTCGAGCATCTTGCGATAGTCGTAAAACGCCTTGGGCGCCCGCTGGGCTTTAAACCTCTCGCCGAACTGCTTGAGCCTGTCGGCCATCGTCTTGTCGTCCACGTCGCATAGGGCCACGAGCCGCTCGTTGAGCGCGCAGTCGAAGCTGTAACCGCCCATCCCGCCGGCACCGACGACGGCCACGCCCAGTTTGGCATTGGGCGACGCGGCCCCCAGCAGGGAGGGCATCCCGATGAATTGCGCGCCAGCCGCAGCACCGGCGATGGCCGCGGTGTGCTGGAGAAAACGACGACGGCTGACATGGGAGTTTTGTTTCATAGGTTTCTCTTGAAGCTTAGGTTCACATTTATATTGGCTCACACGGGTCTCTTCCGCATGACTCCTGGCCAAATAGCCGGTTGCGCCCGGATAGTCCAGCGGATTTTCTCCGTCCGCCTGCCGGTTCAATCATTTTGTTGACTTGACGCGGGGGTTCGCCTAAGGCTTTCATCAATCAGACAGATTTTGCGTTTCGGTTAGGCTTGTCTGAAACCGCGAGTTTCTCATGCAGAGGCCACACCGAGTGCGCGCCCCATCGGGCGCCGTTCGGCGTGCCTTCTGCAACAGCGCTTCGCGGTGCCCCCGACAGGGTGCGTTGGGTTCGCGCCCCTCTTTTTTCCGGGACGCGAAGTCAGAAAGAAAACGGCAATATGATGAAAACCTTGCTGTCTGGCACTTGGGTTCTTGGGTTGCAGAGCACGAAATTCACAGGATCGGCCCTGGCGCTGCTTGCGCTTGCGGGGACTGGCACCCAAACGCTCGCCCAGTCATCTTATACACCTTACACCTTTACCAACTTCGCCGGAATGCCAGGCGTTTCCGGCGCCGCAGACGGCACGGGCAGCGCGGCGCGGTTCTACGGTCCATTGGGCGTGGCCGTGGACAGCGCGACCAACGTCTATGTGGCGGACACCGACAACAACACGATTCGGAAGGTGACGCCGGGCGGGGCGGTGACGACGCTGGCGGGCCTGGCGGGAACCCCGGGCAGTGCCGACGGCACCGGCAGCGCGGCGCTGTTTAATAATCCTTACGGCGTGCCGGTGGACAGCGCGGGCAACGTCTATGTAGCAGACTTCTACAACTCCACGATTCGGGAGGTCACGCAGGCCGGCGTGGTGACGACGCTGGCTGGCCTGGCGGGAACTAAGGGCAGCGCCGACGGCACGGGCAGCGCGGCGCTCTTTGACGGTCCTACGGGCGTGGCGGTGGACACCGCGACCAACGTCTATGTGGCGGACTTTTTCAACTCCTCGATACGGAAGGTCACGCCGGCTGGGGTGGTGACGACACTGGCCGGCCTGGCGGGAAGCCCTGGCAGCGCCGACGGCACCGGC
>Ga0187889_10002485_pt1 | contig 17874 bp, 18 predicted proteins | sample June2016WEW_7_10_2_FD_132992 | JGI IMG/M metagenome (GOLD analysis project Ga0187889, IMG submission 132992) | Peatland microbial communities from SPRUCE experiment site at the Marcell Experimental Forest, Minnesota, USA - June2016WEW_7_100 | ecosystem: Environmental > Terrestrial > Soil >... | reverse complement strand
TCGATCTGTTGAGCGTGCGACGCCACGAATCCCACCTATTCCTGCGTTACGCCTTGTGAACACAATCGCCGGGCCTCGGTAGGTCCGCCGATCCTTCGCGGCTGCGTATTCCACGAAAGCATCAGGAGAGCCTGTTTGCCAGCCCACATTCCGGAGCGCGAGTAGGCGAACAGGAAGTACCATGAGATCATGGGCCATCTTCAATGTCCGGCGACCCGTGAGCGCGGCGTGCGACCGCCCCGGACTCTTTCTTACCGCGTCGCCGCCACTACTTCCACCCCTTCGCGGCCGGCGTGGAGACTCGGGGCGCCTACGATCTGGGCGCCGTCGAGATCCAATAGCTAGCTGGGATTGACCTGCTAGATTCGGATGCATGACGAGGTTGACGATTGGGTTCGGCCTGGCGTTGGTCGCGCTCGGAATCGCTGGGTACTTCGGTACCGGGGCGGTTCACCCGACGGCGCTCATTCCGGCGGCAGTGGGCCTCGTGCTCGTCGTTTTCGGCATCCTCGCCCGCAATCCCAAAGTCCGAATGCACGCAATGCATGGCGCGGCTGCCACCGCGCTGATTGGCTTCATCGGATCGGTCGCGGGAGTCGGACAATTACTGAGAATGGCAACCGGTAAAGCCATCAAACATCCACCAGCCGCCATCGCCCGCTCCGTAATGGCTATCCTCTGCTTGGCCTTTATCGCCTTGGCCGTGAGGTCATTCGTCGCGGCACGGCGAGCAAGGAGGGGGGCGTAGGCCGAACACCTTCATCGTGCTCCCCGCCTCGACGGTGATCGTAGGTACGACGCTCGCGTATCGCGCGAGAACTCCAGCTACGACCTGGAACATGCGCCGTGATCAGCTCGCGCGCCGTAGCACCTTCGAATGCGACCGCCCGTCGGATACGACATCCCCCCGCCCTCGTCCAACCGTCCGACTTGACCGTCCGCGCAGCCGCAGCCCTTCTGCGTTCCCCAAGAAGCGAGTCCCAGAGTGGTGCACGTCGTCTCTGCCGAGTTCCACCCGGGCGACGTGGCGAAGGAGAGGTCCCCCTTTTCTGCAGCGGCCTACCGAACCCCGGTTCTACCTACCTAAGAAGCCGAAACGGCGGGCGCTAGTCCGCCCATCAGTGGCACCATGTTCTGGTTCGCACCGCGAGACCTGACTGACCCCGTTAAGGGTTACCGCGCGAATCTCGTCGCAAGTTGCGTCAGCACGGGCTGCGGGTTGCCGAACATCGTGCTCGGGCTCGCAACGTACGACTTGACTCACTCCATTGAACGCGAGTGCGCGGAGCTGACCACAACCGGCGAGCTCAAGCGCCGGGGATTCCGCGTAAACCGGGGCGGTCGAAGCCCCTCCTGCGGTTAGCATTGTTAATGCAAAAACCATATCAACAATCATTGGGCACCTTCCTAGCGATGCTTCAGATAGAGAGCCTATCCAAAACTTAGCATCTTTTTGATCTTAGTTTACACACAGGCAATATTCAAGAGAGCATAGCGCCGGAGTATCCGCCCGTGCCAATCGGCCTTGCGCACAGCAAGCGCACCCGCACCCGACCCGGCTGCCGTCCCCTTGATGACAATCGACGTTGAGCAGTGCAAGCCCCGCCTTCGCCGTTCGTGGCGCGGAAGGACAGTGCTCCGCAGTCAGTCAAGCTTTCACTTCTCTCTCACCATATCTCGTAAACCGCGGCCGCCTACGCGGGGCGCGTGCGCCGCGATGTTCTATATTCAAGATTCTGCTATACAGCATCCGCACTTGGCGGGCTAACTTGCTCTGGCGGAATCCGGTGCTCCATGACTCCTGGCGCTATCAGGCGCAAACCCTGGCATGGTCGTCGAGCATCTCACCCACGTGCCGCACGACCATCATCATCCCCACACGGAGACAAGCCACGCCCCGCACGGCCCGGACAAGTTGCCCGGCATCACCCATGTCGTTGCGGTGGGCAGCGGCAAGGGCGGTGTCGGAAAATCCACGGTCAGCGTGAACCTGGCCTTGGCCCTGCAGCAGGTTGGTGGACGGGTTGGGCTGGTCGATGCCGACATCCTCGGTCCGAGCATCCCAGGTATGCTCGGCTTGCCCGCCAACCAACCACCCATGACAACAGCGGACCACACCATCTTGCCGGCTGAGCGACATGGCCTCAAGACCATGTCCATGGGCGTTCTCACCGGCGATGACAACCCGGCCATCTTGCGCGGGCCCATGGTGAACAAATACTTGAACATGTTCATCGGCGGTGTCGCATGGGGCACGCTCGACTATCTGGTCATCGATTTGCCGCCCGGAACCGGCGACACGCAGCTCACCCTCGCGCAGAATGTGCCGCTTTCCGGGGCGATCATCGTGACCACGCCGCAGGACGTGAGCCTCAAGATCGCGCGGCGTGGGCTGCGCATGTTCGAGAAGGTGCAAGTGCCCATCCTTGGTGTCGTCGAGAACATGAGCACCTTCACTTGTCCGCACTGCGGAAGAGACACCGACGTCTTTCGCCGTGGCGGCGGCGAGCGCATGAGCAAGGAGCTTGGCGTGGCGTTTCTCGGCTCGATTCCCCTCGACGCCGATGTCGTCACCTGCGGCGATGCGGGTCTGCCCATCGTGCTGGAAAAGCCCGAGTCCGTCGCCGCAAAGGCCTACCTGGCCATCGCCACGACCTTGGCAGCGCAACTGCAGGGAAGGACCACCACCGCCTTAAAACGGTTTTCCTGGGAGTGGAACGGCACCGACGCCGGCCCCGGGTGGGCCGAGGGCGCGACCGCCAAATCTGGCTCGCGCACGACGGCGATTGGCCTGCGGAAAACGAATCCCAGAACCTTGTCCGTGCTGTGGGAAGACGGCCGGAAAGGTGATTTCGACGTCCGAGATCTCCGGCTTGGGTGCCCCTGCGCCTTGTGCGTGGAAGAGATGAGCGGCAAGCTACTCTTGGATCCAAGCAAGGTCCGGCCCGACATCGCCCCCGTAACCCTGACCAGCGTCGGCAGCTACGGCATCACCATCAAGTGGAATGACGGGCACAGCACCGGGATCTATTCCTTCGAAAGTCTGCGCGCGCAGGTCGAATGCGGAACGAGCGAGAGCGCGGAAGATGTCTGAAGCCCGCCCGGTCCCACTGATTGCGATTCGCGCGGAGGTCCTGCTGAGCGACCCGAACATGTGCAAGTTCACCGTCAGCCAAAGCGTTCACCCGGGTGGGCCGTTTTTCTTCGACCGTCCGGAGCACGCCGCCGGCTCGCCCCTTCCCGAACAGCTATTCGGCCTGGCCGGCGTTGCCCATGTGCTGATCTCGGAAAACGTCGTCAGCGTGGGAAAGCTCGCCGAGGTCGAATGGTCGCAATTGAAAGCCGCCATCGGTGCCAGGATCCGCGCCCAGCTACTCACTGGCGCACCCTCGATCCTGGAAAACACGTCCCCAAAGGTACACTGGGGACGCCCCGACACCGAGGTGCGCGCGGCGATTCAGGAGTTGCTCGACGGTGAAGTCAACCGTGGCATCGCCGGACACGGTGGTAGGATCTCGCTGGTCGATTACCAAGATGGGAAACTGCGAATCGCCATGAGCGGAGGCTGCCAAGGATGCGCATCCTCGCAGGTGACCTTGCGCCAGGGCGTCGAGATCATGGTGCGAAATGTTGCGCCCGAGGTCGTGGAGATCGTTGACGCCACCGATCACGCTGCCGGCAAGACGCCATACTACGCGCCGCCCTAGTGTCTCGACCACGGCGTAGTGATTGTCGCCACCCCAGCTCCGAGCCGAGACCTCCGGGAGTTGTTGCCCGACCTTCGAGGACGTTTCGGTTGCGAGAACACTAAACGCTTGCCCAGTTAGTTTGCGACCGGTAGGTTTGCGGGAGATAAGAGCAGCCGTGTTCTTCGTGCGTTCGTTCCTGGAGGTGCCCGTCGAGGTGAGCAATTGGCAGCGCTGGAACTTCGGCCGAATTGTGAATATTGCGACAGGGACCTTCCTCCCGATGCCACGGAGGCTTGGCGAGCCGGTAGGGGCAGCCGATCCGCTTCGGACCGGACAGACGGCGGCGGAGCCGGTCATGGATGATGCTCCGAACGGCATCCGATTCGGTGCAGGAATGGCGCTGTTCCTGCGGCGCCCGTGGTTTCCGCGAAACCGTCGCTCACGCCTCGGCGGGCTTTCGAACTACTACCGGCGAGAGGCAGCGTGATTGCCGCGCACGGAATTTTGGCACCAGACGCGAAAGTGTGGAATGTCTGCGCACACAGCTGCGCTGGAAATACAGATGATTTCTCAAAATATGAGAATTTGCCAAACTGTAAGTGTGCGCCACGCCTCAGCTATTCTTCAAACCGTTCGGTGCGCTAGCTGGTAAGATCCAGGAGTCGTCGTGTACTCATGGGACACTTGTGTTGCCGGGCAAAACGGTGAACACGCACGAGCATGCTCTCGAGATCAACCCTGCTCGGATCGATTCCTGCGAGCGAAAGCGCCGCGCGTAAGGTCGCTTGGCTGGCGTGTTTACCCAGGACGAATTCGTTGCCTAACCGGCCCACCGACGCTGGTTCAAAAGGCAGATAGGCCAGGGAATGCTTCTCCAGGCCGGCGCAATGGATGCCGGACTCGTGGCGAAACGCCGAAGCGCCAAGAATGGGTTTACCAGGTGGGATGTTGCGTTTGGCGGCGGCCATGACCAACCTTCCTAGTTGCGCGAGCATCGCTGTGGCCACGCCACTCCTTCGCGCCGAAAGCCTGTCGAGAATCATGACCACCTCTTCGAGGGCGGCATTGCCGGCCCGTTCGCCCAAACCCGCGACGGTCACGTCCACGGAGGCTGCGCCCGCCTCGATGGCAGACACCGCGTTCGCGGTCGCCATACCGAAATCGTTGTGGGCATGAAACCCGATGCCCATCGGCCCAGCCCAGGCAACAGATCTGGCAATCATATCTTGCGTTCGGGTTGGGGTCAGCGTGCCCACGGTGTCCGCCAGTCGCACCCGATCTGCGCCGCAGCTTCGCGCCGCTATTACGAACTTTTCGAGAAATTCAAGCGACGTGCGGCTGGCGTCCTGCGCGCCGATGGACACAAAGGGAAAGCGCCCACGCGCGAGCTCAATCAGCGTTTTCAGCTCGCTCAGCACGCCCTGCTCGTCCTTGGCAAAACAGGCCATCAGTATGGGCGACACGGGAAAGGACAGGTGTACCGCCGAGAGCCCGCACTTAGCAGCAGCTTCGATGTCGTCGCGGCGAGCCCGGCACCAAGCCGTCATCCGAACACGGCCGTCGAGCTCAAGTAGCGACCTGATGTCCTCGATCTCCTCGGGGCCCATGGCCGGCGTTCCCACTTCCAGCTCAGGCACGCCAGCCTCGACCAACGCCCGAGCTATCGCCAGCTTTTCCTGCCGTGAGAAGACCACGCCGGGAGCTTGCTCGCCGTCGCGCAGTGTGGTGTCCACCAACCAGACGTCGCGACCAGCCGATGGGGCGTTCATCCGCAACCACCTCCTCCGCCGCTGCACCCAAGCCCACAGCCGCTGAATGTCCGCCGCAGTGAAGCTGGGATGGGCGTTCCGCCGTACACAGCCGAGAGCCCCTCTTCGATGAGGCCCTCCATCTCAATGACGTCAAGCCCGCTCCCGGTGAGCACTCGACGAGGCGCCGCACCGACGCCGGTGGTTAGCACGGCTCGGCAGTCGTGCAGTAGATCTGCGAGATCGAGCCAGCGTTTGATCCCGCTACCAGAATCGGGTGCGTCGCGGACAGCAACGGGCACGTAAGCCAAGTCTTGTTCGGCGAAGATATGGAAGCAGGTGGCTTCGCCCACGTGCTGGTTGACCAGCATGCCCTCGCGCGAGGCTACGGCAACGTAGGGCCGATCCTTCGTCGGTTTGTTGGCTAGGAGAGAAAATGCCTTCGGGTCTGGCATGCCCTCGGCCGGCTCGCCGATAAATCCGCAGGCATCGGCCCGGCAGCGTGCGCAATGGGACATCTGCGGAAGCTCCTTGCTCGCGGTAAGGCGAGCGCCCGCCATCATCTCCGGCCCGGGCTCGCCGAGCGATTCGAAGGGCGTGCCCTTCACAGGCACCATGGCCATGGTGTTCATGATTTCCACTCCAGCGGCCCGAACATCGGATGCGACCGTTGCGATCTCGCCGTCGTTGATGCCAGGAAGAACGATAGTGTTGACCTTCACGAGAATCTTCGTTTGCTTGAGCCGAGCCATTGCCTCGCGTTGCCTGGCCAGCAGGAGCTCGGCACCCTGCACGCCCCGGTAGACGCGGTCCCGAAAGCGCACCCAGCGGTAGATCTTCGCGCCCGTGGCTGGGTCCACCGTGTTGATGGTCACGGTCACGTGGCTGACCTTCAGCTCGACCAATTCGTCGATGTGTTCGACAAGTCCGAGCCCATTGGTGGCAACACATAGGAGAATGTTGGGGAACTCTTCGCGCACCAGGCGCAAGGTTTCCATGGTTTCCACCGGATTGGCGAACGGATCGCCCGGCCCGGCAATGCCCACTACCGTAAGGTGCGGCATCTTCGCGTACACCGCCTTCAAATATGTCACCGCCTGGAAAGGCGACAGCAGCACGCTAGAAACACCGGGGCGAGTTTCATTGGCGCAATCGAAAGATCGATCGCAGTAATTGCACTGCAAATTGCACCTCGGCGCTACCGGTAGGTGGATTCGCGCCGCTTTTCGGTACACCTCAGGGTTGAAGCAGGGATGGTTGGCAAGGTCGAGTTTGGATTCGAGCTTCAGTACCGAATCTCGCCCTCTGGTCAGGTCTAGCATCACGTCACCTCGACCAAGATCCATGCAAATCCGAGGCCAGCTCATAGCACTGTCTTCACTCGATACACGCCGCCGATGGCGAGAAACTCGTCTTCACCTTTCAAAATGCCGCGAGGAAACAACTGGCTCCAGAAGAAGACTTTCACTGTTGGCACGCGCACCTCCCACACTGTGGATCCGAACTCGAAGGCTCGTTCTGAATCCGGCGTGAACGAGCTCAGGTTGTTGAGGCGAACGATACGCTCGCGCGGAGAAATAACTTCAAGAGTCTGGTAATCGCCGGGGTCGTGCGTTCCACGGAAGAGAGCGAAACTGCTCTCGCCGGGATGGCGCCGGCCGAGCTCGTACTGGCAGAAGGTGTAGACCAGATCGAGCTGCGAGTCGATGGCATTGCTGCCCGCCAGGCCCTTCATGCGGTCGGTCGCAAAAGCAAGCTGCCCATCGGGGTCGTTCGCAGTAACCTTCCGGCGGTGAAAGGTCGGGCGCAGGCCGATGCGGCTCTCGACCCAGGCCTTGAGCACGGCTCCTTCGACGGAGTTCGAGTCCACGCCCCAGCCGCGCAAGTAGCGCACGTAGGTATTGCGCAAGCTGCGCCTTGCACTGAGCGTGTGTTCGCGATCGAGCTCGTAAAGGTGAAACTTTGCGGTGATGTGCTCATTGAACAGGCGGGTGCGCTCATCGGGATTTTCAACGCTATCGAGCCGCTCGAAGAGGCGTCGACTGCTTGCCTTTACGCCCTGGATCTCGAAGCGCTGCGGCTGTTCGTTAAACTTCAGGCTGCCAATGTACCAGGCCGGCAGGTCGCACAGATTCCAGGTCAGGGTCCAGTTCTCTTCCATCGTTTATGACTTCACCTCCATGGGGTGTCGAGCGAAATCGGCAGCCCCTTGGCGAGCGGCGAGTGATCGATGAGCTGATCAGCCAATGTCTGGACTTCCGTTCGCACGTTGGGATCGAGTTTGCGCACCCACTCGCGCGGGATGGCCTTGATACCATAGTAGGCGCCGGCGATGGCACCCACTATGGCACCGTTGGTGTCCGCATCGCCACCTTGATTGACAGTCGCCATCAAACAATCCTCAAAGGAGGAGGTCGAAAACAAAAAGTGCAGAACCGTCTGCATGGTATCTACCACGTAGGCGGTCGATAGCTCGTGGTACGGTTCGTAGCGAAATTGCGGAAATTCTTCGGTCGTCAGGTCCGCTTGTCGTCGCAACCGATGCATAGCGTGTCCAATGAGGGCTAGCTGGACCAGGCGACCAACCAAGATGCACGCGGCGTCTGAGAGCGGATGATGGTGGGTGATATGCGCCTGCTCGATGGCCTGCGCCTCCATCAACCGGGCGTCCGCCAGCGCAGCCAGGGCAATGGGTGCCATGCGCATCACCGCCCCGTTGCCTGCGTCGCCTTCGTTGGGCGGACCGTGCACGGTCCCGTGTGTGATGAAGCGCGCGATGCCACGGCGACAGGTGTTGCCGACGTCTGGCGGCCGCGACTGGTACCAGACCACAAAGCGTCGGGCAATGTCCTCGGCCGAGAAGCCGACAGCCACGATCGAGCGCGCGATGCACATGGACATCTGAGTGTCGTCAGTGACTTCGCCCGGCCGCAATCGCAGCCAGCCGCCGCCGGTAAGCTTGCGGTGAACGCCATGTTGCGCCCGGATCTCCGAGGCGGTCATGAATTCCACGGTGGCGCCGAGAGCATCGCCGATGGCCAGCCCGAGGAGGCTGGCCCTGGCCCGCTGGCGCACATCGGGCAAGTGGGTCAGGTATTGGGTCACTCAGTTGTTTCACAGGTAGGAAAACCCAACGGCCGAGCTGCTCTGTTTGGCATCGAGCAGCGTGTTGACCACACTATCGAAGAGTTGCATCGTGCCCCGATAGCCGACGTGCAGCAGACGGCCTGCACCCAGGCGGTCGTGGATGGGAAATCCGGCACGCAACAGGGGGATGGCAAGGGTGCGCGCCACGCGGTAGCCCTTACTACTTCCAATCAGTAACTCGGGCTTGAGCCGGGCGCAGGCCGTTTCGATGGAACCGAAGTCGGTATCTTCAAGCACTTCTTCGACGGCACCAGCGGGTAAATCCGCCAGCGCGTCTCGCAAGGCCCGATTGCGTGCCCCGGTGGCACACAAGACGGGCCGGGCGCCGATCTCGGCGAGAAATCCCGCGAGTCCGGCCACTAGCTCTGGATCGCCGTACACCGCTACCCGTTTGCCGAATACATACTTGTGACCGTCGGCATACGCATCGAGCAGCCGTCCCCTTTCCTTTTCAAGCCACTCGGCCATAACCTTGCCAGAGATCTCGCCCAAGGTGTCGCAAAAACCATCGCAGGCCCGAATACCAATGGGCAGCCTAAGAATGCGGGCTGGTGCTCCGCGCTCGGCCAGCAGGGTGCTTGCGCGCGAGGCCTTCCCCGTCAAGGTCAGATCCAGTGTTGCCAGCGCCCTCGGCATCTCGGCGATCTCCTCGACGCGTGTGCCGCCGTTGGGGAGAGGGCAATAGTGATCGAGGATGACCCCGTCGAGCGTTTCTGAATAGTCCGGAAGGATGGTCGGCTTCACTCCGTAGGCGTCCGCAATCTCGCGCAGGTGGCGTAAATCCGCGGGCGAGAGGATGGGTGGCAGGATGTTCACGGATCCGGCTTGCGGTCCGCGCTGCGTGGCCAGTGCTTCTACAAGCGCGCAGACCATGGCGTGATAGCCCTCGACGTGGCCGTCTTTGAAACTGGGGGTAGAGGCCGGGACCACCGGCAGATGTGTGCTGCGCTTTTCATTGTAGTTTCGGAGGAGTCTTCCGACATCCTCTCCGATGACCTCGGCCAAACAGGTCGTGGCCACGGTGACCAGTTTGGGCTGGTACTGCCGGACCACATTGTCGAGAGCGCGATGCAGATTGGATTCACCGCCAAAAACCGTCTGCGATTCGCCGAAGCTCGAGGAAGCCACGTCCATGGGCTCGCGGAAGTGGCTTATGAGATAGCGGCGAATGTAGGTCGCGCAACCTTGGGCACCGTGGAGCAGCGGCACGGCATCGCGTATGCCCACGCTGGCCAGGGCGGCTCCAAGAGGCGCGCACAGAGTGCACGGGTTGATGGTCGCATCGCCCAAAGTGGCGTGGAATGCCTCGTCCTCTGTGGCGCAGCTCATGGGGTCACCGCCTTGGCCTTCGCCACCCTGGCACTGGTCGACTTGCGCGGCATGAGCGCCCAAATTGGGCTCGTTGCCGTGGCGTGGATCTCTCGCGCGAAGGCTACCGCGCCTTCAAAGCCGGCCAGCGGGACCTTACGCTCGTGGTTGTGATCGCAAAATCCCAGACCCAGCTTGTAGGCTATGGGGCGCTCTTTGACTCCGCCGATGAACACGTCGATGTCTTGCTCGACCAGAAAGTTGGCCAACTCAAGCGCGTTGGTGTCGTCGACGATGACGGTGTTCTCATCGCAGACTGCTTGCAGCTCTTCGTATTCCTCGCGGCTGCCGGTCTGCGTACCCGCCAGCGCCACGGTCACGCCCAGCTGGCGTAGCGCTCGTACCAGGGAAAATGCCTTGAAAGCACCGCCCACGTATAGGCCGGCGCGCTTGCCCTGCAGATCCCTCTTGAATTCCTTGAGCGCGGGCAGCACCTTGCCAAGCTCTGCGCGCACGATTTCTTGCGCCCGCCGCGTCACGTCCGCGTTGCTCAGTCTTTCCGCCACCTCGTAAAGCGCGTGCGCCGTGTCCTCGATACCGAAGAACGACACGCGAATGAACGGGATGCCATACTTCTCCTGCATGGCTTTCGCCAGCGGAGTCATCGATCCCGCGCATTGAACCACGTTCAGGCGCGCTCCGTGGGCTCGTCGGATCTCGTCGACGCGACCATCGCCGGTCAGCACCGACACAACCTCCACGCCCATGCGGCCGAAGTATTCCTTGATGATCCAGCTTTCCCCGGCGACGTTGAAGTCGCCCATCAGATTGATCGACAACGGCCCAACGGAATCGATGTCTCCGGTCCCGATGAGCTGCAGTAGTGCGCGAGTGGCCGCGCTGTAGCCATCGCGTTTGGTGCCGCGAAATCCCTCGGACTGCACGGCAATGACGGGTATGCCAACATCCGCTTCGACCCGCTTGCACACGGCCGCAACGTCGTCGCCGATCACACCGACCACGCAGGTCGCGTAGACGAAGGCGGCGCGCGGCAAGTAGCGCGCAATCAGACTGCGCAGAGATCGCTCCAATCGCTTTTCGCCGCCGAGGACGATCTCTCGTTCGCGCAGGTCCGTCGAACAACTGATGCGGTGCAGCTCCGGACCAGAAGACAGCGCGCCGCGGATGTCCCAGGTGTAAGCCGCGCAGCCCACAGGACCATGGACCAAGTGCAAGGCATCGGCGATAGGATACAGGACCACGCGCGAGCCACAGAAAGTGCAGGCGCGCTGGCTGACCGAGCCGGCCGCGCTCGCCTTGTCGCAGGTCACGGCCACGGTACCCTGCTTGCTCGTGCGGATGACTTGTCCTTCCCTGTCGTCCAGCACCTTGAACTTCATGGCATTCCTTTCAGGTCACGTCCAGCTTGCCAACTGCGCGCCGCAGCCGGTCGACCGGTACCACATCACGTGGACGCGCCCGAAACGATAGCTCCCTGTCACTGCCTCCACGCGCGTAAAGCGCGTGTGTGCGTTGCAAGGCGCCGGCGTAGAGCGGGCGCCTTTCATCTTCGGACAAGGGTGGTTGGCGTCGTTCAAGCAGCTCCACCTCTTGGCCAAAGCGTTTGAGCACGGCAATCCGATGTACAGCCAGTACCGCGGGGTCGAAAGCAACGTCGAGTAGCCTGAAGAGATCCTCGGCAGCGTCGATCTGGGCGATGTCCTCACGAAGGTTCATCGAGGTCACGCGACGATCGGTTCGAAGCTGAACGCCTTCTTGTTGCAAGTCCGGCCACAGGCCTCGCAGCCAATACAGCTTTCCGGGTTCTTGACCGAGGCGAACATCTTGGCCGATTCCTCCTCGTCTACCTCCTTGGGGGCCAGAACCCCGTGGGCACATATCTTCATGCAGCGGCCACAGCCGATGCACTTGGTATCGTCCACGGCCTTCACGAACTTTGGTGTCCATTCTTGCCGGCCGCGTGTGAGTCCCGTGACATACGACATGATGTCTTCCTTTCTATTCCTCGTCGATTTGCTCGATGTGTTTCAGGCGGGGAGCTGCACCAAGGGTCTTCGCCAGCCACGGCGGAAGGTCACCTCGCAGCACATACTGAAGCTTTCCAACCATTTCAGATACCGAGGTCTCGGCCTGCGTCTTTATGGGATGGATGTGACGGGCGGCGAGCTTGGCTGCCGCCGGTCCTCCAATCTGGAGGGTACAGACGATGGAACAGCCTGAAAGAGACGTTGCGCGTGTAGTAATTCGGTCTTCCCCCGCCTTGCCGTCATCGGCCTCCTCCGGCCACTCCAACGTGCCGACGCATGCGGCCTTGTCCGCCTCTATCTCCCATAGGTAGAACGTACTCGCACTCCCGAAGTGCTGGTTGATTCGTTCCCCATCGCTGCTGGTGAATGCGACTTTCATCACTTGCTCCTCCTTCGGTCCGTCAGCGCATGATTTCGAAGTGGCGGTCGTCACAGGTCTCGTCCTTGATATCGATGAACTTGTTGCAGATCTCGGTCAGCATGTTGATGGCGCCCTGGTAGCCGACGAGGGGCCGACGGTGCAGGTTGACCCGGTCGAAGATGGGGAAGCCGAAACGGAAGAGCGGGATGTTGGCGTCGCGGGCGATTTGCTTGCCGTGGGTGTCGCCGATGATGCCATCGACCTTGTCGGTCATGACAAGAGAGCGGAGGTGCCACAGATCTTTGTTCATGTAGACCTTGCTCGTCTTGCCGAAGGGGGAGGTATCGAGCAATGCGTGCAGCTCGCGTTCGAGCTTTTTGGAGCCCTTGGAGCACAGGATGTGGTACGGCGTGGCCCCCATCTCGAGCAGGAACGAGACATAGCCGAGGAGGTAGTCGGAATCGCCGTAGACCGCGAACTTCTTACCGTGCATGTACTGCTGGGCGTCGGTCATGGCGTCCACCGCGCGGCCGCGCTCGGCCTTGAGCTCGGCCGGTACGGGCTTGCCGAATAGCGAGGAAAGCTTCATGAGGAAGTCGTCGGTCTTGGCGACGCCCATGGGCATGGGCATGGAAACATGCTCGCCCGCGTATTGTTCCTTGAGCCAAACAAAGGTCTTGGAGGTGGCAAAGGGCGCCACGGTCACCGTAGCCTTTCCGTTGATGGAATCCGCGGCCTCTTGCAAGGAGGTTCCGCCGGGATAAGGTCGGTAAGTGCCGTCATTAGGAGAGTCGAAAGTCTCGGAGATATCAGCGAGGAAGGTGTACGGGATCTCGAAGAGCTCGAAGATCCGCTTGTACTCGCGGTAGTTCCCGGTGTTGGCATCGAAGCCGGCGATGAAGTTGAGCTTGCCCGTGCAGCGCCCCTCGACGGCCTTGTCCTCTGTGAGGGTCTGCAAGAGGCTCATGAGCATGGAGTCGTAGCCATGCACGTGCGATCCGCTGAACGAGGGTGTGTTGGCAAAGGGCAAGAGAAAGTCCTTGGGGATACACCCCTTTTGCCGGGCGTTACCGATGAACGATCTTAGGTCGTCGCCGATGACCTCGGGCATGCACGAGGTGAAGACCGCGATCATCTTTGGCTTGTAGAGCGTGTAGGCGTTCTCCAGGCCCTCGTGCAGGTTGTTCTGGCCGCCGAACACGGCGCCATCCTCGGTCATGGAGCTGGAAACCGCCGGCGATGGCTCGCGGAAATGACGGTTGAAGGTTGAACGGTAGTACGAGGTGCAGCCTTGAGCGCCGTGGACAAAGGGCAGGGTCCCCTCGAAGCCAGCGGCGGCAAGATACGCCCCGAGGGGCTGGCAGGCGTGGGCTGGGTTGACCACGAGGGCCTGGCGAGCGAAGTTCTTGAGCTTGTAGTCCTCGCCGTTGATCCATGCAGCGACGCGCTTCTCATCTTCTGCAGATATCTCGGTGACGGGCTTGACGGGCAATCCTAGATCGTTGGACATGATGAACTCCGCTAGAAGGGCGCCTTGACCAGTTTCCAGGTGGGGCTGTTGACAGCCATATCGATGTCCCGTGCGAAGACCGGAAAGCCCTTGTAGCCGTGATAGGGACCCGAATAGTCCCAGCTGTGCATCTGGCGAAAGGGGATTCCCATTTTCTGCAACAGGTACTTTTCCTTGATGCCGCTGCCCACCAGGTCGGGTTTGAGGGTGTGGACGAATTCTTCCAGTTCGTATTCACTGACGTCGTCGTAAATCACGGTTGCGTCAGGCATCTCGGGAGAAGTCCGCTCATAGTCGTCGCTGTGGGCGAATTCGTAGCCCGATCCCACAACCTGCATACCCAGATCCTCGTAGGCGCTCACCGTGTGTCGCGGTCGAAGTCCGCCCACGTAGAGCATGACCTTCTTGCCTTCGAGGCGTGGCCGGTACTCCTCGATCACTTTCTGCATCTCTGGGTCGTACTTGGCAATCACGGCCTCGACCTTATCCTTGATGGTGTCATCGAAGCGTTCGGCCAATTTACGCAGGCTCGACTTGATCTTAGTTGGGCCGAAGAAATTCAGCTCCAGCCACGGGATTTTGTAATTCTCCTCCATCACGCGGGCCATGTAGTTCATGGAGCGGTAACAGTGGATGACGTTCAGCTTCACCTGGTGGGTAGCGGCGATGTGCTCGATCTGGCCGTCACCGGTCCATACGGCCTTGACGTTTAAGCCGCACTCCTCCAGAAGTGGCTTCGTTGACCAGGCGTCACCGCCGATGTTGTACTCACCGATGAGCGCGATGTCGTACGGCCCGGCCGGTTCGCTGAACTCGCGGGTCTCGATGATGTAGTCGCGGATAGTATCGTTCGAGATGTGGTGGCCGAGGGACTGGCTTACCCCGCGGAAGCCCTCGCAGTTGCAGGGGATAACGGGAAGGTCCAATTCCTTCGACATCGTCCGCGCTACCGAGTTGATGTCATCACCGATGAGCCCGACCGGACATTCGGAGAGGACGGAAATCCCCTTTGCCAGGGGAAAGAGCTCTTTGGTTTCCTTGAGTAGTTGGGCCAGCTTCTTGTCGCCCCCGTAAACGATGTCCTTCTCTTGGAAGTCCGAAGTCATCTGCATGGCGAAGTTGGACACGCCGTTGATCCCCGACATGAGGTTGCGGCGCGTTCCCCAGGAATACCAGCCGCAACCCACAGGACCGTGCGAAACGTGGACCATGTCGCGGATGGGGCCCCACACCACCCCTTTGGCGCCGGCATAGGCGCACCCACGCGCACTCATCACGCCGGGCACGGTCTTTCGATTGGACTTAACGCACGCCGATGCGGCCTCTGGATCGTTGGGAGCCAGGTGAGGCGCCCGCTTCTTGCGAGCCTTCTCTGGATAGACCTCAAGGGTGCTGTCGATCATGGCTTGGGTCGACTCGCGCGTGATGCCTTCCACCTTCTTTTTGACATCGGCGGACATGATTTGGTTCTCCTTGGTGACTCGAACTAGGCGTGGATTGCGGCGGCGGGGACTCCCACGCCGGGCACGTCGTCTTCGATAATGCCGAACTCCATTAGCAACTCTTCCAGCTCTTCCATGGCCAGTGGCTTGGGGATGACCAGCAACTTGTTTTCGGCGATCTTCTTGGCCAATTGGCGGTACTCCTCGGCCTGCGGATGGTCCGGCGAGTACTCGATGACGGTCATGCGGCGCAATTCCGCTCGCTGCACTTGATTGTCGCGCGGAACGAAGTGAATCATTTGCGTGCCCAGACGCTTGGCCAAGGCTTCGATGAGCTCGGCTTCCTTGTCGGTGTTGCGCGAATTGCAGATAAGACCGCCCAGGCGCACCTTGCCCGACGTGGCGTACTTGAGAATGCCCTTCGAGATGTTGTTGGCCGCATACATGGCCATCATCTCGCCTGAAACAACGATGTAGATTTCCTCGGCTTTCCCCTCCCGAATTGGCATGGCGAACCCGCCGCACACCACGTCGCCAAGCACGTCGTAGAACACGAAGTCCAGATCTGGCGTGTAGGCGCCTTCGGCCTCGAGAAAGTTGATGGCGGTGATGACCCCGCGGCCTGCGCAGCCAACGCCCGGCTCGGGACCGCCCGACTCGACGCACTTAACTCCGCCGTAGCCTAGCTTGAGAACATCGGACAATTCCAGATCTTCCACGGTGCCGCGCTCGCGAATCAAATCCATGACTGTGGTCTGGGCCTTCGAGTGCAGCATCAAACGAGTGGAGTCGGCTTTGGGGTCGCAGCCAACGATGATAACCTTCTTGCCAAGGGAGACGAGCCCTGCGACCGTGTTCTGAGTCGTGGTCGACTTACCGATGCCACCTTTACCGTAAATTGCGATTTGCCTCATTGTATCCTTCCTGTTTCTTTCAATGGTTCCGAATCTTCGTTGGGAATACTGATCGCTAACGTGGTGCAATCGTGATGCCGGGTACGAAGCGGCCTGTTTCCGTCAGTCAGACGCAACTACGTTCGACCATTTGGGCGAATAGAGGAGCGTTTTCCGTCGAGATTGTCGAAGGCGGTGGCTGTGGTTCGCGGGGTCGTCATCCACGCTGGCGGTTTCCCGATGGTGGCGACGATTGGCGGGCTATGACCGCCGACCCCATGCATGATCCAGCCATGACCGGCCTGTGTACGAGCCTCCTTGGAACGCTGCACTCCGTCCTCCGCACCCGCGTGGAGTTGGGCTCGAAAGCCTTCGCCTTCGCCAGCAACTGGTCAACCTCCGGCGCACATCGGGTCGCCCGCGCGTGCGCATGGCCGAGCGCGCCTTTTGGCTCGTTCTCTCTCGCCTATGGTCGCGCTGGGCGGACGTGCTTGTCATCGTCAAGCCAGACACCGTCGTCCGCGGGCATCGGGCTGGCTTCCGCTGTTTCTGGCGTTGGAAGCACGTCTACCCTCTCCGGCGCAAGGTGAGGTTTCCCCGGAGACCAAGGCGCTCATCCGCCAGATGGCCAAAGCCAACACATCGTGGGGAGCGCCAAAGCTTCCGGCTTGTCGACGCTGCGGGGGTCGGGGCACGCCGTGCAGGGCATGCTAGTGCGCCTGCCCCGGAGGGCCGCCGAGCATGATGACGTGGCCGATGGGCTGGGCGCCGATGCCTAGGAATAGGTCGGCGTACCTGAGGGGTCGCGAGCGTCATCGACGGCGGCGTTCTGGCCGGAGACATCGGAGAAGCGATTGGGCGGATTGCGCCCATGTTCGCGACCGCTCGTCCGTTCGAACGCCTCGCCTAGCCACCTGAGCTGCGCATAGGCGCAATGCAGCCAGACCTTGATTCTCTGGCGATCCAGGCGGGAGAAGAAGCCGTTGGCAAAGTCAGGATTGTTCGCGGCAGCCCAGAAGCTAGCGTCCTTTCGATCGATCTTTTGCATAGCTGCCGACTGCAATTCCGGCAACTCGATAACCACTGCCCCAAGCTTACTTGCCTTGACGCAGGTCTCGGAGCCATCGAAGAACGAGAAATCCTTTCCACGTCCCAAGTTCTTCACGATGCAGATTCGAGCCATCGTGCCGTAGCGCTCGAGGAGCCTATCGAGAGTCAGCACGGAGTCCTTACCGTCGTCCATGACATGCCAGAAAACGACGCCAACATTGCACTCGCGTGCCAGATCCAACACACCCGCCTCGGCAATCCATTTTGATAGTTGTCTCTCGCTTTGCGCTGGCAGATCTACGAGGATGCGACGGTCGCTCTCGGTCGCGAGGGTCAGAATCGCGTCGGCGCTCTCTGGACGTTCGAGGTCGACCGACCGTGTGTAGTCCGCGTAGTGACGTAGGAGTGCACCGTGCGAAGCATCCGCATCGAGGGCAAGGAATGACAGCTCTCGATCGATCAGATACTGTGCGCACAGACGTGCGACGACGGATTTTCCTACGCCACCCTTTTCGCCGCCAATGAAGTGTATTGTGCTCATGCGCCTACGATGACGATATGGGGCCTCAGGTTCCAGCGATGGCGTTCTTTTTTTCGCGAGCCCGGCCCCGGCTCATCGTCGCAAGTCCAGCGTCAGTGGAAACTGTGGGTTGGGTGGCTCCGCCTCCAACACCATCG
>Ga0187889_10002484_pt1 | contig 17881 bp, 17 predicted proteins | sample June2016WEW_7_10_2_FD_132992 | JGI IMG/M metagenome (GOLD analysis project Ga0187889, IMG submission 132992) | Peatland microbial communities from SPRUCE experiment site at the Marcell Experimental Forest, Minnesota, USA - June2016WEW_7_100 | ecosystem: Environmental > Terrestrial > Soil >... | reverse complement strand
CGGGCTAATTTCCCAAGCACCGAGTCCAGCACCGCCGGACTTAGCTTGCTCGCTCAACCCGCAGCCTTGACCGTCTCCGTCAGCCGGACTGTCTTCGTCGCATCCATCGAGAACATTGTAACGGGTAGGGTCGTTCCGGGCGACTACGGGAAGAAGAATCTATTTTCTCGGAGCGGCGCGAAAGCAAGACGAGGAACTCAATCTTTGTTTGAAGCTAATCATGGCATCGCGGCGAAGGCCTGTTTTGAAGGGGTGCGCGCTTTAGCCATCGATTCATGAAACTAGCTTTAATCACAACTTGCTCCACGATACTGGCGGTAGTCGACGCCTTGCATTTCTATGATGCGGCACATTTCATGCAGCCGTGAGCGCATACGCTCGCCAATGCGATCACCGAGTGTCTCCTCGCGATTGGCCCGCGCAGCCGCGCGATAGCTGCCTGAGCGCTCGCTTTCAGCGTCGCCACCCGGAGGCAGATTGCGGTAGTTGGTGGTGATGATCGTAGTTCGTCTTTCGTTATAGCGAGTATTCAAAATGTGGCTGACCATGTCCTCCACCCACTCGGTGCTGCGGGCGGCGGCGAGTTCATCGAGCACCAGCACTTCGCTCTGCAAGACCGGACGCAGCACTTCAAACTCGGTAGTCTGGACGGAGGCGTTATACGAGTTTTGGATCTCCTTGAGCAGTTCGCGATAATCGTAGAAAAGGCACGGGATACCCTTTTCAAGAATCAGTGCACGGATAATGCCGACGGCAAGATGAGTTTTGCCGACACCAATCGGGCCTATCAGCAGCAGGCCCTTGTTCTCCACCGGGTATTCGGCAACAAACCGACAGGCTTTACGGTGAGCCGAAGCTAGCGACTTGAAAGGCCCTTCATGATCGAAGTTCGCGAGTTCGCAATGCTTGTAACGCTCCGGGATACGAGCTTGCTCGAACAGGCGCGAACCACGAGAGCGAATTTGGCAATCACAGATGGTCGCCTTTTCAACACTGCGGCCGCGTTTGTCCTCCACTCGGACCATCTTGAAACCCGTCCCTCCACAGATGGCGCAGGTCTGCGAGGTAGGGTTCGAAATGGCCTCATTCTCGGAGTGCATATCGGAACTCTGGACGAAGCAGCGTGACTGCGCAACAGCAATACGATGCTGCCCTGTGAGTAAGCTGTTGGAATCCGAGGTTAATTGTGGATGGGAGTGGATACCTGAGAAGGTCGTTGAATTACTGCCATCCGCATCTAAAATGGCAGCATCCTCCAAACCACACACCCTGACATAACATCAAAGATGGCAACGGAACTACTCTTACGGAAAAAATAAATAGAACTCTAAATGCTCGTAGCCGTAGTAGGCCCTGGGAAAAAGTGGAAAACTTCGAAGAGGCGGCGTGATTGTTGATCGGGATGTACTTTCAGCCGTTGAAAAGGTGGATCGTTTGATTGTGTGCTTTGTGCGTGTTTAGGTCCGGTGTCGGACGTAAGCATTCTCTTCCACTGCTTGCACATGTATTTCACAGGCTGCTTGGAGAAAAACAGGTGCGAAGGTGGAAATCTGCTCTAAGTTCTAGGAATTGCAAGCCTTCGAGGTTAGTGGTGGTGATTGGTAGGCTGTTCAAATCTGTCTGATTGGTTCGAAGGTGGAAGGGCTAGACGGCAAGGACAAAACCTAAAATCGACTATCAGTATTAGTAATAAAGAAAACAAAACAATAAAAAGTTGTTGAGATTGGTGTCACGGAAATTCGTGACACAACTTTAGGATGTCATGCTGAGCGGTAGCGAAGCATCCCACGAAATTGTCCTATCCTGCGCCGCTCTCGGAGCTTTTCGGGGAAATCCGTCGACTGCGTCTCAACTTCACTTCCTGCGGTCGCTCAGAATGACAGCCCCAAGCATTTATTAGGGACTTATATACTTAACTACCCGAAAAGGAGAAAACCGTGAAATATCAGATTGATGCGAAGGTGCTGAGCGCTCTCCATAATGAGCGCGTCTATCAGAACAGAAAATGGGGAAGCATAGCCGATCATCCGCACGAAGTAGGCGCTTGGCTGACCGTTCTGCGCAAGGTATTGGCCGATGCAGAACGCGCTTGGTGTACGAATCGCGGCGATTACAACGCGCTGGACGAAATACGTCAGCTCACGGCGGTCGGAATCGCATGCATGGAGCAGCATGGCCCGGTTCCAAGATCACCAATGGCCTTTGTCGCATTACAAAACGGCGAAGTTCCGCACAGCGTCGAGGGGGAGTGATGTGGGTAGTCAAGTATATAAGTCCCATTTATTACATGAACTTACGGGAAGCACCATACGTCGAAGTATCACGTTTCTTCCCATCCTGACTGGGGTGGTTCCTCAATATTTTGTGCATTGCAGCAACCGGTTGCCAGCCGCCAGCGTCTAATGGCAGGCAAGCTGGAAACCGGGCTCCTGGATACGCCCGCATCACTTGCGCTCACACCTGGCTCCGAAACTAGCGGACCAGCTTCTCTGGAACTTCCGGCGCAAACCAACGCTGGAGTTTAGTGAAAGTCTAGGCTTCACAGGAAGAACGAACAGCCGTCGCTCTGCGGCGGTTGAGTTCTCTTGTTTCCATGTGAAGAGACATAGGGCTCGTCCGCTGCCGACCGATTCGTTCCCGAACAGCTAAGCGGTTATGCGGCCGAGTTGCGGCCTTTTGGGCTTTTCGCGAGCACAATGCATAGTTTCGCAGCCGCGCAGCCAGCGCGTAGAAAGGATATTTACATTGAAAAAAAGAGAATCTGACATTACCCAAACCTGGAAGACCGATCCGCGCTGGAAGGGCGTCGAGCGCCCATATATGGCGGAAGACGTTGATCGCTTGCGAGGAACGGTTCACGTCGAGCATACGCTGGCGCGTCTGGGAGCCGAAAGGCTCTGGCAGATGATGCACGAAGATGACTACGTTGCCGCTCTTGGCGCCATGACCGGCAACCAGGCGATTGAGATGGTGCAAGCGGGGTTGAAAGCGATTTACGTGAGCGGCTGGCAGGTGGCTGGCGACGCGAATACGGCGGGACAGATATACCCCGACCAGAGCCTGTATCCGGTGGATAGTGTTCCGGCCATGGTTTGTCGAATCAATAATGCATTGTTACGGGCCGACCAGATTCATCATTCCGAGGGAAAGAACGGCACCAACTGGTTGGTTCCGCTGGTGGCTGATGCCGAGGCGGGATTCGGCGGCACTCTGAATGCCTTCGAGCTGATGAAGTCCATGATCGAAGCCGGCGCCGCTGGCGTCCATTTCGAAGATCAGCTTTCTTCCGCCAAGAAGTGCGGACACCTGGGTGGCAAAGTGCTGGTGCCTACCGTGGAGGCCGTCCAGAAGCTGGTTGCGGCCCGCTTGGCTGCCGATGTCATGGGCGTGCCGGCGATTGTGATGGCGCGTACGGATGCCAACGCCGCAAACTTGCTCACCACGGATGTCGACCCGCGCGACCAGCGCTTCCTGACCGGTGAACCGCGCACGCACGAAGGTTTTTACCGCATCCGCAGCGGAATGAATTCGGCCATCGCGCGCGGCCTTGCCTACGCTCCGTATGCCGACCTCATCTGGTGCGAAACCTCGGAACCCAATCTGGAGGAGGCGCGGCGCTTTGCCGATGCGATCCACGCTGAGTTCCCGGGCAAAATGCTGTCCTACAACTGTTCGCCGTCGTTCAACTGGAAGAAGAAGCTCGATGACGCCACCATCGCCAAGTTTCAGCGCGAGTTGGCCGCCATGGGCTACAAGTTCCAGTTCATTACTTTGGCCGGCTTCCACGCCCTGAACCTGAGCATGTTCGAGTTGGCTCGCGGCTATAAGGAAAACGGCATGACGGCCTATTCGCGGCTCCAGGAGAAAGAATTCAGCCGCGAGAAGCACTATGGCTATGCCGCCACCAAGCACCAGCGGTTCGTTGGCACCGGCTACTTTGACGAGGTGACCCAGGTGATCGCCGGCGGAAGCTCCTCGACTACGGCGCTGAAGGGTTCGACCGAAGAAGAGCAATTCACGCACAATGGCTTCCAGGAGCGTGAGACGAAGGGTATCGGCAATCCCGCCTGTACGCCAGTGCTCGGGGAATGCGTGGCGATCGACGGGGGTATGGATATAGTGCAGTTGAAGTCGAAAAAGGATCCGGAAGCCGCGGCGTAAGCGCGACTTAAAGAACCCTATAAGCTTTGCACCCACCACCACCCCGGCAGACCCTGAACAGGCGTCTGCCGGGAAGCGCGCCCACATGGCGTCTTTCTGGCGCCTGTTGAGATCCTCGCCAACGCTCGGTTCCAGACCAGTTTCGCGGAAGGTATCCCACGAAGGTTGATGGCCTCGTGGCTGCTGCCGCGCTGGAAGCCCACTGCCGGGCGTGATGAAACCACAAAATTTCCCAATCCTGCACTGGGCCCGTGATTTCACGCTTGGTTCTCTTGACATAGCAAGCGCGGGGGAGCGTAATTGCACCCGCACGTTTACTGCGTCGGGAGGGAAGTGCCATGAATAAGGCTGATTTGGTCGATCGAATTGCCGCTGCCACAGCAATCAGCAAGACACAGGCGACGGCAGCCATAGAAACGTTCATAAGCAGTGTCTCTTCGACATTAAAGAAAGGCGAGCGGGTTACTTTGGTGGGTTTCGGAACATTCTGCATTTCGCAGCACAAAGCAAGAAATGGCCGCAATCCGCAGACTGGAGCACTTATAAAAATTGCCGCTCGCCGCGTAGCGAAGTTCACGCCGGGCGTTGAGTTGAAGAAGGCAGTCAATCGCAAATAGGTTTCTTGTTATCACGCGAGGCGAGGACGTAGGCCGGCTTCAGGGCATATCCCGTGAAGGTTGTTGATCGGGTATGCCTATTCTGAACCCTCCAAGTCCTCGCTTTTTCATTGCCCGCCTCTGCCACCCTCAAGCAGGCTGCGGAAAAACAGGTTTCAGGTAAGGTGGGTCCGCAAGCTCTCAGACGCCGCCTCAACGTCTCAACTCTTCGCCACCAGCCAGCGGCGGAGTGCGACGATGGACCAGACGGCTTCAACCAGTCCGAATGGCCAGGCACCCTGCAGAAAGCCGTAGAGCGATCCCAACATGCACGCGATGGCGAATCCCAGGATGAACCACGGACTTCGATTCTCGAAGGCATAGCAGACGAGCATGGCCGTAACCGCGAACAGCCCGAACAAGGAGAGTCGGTTCATTCCGCTTACCAGATTCGCTGAAGGTGTATCCAGGAACGGAGCCGGGCGCTCGGGGTCCCCGGCAAACGCTTGGCGTTTGCTGGGGTGACGCTGACGCTCGGCGGTGATATCAGGGATACACTAACTTCAGAATTGCTCTACCGCTGCAACTGTTGGCTTCAGTCCTCGCAGGACGTTTTGGTTTTCTTCTTGGGCGGTTTTTTGGCTTCACGTTTCGGTGCGTTTTTGTTTGCCATGCTCAAAGTCTACGCCATTGGTCAAGCAGTTCAAGAGCCGTGGATCAAGCTGACCACTACCCGTGAATCGCCCGGCTTGCCGGATTTCGGTCGTTCCGGCTACAATAGATGTTTTGGCGCAGAGGTTTTTAGCAATTATGAAAGCAGCGACCCATCCCAATTATTCGGAAGTACGCGTGCAGTGCGCCTGCGGACACAGCTTCCTGACCCGCAGCACCCACCATGGCGACATCCACGTTGAAATCTGTTCCAACTGCCATCCCTTCTTCACTGGCAAACAGAGGGAGATTGACACCGCCGGGCGCATCGAGCGCTTCCGTCGTAAGTACGCCAAGATCGAGAAGAAGTAGCGCGGAACACGGGCAATAGAGTTATTCGCGAGAAAAGCCTCCGTGCAGGCGGAGGCTTTCTTCTGCCTTTTTGCGCCTGCTAGATCGGATTCCAGAGATGCTGTACCCCAAGAGATGTACGTCATTCCGAGCGAGCGACGCCTTGCCTAGAGAGTATTTAAGCTGTGCTGCCGCAATGCGCTCACGAGCTGTGTGACAAATAGCACATCGCTCTCCCGGTCGCGAGTCGAGGAATCTTTTGTGTTGCTTTGCCGCGGGAAGACAGCGGGAAAACACAAGATCCCTCCACTCTGCTTCGCTTCGGTCGGGATGACGCCTCCCTGAAACATCGGGGTATACCAACTGTGGAATTGTTCTAGTCGCGGGCAGTCCAACGCGCAACGGCGCAGCGGGATATATCTTCCGCGAATCCGGTCTAGAATAGAGCTGCGGTGCACAAGTTCTACGACAACCCGGCAGAGCGCACAGCCTCGACAGAGGCGAGGGTCGCGGCGCGCCTCGAAATCGGCGGCGTGGCCATCGCTCCGGCCACTGTGCTGGCTCCCATGGCGGGCGTTACCGACACGGTTTTCCGGCGCTTCATTCGCGAGATGGGAGGCTGCGGCCTGATCATGACCGAGTTCACCTCGGCCGAGGGCGTTCTGCGCGGCAAGGATCGCAAGGCGAAGCGCTATCTCCACTTCTACAACGACGAGCACCCGATTTCGGCGCAACTGTTCGGCAGCAACCCGGAATCGCTGGCCGAGGCCGCGCGCATGATCGAGGGCCTTGGCTTCGACCTGGTCGACTTGAACCTTGGCTGCCCGGCAAAGAAGGTCGTCAAGTGCAATGGGGGCTCGGGATTGCTGCGCGACCTGCCGCTGCTCGAGCGCATCTTCCGCTTGGTTCGCGCGGCCGTGAAGATTCCGTTCACCGTGAAGTTCCGCGCCGGCTGGAACGAAAATGAGCTGGTCTATCCGCAACTGGCGCGGCTGGCCGAAGAGTGTGGACTGAACGCCATCGCCATGCACGCCCGCACCCGTGAGCAGGGCTACAGCGGCCAGGCGCAGTGGCATTGGATCGCCGAGTTAAAGCAACTGGTGCGGATTCCCGTAATCGGCAACGGCGACATCCGCTCACCGGAGGACGCAGCGACAATGGTCGCGGAAACCGGTTGCGACGCGGTGATGATCGGGCGTTCGGCGGCGTCGAACCCCTGGATCTTCCGGCAGATTGCGGAGTACACGGAGCGCGGCTGCTATGAGACGGCGACCGAGGCCGATCGCTTCCACATGATCCATCGATACTTCGAGATGTTGATCGAAGAGGAATATCGTGACGCTCCAGGGAAAATGAAGCAATTCGCGTCCTGGTTTACGCACGGCGTCCGCAACGGCGCGCAGTTGCGCAAGGCGATCTACCACGCGCAAGACGAGCGGCAGATCCTGGAAGAGGTGGAGCGGTTTTTCGGGCGCCTGCCGAGCGCCGCCGATTCTAGTGTGCCGCTGGCGACATCGGCCACCGCCACCTGCGGTGGATAATTCTCGAGTCTTTCTAGGCACGCCGGGGTCCCCGACGCGCGCCGTGGTTGCGAGTGGCGGGGTGGAAGCCCTTCCATCGCGGTTCTCAGCCGCTGGCTGCCAGTGCGCGGTACTGCTGGTCCGCATTGGGTGAGAGCAGCACCCAGATGGTGTAGATGGCAAGCGCCGTTCCAAACGGAAGTTCAAATAGAGACAGGAATGCAAGGAAGAGCGCCAGCGCTCGCGCCCATGCGGCTCGCTTTAGAAGTCCAATGCCGGCCGCGACACCGAGCACACCCTTGCCCGAGATCAGCAGCGCGATGGTGGCGATCAACGGGCGCACAAAGAGCGGGGCTGCGTGAGAGCCATGCTGGAGAGCCACCAGAAAAGCACTGGCAGCGGCAAATAGGAAGAGGCCGGCTAACACCTGCAGGCCCGAGAAAACCAGCCAGAAAATACCCAAGACATGGATATGCTGCCGCACGCGTCCGCCGGGAGTGGCGCGGGCTGCGGCGAATGGGTCGGGCGCAACCGGTTTGCCGCAGGTGGAACAGAACCGCTGCGCGGGCTGTAGTTCGGTGCCACACGCCTCGCAGAACATGGGTCGCCTCCTCTTGAATGTGGGCAGTATAGCTCAGGCATGACCGCGGGGTGTCAGGGTCGGGATACAAGCGGCGGGGCGACCCAGGAACTGATCGCGGGCTCGAAGGTATAGTGGTTGTTTTCATCCTGCCTTAGATAGGCCCAGGGCACCCGTAGATCGTGCGCAAAGGCCACCAGCCAATTCTCAGCAATAGCATTGCTGTAAAGCCGTAGGCGGCTTTCGATCGACTTCACGGGATCGAGATCGTAGGCCATGATCCAGGTTGGCGGCAGATGATACGTGCTGGGCACGATATCGCTCACAAAGCAGGCGGTTTTTCCGTGACTGCGAAGCAGTACGGCCTGGATATCGCGCGTGTGTCCGGGATACAGGCGCACCGAGACGCCGGGAAACAGTTCGCAGTCGCCGTCCAGCAGGCGCATGCGCCCCGATTCGAGCAGCGGTTCGTAGTTGTCGGGCCGGTAGCTGACGCGATCGCGCTGCAGTTGGAGGCGCCCATGCTCGACTTCGCCGCGCTGGACGTAATAGGTGGCACGCGGGAACGTCGGCACCAGGCGACTGCCCTGGTAAGAGGTGTTCCAGCCGCAATGGTCGAAGTGCAAATGAGTGTTGATGACCACGTCGATATCGTCGGCGGCCAAGCCGAGATTGGCGAGATTCTGGAGCAGGCAAGGGCGTGTTTGGTAGAGATCGCTGATCTGTTGGGGCAGCTTGGGGCCGGCGCCGCTTTCAATCAAAATAGTGCGATCATCGCTGCGGACAACGAGCGAGTTAAGCGCGAAGGGAAGCAGATTGTCCTGGTCTGGCGGATACTTCCTTTGCCAGATTACCTTGGGTACGACTCCGAAGACGGCTCCGCCATCGAGTAGAAAAGTCCCGTCAGTGACATGCATCAATTCGAAATCGCCGAGGGTGGTCTTAAGCAAGTAGCATCTCCACGGGCTTGCCCGGAAGATCGGGCGGATGATCAAGGGCGAAGCGCCGACTGCGAACGCCGCGTCCTTACCTAGACCGGATTCGCGATAGGTATACCCGCCGGGCAGCCGGGCTTCTGAGCCCGGCGGTGATTGGGGGGTACACCGACTCTGCAAGCGCGTTAGATGCCAGGCGAGAGTGGAGCGATGCGGAACGGGAGTCGGGATATAAATCTATATATGTAGATAAATTAAGTAGAGACTATCAAATTAGCTCTCTCGCCCCAGCACTTCCACGACCCGGTCAAAGTCTTCCAGCGATTTGTATTCGATGACAATCCTTCCCTTCCCTTTGTTGTCGGTAATCTGCACGCGAACTCCAAGTGCCCGCTGTAGTTGACGCTCCGCCTCCCGCACATTGGGATCGATCTGACGCTCAGCTTTTTCCCGCTTGGGTTCCGGATGCACCAGGCGATGCACAGTGCCTTCGACTTGGCGGACGGACATGGAGAGCGCCACGGCACGGTTGGCGAGCTTAAGAACGGCTTCAGGCGAGTCCAAACTCATAAGAGCCTTGGCGTGGCCGAAGCTGAGTTTGTTCTCTTCGACCAGGGCTTGCACTTCGGATGGCAGTTTGAGCAGGCGGAGAAAGTTGGCAACGCTGGAGCGTTCTTTGCCGGTACGCTGCGCCATTTGCTCCTGGGTGAGACCAAATTCGCGGCCGAGACGCTCGTAGGCTCGCGCCTGCTCCACACAATTTAGATCCTCGCGCTGCAAGTTCTCGACAATCGTCATCTCCATCGCCTGCTCGTTGGAGACCTGCTTGACGATGGCTGGCACGGTCGTTTTGCCGGCACGTTGAGAGGCAAGCCAGCGGCGTTCGCCGGCAATGAGCTGAAAACGTCCGCCGAGCTGCGGCCGGACGAGAACTGGCTGGACAACGCCGGAGGCTTTAATGGACTCGGCCAGCTCGGCCAGCGCGGTCTCGTCGAAACGGCTTCTGGTCTGGTAGGGGTTGCGGTCGATCTGCTCGACCGAAAGCTGGTGAATCATTTCGCCGGAAGCGGGTTGGGCGGCGGTGGCGACGCGGGCCGCCGGAATCAGCGTGTCGAGACCGCGGCCAAGAACCTTTCGTTTGTCATTCATTGCAAAAACCTCAGAGGTCATAAGTTCAGTGATTCGCCTCGCGGCTAATGGCCAGATTGGGCGCCTCTGACCGGGGTGGCGAGGCCGCTCGGGCTTGCCGATCCATTAGTTCCTTGGCCAACCGTATGTAACTCTCGGCTCCCCGTGAACGCGGGTCGTAGGAGATGACGGGGCGGCCATGACTGGGGGCCTCGGCCAGGCGGATATTCCTGGGGATCGAGGTTTCGAACAGCAGCTCGCCAAAATGGGTTTTTAATTCGGCGGCAACATTCTGGGCGAGATTGGTGCGCTCGTCGAACATGGTGAGCACGACGCCCTCGACCGCGAGCCTGGGATTGAAATTCTGGCGGACACGTTCGATGGTGTCGAGCAACTCGCTAATGCCTTCCAAGGCAAAGTATTCGGCCTGCATGGGAACCAGAACGGAATCGGCGGCCACCAAAGCATTGAGGGTGAGCAGGTCGAGCGCCGGCGGACAGTCGAGCACGATGTACTGGAAGCGCGGGAGAAGGGGCTCGATGGCGTTGCGCAGGCGGTATTCGCGATGCTCTGCACTCACCAGTTCGATATTGGCGCCGATCAGGTTCTTAGTGGATGGAATCACCCAGAGGTTTTCGATGGCGGTGAGCTGCAGGGTCTGCTCGGCCGGAATCTCATCCACCAGCACGTCGTAAGTACTGAGGCGGGATGGATCTTTTGGAAAGCCAATTCCGCTGGAGCTGTTGGACTGCGGATCGCAGTCGATGAGCAGGGTAGGCACTTCGGCAGCGGCGAAGGAAGCGGCAAGGTTGATGGCGGTCGTCGTCTTGCCGACGCCTCCCTTTTGGTTGGCGATGGCGATCACCCGGGCCATGCAGTTAGTCCTTTCGGGTTCGAGACACCTGCACATTGCGGTAGACGACACGAACGGGAAGCGAATGGCAGATGATGCTTCGGCTTCGAGAGTAACGGAGGCGGAGACGGGCTTCAACGGTGATCTGCTGTGGGCGACTGTGGATTCAGTGGATAACGCGGGAGAATCCGCTTTTTTTGAGCTGAAGAGGATGAGCGCACGCCGAGTCCGGGTCTGCTATGGGTGGACTCGGTGTGCCCGACGGTCGACTGCGGCGACAGCGGCTCGGCCAGAGATGTTCCACGTGGAACGGCGGATGCAGGCCGACCCTCGCGAAGGTAGGCGGGACATGTGGCGAGGTCGACCGTAGGTGTATCCCCATGAAGCCCGGCTTCGGCGGTAAACCTATTCTGAACCCACCAAGGTGGGATAAAGGTCCGTGTCCTTAACGACTTACGGACAATGTTCCACGTGGAACACCAACTGGCTGGCCGACCGAAATCATGCTTGCCAGATTGCCAACACCCGCGACTTCGACTCAGGAATCGCGACCGACCGCCATCGGCCATGCAAAACAGATGCGGCAGCCGTGAGCTGGCTGGCGCCGATCAATGCGCCCACCCGGCCACCCGGTGCCACCAGCGAAGCGGAAGTGCAAAGAATGCTTTCAAATTTTTCCACCGCCCGGAAGGTAATCAAAGCTGCCCTTTCCTGGAGATGCTCAGCCCGCTCCTGCACGACTTGAACGTCGCTGAGGTGCAGTGTCCGTACCAGTTCCCGCAAAAAGATTGCTTTCTTTCCGTGCGACTCCACCAGCGTCAACCGTATGGACGGAGCAAAGATCTTGAATACGACCCCTGGAAAGCCAGCCCCCGAGCCAAGGTCGATCACGCTATCCGCCGCTTCGGGAGCCAGCAGGTGGCGGGCGGCGAACAGCGATTCGCCAAAATGACGCCGCACAACCTGATCAGGCTGACGGATCGCCGTGAGGTTAATCACTCGATTCCACTTCAATATTAAATCTATATATGTGGATATTACACCGAGCTGATCAACCGCTAGCGGGTGCCCATCCAGGTAAGGCAACAGCAGGTCGGAGATTTGTCGCGGCTCCAGCATGAAGATGCAGCATAGCACCGCCGCCTCGGCCTGGTTCACCAAGTAAGCGCGCAATACCGGTTCCGGGGCACCTGCGTTTGGCTGGTCAGCTTCGCTGAAAAGCTCTCTCGACCAGAAAACCGCAGGCCTGCCGGCGGTCGCCTGCAAGACTACATTCCGGGGTGGCTTTCCGCGTCCGCATTGGGTACCAACCGCAAATAAATCGCGTTGGGAACGCGGGTTTGCCAGTGGCCGCTGATGCGAGCGTAGCCAACCAGCCCGAGAAAAATCGCGGCGACGCATGCGGCCATGGCCCACGGAGTGATTGTCCCCTTCCGGCCCAAAAGGCGCGGCCTCGGTGAGTACCGTGCGCCCTTCAAAACCGAGAGCTGCAGCGCGCCCTGAGCCGGACACACCGCGACGCACTCCATGCAGGCCGTGCATTCGGCCGAGCGAATCTCGACGAGCCGGTCCACGGGAAGCCAGGCGGGGCAGGCTTTCGCGCACTTGCCGCAATCGATGCAAGGCTCGGGCTCCCGCCGAATGCGTGTCGGGCTGAACAGCGCAGCCAGACCCACCAGCGCGCCGTAGGGACACAAGTAGCGGCACCAGAAGTTTTGCACCACGAGCGAGAAAAGCGTCAGCACGGCGAGCACGATGGCGCCGGTCTGGCCGATGTGGCGGAAAGTTCAATCTTCACATCGGCGATGATTCCGTAGGGGCCGGAGAGGAAGCCGGCGAGCGCTTCGACGGACATTCTGCCGATAACCCAGACGAAGAGCGCCAGCAGCAGGTACTTCAAGCCGCGCAGCGGAATGTCGAGCCAGCGAGACAACTGAAAATTGCGGCGCTGAATTTTGCGGCCAAGTTTCCAGAGGTATTCCGAGAGCGTGCCGACCGGGCACAGCCATGAGCAAAACGCTTTATGGAACAGCAGCGAAACGCCGAGAAACGCCAGCAGCAGAAACATTCCAGCCGGATGCACGCGCGGCACACTGCCGGTAAGCAGTGCGAGTTTCAGGTTCATGAGCGCATCGATGGGCAGCCAGCCGTCAACCCCGGCGGGCCGCTCAACGTACTTCGTCACTCCGCCGCTCTCGAAGAAGCGAACCCAGGCGTAGAACTCGATGCCGACCCAGAGATTAAGCGCCAAAAACGCGAATTGCACGATGCGGCGGACCAGTTGCGAGCGATCTTCCTCCCGCCTGCGCACGAGCTTCTTTTTGGGAACGGAGGAACGAACCTGCTGCGGAACGGGCTTGATTACTTGAACGAAATCACTTGTGGAAATACCGCGAGTTGCCATACCAGTTCCGAGGCTACCGGAGCCGGTTGGCTGGGCCAATGACTTTGGTCACAACTGGCGGGAAAGACGTAGACTGCAAACTTCAATTCGTGAGCTGCTTTGGGGTTCTCGGCAGTGGCTGAAGCTGACGCTTTCGCCCAAGGAACCCAAGGAAACAGTACGGCGATTGCCTCTTTCAGAATCTCCACTTCTTATTGAATTTTTCTAAGCTCGCCCAGAATTTGCCAAGCCTCTGCGGTTTCGTATGACTCTGCGTTGGTGAGGTCTTGTGCCTTGCAATAAGTGCCCTCCAGCCGCAGTACCCAAAATACGTTCGGCTCCTCTGGAAGCCTCTGTTTAAGAACTACTCCGTACCAATCTTCGGTTTTGTGTCTTACCACGTCGCCTGCTTTCAGTGGCAGCCCTTGATACGCCATATTTGGACCTCCATTTGGCCGTCGTGATTTAATCACAGAATTGGAGGGCTAGCCACATGGATCAAGATAAGCAGAAAAAATTGAAGGCGCTTTTACGCGAGCTTGAAAGCGACGAATTATCTGTGGATCTCACACTTCGTTCCATGCCTGTCTCTAACCTTAATCGAGACGATACGAAAGTCAGATTAGCCAATCTGAGGAAATGGATCGCGACTCTAAAGGATGTACTTGGTGAGCCCGCCTGATTGATGGGCGCGGCGGCGGTCCTGGATTTCTATATAGACATTGATCAATGAAACCGCTGCGGGCGTCACTCCGGGAATGCGGCTGGCCTGTCCCAGGGTGCGCGGTAGAACCCGAGTGAGCAGTTCTTTCATCTCACGCGAGAGGCCGCTGACCGAGGTGTAATCGAACCACTCCGGAATACGTCTTTCTTCCGCCTTCTTCAGGCGCTCAATCGCTTTCTCCTGCTGTTGCAGATAACCGGCGTACTTGATTTCGGTTTCGATCGACTTGAGTTCGTTGCGCACGGCAGGCGGAAAATGGAGCGGCGCGTCACCTGGCGACGGCGCTTTCTGGGCACGGGACGAAACAGCAGATCCTTCGCTGCCGCTCAGGATGACACCTTGGATCTTGCCGACACCTGGAGGTGTACGCTGCGCCGGCAACGGTGACTCATCTTCAGCGGCTCTCGCGTGCAGTGCCGGGGATGGCGAGCCATTGCGTTCGAAGAATTGCGGATAAAGTTTGACCAGCGCCGGCGTCAGCTCGTCGATGGAAATTTCCGGACGGCGCAAAAGTTGAGCATAGCTCAGGCCCGAGACGTTTCCCGCTTTCTCCAACACGCCTGCGGGAAGCTGCCCGTCGACGCGCGAGTTTTCCAGCAGCCTGCGGAGGCATTCAAGTCGCGCCTGCTTGGCGAGAAAATCCTGCCACGCGCCGTCCCCGATCAAGCCAACGCGGCGGCCATAAGGCGTGAGGCGGGTGTCGGCGTTGTCGATGCGCAGGTGCAGGCGAAACTCGGCGCGCGAGGTGAACATGCGGTAAGGCTCGTTGGTTCCCTTGCTGATCAGGTCGTCGATGAGAATCGCCGTGTAGGCCTCTGTGCGGTCGAGCGTAAGCGGCGGCTCGCACTTGGTCTTGAGCGCGGCATTGATGCCGGCCATGATGCCCTGGCAGGCGGCCTCTTCGTATCCGCTGGTGCCGTTGATCTGGCCGGCAAGAAACAGGCGCGCGATCTTTTTCGTCTCCAGAGTGCGTTGCAGTTCCGTGGGGTCAATCGCGTCGTATTCAATGGCGTAGCCGGGACGCAGCATCTCCGCCTTCTCGAGGCCGGGAATGGAGGCGATGATCGCCAACTGCACGTCGACGGGCAAGGACGTGCTCATGCCATTGACGTAAATCTCGTGCGTCCGCAGGCCCTCCGGTTCCAGATAAAGCTGATGCGTTTCCTTGTCCGGGAATTTGACGATCTTGTCCTCGATCGAGGGACAATAGCGCGGGCCGATGCCGTGGATTTGGCCGCTATACATCGGCGAGCGGTGCACGTTATCACGGATGATGCGGTGAGTCTCCGCCGTGGTGTAAGCGATGTAGCACGGCACCTGCCGCTGCGTGATCTTCCGAGTGCGAAAGCTGAACGGAGTGGGGTCTCGGTCGCCCGGCTGCGCGGCGAAGCGCGACCAATCGATGGTGCGGCCGTCCAGGCGCGGGGGCGTGCCGGTTTTGAGGCGGCAGCCGCGAAGCCCAAGCGACTTAATGAACTCGCCGAGCAGCACGGAGGCCGGCTCGCCGCTGCGTCCGGCGGGATAGGTCTGCTCGCCGCAGTGGATGAGCCCGTTGAGAAATGTCCCGGTGGTGACGATCACGGCCGAGGCGGCAACCGTACGCCCATCGCGCAGGCGGATGCCACGGCAAACGCGCGTGCGGTTGGGGCCTTCGCTGCGCTCGGCATCGCCGGGGGCAAGCTCCTCGATGAGCAACTCGGCAACTTCAGCCTGCTTAACCTGGAGATTGAACTGGCTCTCCAGAACCTCGCGCATCTTGAGCCGGTACTGCTGCTTGTCGCATTGCGCGCGCGGAGACCACACGGCAGGACCGCGCGAGGTGTTGAGCAAACGGAATTGAATGCCAACGGCGTCGGTGACCTCGCCCATAATGCCGCCCAGGGCATCGACTTCGCGCACCAGGTGTCCCTTGGCAATGCCGCCGACAGCCGGATTGCAGGACATTTGCGCTATCAGGTCCACGTTGAGCGTGAACAGCGCGGTGCGAAGCCCCATGCGCGCGGACGCCATCGCGGCCTCGCAGCCGGCGTGGCCGGCGCCGACAACTACTACATCGTATTGCTCGGTGTATTGCAGACAGCTACCCTGCACAGGAGAGAACGATTTTGTTTCCGCCACCGGTCGGCGTGTTCCGAAGTGCCACGGATAACAATATTAGCAGCCCATCGTGGTACTCACCCGAAGCCGCGCGGCTCGCTCTGTGCGCGGCGAACGGCAAGCGCGCGGAAAACGAAAGAGGGCGCCTGGAGAGCACCCTCATCGTCCGATTTGAATTGACCAAGCTGACTGAGCCCCGGTCTGTTACTTGCTGGCGGCGGCTTCGTGGAAATCCTGCCGGATGGAAGCCAGGAACTGTCGCGCTTGCGGCGGAGCCGGAACCTTGCCCGACAAGACGTCACGGAAGCCGGGGTTCCTGCTCCCGTAAAAAGCCCGCATTGCCTTCTCATCGACGTGAACATTGGCCCCGCTCAGGGTAGCGCCGATGAAAGCGCCCTTAGCCTTCGAGTAGGTCAGAATACCGGTGTTCAACTTCCAGTCGGTGTTGGCGCTGCCTTCACGACCCCAAGGACCAGCCGCGATTCCGACATCTGCGCCGATCTTCCAGTTTGCCGACATCAACTTTTCGGCGCCCTCGTCGTTCATGAACAGCATAACGAGATCGACGGCCTCGCCGCCGATCTGCGCTCCCCAGCTACCGCCGCTAAGGGTGAAGAACGCCGGCGCGGTCCATCGGTGATTCACGCGGCAGGTGGCGACGCCGCGTCCATGCTCGGCGCCGAAGATAAACCCGCCTTTTGCCAGGCTGGGAATGATGGCGACGCACTTCGCCCCCGCGAGCACCGTCTGCGGAATGCCGCTGTCGGGCGCATTCGTGAGCCGGTTCAAATCGGTGGCCGCATCATCCATCCGCTTCAGGGCCTTGCTGCTCTCGTCATCGTCGGCTGCCCATCCGCTGATTGCGAAAACCAGCACGACCGCCAGTAAGGCGAGAATCCCTTTTTTCATGTTTTTCATGCAATCCTTCCTTTTGCTTTGCTTGGCACATGCGAAAAAGTTTTGCCTATCGTTTCTCTTTGGTTGGATTGTGATTTCGGCGCGGGGGTTTACAAAGGGGCGGCGTGGCCCTTCAGAACCCGTGCTGCGGGCCAGCCACGCGGATCGATGAGCCCCGGGAGCAGCATGCCTGTAAAGGCTTCAGCCACAGCGTGTTTCACGAGACGCGTGAAATCGGCGATGCGGATTTGCAGGTGACTCCGGAACGGACTTTGGCCCTGAGCAGCTCGCGATCAATTGGTAGCTATAGCGGTATGTTTCCGTGCTTCCGGGGCGGATTTTTATCGCGCTTTGTGTCGAGCATCTCCAGCGCCTGAATGATGCGGCGGCGAGTGTCGCGCGGGCGAATGACCGAGTCGACATAACCGCGTTCAGCCGCAATGTACGGATTGGCAAAGCGCTCGCGAAACTCCTCGACCTTCTCCTGGCGCAACTTTGCCAAAGGCTCTTTCCCCTTCACGCCATCGACGCCATCCTTGGCGGCCCGGTCGAACTCGCGCTTGTACACAATGTTGACCGCGCCCTCCGGGCCCATGACGGCAATTTCCGCCGTTGGCCAGGCATAGTTCACGTCGGCGCGAATATGCTTGGAGGCCATCACGCAATAAGCGCCGCCGTAAGCCTTGCGCGTGATCACCGTGACCTTGGGCACAGTGGCTTCCGCAAAGGCGTAGAGCAGCTTGGCACCGTGCACGATGATGCCGCCGTGCTCCTGCTGCACGCCGGGAAGAAAACCCGGGACGTCGACAAACGTGACCAGCGGAATATTGAAGCAGTCGCAGAAACGGACGAAGCGCGCGCCCTTGATGGAAGAGTCGATATCGAGCACGCCGGCCAGCACAGAGGGCTGGTTGGCGACGATCCCGACCGGGCGTCCGTTCATGCGGGCGAATCCGACGACGATGTTGCGGGCGTAGTACTCCTGCACTTCGAAGAAATAACTGT
>Ga0187889_10002483_pt1 | contig 17894 bp, 15 predicted proteins | sample June2016WEW_7_10_2_FD_132992 | JGI IMG/M metagenome (GOLD analysis project Ga0187889, IMG submission 132992) | Peatland microbial communities from SPRUCE experiment site at the Marcell Experimental Forest, Minnesota, USA - June2016WEW_7_100 | ecosystem: Environmental > Terrestrial > Soil >... | reverse complement strand
TGATCAGCCTCAAAACCTAGTGCCCTGTGCCAGAAATCCGCTGATAAAGTCCTCCACACGCTGGCAGGTTTTGCCGCAACAACCGACGGTTGCATCGGAAATTTTGACGTGACCCCACATTGACAATTGACACTCGTGAGATATGCGATTAATTTGCTCGGGTGAGGCGAGAGGTGGTCCCTCATGAGAAGTAGAATTTTCTTGTCTTCGCCAGTATTTCTAGGACTTTTTGGCCTCGTCATCTACGGTGCCCGGCAGAGTGGAAATCCTGCCAATCCCGGTGGCTTTTTGCCTCAGAACGCTTCCTCACAGAATAGTGTCTGGGGAGAAGACCGGGTGGTTAGTCAAATTGAAAGGGCGGGAGCCAAAGCGAGGAATTCAGTAACCCTCCTCGACGAAATCGACGACCCGGGAGAGCGCAAAGCGTTTTTGGCTCTTTTCCAGAAGCAGAACGCCGAAGAGCGTCGCAAGACCGCAATGGAGTTTCTCAAGCACTACCCGCAAGCGTCATTTCTTTCGCAAGCCTATGAGATTGCCGCCAAAGCATCCATTGACGTTGGTGACAACAAGTCAGCCGTGGAATTCGGCCGTGAATCCCTGAGACTTTTGCCTGAGAATCCCCTTCTCTTGGTCCCGCTCGCCGATGTGGAGACACAGCGAGGCGATTATGCAGAAGCCATCCACGACGCAAAGATGGCGCTGAATTGTCTAGACAGGTTCCTCCGACCGGCCATATATTCCGAGAAAGACTGGCGCGTGCTGGAAAGGCAGTTGCGTGCCACCAGTTACTATGTACTGGGCAAGACCGCAACCGAACAGGGTCTGAGCGCGAAAGGTGCGGAGCGTGACCAGAAGCTGGAAGAGGCCGAGGAATTCACCAGCAAATCTTTGCAATTGAATCTCTCCGACTCAACGACTACTTATCTGTTGGGGTTGATCCGACTCACGCGTGGAAATCTGAAGGGTGCAGCTAGCGCCTTTGCTGCGACTTATCTTCAGGAGGGTCCGCTGAAACAGAGGGCGGGGAAACACCTTGAGGCAATCTACGCCCAGTGGCCGTCGAAGCCGGCACAGGGATTTGACGCATTCGTGCGGGACCTTGCTAGCGTGGAGGTGCCAGCGCAGGAAGCCGACGCCGCTGTAGAGTCAACACATTCAGGCGGTCCTGCGCCTGCATATGCCGGCTCCCAATCCTGCCAAAGCTGCCACCCGCGCGAATACTCCGGCTGGCAGAACACCGGTCATGCCAGGATGTTCCGACCTTATAAGTTTGAAAATGTTTTCGGGGACTTCAACAACGCCACCTATGCCGATGAGACAGGAAAAGTTGTAGCTCGATTTACCCATGACGAATCCCGGCATTACTTCGATATCCTGGACAACTACGGCAAGTGGCATCGTTATCGGGTGGATTACACGATCGGTTCGAAATGGCAACAGACGTATGCTATTCGCCTGCCGAACGGGGAAGTCCAGGTCATGCCGCTCCAGTACAATCAAGACCAAAAGCGCTGGTCGGCGTTCTGGAAGACGATAGACGTCCCGAATTCGGAACGGGCGCAGGTTACGAATTTCCCCAACCTAAGCCCGGAGACGGCCTACCTCGTTCATTGCGGACCGTGCCATACCAGCCAACTTCGAGCCAAGACGACAAAGTCACCGGAAGCGAAGGACCTGGCTCCAGCGGAGGGAGGCATAAACTGCGAGATGTGCCATGGGCCGTCGGGTGACCACGAGGCTTCCATGCGGCTGGCCAAGCCAGGGTATAAACCTCCGCTTAAACTTCAAGTCGAATTCGGCAAAGTCAGCAGCCGAGACTACGTGGCGATTTGTGGACAGTGCCACTTGCAATCGTCGGTTTTGACGTTGGGCCCGGAAGGGGAAGTCAACTATCGTCACTATCCCGGAACCTTCTATGTGCATTATCGCAGCCGGCCCTATGGGGAGTTTGCGCTGCGGTCCTTTTACAAAGACGGACGCTTTCGCGTGGTTTCCTTCATTGTCGAGTCTTTCCTCCGCTCCAAGTGCTATCAAGAGGGGCATGCGCATTGCGGCCACTGTCACGACTTTCATCCTTCGGAAAGCAGCAATGTCAGGGCGCTGAAATTCCTCGATAATCCTGACCAGATGTGTCTCCAATGTCATTCTGAATATGCTGAAAAACTCGAAGCGCATACCCATCATGCAGCCAAATCGGAGGGCAGTCGCTGCACCGCCTGCCACATGCCAAAGATCATGAACACCGTCATGTTCAAGACTATGACCCATCAGGTCGACGATATTCCCAATGCCGAGACGACCGCCCGCTTTGGCCAGGAGAACAGCCCCAATGCTTGCCTCATCTGCCACAAGGATAAGGACATCGCATGGCTGAGGGCGGAACTGAGTCATTGGAATGAGCGTGGTGTGGAGACATTACCAACCGCGGGCCCTGAACCCTCGACGAAATAGCAGAAAACAATTCAGTTTGATCCTGGCATCGCCTTTGGCGCATCCAAACGTCCAGCCCAGTTCTGAATCCGCTCTGCAACCTCGTGCATTGTTTTCACCGCTTCGTCCGGCAAGCGCCCGGTCTGGTCGGGTGCAAGGTTGAGGAGGAGATTGACGCGGCGAGTCATGCAGGTGTGGTACGCGCTTGCAATCACCTCGGCGCTTTGGGTCTTGTACCACGGGTGCCAGAACCAGGTATGGACGCGCGGCATGGGCGGGTAGATCGGTCCCGTCGGGAGCCAAGTCTCGAACGGCATATAGTATGCTTTGCCTTCAAACGTCATGTGGGGCTCGTGGCCTTCAGGTGGCGGGAGTGTATCTTCGCCGTTGATCACATCGGTCGGCCAGCTCGCGGGTTCGCACACACGTCCCTGATTGCGGCGGCTGTGGTCAAAGTCCTGGTTCATGACCACAATGCAATTCGGGCTGTACTTCTTCACCAGGCGGTACAACCCCCAGCGCTGGCTAGGCGACAGTTTGGAAGTAATATCGAAGAGTTGGTAAAACGTATTCGGGTATTGCATGTGCAACTCAGTAATGTGCTGCCGTATCAGACTGAAGTACTGGTCAGAAATCATCGCGCCCCAGTCAAGCGTACCCTCGTTATGGGGATCGAGGATGCAGTAGTAAAATCCAAAGCGCAATCCGTATTCCTTGCAAGCCGCGGCAAAAGCCGCCACCACATCCGTCTTATTAGCGCTCGCCGCGACATCGTAGTCATATCCCTTCGAATCCCAGAGGCAGAAGCCGGACATGTGTTTTGCCGTCAGGACCGCGTATTTTGCGCCTAAATCACGCGCCTCGCGGATCCACTGGCGCACGTCGAGCCGGGTGGGATTGTAGGTGGTGGCGGCGACCTTGCCAGGCTCGTAGTCGTTGTCCGTAAATGTGTTCATGCTGAAATGAAACGAAACACCGAACTTCAAGCGCTCGTATTCGGTCAACGCCGGAGTTCGCTCGGAAGCTGGCTCTGCTGCAAGGGAGTCGGCTCTGAGTTGGCCGCCGGGCGATTGCGCCAGCGCGCTGATAATGGGCACTGTGATCTGCTTAAAGAAATTGCGTCTGTTCATTGAGGTTTCACTCTTGCAAAAGGAGTTTCAGAATTTGGGGCTACCCCACGGCGATTTTTCCGCCAATGCCGCCTTCTCTCCGCGCTTGCAAGTATGGCTTCACTCGGAAGGTGGGATACTGCGCAATACGCGCAGAGCCGTTTGTGCATCGGAGTCATTGAGATCAATTTGCAACGCCGTCTCAAGCTCGTGTTGGCCTGCTGCAATATCCCCCTTGCGAGCATAGATAAGTCCCAGGTTTCGATGCAGGACCGGGAGCTGTTTGCATTGTCCACACATTTTGATGGATTCTTGAAGCTGCTCGACCGCCTGGGGCCAATTACGAGCGTTCGCCGCCTCCAAGGCAAAATTGTTGAGCGTCTGCACTCTGTCCGACAATTGCTGGGTTTTTTGAAGTGCTTCGAAGCGCTCCATGTAGACCTTGGCATGCGGATCATTCGCCTTGGCAAGTGCGCGAGCCAGGTTGTATAGGGAGGATAGATTCTGCGGATCTAACCTGACCGCGGTTTCCCAATGTTCAATCGCCTCCTTAGTCTTACCCGCGCGCAGCAAGTTTTGGCCCAGCAAGTGATGGGCCTCTGCGTTTTCGGGATCGATAGTTACGAGTCTGTCCAGAACATCTAGGGCCTTTGGCGAGGCCCCCAGAACCAGGGCGAGGAGGTAGAGTGCGGGGGGATAGTCAGGTTGCAAACGGCAAGCCGTCTCGAGGAAAGGAAGCGCCTCCTGTTTGTGGTCGAGGTCGTACAGCACTCGGCCTTTGTTGTAGAAGGCTGGGGCATAATCTGGCGCCTCACGTATGGCTTCTGAAAACTCCCTCAGCGCTCCTTGTAGATCGTATTGGTCCGCCAACGCAATACCCAGATTCAAGTGGGCGTCGGAAGACTCGGGACGTAACGATGCCACTTGTCGAAAAGCCTCGATACTCTCTTGGTGATGGTTCATCTTGCCTTCGACCATCCCGAGGGCGGTTAAAGCTCCGACATCATTGGAGGATATTTTCAGTGCCCGTTGGATCTGTTCCTTTGCGGCAGGAAGATCGCCCCGCCGGGCCATTAGCACACCCAGATTTACGAAAGCCCGGGCGTAGTTGGGGTCACTCTCCGTCGCCTGGCGGAAAAGCGCACTTGCTTCGGAGTCCTTCCCTTGCTGATTGTATACGACACCAAGATTGTTCTGGGCCTCCGCAGACTTTGGGTCAATCTCAAGCGCCGCCCGAAATTCCCTCTCCGCTTCGTTTATCTTGCCTTCTGACAAATACGCGAGGCCCAGGTCATTGTGTGTGGTGGCCACATTCGGATCAATTTGGAGGGCTCTCTGCAAAGCTTTTATCTGACCTTCTCGATCGCCTAGCCTGGCGAGTGCCAGGGAGAGATTGTATTGCCACTGGGCATTGTTGGGGTCGAGCTGGACAGCCTTGCGATAGGCCTCAGCGGCCTCTCGCGCTTTCCCCTCTTCCAGGAGCCGGTTGCCTTCGTTATTGAGGTTTCCGGCAGTAGTCTCCTCGTTCTCCGTGTTTTTCAATTTCTGGAATATCTGCATTTCCTGTTTCGAGCGAGGTACGTCCCCCTGTTTTCGCAATTGAAGAGCGAGTTGGTAATGGGCATCGGCGAAGGCGGGATTAATTTTCTCGGCCGCATCAAGTTGTTCGATCGCCTCCCCCGTTTTCCCTGTCTTGGCCAGAGCCGATCCGAGGTCATAATATATTTCGTAATCGCCAGGTTTCAACCTGATTGCCCTCTTCAGGGCCTCGACCGCCTTCGAGAGTTGGCTCATCCCTGTGTAGGCAGTGCCAAGCAGGTGAAAGCCCTCGGCGTCATTGGGTCGATGGTGGGTGTAGTCGCTCAGGTATAAGGCGGCATCTGAGAACTGGCCAAGCTGTACCAACACCTTGGCCAACGAATAGCGCGCCGAATCGTAGTGGGGATCAATCCGCACAGCTTCCTTGAAGTTGGCAATCGCCTTTTGGTATCCGAGAGCCGGCCCCTGCTTTGCATACGCCGTTCCCAAATTAAAATGCGCCTCGGCATCGTCGGGATGGGCCTTGATCACCTGCTCAAGGGTTGCAATCGCTTTGTCCGTATCCCCGTTCTCAGCATAAGCCACTGCGAGCGTCGTCTGAAGCTGAGGCCTCAGGTCCAGGGGCGGTGTCGAATTCAGGGCATCTTGCAAATACGCCATGGCGGCGGTGTACCGCTTCTGGTCAATCAGCACCTGCCCGAGATTTAGAGCGGCCATTGCAAATGCGGGGTCGCATTTGAGTGCCGCCTTGAATTCTTCCGCCGCGGCCTCCAGGTCCCCCTGCTGCTGCAAAAGGCTGCCCAAGGTATTGTGAGCGTCCGGCGAGTCAGGCTTTTGTTGGATCAGAATATGGAGATGATCGGCGGCTTTCCTCTCTTCGCCTTTCTTGATTAACGCCAAAGCCAGGTTATAGCGGGCACGCCAGTCCTGCTCATCAAGACGTAAGGCTTCCTCAAAAGCCGGTACCGCGCAGTTCAGCTTGTTCCCTTCTGCGTAGAGAACTCCGAGGGCATTGTATGCTTCCGCGCTGGCTTGGCGAGCTACGACCGTTAACAGGTCGCCAACGCGTTGGTTTGACTTGCCGAGATTCTGACAGGCAGCAGGCAGAGGTTGGGGCTTCCGCGAGTCCGGCGCGTGTGCCTGCGGCAAGGCGGCGTTTGTCGCCCCAGAGAAGATAACTGCGTCTAGCGTGATGAGCAGGGAGCACACAACACGGCAAGCGCGAGGATCGGAAAAATCGCTTCCCATTGACAAGTAGTATTTTAATCCCATGATTCGCCCTTTTAAATGAAAATGTCCTCTTCTTGTAAGAGGGTTCATTCACGGCAAAAGGCACAGTCGTTTTCATAGATCAACTAAAACCCACACCACTATGTGGCAGGTTTGAAATATCAGGGATGAAATGACATCGTCTTGATCCATATTGGCCTGGTTTTGCTGCTTCAAGGTTGAGCCTCAATTCCGAAATTAGGGGGCACTGGTCTGAAGGCGTAAACGGCTCGACAGCGCAATATAACGAGGAGACCCTCACCACTAAAGGGAAAGCGCCGTATGCGATCTCGCTGGGCTGGCCGGAGAAAGAATCGCTCCTCACTTCGCTGCCCGAGGGCAAACCGTTGTGGTTCGGACGGATCCGACAGGTCCGGATGCTCGGCGTTGACCGACTATTCTGATGGACTCAGGACCGTCAGGGCTTGCGAGTTGAAATGCCGCAATTCCGCCCGAGCGATCATGCTTACATGCTGAAAATCACCTAAACAGTTGCAGCGAATTTGGCTTCAATTCAGCGGGATTTTGAATGCGTAGGCGAAGACCCCGGGTTTCTCTCGAGGCAAATTTATTCGAAGCCCGTCGCCGTTGTGCTCCCAACGGAGCTTTGCATCGCTGCCCAGCAGAGAGACGTTTGCAAGGGTTGCAGAGTTCCGCAAACGGGAATGACTCATGAAAGCAACTTCGCATCGGCTGCTGGGGCAAGGCGCAGCGTCGTTGAGGTTCCAAACGGCCCAAGTCTTGAAGTTCTCCCCTTTGAAGAATTCTCGAAGGACCTACCTTTTCACTCGCATTTTCATTCCGGAAGCGCTGCTAAGTCTCCTGATCGGCGCGTCACTTTTCTTGTTTCTAACGGCCCTGGAAGTGGATGGGAGCAGTCCGTGGCGTTGGTACGCAGGGTACGCCTCAGCCGCGCTAGCGGTCCTTACCAAAGGATTGGTTGGGATGGTTTTTGTCGGCCTTAGTGCAGCAGGATATCTTTTTTTGAGCGGAGAGTGGAGGCGGTGGAAGAAGTTTCGTCTTGCCAGCGGTTTGGGGCTTTTCCTGCTGCTCGCGGCCCCCTGGCACATCCTGGCGGGCATTCGAAACCGAGGCTTCTTCTGGTTCTACTTCATCAACGAGCACTTCCTGCGTTTTCTGGGGAAGCGGTACCCCATGGACTACAACAAGCTCCCCGCGCTTGCTTACTGGGGCCTGCTACTCGTGTGGCTCTTCCCCTGGAGTCTCTACCTGACGTTGGTCCTCCGCAATCTGCGCCGGGATCTCTTACCGGCCCGGAATTCCGCTGTTCCCGGCAGCTTGAGCTTCCAGGCGCGAACCCGCCTTCTGTGCTGGGTATGGACAGGCGTGGTACTTCTATTCTTCGCCTTTTCCACGAACCAGGAATATTACATTTTCCTTGCTTATCTGCCGCTGCTGATTCTTCTGGCTGGAGCGGTCTCCGCAGCACGCCTACGGTGGACATGTAGAAGAAATTCGACGGCGCGGCAGAGTTGGGAGAAAAGGGGCAGTACGACGCGGCCGTCGTCGAGTGGAGAGAACTCGCTTCGACAAATCCTGACGATGCCCGCATCCACAACAATCTCGACGCCACTTTGCAAGAAAGTGGCCGATACGCGGAAGCGATCCCCGAGTTTGAGAAAGGGCTCGAGCTGAAACCCAAGTACTACACGATTTACTACAACCTCGCCCGGACGCTGCTGGCAGCAGGACGGCCCGATAAGGAGATTCGCACCTTGGAAAAGGGCTTGCAGTATTATGAGTCCAGACACCTCTACACAGAACTAGGTCTTGCCCTGGCCAGCAAGCGCCGCATCGAGGAGGCCAAGGCACAATTTGACAAGGCGTTGGGAATCAACCCCAACGATGCGATTGCCCACTTCGCCCGAGGCATGGCGCTCGCGTACAAGAGTGATTGGGATGCCGCGATCACGGAACACAGAGAAACGCTGCGCCTGAATCCCCAAAACGAATCGGCACACATCTACCTCGGTGCGGCGCTGAGGCAGAAGGGCGACTCGGATGGGGAGATCGCCGAATATCGGGAAGCGCTCCGCCTGAACCCAAACGACGCGGACGCCCATTGCCTTCTGGGCTTCGCGCTCGAGCACAAACGCAACAGTGCAGAGGCCTTGCAACAATACCGCGCGGCATACCAACTCGACCCTCACGATCCCGAATACCGGAAGGCTTACGAGCGCCTACTCGGCAAGACCCACATTTAACTGTAGGGGGTGCACGACATAAAAGTTGGAGTAAAATTGAAACCCTGAATCCCGGATTGCACAAAGGAACTCACTAGAGATGACATCCCGAGAGAGAGTATTGGCTGCCTTTGAACACTGCCAACCCGATCGCGTCCCGGCATGGTGCGGGTCGTCGCCGGAGTTCTGGGAAAAGGCGAAGCGGGCCGCAGGATTGGATGACGAAGGGTTGCGCGTGCGGCTGGGGGACGACTTTCGCCGCGTCTATGCGGTATATTCCGGGCCGGAATTTGCCCTCTCACCGGGTGCGACCTCTCGCACGATCTTTGGCATCGAGCGCGCAGGGTTAGGGTACGGCCAACCTATGTGTCACCCTCTGGCGAAGGCGACGATTGCGAAAGTCCACGCTTATCCCTGGCCGGACCATTCCTGGATGGATGTGTCTCTTATTCGGCAGGAGGCGGAGAAATACCAGGCGAAATATGCCATCCTGGGGGGAGATTGGTCGCCCTTCTTTCACGATGCCGTGGACTTGCTGGGCATGGATGTTCTCTTTCTCAAAATGTACGATGAGCCGGAATTGGTGGATGCCGTCTTGCAACACGTCGTGGATTTCTATGTAGGCGTTAGCCAGCGAATTTTCGACGCCGCGGCCTCCGCCCTCGACATCTTTTTTATCGGGAATGATTTCGGCACGCAGCGCGGCCCGGTGATGAGCCCCAACCTGTTCCGGCGTTTCATGCTTCCCCACCTCAAGCGATTGTCCCGATTGGGGCACGCTTACGGGCTCAAAGTGATGATGCACTGTTGCGGTGGATACGCCCCGCTGATTCCGCAAATGATCGAGGCCGGGCTGGATGGCTTGCACGCCGTCCAGCCTTCCTCCGACGGAATGGACTTGCCCACGCTGAAGCGTTCCTTTGGCGACAAAATCCTGTTTAATGGGGCGATTGATTCTCACCATGTATTGATCCGGGGAACACCTGAGTTCGTTCGGCAAGAAACGCACAAGGTTCTCGATATCATGAAAACAGGTGGCGGGTACGTGGCCGGCGCGAGCCACGATTATATCCTCGAGGAGACACCCGTAGAAAACGTCTTCGCCATGTTCGACGCCATCGCAGAATTCGGCGCATACTAATGAAGCGAGTTTCTAGTGGCGATGGGAGAGTGAGAGTTGTGCACGTTTCATCTCGCTTCCAATTGCTGATCGAGCCATGCCATGCTTTTATCGCTGTGACACAGGACACAGGCACTGGGGCTTTGCTGGGGTCCGAACTGTTCCGACATCCGCGCGCTGGGAATGTCGTCAATTCGATGGGTCCTGGCCTGTGACATCATGATTCGCGCATATGACAGGAGGCCCCACTCGCTTCCCTCGGAGTTCACAGGATGGCGCGTGTGCTGCTGCAAATTCGCCGCGTTGTTGAATTCAGCATGACACTGGGTGCACATCCTATGGGGCTCGCTGCGGAAAAGCATGGAGGTTAGGTTTGACCCCGCGTCATCGTGATGATGATCGTGGCACGAGACACATGTCGCACCCCCTTTCCTGAAATAACTGCTGCGGAGGAAAGATTCCACAATAAAACCCGTTTTGCGGAAGCGGCCGTCTCTGTAACGAGCGTTCAGGGGGAATTCCGCATAAGGGCGCGACCTGTATCGCTTGTAGAACACATCAGGGCTGCGGGAATAATTCAGCTCGCCGTCCGGGCCCGGCGCGCGGATGGCTGACTGCATATAACATTGCGAACAGATGGCCAGGTATTCGACGCTCGAGATCCGAGCGTTGTACTCGATCGGAAAAACCTGAAGCTGGCCATCCGGCAAGCGTGTCACGTAGCCTTTCTGCGGTCCAACGTGATCAGCAAGCTCGGGCTTGCCTGGTGAGCCGAGGGGTCCCTCTGCGGACAGTGGGGTTCGGGCTGTCCGAGCGCTCCCAGATAGCCTTCGAAAGTCTGATTAAACTTCCCGCAAAATGGCTTGCTCGGCCAGATCCTTAACCACCATGGCCAACGCACGCAGAGGCCTCAGGTTATCGTTCGGATTGCAAGCACAGGAATAAATGCATCCGGAGCAACTGCGGACGTGTCAATCCGCAATCGATCGCCAGACTGCTCAAACGCACAAATTCGCCCCCCTTGGAGCAAAGAGACCGACACGACTTTGCCGGGTATCCCGGGCAGGTCCAACCGTGCCCCTGCTCGATCGATGAGGTGCAAGTAAATGGTTCCTTGTTTCGTGGTCGTACGGCCAATTGCCAAATTCTGCAAGGGACCATAGGTTGTCTTGTAAATGGATTCGCCGTTCGTCCCCATCCATTCACCAAAGCGCTGGAGACGTTGTTGCGCCTCTATGGGAAAGGTCCCTTGCGGAGTCGGACCCACGTTGAGGAGAAAGTTGCCGCCGCGGCTTGCCACTTCGACCAGAGTTCGAATCAGTGTTTCCGGCGACTTGAAGTTCTTGTCATTGGGGTTGTAACCCCAACTGTCGTTCATGGTCATACAGGCTTCCCACAACTGGAAATCCTGCGGCAATGGGTACGGTGATGTGGGATATCTCTTCTTGGCAAGCGACTGGATCAGACTCACGAACCATTTCTGCGGCAGGATTTTCGACAAGCCGACGATTGCATCCACCGCGCCCGGAGTGATGTCAGCCGGCTCTTCAGTAGGCTTGATGGGGATACCGTCGGGAAAAAACTGCTCGGGCGTGACGTAGTCGCCGCCCGACCCCAGGCGGTCGTTAACTAAAGTATTGGGACTCAGATCGTGGATGAGCTTATGAAAGCGTGGGGGATTGTACTTGGTGACCCCGAAAAGACCGTCGAACCAGATGATGGCGACGGGTCCATAGTTCGTCAGGAGCGTCCGCAGATGCGATTCCATGTAGTCCAGGTATGACGACCATCGCGACCGAGAGGGTTCTCCATTCCAGTTCTCGCGGGCCGGCTTGCTGGTATTGCGAAACCCGGGATGATGCATGTCGGGGGGAGAGTAATAGAACCCTAGCGGCATCTGCTGCTCGTGACAGGCCGCGGCCAGCAGAGCGATCACATCCTTGCCGTATGGCGTGTTGGTGATCTTGTAGTCGGTCCCGGGGGCGTCGAACATACAGAAACCGTCATGGTGCTTGGTCGTGATGACCATGTAGCGCATGCCGGCTTGTTTGGCCGTTTGCACCCACCCGCCGGGGTCGTACTCGGTGGGATTGAATCGGAGGGGAAGCTCGACGTACTCCCTCTCACTGATCGGTGGTGAATGAGGGCACCACTCCGGCTTCATGATCGGCCACGAAGCTTCTACGCCGGCGACGGAATAAGCACCCCAGTGTATGAACAGACCGAACTTAGCATCTCGGTACCAGCGTGTATGGGCATCATCCATGGTTGCCGCCGTTCTCGGGATGGGACGTCGATTGGAACAGCCCGTGCTTGCGATCGAAAGCAACAAGGCACTGCTTCCGGCCATCCAAGCAGCGCTGGCCATGCTTTTTAGGCATTCGCGTCGGGTTTGGGTAGACATAGTGGAGGTCTCCAGTTCGGCTGCCAGGAGCATATAGAAGCTATCATTGCGATGGAAGAACTGTCCGGTCTCCAGCAGGTTGCCGCCAAACCCACCCAGAATGGCCTTACCCCCTGTGTAGGGGATTGCCGCCGACCGTTCAATCAAGCGTAAATCCGCAGGATGATTCGCCTGTGCCAAATTCATTTTCCTCCCTCCTACCTGCCATAGCCGATTACAAAAACTGAAATCACATTGAGCATTACAGCCGTGTTCATCCATCGGACCGTCGAGCGGTCGGCTCCCCGCCACTCTCCCGAGATGCGACCCACGCCGAAAGCGCAGACCAGCATCAGCGCCGTGAAGATCGGAAATCCGAGAACCGGTCCCAGTTGCCCCAAGCTCATTGCGCCGGCTCCATAGGCGAGTACACCGATAATCCAGGCGGCCCCCATGCCGAAGGCCCCACACCATTCCCAACCACCCGTCCGGAAGTAGAGTCTGCCGGTGCCGTTCTTCGTGAACAAGAAGCCACAGTAGCTGGCGTTGGCGAGGAAGCAGCCAAACAGCAGCACTGGCCAGACTGCATCCCCGGAAGCCCATTGGGGAGCGCCGCGGTGGGCGACGAGGTCCTGAATCGGTTTCGCCACCACCAAGCCAATGTTGAAAAACGCGGAAAGAACTCCCGACGCGATACAGATGGCAAGCCCCTGGGCATAGTACCGCTCTTTAGGTGAGACCTCTCGCTCGCGGCGCATTCCCGCCCAGCCCGAAAGCGCTACACCACTCATCAAGAGCACGAGGCCCAGTACGAAGCGAAGCAGTTTCAAGCTACTAGGCCCAGCAAGAAGCAGAGGTAGGACCGTGCCCAACAGCGTCGATATCCCCATAATCAATGCGAAGCCAAGCCCCGCACCCAGACGGTCGACGCCTATACCAAATGCGACTGAACCGATCCCCCAGAACGTGCCCAGCAGCAGCACCAGGACCAGCCGAGGAGTTGGCACCTGCTCGTAAAGGCTGAGCAGATGCGGAATCACCGTCCCAATCACCGCGCAAGGAATGATCAATTGGGCAAAGAGCGCGTAGACAAACCAGATGTTCTCCCAGTGCCACCGGGTCAGATATTTCATCGGCGCAGTAAACACGCCGGTCAGCACGCCGCCCAAACATACCAGGAGAAAAGCAGGCAGGGAAGAAGTCTTCATATTCTAAGGCTTCAAGCAAAGGGCGTGCAGCTCGAAGGAGGATGGCGAAGAAACCTCCTCTCAGCATGACAGCGTAGGGCTCAGCCCGCGTTAGCACGGGAACTCTTCTGCCACTTCGCTTGCGATCTGCGCCCACTCCCATAGCTTTTTCGGCCCGTAGCGCACCGTGGAGATATCCTTCATGATCAACTCCACGTGGCACCGGCCGCCCGTCTTGATGAGAAAAGTTCGGAGTTCCTGCCGTGCTCCCTCCGGGTCCCAGTGATCGCGCGCAAAGATTGCCGGAGTCGGCTTGTAGCTGAGGATATAATCGCCCCCCACGTTGTCCACCAAGCGCTCGGTGTTGTTCCAGTAGCTCGCTGAAATCTTGCGCAAATTCGGAATTCGGCGCAGCACTTCAATTTTACGGTCCAGCGGCTCGCAGCAGCCGTAATACACCATTCCCCAACGCTCCAGCCAGCGTAGATCGTGCTTGACGGCGGACTCCCAATGCATCTCGGGCGAGACGTCGGAGAAGATCTGCGCGTTCGAGCAGCCCCACATGTTATGTGGGCGTACGTAGCCTGGATCAAAGTTCGGTCCGGGCAGCGACTGAGTGTACCCGTAGCCCCCCGATCCAATCCGAGTGTTATTGCAATCCAGCGAAAGCAGATTCAGCTCCACGAACTGGTCGAGTTCGATCATCCAGGCATCCACCATCCGCTCCACGGCGGCGTGCACCAGTTGGGGCCGTTCGACCAGGTCAAGCATGGCCTCCTGGACGCCCCACCAGCGGACCAGATAATCCCACGGGGTGAACCAGATGTGGGTCTGCCCGACCTTTTTCACCGGCATGATGCCGCCATATACCTCGCACATGGCCTGGTAGTAAAGCTCCGTCGCCAACTCGTTGTGGGTGACCACCGGCATCTTGATCTTTTCGAGATCCGGAAAATCACGGATCTGAATATGAAAATGGCGCGACACCACGTCGGCAGCGGGGTCAGTGATAGCGATATCGACATCCTCAATGATCCCGAAGTCGGTGGAGTGAATCGCCAGCGGGCACGGGAGGAAGTCGCTGATGATCATGTCGCCGGGAAGATGCCTCCATTGATAGAGCGTGCGCCGCAATTCGCGTTCCTGCTCCCGCGCCCAAGGGTGCTCGGTCCGCAGCGTCAACTCACCGTCTACGTCCATCTCATGCCAGCAGATTTCGTTGATCCAGACCATCGGACGCTCGGACTCGCGGTCGTTCAGCTTCTGCCAGAGTCGCGCCTTCTCCTTGTGAATCGGCAGCGCGGCCACCTCTGCCAATTCCCCCGCCAGGCGTTGCAGAATCTCCTTATCGTTCGGCGAGAGTCGGACTTCCTCCGCCATGGGTAGTGATGGGTGATGACTGGGATCGTGCAGCATAAGTCTCTACCTTGCCTGCTCGCAGAAGTGTAACAGCCAAGCTGCAGACGGATTAGCACATTGTTTCTGGCCCGTCAAGCCTACCATACCTTGAGTTTCCCTGGGATTTCTACTTTCGTTCCCCCCTTCGACGGTTTCTAGCGAAATGGCCTTGACAGCAGAGAGCGCCTCAACCATCATCACGGCCTGAGATTCAATTTCCGGCTCGCACCAGGGTCTTCGAGAGCCGACCCGCGAAATGCATACAGCAAGGACGATTCGCTTACTAGCAGGATGCTGAAAACCCCCGGCACCTCATTCCGAGCCAAGCGAGGAATCTCGTAAGTCGTTTGTTTCCAGAGCGAGATTCCTCGCTTGGCTCGGAATGGCAACGTTCACAATCGTTTTTCAGCATCGTGTTAGCAGTCCGGCTGGTCTTCCAAGGAACACTTGAGGGCGTGAAACGCGTGAAAGGAGGACCGCTGGTGAAACAAATAAAAATTTCCAGTTCAGGGATGCGGGCCGGTTTGAGAGGAGAAACGCAATGACTATGACAATGACACTGATCCGCCGCGCCTGGAGAGCCGTAAGACGGCCCAGCATTTCGCGTCGGAATGACAGGTTGTATTCACGAAGACCGTCGGCCAATGCGCGCGACTCGATGATCTGCGGATCCTCATCTGGCAGCGCCTCCAGCAACTTGGCTTTCGCCTTGGCGACCTGCGATTCGAGAAAGACGCTGTGGAGATCGGTCTGAACAGCTGCAGCCAGTTCCGCTGTCACCGTTGCCGGATCAAGCGCCACAGGGGGGCATTCTACCGGGTCGTCACGTTCACTCCGCGCAGTTTTTTCCGGCAGGTGCTTCCGACTCGACCGCACGATCCCGTGTTGCTCGCGCAGCCTTCCACTGGGCTTCTATGCGCGTTTGTAGGGCCTCGGCCTTTGCTTTGCCGAGTTTGCGGTACAGTTCGAGAAGTGGTGCCTGGTCACCCTCCCAGCAGTTGACCATGGTGCTGACCATCTCGCCCTCAAGAAAGTCTCTTCTCTGGCGACGGTACGCCTTGCGCGTTTGGGCGATAACACCTGCCGCCCATTCGCTCGTTGAATTTCCTCCGACATCGATGAGTCCGCATTCCGTTCCGATTGCCCGCAATGACTGTCGCCAATTCAGGCCCTCCACTGTCACTGCTTCTTCAAAGTAGCCAAGGATTTCTTTGACACCGACCTTGTGAGTAGTAAGCTGATGGGTCCGCGCATAACGTTCAACAGCGTGCGCGCGTTGGCGTTCCACCCTGGCCATAGCCCGCCGGGCGAGCGGAAACCGCCGTGGGACGGCATTGGCGAGAATCGTCAGGCCAGGGGTTTCCGGAAAACCAACGGTGATAGGTGCTCTCTGGCGAAGCAGATGCTCGATCTGAGCCCAGAACGGATAACCGTGGCCCTGGGGCCTCTTTCCCCCGTCGGCGGCAGCGTGACACATCTCGTGAAGGATGGTGCTGCGGATTTCACGATCGCTTGGGTGAAGGCCGACATTGATGGTGATTACTTTTTTCTTCCCATCGCACTAGCCAAAAAGCTTCCCCACGGTCCCAAGAATGAAGGAGCACCGGGTCCTTGGTTTCAGGCGAGACCCACATGCGGCAGCGCGAACCGTATTGTTGAAAGTGCACTTCGTCCATGGCCCATAGATCGACAGTGGCATCAAGGCTTAACGCCCGGAGTTTTTTTATGCGTCTTCTGCAACACGGGATCGGCGTGGGCCATCAGCGGGCGCGGCTTGCGCAAGCTGAAGCCGAATTGACGAAACCTCCGCTGGCATTGGCGCACCCCCAACCGAACCCCATAGCGCCGTGCCAGCCAAACCTGGAGCGTCTTCCCGTCCCACAGCGTTCCGCTCAGCCCGACCTCGCTCGGCGCGCGTCGCAACACCGTCTCCACCTCCTGCAGTTGCGCCTTGCTCAGGCGCTGGGGCCGTCCCGGTCGCGCCCCTTCCACCAGCCCGGCCAGACCGCGCTCTTCAAAATGTCGAACCCAGTACTCGACCGACCGTGGGGCATCTCCCAAAAGCCGGCTGACCTCGGGACAGGTCAGCCCCTGAGCGACCAGCAGCACCCCGTGAAGGCGGTGATCGTAGCGAGATTCTTCCGAACGACGAATCTCGTCTTGAAGTCCCAGAACCATGGTAGCGGCATCGGCGATGGTAAGTGGTTTCATGACTCCATGAAACCACACTTTCTCACGATGCGCAATTGTTTATGACGCTCTGTATAGAAGGCGTCACCTTCTCAGGTGGCGAGCCCATGCAGCAAGGGGACAGTTTGCTGCGATTGATTCAAGGCTTGCACCGGCAAGCCCCAGAGCTAAGCTTCGGCATGTTCAGCGGCTATGCAGAACACGAACTCTCCCAGGGTCGATACTGGACTTGGGGCGATGGTTCGTCCGAACAACACAGACACCATCTCTGGCAAGAAATCCGTGAGTGCCTCGACTTCGCAATCCTCGGACGTTTCAACCAAGCTCAGCCAAGCAGTTTGCCACTGCGCACAAGTCGCAATCAGGTCCTGCGGCTATTCAGCGACCGTTATACTCCCGCCAATTTCAGCGAAGAGCTGACTGAGGTCAGCATCAAGGAAGGCGGCCGTGTGGAAGTCACGGGATTCGCCACCCTTGGCTTGCCCTGCTAGGGCCCCACTTGGCTTGGCTAGGCCTCCGGTATCACTTAAGGGAATCCGTCCGGGCTGGGTCATGATCAGTCAAGTAACAGCCGGTGAATCCTCTTGTGATGAAAGTATCATCAGAGAACTTGAGAGTAACTGTGTAGTTGAACGACCATTTGTTCCTTCTTTGCGGGTGGAGAGTCAGCGTAACGCTGCCGTTCGCGACTTCTCCTTTCGTTGGGTTGCCCTCGACCTGTAACGTGAGGGTGTGGGTAGAATTCTTGTTCCAACGGCCTTCATTGCCTTCGGACTTGGCGACTTCATGCCCGTCACTGTTCTTGATGTAAACATCCAGTTTGGTTTGTTGATCCTTATTGTCTGTGGTCGTGTCAAACTTCGCTTCCGCGGAAGTGAGGGTTGGCTCCTGGGCTGGCGCTGCCTCCTGGGCGAACGCGGCTGACGTGAACACTGCCAAAGCGACTAGCGCCAGGCAGGACATGATTGTTTTCATCTGAAATCTCCTTTTCTGATTCCGAGCTGGCTAACCTGTAATGAATCACTCCTTTTATACGGCCAAGCTGACGCGTTGTCTGTGTCGTTC
>Ga0187889_10002481_pt1 | contig 17895 bp, 12 predicted proteins | sample June2016WEW_7_10_2_FD_132992 | JGI IMG/M metagenome (GOLD analysis project Ga0187889, IMG submission 132992) | Peatland microbial communities from SPRUCE experiment site at the Marcell Experimental Forest, Minnesota, USA - June2016WEW_7_100 | ecosystem: Environmental > Terrestrial > Soil >... | reverse complement strand
CGACATGAGCGGGGTATGCAGCAGGGTGGGCACGCCGTGGATGACGTGGTGGCCAACGAAGGCGGCCAGCACGAACAGCATTACCGTCCACAGCACCATGTCGGAGTCCATCAGGCCGCCTCCTTGACAGGCGCGCGGGCCGCGACCTTCCCGGCGGCTTTTAGCTCGAGACCAATGGCCTGCAGCACCTTCTTGGCATCACCGAAGATCATGTTGGTATTGGGCCGTTCGAAGAGCGGGTTCTTGACCCCGGCGGCGCCCGGCCCCAAGGTGCGCTTGACCACGAACACGGTGGCGGCGCGCCCGACGTCGATAAAGGGCATGCCAAACACCGCGCTCTCGGGATCGCCTTGCGCCGCGGGATTGACGATATCGTTGCCGCCCACCACCAACGCCACATCGGCATCGGCCAGCTCGCGGTTGGCGCGCTCCCAGTCCACGATTTCCGCCAGGTCCACCTTGGCCTCGTCGAGAAGAATGTTCATGTGGCCCGGAATAAGACCCGCGGCCGGATGAACCGCGTAGAGCACCTGTGCGCCGCGCGCCCGCACCGCCTTGGCCGTCTCGGCCAGGGCATGCTGGGCTTGCGCCACCGCCATGCCGTAGCCGGGGACCAAGATCACCTTGCTCGCCGACTCGAGCACCATGGCAGCCTCTTCCGCTCCACAAGCTTTCACCTCGAGGTATGCGTCACCCTCGCGCCGGCCGGCCGTGCCCAAGGCCAGATCGAGCGGACGCGCGCCCAAGGCGCGGGCCACCAGTTGGGCAAGAGACCAACCGGCGCTCGCACTCAGCCCGCCCACCGTGACCACCACCGGATCCCCGAAAGCGAAGCCCATCATCGCCGCGGCCAGACCCGCCGCCGATGCCGCCAGCGCCACCACGGCCGCCCGACCAGCGCTGCGGGCAGCCGGACCTACGGCGGCCAGGGCACCCAAGACGAGCGCCGCGGACCCCGCGAAGACGGCCAACCCCACCGCGGCGCCCCGCCACCCCTCCGCCAGGGCCAGCTGGCTCGCCCAGGGCCAAGACTGTTCGCGCAAAAATGCCGCCACCCCGAGCAAGACCGCACCGCCGCCCCCCGCCGCTGCCAGCCATGGGCCCACGCTCGCACCCGGGCCGACCTTGGTGAAATAGCCCAGGCTAACCCCGAGGAGCACGCCACCCGCCAGCCCAGCCAGCGCTAGCCCGATATTGAAGCTGCCCGCCGAGCTCGCCTCGATAGCCATGCCCGCGAGGGCCAGCACGAACCCCAAGCTCAAGAGCAAGACGCTGCGTCGGGCAGTGCGCACCCGGCACATGAGCTTGAGCCCCATTATGAAGGCCACGGCCGCCGCCATGTCCAAGAACGGTACACCGTACTCGCCCAGGGCAGAGGTCACGATCGGCCGCCCGTCTTATGGGGCGGCCGGGAGAGACGCCCCAGCCTGATCAAGCCCGCCACGGCGCCAGCGGCCGTTACCATGACCGCTACGGTAGTGAGCGCGCCGAGGGCGCCCCGGCTGCTCCGGCCCGCAGCTAGCAAGGCCGCCACCACGAGCACCGCGGCGCTCGCGCCCATGCCCGCCGCGAGAGCGCCGTGCAAGGTGGGCGGCACCTTTCGGATCAAGTCGAGGCCCAGAAAGACGGCCAGCGTGAACAGGTAGAGCAGGATCAGCGGGCTGCCACTCATGGCCGCCCCGCAGCGCTGGCCGGCGCTTGCGCGGGCGCGGAGGACTTCGCGATCGCCTCGGCCGCCGGGCCATAGGTCACCCGCCCGTCGTGGGTGAGCAGGGCCGCCTTGACGATCTCATCGCTCAGATCGATCTTGAGATTGCCGCCCTTGAGCACCAGCAAGGCCAGCTCGAGCACGTTGCGGGCATACAGGGTGCTCGCGTCGAGCGGCATGGTGGAGGGCAGGTTGGTGTGGCCGATAATGGTCACCCGGTGGGTGACGATTTCCTGATCGGGCACCGTCAGCTCACAATTACCTCCTTGCTCGGCCGCCAGGTCGACGATCACCGAGCCCGGGCGCATCGCCCGTACCATATCCGCGGTGACCAGCCGGGGCGCCGGGCGGCCAGGAATGAGCGCGGTCGTGATCACGACATCGGCGCTGGCCACGTGCTCTTTGATGATGGCCTGCTGTCGCGCGAGAAACTCGCTGCTCATCTCCTTGGCATACCCTCCCTGGCCCTCGCCCGATTCCTGGGCGGGCAGCTCGATGAACTTGCCCCCCAGCGACTCAACCTGCTCTTTGACCACGGGCCGTACGTCAGAGACCCAGACCACGGCTCCCAACCTTTTCGCCGTCGCGACCGCCTGCAGTCCCGCCACCCCCGCCCCCATCACCACTACCTTGGCGGAGGGAATCGTGCCTGCCGCGGTCATCAGCATGGGGAAGTACTTGCCCAGCTTGCTGCCGGCGAGCAGCACGGCCTTGTAGCCGGCAATGTTGGCCTGCGACGACAGGGCATCCATCGCTTGCGCCCGCGTGATGCGCGGTAGTAGCTCCATGGCCAGTGAGGTCACATGGCCCGCGGCTAGCGCCTTGACCATGGCAAGATTGCGCAACGGTTGCAGAAATCCTATGAGCAACGCCCCCCGCTTCAGGTGAGCGGGACTGGCCGGAGCCAGAGGCGGGCCGACCTCCAAGACCACATCGGCATTCGCCCACGCGGGCGCCAGGTCATGGGCGATGGTAGCCCCCGCTTCCTGGTAGCGCTGGTCCAGGATGTGGGCGCTCTCACCCGCCTGCGCTTCGACCACCACCTCGAGACCCTCTTTGCGCAAGCGTTTGACAGTCTCAGGCGTCGCGGCAACCCGCGCTTCGCCTTGGGCTCTTTCCTTGGGCACCATCACCCTAAGCATGGCTACACTCGCTTCTTGGATGCGGCGACCGGGCAAGGGTTACTCCCTGCGGCGGAAAGAGAGCGGCCAAGGACTCGCCCGGGGGAAGCAAGAGCCAAGGCAAGGGGCCACCTGGGGGCTCAACGCATGCCGGCGCTAGGGATGGCGCGCTGGTGCTGATCTCGCCTTGGCGGCCGGATAGGCAGCGGGCAGCAGCGCCCCTGGGCCGTGCTTCGCCATGAAGCCCTCTTCCCAGGCGAGCTCGTGCCGGCGCGAGCTGCGTATGAAGGGAGTGAGCGCCACCCCCTTGAGCACGGCCCAGTTCACCCAGGATCCGGGAGCGCGACAAGGACGGACGATATCGAGGAACAGCACCACGCGTGTCTCGTCCGTGTCGTTCCACACCGAGTGCGGGTAGGTATCATCGAACACCAGGCTTCTGCCTTCTTGCCAGTGGCCCACCTCGCCATTGACCTCGATACCGCAGTTACTCCAATGCTTGGGCACCAGCAAGCCCAGGTGATAACGGATGACCCCGTTCCATGGTCCGGTGTGGCGAGGCAGACGAGCTCCCGGCTCCAAGATCGAAAACAGCGCCGTCGACATGCCAGGAATCTGGGCCAAGAGCGCCGCGGTTTTCGGGCAGCGGCCGCAGTTTCTATCGGATCTATGGCCGAACCCGTAGAAGAAGAAGCTCTTCCAACGCTGCGAGCCGATGTCGCTGGCATCGCGATTGATCTCGTGAAACGCGGGCAATTCGTCACGAAAGCTCAAGACGCTATCGAGCTCGCTCCGAATTTCTTGCCAGTTGGCTTCGAGACGTGGGATCCACGCAAACTCCTCGGCACTCAGGAAGGGCGTGGTGGGCACACGCGAGGTGCGCGCCACCAGACGGGCCAGGGGCGCGATGGCCTTCATTGCCAGATCATAGGCACGCTCGCGTTTGCTCTTCCGCTTGACTACGGACATGGACATAAACCGCTGCTCCTTTCGCGTTGGCATTCTTCGGCTACGATGCATTCGCTGGGCTATGGGTGCCTCGCTGCAAGCCCGACTCCAGGGCAAAATAACGCGGGCCTGCCGGGCTCCCTGTGCACAGCCCAAGGCAGCCAAGGCGCGGCCGACCCAACGCTAAGCTCCTCCTGGCGCGAGTCTGCGTTACCCTTTGGTGTCTGACGTGGCCGTTGCGTGGTCGTTGCGTTACATGCGCCCTGCCCTCGCATTGGCCGAGCCGTCAAGCACCGGAGGTGCCACAATCCAAGAGGTGCGACAATCCCGATGGATGAGCCCGCAGCCGCGGCGCAGGGCCGCAAGTCCGTGTCAGGCGAGCGCGCTCTCGGATACTCCGGCAGATCGTGCCGGCCCGATTCTTGCCGACCCAAGGGGGCTACATGACAAATGATCGCTCGGTCACGCTGCGGAAAATCGTGGAGGGCGCAAGCCACGACCTGCGAACCCCGTTGTCCGTGATCATGGTCAACGCCGCCGTGCTCGCCAGTCCCGAGCCGATGGCAGAAGAGCGCCGTATCAAGGCGGCCTCGCGCATTGTCGCCAGCGTAGGTCGCATGAACCGGATGGTCGGCGATCTATTCGACTTCGCCCTCGCCGAGATGGGCATTCCCGTCCCCTATCGGATGCTGGACGCCGACTTGGGCGAGCTTGCCCTGAAGGCGGTGAAAGACGCGCGGGCCGCCTTTCCCGGACGCATCATCGTGCTCGAGCACACGGGAGAGCTACGCGGCCACTGGGACCAGGACCGCGTGCTCCGCTCCTTGCAGACCATGCTCACGAGCGCGCTCAGGCTCGGCAACTCCAGCGAGCCGGTACGGCTGGTCTGCTGCGCGACCCCCGCCCAGGCGGCGGTCGATATTACCGTCGAAGCCGCTATCAATCCGGCGTTTGGCGACCATGTGCAACGCCTGTTCGATACCATTCGCTCCCACGGCGAGTTCGAAAAGGACCCCCATTGGATCCCCCTGGTGGTTCTGCAGGAGACCGTGACCGCGCACCATGGATCGCTGCGCATCAGCGCGTCTCCGAGCGAGGGCATCCGCATGAGCGTCAGCCTGCCCGTGTCCCAGGCGTCCCAGCTGGCCCAGGGGTCCGAGGTGGTCGCGGTGGCCGAACCGCAAGACGGTCGGGATCAATGATCGCGATGAGCGTGGAGCAAGCTCGCTCGGAATACGCGCGCAAGGTCTGTGAGGCGGCCCGGGTCACCTGGCCCGGTCTGTGCGATGCGTTTGCCCATGTCCCGCGCGAGCGATTCCTGGGACCCGGTCCCTGGCTGCTCGTCACCCCCAGCCCCGACGGCAGGACGACCGGCGACTATGCTCAGACGGCCGATGCCAGTCCCGCGCAGGTCTATCAGGACTCCCTCATCGCCATCGATCCCGAGCGCCAACTCAACAATGGTCATCCCTCGTCGCATGCTCTGTGGATCGCCGCCACCCTACCCCAACCCGGCGCTTCCGTGCTCCACCTGGGCTGCGGCACCGGTTACTACAGCGCGATCTTTGCCGAGTTGGTAGGCCGCGGGGGGCGGGTGTTGGCCATCGAGATTGATCCCGAGCTGGCCGAGCGCGCCAGGAATGCACTCGCGAGCTGGCCGCAGGCTCGGGTGGTGACCGGCGACGGCAGTCAGCCCGGCGGGCCCCACGATGTGATCTACATCAACGCCGGGGCCACCCACGCTCGGCCCGAGTGGGAAAGTGCCATGGCCGAGGGCGGTCGGCTGCTCTTACCCCTCACCGTGCACAAGCGGAGCAACTCCTCGCCCCACGGCATCGGCATCACCATCTGCGCGACGCGCCAGGGGGAAAGGTGGCCTGTCCGCGTGGTCTCGTCGGTGGCCATATTCGACTGTGTGGGCGCCCGCAACCCGGGCGCCGAGGCCCAGCTACGCACCCTGCTGGGGCGGTCGTCGGAACAGATCCGGAGCCTGGCGACCGGAGCGCATGCCAAGGGCGAGGCTTGCCTGCTGCACGGCGAGGGCTTCTGCTTGCAAAGATAGCGCCGCGCCGTTGCCTGGCCATGTGGGTCGACTTCGTCGGTGGAACCCCTGAAACTCTCTAGGCTCCGCTGCCGTTGCGCAGATGGGCGGTGAGATGCTCCACCGGCACGATACGCTCGCGGCTGCCCGAGTTGACGAGGCCGCCCTCGCCCCATCCGGGCGGAAGCTGCATTGGGATCTTGTCCGGCCTACCCCCGCCCGTGCGCCGCCCGCGGATGGCGTTGTTGAGAAAGACCTCGAGCCGGCGATTTTGGCCCCCGCTGCCGTCATAGAACAGGCTGACGATGGGCATGTCGACGTCGGCTGACAACCGCCCGAAGATGGCGGTCGCGACGGTCTCCGGCATGCAGCCAAAGGGCGCGCAGTTGACCACCATGGCTGCACCCTGGTGGGCAAACTTAATGGCGCGCCCCACGCTCAGCTTACCTTCTCCGCCCAGGTAGAAGGGAATGTACGGGGTTGCGATCTCCAGGCACTCCTGGAAAGGGGGCTCGTGCCGGTCGTCGAGAAACGGGCTCGCGGCGGCCATGAGCTTCCTCTCCCAGTGCTTCATCCACCGGTAGGTGATGAAGGTGTCGGCCTTATCCCACGACAACAACGTGCCGGGGAACTCCTCCTTGAAGTTCTCGATGGAAGAAGTGTAGAGCACCCAGTCGGTGATGGGGAGCATCCACGCCTCACCGCCGAAAGCCTCGATAGCGCCGATGACGTCTTCGTTGGCGAAGGGGTTGTTGCGGACGTAAATCTCGCCCACGATCCCGACTAACGGTTTGCGCGCTCCCGCGGTCGCTATGGCGGCGACCGTCTGGATCACCCCGCGCAAGGCCGAGACTATATCGCCGCCCTCCTCGATGGCCTTGCCCACCCGCTCGACGCCATCGTTGGTCACACGGTCGGTTTCGCCGAGGTTGACCTCGTAGGGCCTGACCTTGCACTGAGCCTTGAGCATGATGTCGGCGCAGGCAATCGCCTTGAACAGCGTCTTCCGCATAGGGCCGTCGAGTCCCTGATACGCGTTGTTAGAAGCCGGCGCCAGCATCGCGACCTCGGGGCCGAGTCCCTCGCGATCGAGAATCTGGCGATGCAGGATGGTGTACTGGCCGAAGCGACAAGGGCCCTTGGAGCTCGGCATGAAGAAGGCGTGCTTGCCACCCCGCGGCTGTTCGCGCAGGGTCTTGACGAAGGTGCCCAGGGTCAGCGCGCAGGGCAGGCATTCTGACCCTCGAGTGAGCGAGCGACCCAACTCGAAGGATTGCTTGGTCTCGCCGGGCAGCACGCGCGCATCGTAACCGTGGGCCCGGAAGGCGGCGGCGAACAGGCGGGCGCCGAACGTATGCATCGGCGGTATCCAGATGATACGATCGTGCATGTCGGAGGGCTCGGGCCGCACCGGCTCGCGCGGCTCGCGCGGCGGGCGCGGCCGGCGCAGCACGTCGAAGAAGGCCTCCAGACGAGTCAGATAGCCGGCGTCAGCGCCGTGCTCGTCGAGCTCGAGCACGAGCAGGGGACGGTTGCCCATGATCTCTTCCGCATAGCTGAGGAGGAAGCTATCCGGACCACAGGAGAAGTTGGTCAGGTAGACCACGTCGGCCACCGTGCTCGCCGCCGCCTTTTCCAGAGCCGCCAGAATCTTCTGGCCGTAGCTCCAGAAGGCATTCCGGTAGCGCGGACCGAGACGGCCGAGCTCGGGTCGGATGAAATCCATGGGCAGCACGGTGCGCCCCAGGTCGGCGATCTTCTGCGGCAGCCCCAGATTGGCGCCGCCATCGTAGATGTTGTAGGGGCGGCCGACGAGCAGGATCAGGCTCTCCCCCTTGGCCTCGGCCTCGGCAAGGAGCTGGGCCCCTTCGGCGAAGCAGCGCTCCTCGAACTCGGCGTGAGCCGCCTGGCCGGCACGCCAGGCCTTCTTGATCTGGCGGGCCGAGCGGCCGAGCGGGCGGCCGAGCTCGTCGCACAGGGCCTTGACGATCTCGCTCTCGCGCATGCGCATGTCGACCAGCGGAGTCAGCATGCGCGAGGTATCCAGGTGATTCATCATCAGGGCGGTGCGGCTGGCCGCCGCCGTGCCCTGCACGAACGGGCAAACCGTGGTCCCGGTGGTCTCCTCGTTGGCCGGGGTATTCTTGACGTGGGGAACGAAGACAAAGTCCACCCCGTCCTGGCTGGCCAGCTTGGCCACGTGGCCGAGAGCGAGCTTGGCCGGGAAGCAGAAATCTGCCCCCGCCATGCGCGGCCCGAGCTCGCGGATCTCGTCCGTGGTGGGCCCCGATAGCTGCACCTTGTACCCGAGGGTGTTGAAGAAGCGCTGCCACATCGGGTAGTAGGTGTAGTTGATGAGAGCCTGGGCGAGCCCCACCGTCTTGGCCGTCTCGGGCACCTTCACCCCCGCGCCTGCCTCGCGCCAGATGCGCTGGCGCAGCCGCAACATGCGGTCATGCGGGCTCTTGCGCGCCTTGTGCTCCGCGGGGTCGCGGCCGCACATGTAGCCCCACGAGGGCGAGCCAGCCACACCTTCGATCTCGGCGAAGGTGATGCTGCAGTCGTTGTGGCACAGATCGCAGGTTTCCTTGCGCAAGGTCACCTTGCGGCTGGCCAGGTCGAGGCCATGGAAGCGCGACTCGAGCTTCCCCTGTTCCGCCATGGTCTGGCGGACGAGCCGGGCCACGCCGAAGGCGCCCATCACGTGACAGTAGGGGGAAACGACCACCTCGACGTCGAGCAAGCGCTCGAAAGCGGCTACCAGGGCCTTGTTACGTGCGGTCGCGCCCTGGAACATGATGCGCTTACGGCTGTAGTGACGGTTGCCCACCACCTTATTGAGGTAGTTCTTGGCCACCGCGACCATGACCGCAGCCAGGGCCTCCTCTCGGCTCGCTCCGCTTTCGATGAAGCGGATCACGTCCTGCTCCATGAAGACCGTGCAGCGATCGGTGGCGCGCGGAGGCTTCACCCCCAGCACGGCAGGTCCGACCTCCGCCACCTTGTAACCGAGCTTGTTGGCCTGTTCCTCGATGAACGAGCCGGTGCCGGCCGCGCAGACGTAGTTCATGTTGGCGTCGCGGATGTGACCGTCGACGATGTGCATGTACTTGGCGTCCTGCCCGCCGATCTCGAAGACGGTGTCGACCTGCGGGTCGGTGTAGGTCGCGCCGGCCACGTGGGCGCTGATCTCGTTCACGATGCAATCGGCGCCGATGACCTCGCCCACGATCTTGCGGCCGCTGCCGGTGGTGGCCGCGCCCCGCACCTCGATGTGCGCTCCCTTGGCGTCTTCAAGGGCGCGCAGGGCAAGGAACAGCTTCTGCACCGCCCCGACCGGGTCACCCGCGGTCTTGCGGTAAATGTCGACCTTCAGCTCGTCATGCTCGTCGATGAGGGCCAGCTTGGTACTGGTCGAGCCGATGTCGATACCGAGATAAACCCTTAACGGCTGGCCGGCTGGCCACGCCATCACGCGGACCTCGTTGCCCTCGCCATCGACGAACGATTCGGAAGTGGCAAAGTCCGGGTAGGTGGATTTCTGCAGGGTCAAGGGCCACTCGTGGTACTCGAGATCGTGGCTGCAGGCGATGCGGTGGATGGCCTCGCGCGAAGGCAGACGTTTGGGCACCGACCCTCGGTGGGCGGCGCCCACCGCCCCCACCAGATGGGGTGAAGCGGGAACCCGCAAGAGACCCGGGTAGGCGGCCTCTAGCCAGCGCAACACTTCCCGGTTGAGCGCTACCCCACCCAGTATGGCGGTGGGCTTGTCGAGGGGCTTGGCCCGCAGCAAGGTACCGATAAGGGTTCGCGTCATGCCCCGGCACAGACCCGACCACATGGCGGCCTTGCTATAACCCTCCTGCTGCCTATGGATGAGGTCGCTCTTGGCGAACACAGCGCAGCGCGTGGCAATAGAAGGTGGCTCGTCGGTCGTCGCGCTCAGGGTCGGGTCATCGTACGCGATGCCCAGCCGGGCCGCCTGCTCATCCAGGAACGAGCCGGTGCCCGCGGCACACATGGAGTTGGTGGCGTAACTCTGGAAATGCCCCTGCTCGTCGAGCTGGACCAGGGTGAGCGAGCCGCCCCCGATGTCGATGATGCTCGCGACTTCCGGAAACTCGGCGCGCACCATGGGAATCTGGCACGCCGCCAGGTCGAGGCGGGGCAGCTCGAACGACTCGCAGAAGCGGGCGCTGTTAGCGCCGCAAAACCCGATGGAATCGCCCGAGCCGACCCCGAGCTCGGCCATGGCTTGCTCGAGCGCCTTGGCCGGCTCGCCGCGGTGGCGCGCGTAGAACGACTTGGCCAGCGAGCCGTCGGTGGCCAAGCGCACTGCCTTCAAGGACACCGCGCCGATATCGATGCCGATCCTTCCTTGGTCTTTCATGGCAGCCTTTACCGGGAACAGATGTAGGTGAGCATCGGTGCGCCCGATGCCTACCACGGATCGCGGGAGAACGGAACCCGGCCGGCGCGACCCGCTGCATGCCGGCATGGCTCGGAGCTCACTGCGTCCTAAAGGCGATACCGGCCAGTCGGGGGCGGCGGCGGGCGCGAGCCTATCCACCCCCGGGGCTCCGGCGACTGCTACACTCTCGGCCTACTGCATGATAGCAACCTACCCCGACTTGGGCCCGGTAGAGCTCGCCGATCGGGCGGTGCTCGAGCCGCTTTTGCGCGCCTTGCCCGACGGCATTTCCGAGTTTTCCTTCGCCGGCATCTTCTGCTTCCGCGAGCAACATGGCTATCGCCTCACGCGCGTGGACGACACCATCGTGCTGGCCGGCCTGGACAAAGGGCACCCCTTCTTCGTCGCTCCCTTCGGGCTGCCGCCGCCCAAGCTGCGCGATCAGCTCTTCGCCCGCCTGGGAGAGGCCAAGCTCCTCACCCAAGCCCAGGCGGAAGACCTGAGCCGCGCCGGCCTGGTCACCTGGGAGGACCGCGATAACTTCGATTATCTCTACCGGCGCGAGGCGCTGGCCGACCTGGCCGGCCGGGCCCTGCAAAGAAAGCGCAACCTGGTCAACCATTTCCTCAAGCGGCACGCCTACCGCGCCTATCCCCTCACCCCCGAGGGCGTCGCCATCGCCCTGCGCATCCTCGAGCGCTGGCGGGAGGGTGCCCCCGATCAGGCCGACTATGCCCCCGCCCGCGAGGCCATCACCCATGCCCTGGAGTGGGGCCTCCGGGGCTCGCTCTACGACGTCGACGGTAGCCCGGCCGGCTATGCCCTGGGCGAGTATGCCGCCGGGGGCAGCACCTTCGTGGTCCACTACGAGAAGGCCATCCCCGAGATGAAGGGCCTTTATCAAGTCATCAACATGGACTTCGCCCGCTCTCTCCCCGCCAGCTGTACCACCCTGAACCGCGAGCAAGACCTGGGCGACCCGGGCCTGAGACAGGCCAAGCTCACCTATCGGCCCATGGCCTTCCTGAAGAAATTCCGAGCCAAGCCAGCCTGAGGCGCGCGCCGGACAGGATCAGTGATCACCCAGCGCGGTTTCGACCTGCGCTGGCCCTTCCCAGGTTGGCGCTAGGTCACCCCCCCCAAATACACAGGTTGGCGCTAGGTCAACTCCCCCCATGCAGATGGGTTCTGATGTACGCATGACGACGAGCGCATGCGACGAATCCCATCTGCAGCGCACCTGGTCGTGCTAGGGTTTGCCAGCCCTGGCTGGGCTAGCACGGCTTGCTCAGCTGGGTGGCGACCGAATCAACGCGTCAACGAACAGGGACAGGAGGGCCGACTAGCGGCCCGGTCACCAGGGAAAGTTTGGAGCCATGGAAGATACTGAGGATTTCATCAGCATCGGCGATCTCGCGGGTCACGAGCTGCGACTCCACCGCATGTCGGGCGACGAGATGCTAGGCGGCATGTTCGAATACCGCGTGGAGGTTGCCAGCCAGGAGGCGAACATCGAGCCCAAGGACGTGCTCGGCGAAAAGCTGTCCATCAAGATTCGCCTTCCCGATAAAAATGAGCGATTTTTCAACGGTCACGTGACCTCTTGGAGCTATGGCGGCCGGCTCCACGACCGCACCATCTACCACCTCACCCTCCATCCCTGGCTCTGGCTGCTCGGCTTCACCGCTGACTGCCGCGTCTTCAACGGCCGGTCGGCGCTCGAAATCGTAACCCGCGTCTTCAGTAAGTACGGACAGGCCGATTTCAACGCCAGCCCGATCGTGGCCAGCGACTACCCGCCCTACGAGCACTGCGTTCAGTACCGCGAGACCGACTTCAATTTCGTCCTCCGGCTCCTCCAGTACGAGGGCATCTACTTCTTCTTCAAGCACGAGACCGACCGCCACGTGCTGACCCTTGCCGACGGCCTGGGGGCGCATGCGACCCGACCCGGATACGAAGAGATCCCCTACATGCCGCCCACGACGAATGCCAGGGGAATGTCTCCTCACTTCAATCTGTGCACGTTCCGCCAGGATGTCCAGACCCGCTCCTACTGGCACCAGGATTTCGATTTCAAGAATCCGCACGGAAGCCTGCTCGCCTTCTGCCCGTCGAATCAGCAACAACAACGCTATCGCACGGGAGAGATGTTCGATTACCCAGGCCTATACGTCGACCACGCGCGCGGGCAGACTCTAGCCCGAACAAGGCTCGACGAGAAGCACGAGCCAACCCAGGTGATCGATGCGTCCGGCAATCCCCTGGGCTTGAGCACAGGCGACCTCTTCACCCTCCCCAATCCGCCCTGGGGGAGCCAGGCCGTCAAATTCCTGGTCACCAGCGCCCACTACGACCTCGACGTCCCCGACGAGCATTCCGGAGGAATCGACGACTCCAAGCCGCCCTATGCCGCCCGCTACACGCTGATACCCCAGGACGAGCCCTTTCGGCCGGCCCGAACCGCGCCGAGGCCCGTCGTACCGGGGCCGCAAACGGCAATCGTGGTGGGTTACAAGAAGAACGTCGACCAGGAACCGGAAGAGATCGTGACCGATGAGTACGGACGCGTGCGGGTACGGTTCCATTGGGAGAGGGTCGGGCACAGCTACCCCGAGAGCCGCGGGCTCAAGGACGACAACGAGGACTCGGACACCTGCTGGATACGCGTCGCACAAAAGTGGGCGGGTAGCCGCTGGGGCTCGATCCACATCCCTCGCGTCGGCCATGAGGTCGTAGTGGAGTTCCTGGAGGGGGATCCCGATCGTCCTTTGATCACGGGCAGCGTCTACAACGACGCGAATAAGCCTCCCTACGATCTGCCCAAGCACATGACCCAGTCCGGCATCAAGAGCCGCAGCACCAAGGGTGGCAACCCCGACAACTTCAACGAGATCCGCTTCGAGGACCTCAAGGGCAAGGAGGAGCTGCACATCCAGGCCGAACGCGACATGTCGACGTTGGTGAAGGCAACCCAGTCAACCACTGTGGGCGGCGACCGAACCGTGACCGTCAGCGGGAAGCAGGCAACGGAGGTCACCAAAGATGAGGCACAAACGTACCATGCAAACCGTAAGATGATCGTGGATGGTACGAATCTTGAGGAAGTTGGCAAGATGCACACCGGCGTCTACAGCGCGGGGAGGACAGTGTCAGTCGATGGCGCAGATGACGTATTAAGTGTCAGCACAAACAAGACCATCGTCGTAACGGGAAGTTGTGCGATGGCTGCCGGCGACCAGTTCTCCGTCGCCCATGCCCCGCCACCACCGCCGAACACGTGCGCCGAAACTGCCCCTGATGCCAGTATCATATTGACCAAGGACAACATAGCGATCGGGAACGCGAGCAAGTCATTGGTGACTCTCGATAAGACGAAACTGACCATCGATGCCCCAGACAGCATTGCCCTGGTTTGCGGCGACGCATGCATCACGATGTCGAAGGACGGAACCATCAGCATAATTGGCAAGACCAAGGTCGACCTGTCGGTTGGCAAGACATCTGCGGTCACCCTTGACTCGTCTGGCACCGCGATCACAGGCTCGCAGGTCAAGTTGAACTCGTGAATGCCGCCCCTTCATCTCTACGGCATCACACGGTGCACCATCAAGGAACCCACCACGATCGCCGCGCGATCGGATCGCCTGCCCGCGGTCTGCGACGATCGTCTCCAATGACGGGAACCCGACCTTCTGCTATGGTTCGAAATCATGCCCAAGCAGGATGCGGAGCACTTATCTGTTACAATCGAGCCCGAAACCGTGGAGGATTCAGCGCAATCTCATCGGTTCGAAGCGACAGAATCACCTTCTGAGCTGTTCGAAAGGATTCTCGAAGCCAAGACACCTAGGTCGCCATGGCCAGTTGGCGAACCGTTTGTCGCTGAGTGCACCGATACCCACCATCCGACCTTGCTAGGGAGGGTACGGATCCGTTGGGGAGGCGCCCCGAGCGGCGATATTGAAATATGGGTGCCCGCGTTGCATGGGCAGACGATTCGCAAGGGGGATCGCCTGCTTGTGCAGACACCTCATGGAGGTGGCGAGCCTATCGCGGTTGGCGTCATTGATGGATTTCTCCCCCGTCCAGAACCTGATAGGACAGTCGCAGCCCAAATCGAAGTGAAGCGAGACGAAGTGCTGCAGGTGTGTACCCAGGAGGGGCAGGCTCTGGTTGAAATTGTTAGCGAGGAGAACGGCCCGGTAGTTCGACTTCTTCAGTCCGACACTCGGATCGACATCCAGGGAAAGCTGAGCATCACTGCCTCCGAGCTCGAGTTCAAGGCGGTCAAGGGAGAGGTGCGCATCCAGGCCTCCGACGATCTGAATCTTGTCGGAGAGGCAATTCATTTGAACTAGGCCGCGACGCCGTTTGGAGACTCTGCACCGTGCTATGACTTCTTGGACGGCCCCAACTTCTTGGCCGACCACGCCACCCACAGGGATTTCGTGATGGAACTCGTCAACAGCACCCCTCTGGCAGCCGCCTCGAACCTATCCCAGGGATTTGTTCCTTCGCACGAGAGGTTCCTGGTCGTCACCGCCAAAGCGACGTTCGCTTTCGACCAGTCAGGTCACATCGAGCTCGATTCCCAGAATCCATTTCCGCTCTTTCCAAAGGACATACCCACACCGCTGGGCCTCCTGCCAACTGATTCGCTTCCTCGGGCAGATCCTGTCTTTGAGGTGATTCTGCTCGGCAAGGCTTATGCCCCAAAGGGACGAGAGGTCCAGTACCGCCGAGTGACGCTTGCGGTGGGTTCGATTCGGCGGGAGATCGACGTTTTTGGCGATCGAGTGTGGATTCGGCGGGAGGCGTTTTCACAGCCCATGCCTTTTGCCGAGATGCCGCTTCAATACGAACGCGCATTCGGCGGCTCGGTTGACGTCCTGGTGGATGAGAAGAGCAAATTTCGTGTCGCTGACCCGAGCAACAGCCTAGGTCGCGGATTCGACGTTCAGACCTACATGAAGGGCCTTGGCGAGTCGCTTCGTGCCCCGCCTGGTTATCCGAAACTTGGAAACTACGTGCGCCATCTGCCGAACCTGGAAGACCCCAGGATGCCCATTCGGCGATGGGAAGATGCGCCAACGCCGGTCGGATGGGCGACGGTTCCGCCCACCATCGGGCTACGTATGAAGTGGGTGATGGACCGTATCCAAGCCAAGCAGCCCTTTACGGAGGAGGAAGTGGTAGCGCACGCCTATCACCGGGCGCACCCCGACTGGATCATCCCTGTGCCACCACCTTCGGCCGAGGTCGAGATGATTGGAGTGCTCCCGTGCGAGAAGGTGACCTTTCGCCTGCCCCGGTTGCGCCCGGTGATCGACATCCTGAACGGACCTTCTACGCACATTAGCCCTTTGGTGCCGCAGATGCTGGTGCTCTTGCCCGAGCAATGGCGCTTTTATCTCGTCTACCGGACCGTGGTGTCGTTCGTGGTTCGTCCTCATGAGGATCGCGGCCTGCGTCTGCGCACGGAGGAGCGCTGGAGCGCCAATGACGATGGTTTCTCGCGGCCAGCGTTTGTCGGGAGGGGTTGACCGATGCCACGCAAGCCCGTCAGAGACAAGTACGACGCGGTTCTGGATTTTGCACCTTCGCGGGCGGTGCCTAGCGTCGCCTATGTTCTCGTCAAGCAGACCTATCGCATTGGCGAGAGGGGCTGCGTCTTGGACGCGGCTCAACCCCTGGTGCACGACCTGCGCGACGACACTCTCCAACCCAGGCTTCCTCCCGGAAGCGACTTTTGGATTCAAAAGCAGGCAACGGACGTCGTCGTCCAGGGATCCGCCTTTGCTCCCAACGGACGTCCAATTCGCAGCATGACTGCATCCGTCACGGTCGGCAAGGCGGCAAAGAGGATCAATGTTTTCGGCAATCGGCGCTTGGAGTGGCGTTCCGATGGAACTCCGGTGATTCCGTATCCCGAAACCTTCATCGACATGCCGCTTACCTATGAGAATGCCTACGGCGGGATCGACGTGCGCATGGACATGGCGCCACCCCAAAGTCCCGAGGAGCTGGTGAAGTTCGATCTGCTGGACTACCCCGGCATCTATCCGAGAAACCTTCATGGCAAGGGCTACTTGGTCCGCCCTGAACCGATCCCAGGGGCCTTGATGCCGAACCTGGAAAACCCGCGCGACTTGCTGACCGCCGATCGGTTGTTCGTCCGCGACCCCCGACTGTGGTACCGCCAGCCCTTCCCCTGGTGCTTCGATTGGACGAACGCGGTCATGTTTCCACGTATGGCCTATCTGGGACTTTCGCCCTGCTTCCCACCACCCTCCGACGTCTCCTTGCCGGAAGTTGCGCAGGGGATCCTTCCTGCCAACTTCAAGCAAGCATACAGCCCTAGCCTTGATGCGGCCGATTCGTGGCCGGCGATCTTCTACCAAGAAGCTTCCCTTGGCATGAGCTTCACAGCCCTGTCAGCTGGCATCCCCATGGCCGTCGAAGGGATGCATCCCGAACGGGCGCGTATCGCATGGCAGCTCCCGTCCCCTCCTTCTATCCAGGTCCTCTTCGAGGGCAAGCGGGTTCCGGCGACCATCCGGCTCACCAACTGCGTGATCACTCCCGCAGACTTGCGGATGTGTCTTGTGTACGCGGCCGTCATTGCCGAGATGCCCCGTGTCTTCATTCCCGGCGTCCACAAAGAGATCCCTTTCTTGGCCGTCATAGACGGCGACCGCCCATTGGCCTATGCGCCACCGGTGCCAATTCTGGAACAATTGGAAGGCAAAGGCTGAGCTATGCCAAGCGCGCCCATCTGCATCCTCAATGATCTGACGCTACCGCTACCCTTGTATTCGCCGCACAACTTTGCGCCGCTCCCCCCCATTCCACCGGTCCCGCCTCCGATGACCGCCGTGTGCATGTCCCCGGCGCCGGCGTCTGCAATAGATTTTCCCGCCACCATGCTATGGCCCCCTGGCAACCTCGTTTTCAAGAACAAGTATTCGACCACGGTCACTCATAAGTTTCTGGGCATTATTCAGTCCGGGCATGACCTTGGAATCATCATTCCCCATATCCAGATTGTTCCGGCTCCGAACAACTTCTTCACCCCGCTGCACATCCTGTTCTCGAGTCGGAAGGTCATGTTCAGCTCGTCCTCGGTCAAGGTGAATGGCGCTTTCGTGGGCATCGCCGGTGTCATCGGGCTGCCTCCCACACCCATGATGGTGTGCAGCGAACCCACCGGGTTTCCGCTGGGCGAAGTGCCGACGCGATGGCTGAACACTGTGTGGGTCGGCTTCACTTGGATGGACTTCCTCCTTGGGATCCTCGGCATCGCCGCATCGATGTTGGTCGACAAGCTGTTGGGGGAAAAAGGGGACAAGGCGGCCCTCGAAAAGAAGCTCGCAGATAAGGCCAAAGAAGGTCTGGCGTCACAAATCTACAAGAAGATGTTTCCGATACAGTCCGCTAGCGACGCGCTGGAGACGAAGCTGATTTGCAAGCAGCTCGTTGGGCTTGCGGTCGGAGTCGTAACCGCGGTCGCACAGGGGGAAGGCGGTGGCAGTCTTACCCTTGGCAGCGCCTACGCGAGCGTCCAACTCACTGTCGCGCGGGATGCCGCGGGCAATTGGAGCGCTTCACTCAAGGGGCAGGTCCCGATGGTCTCCGAGACTGCCAGCGTGAAACAGGGGACCGG
>Ga0187889_10002471_pt1 | contig 17935 bp, 15 predicted proteins | sample June2016WEW_7_10_2_FD_132992 | JGI IMG/M metagenome (GOLD analysis project Ga0187889, IMG submission 132992) | Peatland microbial communities from SPRUCE experiment site at the Marcell Experimental Forest, Minnesota, USA - June2016WEW_7_100 | ecosystem: Environmental > Terrestrial > Soil >... | reverse complement strand
TGAGGTCAGCGGTAGTTGGTATTCTAGAATAATTCCTTGATCAGTAAGACTGGCATCTTGGAAAACCAGTGAGACTGCCCTCAATGAATTTCTCCATGAATTTATTTCGCCTGGGGAAGGACAATATCTAAAGTAATTAAAGAAGGCAAGTTTTAATTTCTCAGCGATTTGGTTTTGAATCGTATCTTGCAGAAATTGTTGCGAAGTTCCAGCAAATAACCTCATCGTTAGGACACCTCAAATTGTTAATGAACCTTATTTTTAAAGCTTATATAAAGTAAATGATGTATATTTTTAATTTCTAATTAAAATGAATTTCTAGCAAAGTCTGACTAAGATTTTATAATAAAGCCTTGCGTTCCCATCCTGTTCTTTGGAGATAAAGAGAGGTATGATAAATCAAAAATTAAAGTTATCACGGTAGGTCTAAACCCTTCCTGGAAAGAATTTTATGAAGATAAAATCCCTGCCCTTCATAGATTTCCAAAGGCAGAGGGTATCATGCCCGTTAAAAAGATGTCGTCATAATAATAAGAAATCAGATCAGAGCAGCCTTAAACTAAAGGACTATTCTATAGAACAGGTTATCAGGACTCCTAAATAGGGAATTTAGGAAAATAGGAATGTTCAGGAATTTAGCTGGGAAAAGAGGGTAAATAGGGGTGTGTACAGGAAACCTTTAGGAATTGCTTCATGTGGATAGGAAACATCTATCGCTTACTTATTAATCCATGCCCCGACTTCTCGGCCCCAATTTCCTATTTAGCCGATGAACAAGAATGGAAAACGTGACAAACCGCGAGCGCGAAAAAAGGCGACTAAACCTAGTGGGAAGCCTGTTTTCCAATTTGAGCTCGAGTTCAAGGTTGTGCGAGGACAATCGCATGTCCTAGCCATCAAAGCGTACACTCTTTTTATTCTCAGTTCCTAAAAAAAGAAGAAGGAGGCTACTCGCGTCGTTTCTTGAAGATTATGAGAGCTGCTAAGAATGCAGTAACTACTAAGAATGCTACCCAGTATTCTGAGAATACGACTTGAATGCCTGCGAGCAAGACCTCTAGCGTGTTGACAGGCTCAACCGTTCCACCAACAGCGAGCGCGGTTGGCGATAGCTTTATGGTTACGGCTGTGTTGCTGGTCACTGAAACTGTGGTTCCGGATAGTGAATATCCTGAAGCGCTGGCGTTAACTAGGTAAGTGCCCGCATAAACACTGCTGAACACTACTTGTCCACTTTTTCCAGTCGTGCCCGAGTAGCTTCCTGGACCAACAGCTGTAACGGCTGCACCCGCAATTGGCTTGCTGGTGGTTGCGTCTAATACTGTCACTGTAAGCGAGTAGCTGATCGAGACCGGGATAAACTCGAGGATGAGCACGCCAAAGGCGGTGCTCAAGTCGGTAGGCAAATCTTCATACCATGATACCCAGTTAGTCCAGCTTCCTGTGGAGCTTTGGTTAGTGACGAGCGCGTCTGCGTATTCGCCCGTTCCGTTGTACCATTCAACCCCTGGAGTATCGTTGTAGTATCTGATGTACTGTATCGGCGGATTCGCCTCCCTCATTGCTTTCATGACGCCGTACATGCAGTACAGTTCGCCCAGGTTATCCTGCCAGCCACCATTGTTGGTAGTCCACATGGTGTTTATGTAACCCTCAGCTGCTATTATGCTAGCGTTGTTGGAGGGTGCGCCGACGTAGGTTAATTCCGCGATTCCTGCTGCTGTTTCAACGATACCTCCGAGAATGGAGTCAGCACCGGTGTAACCGAATGAACCGTATTGGCTGTTTGAGGTACTGTTTCCGGTCAGATCCTGATCAGCTTTAATCCAGTAGTTCAGTTCGCTCTTGACGAACGCTGGTGGCTTTATTCCCCATAGTGCAGCCGCCATTAAGCCCACAACAGCCCATTGGGACACTGAATTGTCAGAGGTGCCGTATTCGGCCGTGTATCTCCATCCGCCTCTGCCTGGCTGTCCTACGTCATTTTGGGCCCATGCCAAGTAATCGACTATGTCTTGCACGATGGCGTGGTACGTGCGGACGCCCAACGTTGCCGCTGTCGCGCCGCTAGTTACGTTTGTCGGCGCGTTAGAACCCACTATAGCCATGAGCACCATCGGAGTCTCGTATATTGGTTCACCGTCTGATGGCCAGTATACTCCGATACCGGTTCCGCTGACGTCTGGGTTACCCGCTGTTTTATTGGTTAGCGTTTGGTTTGATCCGTGTGCAAAGAGCCAGTTTAACCCTTTTTGGACTGTGTTATTGTAGGGATCCGTCGCGTTCCAGCCGTAGTGACCCTTGTTTTCGAAGGCTAGAACTGCCATGGCTGTGCAGGCTACTGGGTAGCCGCCGGATGACCAGGATCCATCTGAAGCCTGTGTGCTGTTTAAGTATACAAGCCCTTTTTGGATTGCGGTGTTTATGCTTGTTTGAGAAGCTGCATTTGCTAGAGGCATTCTCACGTTCGTCAGTGCAGTCAGTAGCATTCCGGCAAGTATTAGAACAGCAATTAGTTGCTTGGTACGTATTTTCATTTTCCTTTGTCACCCATCTCTTATCGTCTTTTACATATCTCATAAATGTCCTATAAACGTTCCGTTCTTGTCTCTTTCTACTATAAGAAATCCTTAGAAACAGAAAAGGAGTCTGACATACTCTCCTCTGTGGTATGACACCAGATACACAAATTTTCTCTTGTTGTAGCTCGGGTGTAGTTTCCATGACATATTGATAAAATATTTAAAAATTGGAAATGGTTAAAAATATAAAATAAAGCTACAGTTACAGGAGAACGGAATTTGAGTGGGATTTTTAAAATATTTAACCCCGAATCCATAGCTGTAATAGGAGCTTCCTCTAATCCAGGTAAGATTGGTCATGAATGTTTTAAAAGTCTCCTTAAAGGCGGTTTCAGAGGCAAACTCTATCCTATCAATCCAAATGCACAAGAAATATTAGGGGTAGAAACGTATTCAAGCATACTAGATGTCCAAGGCGATATCGATTTAGTAATATATGCTTTACAGGCTAAGGATTCTGTAAGGATCTTTAGGGAGATTGGCCAAAAAGGGATTAGGGCTGCTATTATAATTTCAGGAGGTTTCAGAGAGTCTTCTAAAAATGGCATACTGTTAGAAGAAGATGTTGTCAGGATAGCTCGAAATAATCATATTAGGATAATAGGACCTAATTGTGTTGGTGTTTATGATGGGTATTCTAAGGTGGATAGTTTTTTTCAGTCAGCTGAGAGGTTACCCAGACCGCATGAAGGCTCAATTTCTTTTATTTCACAAAGTGGAACATTTGCTATTAGTTTTCTCGACTGGGCGTCCGATGAAGGCATAGGAGTCTGTAAGGTCGTAAGCTTAGGCAATAGAGCTGATGTGGATGAGGCGGAACTTATACAATATCTAAATGATGACGATAAAACAAAAGTGATTGCCTTATATATCGAAAGCTTTACAAACGGTAGAAAGCTTATCGATTCAATAAAAAATAGTAAGAAACCTATTATTGTTTATCTAGCAAGCAGGACACAAAGTGGTGCTGCTGTAGCACATTCACACACAGGTAGGCTAGCATCAAATTATCTTTTGGCAAGAAGTCTCATGGAAGGTGTCGGTGCGATACCTGTAGAAACATTTCAACAACTTTTTGATGTTACGAAAACTGTAGCCCTGCTATCAAAAAGTCAAGGTGACCGCGTTGTTATGATAACTAACGGTGCAGGTCCATGCGTTATTGCAGCGGATCTCATGCAGGATAACGGAATAAAAATGGCAAATTTTAACGCTTCGACAAATGAAAAACTATCAAAAAGTCTACCAGGATATGTAAATATTAATAATCCAATTGATCTAACTGGCAGTGCAACTTCAGACGATTTTATGGCAGCTATTAAGGTCTGCGATGAAGCAGCTGAAGTGGATATAATTGCTCTTTTTGTTGTTTTCCAGGATACGCCTTTAGATGACGAGTTCGTTGAAAAACTGGTGTCTAACAAGCCTAAGAAACCTGTTTTGATATTTGGGGCTGGAGGAGAATATACAAGGAAGAAAAGTAGAATTCTAAACAGCAACGGTATTCCAACATTTCAAAGTGTAGAAAGCCTTGTCACATCAATCAAGACATTTGTCGAAATAGATAAATAATAGTTTTGAAGTAAATTTTAAAAAGATTTGAGGCATCGGAGCTCGTCTATCAGTTCCTTTTCCAACACGAAACCATCTACAAAGCTTCTCAAAAGGGGTATGTTCTGGGGAATTTATGCTCAATATTTCATCGATTACATGCAATTCAAAGACAAGATTTCCATCCTCAATTTTGACTTCTCCAACCATTTTTCCATCACCTATAAAACATAGCAAATTTAGAATTCAGAAAATATTAATTTTTTCATTTTATATATTTGTAAAAGCCTTCTTTGAAGTCTTCGAATCATTCGGACTGAAGTTTAAATAAGAATGCCTTCCAATAAAGGCCATGCCCAAGATGCTGAGGAAACTGTTCCCGATAGCCGCTGGAGTCGCCCTTGGATTTCTGCTGTTCTACATTTCAAGCCTTGTTGAAGTTAATAATCCATACAACTCTGCTGGAACAATCGCTTGGGGTTTCCCGTTCTTTTGGCGCATCAACGCGACGGGGTCGGGATCCCCTGTGTTGGGGGTAAACTTTGCTCTTGATTTGGTGTTCTGGCTTGCACTTTCGCTTATCATTGTAGAAGTTTTATCTCACTTTGCGGTGATGCACAGGAGACGCATTAGAACCCACCAAACGATTTTTTACAGCCCATCATGCCAAACGTAGACTTGACAGAACCCAAATTTATTTTATTTTTATATATTTTAATATTTTCTTTAATTGGGTTTCTACGATTCTTAATAACAGGGATCGCTAAAAAATTAATAGTACCGCGCAGTAATAGTCATCTAGATTTTAAAAAAAGGAGCGGTAGCAGATATTATGTTAATCAATAACTAGGAGAAAGTTTCAATTTTATTAGATCTATTAGTTTCAAAGTAGTTTGATGAGGACATTGAGGATTAGGGCAGTTTGTTCTTATGGAGCCGTTCCTTAGTAGATATTCTACCCCTTCAGTTGGAAGGGTTAGCGAACCTTTCATTCCACACCGTTCACATTCTGTAGGCCATGTACCTTGAAGAAAGCTCAGAACGTTGGATTTAACTTTGAGTTCCACTTCCCTAGCCTTCGGCTCCAAATGCGTTCTCAGAAAGTCCGGCCATTCTGTAGACACTAATTGATTGAACTTCTGTGCGGTTCTTCTATCGCGTTTGAAGATGATAAAAAGCAAGAAAAACAGCAAAGAGAGACCCAAGTATGATAGCTAACCATGAACCATATACTTTTGGGAAAGCTGTTAAGAAGAAAGACATCACACCTCCAGCCGAAAATGAGCTGTATAAAAATACCCAATGGCAATTAATACCACAAACGCCATAATGAAAACTATGACGGTGCTTGTGTTCATTACGTATTTCTCTGTATATCGATCCTTAATGTGTTTAACGACCGTCAAGAATCGGAAAGTATTGTTATCTTTGGAACCTATACCTAAAAGGGTTTAAGTCCCTTATCTGGGGAAATGATTTTTGACTTTGTATAATATTTAAATGGTGAACCTTATTTATTAGCACTGACGTAGTTTGATTGAGACGGAGAGCCTCACTAAGAAGTTCGGCGACCTGACCGCGGTTGACAGCCTCACACTCCATGTGGATGAAGGCGAAGTTTTTGGGTTTCTCGGTCCTAATGGCGCCGGGAAAACCACCACTATACGAATGCTGGCATGTCTGATATCGAAGACGAGTGGTGCCGCTAAAATAGGCGATTATGAAATTGGAAACAGTGCAGATCAGCAAAAGATCAGGGGAATCATTGGGCTGGTTCCAGATAATGTTGGGCTCTACGAGGAACTAAGTGCGTACAAGAACCTGGACTTTTACGGCAGATACTATAAGGTCGATGAGTCAAAGAGAAAAGAAAGGATAGAATATTTTCTCAAGATGTTGGGATTATGGGACATGAGGGATTTAGCAGCAGGAACGTTCTCTAAGGGTATGAAGCAAAAGCTTGCTATAGCTCGCGCATTGATTCACGACCCTCAAGTTCTTTTCTTGGATGAGCCGACGGTCAATCTCGACCCCGAAGCATCGAAGACGGTCAGGGACTTCATACTCGAGCTGAAGAAGGAGAAGAAGACTGTCTTCCTGAACACGCACAACCTTGACGAAGCTCAGAGGATCTGCGACAGGATTGGCATCCTGAACACCAAGCTGATGGCGATGGGCACTCCTGCCGAGCTTGAGCGGTCGGCAAGAGGAAGGAAGATCGTGGTCCAGCTCGAGAGTGTCAGTGAGGCTATCATATCTGCAGTGAAGAAAGTCGGAACGAGTGATGTCGTAGTTGAGGACAACAAACTCATCATCGGAGTGGGTAATCCTGAAAAGGAGAATCCTGACGTTGTGAGTGCAATCGGTGCTGCCGGGGGTCGCATCCAGTTCGTTACAGAGGCAAGCTCGACTCTAGAGGATGTGTACTTGAAGTTGGTCAGGAGCCAGTGATAGAATTGGACTTGCAGAACGCATGGTCGGTCGCGTCAAAGGACTTCGAGACTTTCAAGAGTAGGAAGGGAGTCATCTATGCCACGATATTATTCCCACTTGGAATCGCCCTCGGGTTTCCTGGAATTGTTGCTGCAATCTGGCACATCTACCCGAGTTCCGCCAGCGCTGGCGGCTCCTTCACCCCGTTTCTGGACGCGTTTTCCTTTTGGTTTGTAATTGGAGCAGCGAGTCTTCCAAGTGGGATCGCTTCGTACAGCATAGTTGGAGAGAAGATCCAGAAGAGCCTCGAACCGCTACTTGCAACGCCCATGGCAGATAGTGACATCCTGCTGGGAAAATGCGTCGCTTCTTTCGTACCTCCAATGGCCTCCATCTATGCAGGCTCCGTAATCTACATGATACTGATGGACGCCTTAACTCGTTCCGTGCTAGGGTATCTTTACTATCCCAATTGGAGCTTTGGAGTGATCCTTCTCGTACTTGCACCACTCGCCAGCATACTCTCAATCGAATTGACCGTTATCTTATCATCACATGCAAATGACATCCGGGCTGTGCAACAATTCACCGGAGTGATGTTTTTTCCCTTCATCATCATCTACGTGATGACCGAAATCAACGTGATTCCATTGAACACGATCAACTTGCTCATCATGTCTGGCATTTTTCTGGTGGCCGACTTGTTTCTCTTCTACCTAAGCACAGCCACTTTCAAGAGGGAAGAGATACTCACCAAGTGGAAATGAATCGGGTCACTATGCCACAGGTCACGCCGTAACTTCCTTCGGTTTCGTGGAGGTTTGATCAACTGAAATATGAGGCTACAGTAGATAGGATGTGGGAGGAATATATAAAACAACTTCCTAAGATCATGAAAAGCCTCTTTGAGTCAGGTCGATCCAATATTGGACCAATCCCTTGTAAGAAGTGGCAGACTTCGTGAACTACCACCCTACAAGTAGAGTGGCTTCTTTCAGAATTTCCTTTATCTTTGGGTTTCCCAATACTGCTCTGCGATACTTTGGAATCCATACAACGTGATAATTGTTATTGTATTTCGTATGACTTCCTGACCGCATTGTGTCTAACTTCTTTCCTAAGTCTTGCGGTGGTTTGAAGTGCGAGTATTCATTCTTCATTTAACCTCCTCTTTTATTACGAAGTGGTATGTCTTTCCCTTCTTTCCTTTCTTTGCTTTCACTACTGCTCTTGGTATGGTTATCCTTCCTTCTTCCAACAATGTCGCTATGAATGGTATGTCTGCCATCTTATCCCTTTTTCTCATCCATTTTCCTTTTGAATAAATAGGCTATTGCACTTGTTACCCAAGCGATTATTAATCCAATTCCGACTCCCTTAAAGTATATGTTTCCTGTAAGATATGAAACTAAAAGGAATACCACACTCAGGACTAACTCAAGTGCTATGAGTGCCGTAAGTAGATGTTGTTCCAAAAGTCTTCGCCTCCAATCTGGCAAAATTATGCTTTTTTTCTCCATACAATCACACTATTATTATGAACCTTCTAATATATGTACCTTCCGTATGTTTCCGTATCTTTCTGTATTCCTATGCTCTGCGATGCCGTAGATACCCCACATTTTAATGTGGGGAGTATGTCATTTTCTATCGAGATGATGTTCATACCACAGGCCAGGCTCGCCAGAGGGAGATTCCCCGTAAAATATTTTGTCAATCGACATTGTCATCGAATAATCTCTTTCTTCTTCAATTCCTTATGCTACTATGCGGACCGAAATAGGAAGTTCTCCAACATCTAAGGAGTAGAAGACGGAAAATGCTAGAACAGCATCTATTTTCTTGAAGATTTCTAAGAGTGACATAGAAGCATCCAAGTATCTTTTCGCTGGGAAGTCTTATTGTCAATACGTTTTCTATCTTGAACAAAGCGTTGAGAAGGCGCTTTTAATCCATTAGGAAGTAATCTGTAACAATTAAATGTGAATGTTCCAGTGTAGTGGAGATGGAAGGGCAAAGGCGGTCTTATCCGTATTCGTGGGTCGTGCTGAGCACCGTGCTCATAGTCTATTTCCTCTACTGGTTCCAGCGTTCAGACATATCCACCGTCATACCTTCTCTGATTTCTACCTACCATTGGGATCCGGCGACCGTAGGATGGTTAAATTCAGCTCTGATTTGGTCGTATGCGGTTATGCAGGTTCCATTTGGCTACGTGAGCGAGCGGTGGCTAGGTGCGAGGATAACGGTCCTCTTCGGGACACTTCTCATGGGCGTGGGGTCTGTGCTCTTCGGCATCTTTCTACCCAGCATAGAGTTGAGTATTATCATAAGGGCTCTGATAGGTGCGGGTTCAGCTGCTATACTTGTCCCAGCGAATTCTATGCTTGCCCGATGGTTCTCTCCCTCAAGACGTGGAATGCAGACTGCCATACTGTTCAATAGTGGACAGTTAGCGATGATATTGGCAAGTTTGATCATGCCTGTGCTGGTGAGTGGACAAACACGTCTGCTGGGTTTGTCATCAGTTCAATCCGACTTCCTCCTAGTAGGCTTGCCTGTGATCCTCGCCGTACCAATGGTGTTCAGATTCACACGGAACACGCCTGAGGATATTGGGCTTCCACCAATTACAGAACAGTTATCTGAGGCGAGAAAGGTAGAATGCAATGAGGAATCGACAGGATACGTCCTGAAGCATTCGTCCTCCCCGTATATCCTCACGCTAGTATACGCAGGGGCCACAGGTGGTTTCAGCATCAGCGCATGGCTGACACTCTACTTCGTGAAGGTGTACAACATGGACAATGTTACGGCCGCATTTCTCTTCACAATGGTTGCGACCGTACCCCCACTTCTGGGACAGCCTCTGGCCGGCTTTGTGGGTGATCGTATAGGTCACAGGAAGGTTGTTGTATATTCTCTCTTGGGTTCGTTTCTTATCATGGCTTTAGTCACTTCTTTGATCGCCCTGTTTGGAACTATCCCGCTTCAATACATAATCACCCTACTTGTGCTTTTTTGGATGTTCAACTCAGGCTTGGTCAACGCCTGGCCACTGACAACCGAACTGTTCACACCCAAGGTTGCAGGTACAGCAGCTGGGATAATGAATAGTGGAGGTAATCTAGTCGGAGCAATTGTGTCGGTCGTGCCTGGCTATTTCATCGCTTCCAACCCCTCATTTATCCCGGTCTTCGCAATCGGCACAATTGTAACACTCATGGGTCTAGTTGCTTCGCTATTTCTGCCCTCAAAAAAGCAGAGCGTAGGCCAACGAAAGTTAGCTCCTCAAGATCAAATTGCAAGTGTGAAGGAGTGACTAATGAGATAAAATAAGAGCGTCCCACCAAGTATACTCTATCCTAACTTCTTAATTTAAAAAAGCTTGTCCTAAAGTATGACATAGTAACGCACTAACACCACCAATTAAGGCAAAAGCTATGTTTTTGTAATGATTCCTAACAGTTTATCCTCTTTAACTATTACACTAGTTTGACATTTCATTATAATTTCAAGTGCCTTTTGTGATGGCTCTTCTGGCCCTTTAGAGTATACAATATTAAATTATTGAGCTTTATTGAGAAGTTCTCGCTTTCTACATCGCCAGCTTAACTTTTTCCAAATTATCCCTGTATCAAGTAATGGTAGATGAGTTTCCGAAGCTCCACTTTGATCCTGTGCCCTCCTATGAAATCTCTGCAGTTCGGGTTTGAACATCGAATATAAACCAGCTTGTCTCTTAACAATCGTGATACTCCGTCCTCGTCGAACGCCATATCTTCTTGTTGTGACCCGCACTTGTTGCAAGTGATGATCCAGGGGCCTTCTAAGCGTTTCAGAGAATTTGCAACAATCTTGCTTTCCAGTTCCCTACTTTTTGGCTCCACATGTGTCCTGAACCAGTTAGGCCATTCAACATTCTTCAGTTGGTTGAGCTTTTTATTGGATTCTTCTTCGACCCTTCTTATGAACTCCTGGTTTATCCTTGAACTGACTTCGTTTGAGATTATTTTGATAACTGCCTCAGGCACACCTTTTTCTGCGAGTTCCTTTATCCGAAGACCACCCTTCAAACTGCGATCTAGTAGATTGCAAGCGGCATTCAATACTTCTGCTGGTTTCTTGTCCCGTTCCCATCCAGCCTTCATGAAGTTGAAGCGTTCTTCAGCTACCTTCTGAATTTCTCCATTCTTCGCCTTTATGAAGGCTTCTTCAGCCTCTCTCAATGTCTTCCCTTCGGTTGTGGCTTTAAGCTGTTCTAGGTTACTAATCCTTGATTCAAGTTCCACGTTTCTTGCCTTAAAGTTTTGAACTTCATCCTCCAGAGCTTTAATTCTTACCCCTCCTTCGCCTAACTTGGCCTGTAGGTCAGCATTCTTGTTAACGTTATCTTGCAGCCCTTTCTCTAAATTTGATTTTGTACTTTCAAGCTCCTCTGTCTTCTTTAACATCTCATTCCTTTCCTTCTTTACTTTATCATAGTCTGCTATTGCCTCAAGTTTGCCGATTTCTTGTTTGATCTTATCTAGGCTCATCCTAACTTGCACCCGCTTTACCTAACGACGCCCTGACAACACAGAGGGTTATAGCTCTACACGCCCAGTCGAGCACTTCGAGTAATTCTACTTCACTAGAGGTGGTTAGGTATAGATGTTTTGAATAAAATGTGGCGTCCATTGCGTCTTTAAGTACAAATTTTCTGTTTAATCCAAGATCCTTTGCTCTGCTCGCTAAGCTCCTGATAGTCTGAACTAGGTACTCTAAATTTTCGATTTTGAGTTCAGACGGATATTTCCTAAGAGCCAATATTATCTTAGCCTCTTCAAGTTCGCCTCCAAACCGTTCTGCTCTAGTCTTTTGAGCTTGGAGCCCGTTGGAGTATTCCCTTTGTTCATTTATTACTGCGTCGCGCTTCTTCTCCCAGCTGTAAGTGTCTGCTTTGAGCTGCGCAATATTTGTTTCACGCTTTTTCTCCCAGCTGTAAATGTCTCCTTTGAGCTGTGTAATATTTGTCTCATATTTTCCTATAAGATCTTTCAGCACATTAATCTTGTCTATAACTGCCTTGAGACTACCGTAGCTTCTGATGGCCTCTATCACTTCCTGTGGGCTGCCATATTCTTCTGCGATTGCGATCAAATTTTCAATGGTATCTAAATTGAATCTGTATGTCAACTCCAGCTTCCTACACATTTCTATAGCCTTGAACGTCTGAGCGTTCTCCGTCCTAAGCTTATCTGCTCTATTTTCCAAATCCTTTTCATTTCGTTCTGATTCAGAAATTCTTGACCTGATTTCTACAAGGCTTCCGAAGCTATTGACAGCCCTAAGGACGCCTCCGATGCTTCCAAATTTTTCACGTGCCTTGCTGAGTTCTTGGAGGGCTGCTTCGTCAAGGCCTTTCCCTTTCAAGTTATCGTATTTTTTCAGAGGTTCCTCAACTTCTTTTCTCTTTTCGTTTAGACTTGAAATTTCTTTAGTTAACCTGCTTATTTCAGTTTCCAACTTGACCTTCTTTGAATTACATTCTTTCAAGTTCTGCTGAAGTTCAACAAGGGAATTGTACGTATTGATAGCTTGAATGACAAACTCATATCTTCCATATTTTTCTAATAATGTGTACATGTTCTTTAAATGGTCTAAAGTGAGCCCCATCAATTCATATCTTTTCTTATATTCGAGTATCTGCTTTAGCTGATCGACCGTGATCTTAGAGAGGATAAGGGAGTTAATTGTCTTTACCAGCTCTCCTACGCTAGCTTTCGCAGCTTCGGCTACCTTCAAAAAATCTGCGACTTCTTCAAGGCTAGTCCCCTTCGAATCCAGCCTAGACTTAATCGAGACGGCGTTTTCGACCTGGTCTAAACTGATGTCCTTTTCAACGGCCTTTATGATCAGGTCAATTGCCCTCGCTTTCATTCCGGAATCTGAAACCTTAACGTTTGCCACCAACCCTCTAACTGAGGAGGAGCTCCAGGCACGACCTGTTACTTCACTTATTTCTTCGCTTGTAAACCCGCCCTTTCTAAGATCCCGCATTAATTCTACCGCTGTTTCCTGGTCTTCTGGTCCCAGCGGCTTCTCCCTCGCAAGTTCCCTCAGCTTCCTAATTACTTCATCAAGATTTCTCATTTCAAGTCAACGACTCATAACAAAAAAGCCTGTTGTTGGAGAAGTTGTCGCAGAAGTTCGATAAGAAAGCCTCGAAAGCTCTGACAACCGATATGAAATTCTGTTTGTTGGACTTTTTACTACCAATAGTTAACAGCTTATAGTAAGATAGTAAAGTATATATTCTATTTTGTTAAGTAACTAAGTTGGTTAGTTTCCTAAATGTCTAATAAAGATGATGATGTGTGGAAGGAAATGGCGATTATGGGAAGGCATCGTTCGTTAATAGAGCAATTAACCAAGACAAAGGAGATGCATATGAGCGAACTGGCCAGAGCACTTGGTGTAAAGCTGCCAGCTATTTCTGAGGCCGTAAAAGAACTTAAAGGATCTGACCTTATCGAAGTAAGAGAGGAATCACAAAAAATCGGCGGTCCACGTAAATATTGTAGTTTATCTGAAAGGGGGCGTAAGATAGTTGACGCACTAATGATGACAGAAGAGCAACCGGCAATAAAGGAGATGATCCCCGTTCAAGAGGAGGTTGCAGAGTGGCTAAAAATACTCCAAGAATGTAATGGAAAGGGAAGTAGCTTGCCCACTGAAAACTATGAACTCTATACAGTTATGCTTTACAGACTTGACAAGCTTGCAACCTCAAACCCAGAAGCATGCTACCTATTAGTAGATGAGATCTTGGAAGGTATAGGAGAACAGCTCAGGCGAGAACATGAACAGCTATTCAACATATTAAAGAAACTGGCTGCCAAGGATGAAATCCTGAAGAGGTTAAAGGAGGAAAAGTATGTAGAAAAGTTTAGGCTTCTTGCGTCAAAATGGGTGGAAGCCGCCGCAAAAGATCCTATAAGCGATGACGTAAGATTTACAATAGAGACATATAGTAAGCTGCTTAGCCTGCTTAACACAATCTCAGGTAAAGAAGGTGACGAGTTCATGTTAGACCAATTCGATAAACTAAGGGGGGTCGTCTTCCAAGGAGTACAGGTGCCATACATACCTCTGAAGTACATTGACGACAGAACTTGGCTTTTCAAACACTTGATTGAGATGTTAGCTAATGAGCGGGATAAGCAAAAGAAGAACTTGTTATGCGAATTAGTAACAAACTTCGAAAGCCATGTAAAAGGCTAAACATCAATATTATCAGAGTAGCAGAGCAGAATGCCGATTTCTCAGATACGATCCACTACGTCAATATTCCACATTTCCTATTTCATTTTTAATTCGGGTGGTACTATGAATCTACCAGTGGAAGCCATTGGCTTTGTTCTTTCCGCTCTTAATCTTAGCACTAGCTCCCAACCTTTTTTTTATGTTCAATATATCCCTTCTTTCCACTTGGGTCCAAGTATTTTTGAGATTTCTTCCAGAGCAGCAGACCATGATTCTTGCTTTATATCTCATGATGCAGACAGTTTTTTAGACAACGCATCCTTGTACAAGCCTTCTCCACTCCCAAATTTAGTTAGTCCACTAGTACGATTGTTCGATGGTGCAATAGTCAACTGTTAGATTCCTGTTGACTGCTGATGGTCCCTAACGGCTGCTGTTGATGGCTGTTGATAAATGTTGATGACTGTTGACGGACGTTGACGGACGTTGATGATCGTTGATGATCGTTGATGATCGTTGATGATCGTTGATGATCGTTGACTGTTGTTGACGGTTAAATGACATTTAAGAAGATAGGAATCTTAAGCTGTTTTACTGGGAACAGACGGTAAATAAGGGTAAAGATAAGGCTCCGTAAACAAATTTTCTATTCCTATAACCTAAATCAACATCAACAGGTCCAAATCATGAACAACAGTAAACTTCTAAGGATAACGCACCGCAAGGCTATCAGCAACCTAGTTCGTACTCCACTTAGAATAGATAAGCTTCTGATAGCACAATGCAATAAGTGTCATCTAGATCGATCGTAAAATAGTGAGGGCGAGGCGAGAAAGATTAAATTTTACACCCCAGCGCATTATCGGTTACGTGTTTGGTTCTTGTTGTTCCTATTTCCTCTGTGCTTGTTCTAGCTTGGCTACACGCGTTTGCGCGCATTCTAAGACTAAAGAGTAATATAACTGATGCTTATCAATTTGACCAGGGGAAGTATGAATAATTCCCGACTTCAACTGCTCTCCATCATCCTCTTGTGTTTCATGCTTTTCATGAGTGAGCATGCTGCCTCGGTTCATGCGTATATTGCACAGCTGCCTGCATATGTCCAACAAAACCACGCCCTAAGCTACCTTATAGATCGACAGTATGTGAGTTCTCTGCATGCCAAAGGAGACCCTGTTGACATCCATCATATGTATCACTCTGCTCCAGTCCCTACGGGAATTGCCGATTATGGCGAAGAAAATGAATCTGGTTATGTAGTTCCTTACGCGATTCTAACAAATAACGTGGTCGGCCACGCCGAGATATTTTCCATAGGTGCATATAATGGAACTCAAACTCTTGTAAACCCGTATTGCGTAAGTCTCCAATTGAATATCGTGTTGCAAATAAACACGACTTCCGGTCAAAAAGACTACTGGCTACAAGATATGGCAGACTTCGTAACTAATGCGAGTTCATTGTTTTTCACGGACAATATCTGGAATTTCTCTTTACCAAAAGCCAACATGACCAGCGCTAACGTCTCCGGCCAAGGAAGCGTAAGTTATTACAACATCACAGGAGAATACTGCTATGGATTCAGTACGCAGTCGAAGCCATACAGCTTCCCACTTAGATTCAACTTACCCATCAGTATCTCAGCATCGACCAACTCGGTTAATGTCACCTTTGCCTATCAGATCTTAACGAACGGTCAGGATTCAAGAATACACGATCCGATAAATTACGACACAGCAACCATAATGGCCCCGGGAGTTACTAACGCGTCAATAATTATAAGCGGATACGGTCTGACGCCGACAAACTATTGTGATTATGACGCAGAACTCGTCTTCGGAGGGGAATTTAACGGAGAAGTCACTACTTTCACCCAAATGAATTCCACTCTGAGCATGCACTATTCGATGTCCAATAGAACCATCATAACTCCCTATGCCCTGTATGGGTTCGGAAGCAACACAGCTGAAGGGGCCTACAACCTTGAGACAATCATGACGAACGGGACCTATACTGTAGTCCTCGGCCAACCCAATTTCTATGAAAGCTATACAGCTGTACAAGTCTATTTGCCTTTATCGATATTGTCGTTCATCGGAGAATTCAATTCAACAAATCCATTATTAGCAAATTCTAGTGCCCTTCTTAACTTGACAATATCAGGAGGGTTTGCCCCCTTCTCCTACATATGGATGGATAATGGCATAACGGTGTATCAGATGACAACCAACAGTCGCACTACAAGCTATTTCTACAGTCCATCCTCAATGGGTCAACATGAGCTAGCCGTAGCCGTAACAGACGCCACTGGGCATAGTGTGACCTCTCAGCCCATCGTCGAATTTTATGGCTACAACGGCGAGACATTAACCATTCTAGCGACCGCAGTAGTGGTGGTGGTGTGTTTAGCAATCATAGTCTTTCTTTTATCGCGATGGAGAAACGCGCGCGTTTAAAAGTTTGATTGATAAGAGTGTCTGTCTGTATGTCTGGGTTTGTCGTTTCTCCAGTATAGGGAAGGAAAGGGAAGTGAAGGGGAAGTGAATTGGAAGTGGTTTTGGTTTTGGTTTAAAATTTAATCTTTTTCTCTGACACACGAAAACGCATCCACGCACGTATGTTCTCTCTCGTGTGTGTACCATCTCTCATACCATATCTGTCTGTATCTCTCTCTGTCACACGCATTGATAAAAAACAGATTGGATAATGATAGTGCGTGCGCTCGCAAGCTCGTGCATGAAAAAAGAACAGTAAAAACTAAATTTAAGTTGTCTTTTACTACGAAGAGCCATCAGGCTAGTTTTTTGTGCCTTTGAAGGTTGCACAACTTTTTAAAAATGAGTTCGTAATCCTTTAACATTTATTCTTTGTACTGAAATTTAATATCATGCATAGGTTCACTTGATCAACATCTTTCTATACATCTTAGGACACAGGTTTTACAAAATCTATCGATTGGATATAAAGAAACTTCTATCTTTGAAGGCTGCTAGTTAGTTCCTCACTATTATTCCTGCCCTCGGATTAACGTCGTTCGTTAAAACTACATCTGTGCCCCCTGTAGCACAATATCCTACCTATTTGCTCTGAAGCACCGTTATGAGAGGTGATTCTGATATAGTAGAATTCACAGGCTGTAACACTTGTATTGAACGGTATGCTATAGAAGGTGACGCCCCTGAATGTAAAGGATGTCCCACCAGGCATCTCTGATATCCTTTTGTACGTAAACGAGCTTATGTCTGAAAAAAAGGAGAAAGCTTCGAAGAGGGTTAAATTCTTAGCTTAAATCCTGAATCTAAAGAAAACGTGCTTTCTTTAACTCTCCGTTGACTTTGTTAAATTCTTTGAACACGTCTTTTAGTACAATAGGCGCCTTCTTCTGCATATATCGACCTGAAATAAAAAGGACCCCTCCAACCGCATCTGATATCATTATCGGATCAGGTAACGCTACCAAAGCGATACCGAAGTTAGAAATTTTTTTGCCAACATTTGTTGAATGAGTAATATTACGCACTCTGGGCTTTAGAGAATTCGAGTCTATAGAAGATCCTGTTTCCTTTAAAAAGGAATAATGTTCATCACATTCAGTAGACACTTTTTTTATCTGGTCAACTTTATTTGAATGTTCACTCATTGTTGTATCAGACTTGTTGTTCTGTTAATTAAAGCACTAAAGGTTCAAAAAATATGGTTTAACGTCAAAAAATTTTACCATAAAAATTTATTGTTCATCGAGTGCTGATTATTTTGATTTTATTATCATCGATCAATATCTTTCTATAAATTAAATGATATAGTGAATGACAGCTACAAGCCACTCCTTTTAAGGGGTGGTAGCTGACCTTTGATAGTTGATATGTCAGGTTTTTGATATGAAAGGGTTGTCTTTGATGTAAAATCGCCACAGCTTTTCGGAGGCCTTCTTGATGCCAATCCTCTTGGAGGTTGCAATAGAAGGTTTTTCATCTGTTTCATGCCCTATAATGTACAGCTCCCCCTCCTCTGTAAGGTCTATTCCGTAATGTTCCATAGTTATGTTCATCGCTTTAGTTAGTTTCCCCGGCCCGTTCGCGATCCCAATTATATTTTTCACCCCTCTGTTTTCCATCATC
>Ga0187889_10002470_pt1 | contig 17936 bp, 15 predicted proteins | sample June2016WEW_7_10_2_FD_132992 | JGI IMG/M metagenome (GOLD analysis project Ga0187889, IMG submission 132992) | Peatland microbial communities from SPRUCE experiment site at the Marcell Experimental Forest, Minnesota, USA - June2016WEW_7_100 | ecosystem: Environmental > Terrestrial > Soil >... | reverse complement strand
CTCGCGACCGCGCCCCTCGCTGGCGCTCCAACCCTCGCGACCCAGGCCTGCACCCCAGATCCACCTCACGTCGACCCCGTCCCCCAGGCCCTCAACCCCCGCTCGACCCGAGCTCGCCCGCGCGGCATCTTCATCGCCGGAACTGACACGGCGGCCGGCAAGACCGTCGTGGCCAGCGCCATCGCTGCCGCCCTCGCTGACCGCGGCTTCGCCCCCGTCCCCTTCAAGCCGGTCGAAAGCGGCGACGCTCACCCGAGCGATGCTGAACGCCTGCGCTCCGCTGCTCGCCGTGCCGATCTCCCCTTATCCATCATCTGCCCGATCCCCCTCCGCGCCGCCATCGCCCCCGCCGCCGCTGCTCGTCTCGAGCGTACCCAGATTTCCCTGCCCATCCTCGAACAACATCTTGCCGACGCGGCCGCCCGCGGCGACTTCCTGGTGGTAGAGGCCGCCGGGGGCCTCCTCTCCCCCTATGCCCCGGGGCTCACCTCCGCCGACCTCGCACGCGCCTTCCAGCTTCCCCTTCTCCTGGTCGCCAAGAACTCTCTCGGCACCGTCAACCACACCGCCCTTGCCATCGCCGAGATACACCGACGCGCACTCCCCTTTCTCGGCGTCATTCTCGTCCAGACCCACCCCACCCCCAGCCCCGACCAACCCCTCAATTCCGAGCTCATCGCCGACATCGCCGGCGTGACTCCTCTCGGCACCTTCCCCTTCCTTGCCGACCCAACTCCGGCTTGCCTGGCCGGCGCGCTAAATGGCGCCCTCGACCTCGACAAGCTACTGGCTCCGCTACTCTAGCGTGGCCTCGACCTCGCCCCGCTTGGGGAAAATGATCACCCGTCGCGCCGAGCCCTCGCCCTCGGACTCGGTCCGAACGCCGGGATGCTCGGCCAAGGTCTGGTGCACCACCCTTCTGTCCTGTGCGCTCATGGGCTCAACCGGCACCGGCCGCCCCGAACGCACCGCCTTCTCCGCCAGCTTGCGCGCGAGATCGGCCAGGGAATCCTCCCGGCGGCCCCGGTAGCCCTCCGCATCCACCACCACTCTAATCGCCTCGCCCGGCGCTTTGAAGACGATCCGACTCACCAGATACTGCAACGAGTCCAGGGTCGCGCCCTTCTTCCCGATCACCAGGCCCGACTCCGCTCCATGAGCATCGAGGAATATCTTCTCTCCGTCGTCGAACGCGCTCACCTCGGCGTCCACCTTCATCCGCTCTAAGATATCTCGCAGCACCCGCGCCGCCTCTTCCCGCTTCTCGGCCAATGAACTTCGCTCACTCATCGCATCTCCGACTCTCAAATGACAAATGTAGCCATCGGCACCGGCAGGGGCGGCGCCTCGGCTCTGTCCCTTGCCTGCTCGCCGCCAATCTGGTCGCCAATCTGGTCCTGCTGCCCAGCCGAAGCCGCAGCAGCTTCAGCCTTCGCCGTGCGCCTGCCCAGCCCTTCCTCACCGCCCCGACGCGAATCGGCCTTCGTCAACTTTTCCTTGGCCTTCGCTACCTTTTCCCTCATGGCACGTGCGACAAAACCCTACCTTTCCATGCCCCGATTTGTCAATATCCTAAATCCACTCATCCACCTACCCCAACCGTCCCCCTACCACCCACCCCCTAATCCGCGCCCCACTCACGCCGCCCCCACTTTGATTGTCATTGGCCGCATTTTGACCAGCCCCATTTGACTGAATCGCCCACAGCAACTGCCCCTGCCAATCTTTCTCCTTGACCTTATGCAGTTGGCAAGGTAGAGTACGCGCGCCTCGGTTACTGAGGCGCATTTCAAGGACTGACAGGAGAGCACCTCAATGGAGCCCACTTTCCGCGTTGGTGATTTGGCAGTCTACCCGGCGCACGGCGTGGCCCAAGTCACTGGCATAGAGACCCGCGAGATTTCCTCGAGCAAGCAGACCTTCTACATTCTCAAGATACTCGACAATGGCATGAAGATCATGATTCCGACCAAGAACGCCGGCGCGGTCGGTCTGCGTGAGCTGATCCGAGCCGACGAGGTCGACGAGGTCTTTGAGATCCTCAAGAGCCGCGAGATCTCGGTGGAAGGCCAGACTTGGAACCGCCGCTATCGCGAGTACATGGAGAAGATCAAGACCGGCTCGGTCTTCGAGATTGCCGAGGTTCTCCGCGATCTCCAGCGCCTCAAGGGCGACAAGGAGCTCTCCTTCGGCGAGCGCAAGATGCTCGACACCGCCCGCACCTTGCTCGTCAAGGAAATTGCCGTCGCGACCAAGTCCAACGAAGGCAAGATCGAAGAGAAGCTCAACCGCATCTTCGCCTGCTGAGGTACGCTCGCCCACTTCTGCCCGCGACCAGGGCAATCGCAGCGCCGCCATCCAATTCCCGCTTTCCTCGGCCCAACCGAGCCCTCAGCTGAACACCTGAACGCAGCGGGACTGTGCTGAAGCTCCCCTGCGCTAGGCTGAAGCTCGCCGACCCAGCTGGGCCAGCGCCCCCAGCGCCCCCAGCGCTCCCGCTGGTGCTGGTAGGCCCGCGCCAAGACGGCCGAAAAGCTTCGCCTCCGTCCAGCCTTCTCCCACCACCGATTGAGCTTCGGGCCGCAGCGGCTCTGACTCAGACGTCGAGATTGCGCACGTCCAGCGCGTTCTGCGCAATGAACTCTCGTCGCGGCTCTACCAGATCCCCCATCAGGGTGGAGAAGAGTCGGTCGGCCTCGAACGCGTCCTCCACCCTCACCTGCAGCAGAGTCCGCCGCGCCGGATCCATTGTCGTCTCCCACAGCTGCTCCGGGTTCATCTCGCCCAGCCCCTTGTAGCGCTGAATCTGCAGCCCCTTCTTCCCTAGCTCACTCACCTTCTCTCCCAGATCTTCCAGTCGCTCGAACTTCACCTCTTCCCCGCCCACCTGCAAGACATAGGGAGGCCTCCCCATAACCGATAGCTCCTGATACAAGGCGCTCAGATCGGCAAACTCCGGCGAGTCCAGGAAGCCGAAGTCAATAACCGTCGCTCGCCTTATCCCGGCTGGACGCACCGGGGCCTCAATCCTGAACCCTCCGTGCTCCTCGTCCGGTGCAAGCTTCAGCACCACGTCTTTCAGCTCGGGCGCAAAAGCCTCGAAGTACTCCTCCAGCTGCGCCAACGCCTTGGCGATCAACTTCGGGTCCTTGAGGTCGGCCTTCGAGACGCGGGCCGCCTTTATGATGGCATCGACCAGACGCGCATCCACCCGCCGGTCGAGCGCTCGCAGCAGGCGTCGATAGCGTCCCCCTTGCCGGGCCAGATGTCGCAGCCTCTCTCCGCGAATGCCATCGCCCCCACTCGCCCCGACCAGCACCAGATTCTCCGTCGCGCTCTCGAGCAAGAAATCCTCGAGAGCCTGTTCGTTCTTGAGGTAGATCTCCCGCTTGCCCTTCTTTACCCGATAAAGCGGTGGCTGGGCGATGTACAGGTAGCCGCGCTCGACGATCTCGGGAAAATGTCGGTAGAAGAAGGTCAAGAGCAGGGTGCGGATGTGGCTGCCATCGACATCGGCATCCGTCATCACGATCACGCGGTGATAGCGAATCTTCTCGATCTCCTTCTCCTTCTCCACCCCGCAACCCAGCGCCGTGATCAGCGTCACGATCTCCTGTGACGACAGCATCTTGTCGATGCGCGCCTTCTCCACGTTCAGGATCTTGCCCCGCAGCGGCAAGATCGCCTGGTCCTTGCGATTGCGACCTTGCTTCGCCGAGCCGCCTGCGCTGTCCCCCTCCACGATGTAGAGCTCGGAAAGCGCCGGATCCCGCTCCTGGCAATCCGCCAGCTTCCCCGGCAGCGACGAAATGTCGAGCGCACCCTTGCGCTGCACCAGCTCGCGCGCCTTCCGTGCCGCATCTCGCGCCCGCGCAGCCAAAGCCGCCTTCTCTATGACCAGCTTCGCTTCCTTGGGATGCTCCTCGAGGAACCGCCCCAACCGCTCATTCACGATCCGTTCGACGATGCCCTTGACCTCCGACGACACCAACTTGTCCTTCGGCTGGTTGCTGAACTTCGGATCCGGATGCTTGACCGAAACCACCGCCGTGAGCCCCTCGCCTATGTCGTCGCCGCCCAGCCCATTCTTGAGATCCTTGAGCAGTCCCGCCGCCTGTCCGTAGCCATTTACCGTGCGTGTCAGCGCCGCCCGGAAACCGGTCAGATGGGTGCCGCCGTCCTTGTTCTTGATGTTGTTGGTGAAGCAGAAGATCGCATCCTGATAGGAATCGTTCCACTGCAGCGCGATCTCCACCACCGTTCCGTCTTGCTCGCCTTCGATTACGATCGGCTTCTCGTGCGTGACCACCTTGGTGCTGTTGAGGTCGCCCACGAACTGCGCGAGCCCACCGGCAAACTTGAATTCGTGTGCCTTCCCGTTCCGCTCATCCCCCAAGGTTATGGTCAGCCCGCGATTCAGATAGCACAGCTCACGCAACCGCTGCGAGAGCACCTCGAAGCTGAATTCCGTCGTTCCCTTGAAAATGGTGCCGTCCGGTTTGAACGTGACCTTCGTGCCCGTCCGCTCGGTAACCCCGATCTCCTCGAGCTTGGTCACCGGGTCCCCGCGGCGATATTCCTGGTAGTAAACCTTGCCCTCCCGCTTGATCTCCAGCTTCAGCCACTCCGACAGGGCATTCACCACCGACACCCCGACCCCGTGCAGGCCGCCCGAAACCTTGTAGTTCGAGTGGTTGAACTTTCCCCCGGCGTGCAGCACCGTCATCACGATCTCCGCCGTCGGCCGCTTCTCCGTGGGATGCTCCCCGACCGGAATACCGCGGCCGTTGTCCTCCACCGAGACCGAATCATCGAAATGAACCTTGACGTCGATTCGGTCGCAAAAGCCCGCCAGCGCCTCATCGACCGAATTGTCCACCACCTCATAGACCATGTGATGCAGACCGCTGCCGTCATCGGTATCGCCGATATACATGCCCGGCCGTACCCGCACCGCCTCGAGGCCCTTGAGGACCTGGATGCTCTCCTCGTTGTACTCGCTGGCGGCCTTCGCCACCTCCTGATTCACCGTGCCATCGTCATCGCCCGACATATAAAAAACCCAGACTTTTCAGTCACATAGCACCATTGAACAGGCTAGTAAAGCAAAACCGCGCTCCTGCCGCCTCCCTCCCACCACCACCCTCGACCCCTCACTCTTCTACCCTCCTCACCTGCCCCGCCTTGACCACGAAATCCACCCGACCCGCCAGCTCGGGCAAATGCTCCCTCTCGGTCACCGTTATCAGCGTTTGGCACGACGTGCTCGCTATGGCTCCGAAAAGCCGTCCTCGCCTTTCCTCGTCTAGCTCGCTCGCCACATCGTCCAGCAGGAGCAAAGGTGCCTCGCCATTCCCTTGGCTCGCGTAGCGCAGCTCGGCCAGCTTCAGCGCCAGGACGAGCGCGCGCAGTTGCCCCTGCGAACCGTGCTCTCTCGCCAATCGCTCACCCAGCTTGATCTCCAAGTCGTCCCTTTGCGGCCCCGACCCGGTAAAGCCCCTGGCCATATCCCTCTCCCTCCCCGCGAGCAGCCTCGCCTGCAAGGCGCTTCGGATCTCTGCCTCGTCCTTCGCCTCCTCTACCTCTCGCTCACTGCGATAGCTCATGGCTGCCGAGCCGCCGTTGATCTCGGAAAACGTCTGGGAAAAATCCCGTTCTAGCGCTTTCACCACTCCTCTCCGTCGCACCACGATTCTGGCCCCCAGCTCAGCCAAGGTCTCGTCATAGCTATCCAGCAGCTCGCCCCTCGATTCCCCTCGGCGGAGCACGCTATTGCGCGATCTGAGTGCCCGTTCGAAATCGCTGGCTTCGCGATAGTACGGCCTATACACGGCGAAGACCGCTCGATCCAGCTCCCGCCTCCGTTCCGTGGCCGGTCCGCTCGCCAGCTGCAAATCCTCCGGAGAAAAGACCACCACGCTTGCCCCGGTCAGCGCGGCCGAATCTCTTCTCACGCTCTTCCCGTCCATGCTGCTCCGTCGTTTGCCGGGAGAAAGCTCGACTTCCAGCTTGCGTTCGACTCCGCCCACCACCAGTACGCCCGCGATACGTGCGCTGGCCGCACCCCACCTTACCAGCTCGCTCATCGCGCTCGTCCGGAATGAGCGAAATCCCACCAGCATGTAGACGGCCTCGAGCAGGTTGCTCTTGCCCTCCCCGTTCTGCCCGCACAACACCGTTACCTTGCCCTCGAGCTCCAAGCTCCCTAGCGCGAAGTTGCGCCAGTCTCTGACACTTAGCTTCTCTAGACGCAAGCGCCCGCTCGTCCGTCTCTGGGACTCGAGGACCGAGGAAGACCAGATAACGCGCTCTGAAGTGAGCCCTATAACCTCATTGGCATTATGACCCCAATGTATTCTCCCCCTTCGGCCGCCCGCACCAACGCCGGGTCCAGATCGCCCCCTAGCTCCAACCCGACATCCTTTTCCCCCATCTCCTCCAGCAGCTCGATGAAATAGCGCGCGTTGAACCCGATCTGCAGCCCCGACCCCTGGTAATCCACCTCGACCACCTCCTTAGCATTGCCAAGGTCCGGATTATCCGCCTCTATCGTGATGCTCCCCTTCTCGAGCACGAACCGAATTCCCCAGGTCTTGTCCGACGCGATTATCGACACCCTGCGCAGAGCATCCAGCAGCTCGGCTCGCCCCACGCTAATCTTCTTGTCGTTCTCCTTGGGAATTACCTGGTCGTAGGGTGGAAACTGCCCTTCACCAAGCTTCACTGTGAGCACGACGCCGTCTCCCCTCAGCCCTAACAGCCCCTGCTCCACCCAGACCTCGCTCTGCCCCTCTCTTCCTTCCAGAACCCGGCGAATCTCGGCCAGACCCTTGCGTGGCAAGAGCACGCCGCTCGCCAGTCTGGGGCCTTCCGGCATCGCCCGTGAAACCTTGGACAAGCGGTGACCGTCGGTAGACACCATGGTCGCCCTCTCCCCATCGCTCTCGAACAGTACGCTAGCCAGGTGCGGTCTGGTCTCGTCTTGCGAAACCGAGATTATCGTCTTCCCGATCATCTCGCACAACACCCCGGAATCCACCTTGTAGCTCTCCGCCTCTCCCCCCGAAGTAAGCTTGGGGTAATCCCGATCACTTACGCCCACTACCTTGAACTCCGTCCGCCCCCCACTCAGGAACAGCCAGTCCTGATCCGAGCGCTGCAACCTCACCTCGTCTCCCGCCAGGCCCTTGGCTATTTCGTACAGCTGACGCGCTCCTACCGTTATTCCCCCCTCATCCGCAACCTTGGCGCCAACCGTCACCATCATCGCCACCTTGAGATCGGTGGCCCCGAATACCACCTTGTCCTTGCCCTCCGTCCGTATGAGGACGTTAGCCAGGATAGGCAGAGTGCTCTTCCTATCGGCAATGCCGTGGGTCAGATACAGCCCTCGAAGAAGGTCATTTCTTCCAATACGAAAATCCATCGCTCACCTTCTGGCTAGTGCTCATCGAAAACCTAAACCGAGCTTCCAACAGCTCTCTTCGAATCTATAGTCTTTTTATATTATATGGGAGAAGTATTAGGGGCTGTTAGCTTGTGGACAAACCTGCTCTGCCCGTCGGAAACCGAGCCACCCCGACCTGGTGATAGACCAGCGCTCGTTTGCTCACCAGTTGTGGATGGGGCAAGCGCCGGAGCTTTTCACATTTTCATCAACAGGTTGAGCATGGGATTGACCACAGACCGATGCCAGCGCAAAACGGATCAAGTCCTTCTGGAATAGGGTGAGCGCGGCCAGCCGGCGCCGATATCGCAATTCATCGCCGTGAGGCTGCCGGTCGTCACGCCAGCGGCCCTTGCGCACCGAACGCTGATCTGGCCAACGCTGAGAAGGCAGCGCGTGGCGGCTCGTCGCTGCTAGCGTCCCTGCTAGCGTCGCTGCTTACGTTGCCGCTTGCGCAGCGGCTAACGCTGGCGCAACCGCGTCGCCAGCGTCGACACCACGCTTCGTAGACTCGGATCTTCCTCGATTCTCTTCTCGATCTTCTTCACCGCGCTGATGACGGTGGAGTGGTCCTTGCCGCCGAATCGACTGCCGATTTCGGGATAGCTCATGGACGTGAGCTGACGAGCAAGGTACATGGCTATCATGCGGGGGTGAGCCACCGCCCGGTGGCGCTTCGGACCCTTCATATCGTGCAGCTTCACCTCGAAGTATGAGGCTACCTCGCGTTGGATGAGCTCGACGCTCAGGCCAGGAGGAGCCACGGAGGCGATCGACTTCAGCACCTCTTCGGCAAGCTCCTTGGTGATGGGTAATCCCGCCAGCGAGGCTCGCGCCGACAGCTGGATCAATGCCCCTTCGAGCTCACGAACGTTCGAGCGCACGCAACTCGCCACCGCCAGCGCGACATCATCGGACAGAGGTACTCCCTCGAGCTCGGCTTTGCGCTTGAGTATGGCGACCCGGGTTTCGAGATCGGGGTGACCGATCTCGGTGATCAGACCCCAGGTAAAGCGGCTGCGCAGCCGCTCTTCTACGCCAGGCAACTCCGCGGGCAGCTTGTCGCAGGTAAGAACGATCTGCTTGTGCGAGTGGTGTAATGCGTTGAAGGTGTGGAAGAACTCATCCTGCGAGCTGTCTTTGCCCGACAAAAACTGAATATCGTCCACCAGGAGAATGTCCGGGGCCTCGCGATAGCGAGCACGGAAGTCCTCCATTTGGTTGGTGTTGCCCTGGCTACCCCCATGCCGTCGCTGGTTGAGCATCGAGCCAATGAAACCGGTGACAAACTGCTCGCAGGTGACAACCGTGATGTTCCACTCCGGGTGCTGGCGGTGGACCTCATGGCCGATGGCATGAAGAAGATGCGTCTTCCCTAGCCCGACACCTCCGTAGACGAAAAGCGGGTTGTACTTGGACGCCGGGGCCTCGGCGACCATGCGAGCCGCAGCGTGAGCGAACTGGTTGGTCTGCCCCACCACGAACTTGTCGAAGGTGTAACGTTTGTCGAGCCCCTTTATCGCAAGGGGACTAGCGCGAAGCTCGATGATTGGTGCGGACGATGCGGGAGAGACGACTTCTTCGGCACCTTGCAGGGCCACCAGGTCATCATCCATTTCGAACTCCACGGAGTAGTTGATATTGGTGCGAAGCTCCAGGTCGGAGAGGATGGCGGGAAGGAAGTGATCCTCGAACCACTCCTTCTGGTACCGATTGGGCGCCCGCAGCCTTATCCGGTTGCCTTCGCAACCCACTAACGTGATAGGACGCAGCCAGTGATCACGTTGGGCGGGCTTGACCCGTTCTTCTACCGATCGTACCGCTTCGCCCCAGAGTGCCAGCATGTTCTATCCACAGCGGCATGGCCGACGATAGGCCAGGAAATTCAGGTAGTTGTACACACTAATCCCCAATTTGCCCACAGCGACCCCACACCCGATTTGATCATCCCTTGCGTGCTACAGCCGAGGCTGTGAGGTGCCGTCAGTGGGAGGCTGTTGATATCAACCCAACCGTGACCCAGCAAGGGCAAAAGGCATGACTCGGGCGAGATGAAGGAGATATGCGTAGATAGCGACCTCGGGTCCTTCCGATCGAGGCCGACCGTGAGCAGCGAAGTCCCAGGTTCGAGCCGCCAAACGAGCGGGATCCTTTCGAAAAATTACCCTGGGCGCGCCAGCCTTTTCGTCCGGCCCGCAAAACCCCGGCAACCTCGACCGTGCGAGCGGCTAACCTCCGTGTCACGGGCTCTGCAGAAATTACGTCACGATTTTGTTGCGATTGTCCGACGGACAGCCCGTGACACTGCCTTCTCCTGATCGCGCAGCGCCGACGGAGAAGCCTCGACTTTGGCTAGCCTCACCGTCGGAAAGCTGCTGTTCCGATGGCTGGCCACCGACGGTGGCCTTTTTCACCTTCGGCTGCTCCATCCGTCAACCTGAGGATTCCTCGGCAATCTCTTGCTTTGCCCTGCATGTGCGCCTTCGACGTGGCACGACGCAGGCGCAACGCCAAGGTGGCATAAGGTCGGAGAGAGCACGTGAGGTGAGGGCCGGTGCGGGACCCGGCCGGGCCGCCCTGGCACCAGGTAACGGGCCGGCTCGTTGACACGTCCCCGCCAACGCTTGGCCTGGCTCACGAGGCCGCCGGCGTGGGCGGCTCGCAGGGGGCTTGGGCGGGTCGTTGACAGCACCCCGGGGGAGTGCTAGTTCTCCCTGCCCATTCCGCGTAGGGGAAGGCGGGCCGAGCCCGCCCCAGCCGGCGCGGGGGGCTTGCAACTCTCCCCCAGCGGAGATCGGAGGAAGACGTGAAGAGGACCTACCAGCCACACCGAAGGAGCCGCAAGCGCACGCACGGCTTCCGCAAGCGCATGAGCACGCCAGCGGGCCGCGAAGTGCTCAAGCGCCGCCGGCGCAAGGGCCGGAAGAAGCTCACCGTTACCATCTCCAAGAAATAGGACCCGGTTGACCCACACCGGCCTCCAGCAAAGTCTGGGCCGTAGCCAGCGGCTTAGGAAACGGTCGGGCTTCATGCTCGTCCAGAGGTGCGGGTCAAGGCTCCCGGGTCAGGCGTTCGTGGTCTATGCCCTGAAGCGGAGCGATGAGGATGGTGGCGCATCCACCGCCCGGCTGGGGATCACGGTGAGCAAGAAGGTCGGCAATGCGGTGGTTCGCAACCGCGTCAAGCGTTGGGTGCGCGAAAGTTGTCGCCGCTTTCTCACGCTCACCAGCACCGATGTGGTGGTGATTGCCAAACCGCCGGCGGCACAGGGAAGCTACCAGGCTACCGACCGCGAGCTGCGGCGCCTGGTGGGGCGTCTGGTGCCAGGGCAGGCATCGGCCAGATGAAGAGAGCGCGCTCCATGGCCAGTCGGGTGGCGCGAGCACTGGCACTCTCGCTGGTTCACGGTTATCGCACCTTGATATCGCCGGTTCGCGGGCCGTGCTGCCGTTTCACGCCCACCTGCTCCGCCTACGCTATCGAAGCGGTCGAGCGGCACGGGGCTTGGCGCGGAAGCCTCCTGGCTCTGCTCCGAATCCTGCGCTGCCACCCTTTTGCGGCGGCCGGGATTGACCCCGTGCCCGCGACCCACCCGCATACCGCGCCAACCAAGGTGACCTAGGAGACAAGATGGACAAGCGGTTGCTCCTCGCGGTGGCGGTGTCCATCGCGATAATCCTGCTGTGGTGGAAAATCTTTCCGCCCCCCACCCCACCTGCGCGGAGCCTCCCGCCCGTTGCCGGTGAAAGCCAGCCGGAACCCCCTTCCGGCCAGGGCCAGTCCGATCACGCCCCCGGGCTTGCCGGACCTGCCGCGCCTCGACCGTCCGAGGTCCCGGCCGCCCGCGCCGCTGAGCAGCTGGTGACGCTGGAATCGCCCGATGCCAGCTACGTCTTCTCCTCGTGGGGCGCCTCCCTCCGCCACGCCCGGCTCAAGAATAGGCAGTTCCTGCTCGACCGCTCCCAACCGAGCTCCGGCATCGACATCGTCAAGACCGCCGGGGAGAGCACCGCCCCGCTGCGCACCAGCTTTGGCAAACCCAGCTTTGCCTGGAGCGATGCTGCGGCGTGGAGCGTGGAGCGCCCCAACCCGGGCAGCGTCATCTTCCGTTCCCAGACCGCCGATGTCGTGGTGGAGAAGCGTTATCAGCTCGAGCCCCAGAGCTATCGTCTGCTCTTTTCCGTCGCCGTGCAGAACCGGACCACCGGCCCCATCGATCTGGGACTTGCCATCCACCTCGCCACCGTCCAAGACCCCGAGAAGAAGGGGGGAGGCTTCTTCAGCTATGCCTCGGCCAACCTGGCCGAGCTGGTCTGCTACGTCAACGACAAACCCCGCCGGTCGACCATCGACTCGCTGCTTAAGGAACGGCAAAGCTACGTGGGTGCAGTGCGCTGGATAGCCTCTGGTGACAAGTACTTCACCCTTGCGGCCGTTCCCTTCCCCGATAACCCGCCCCGCGAGCGCGGCTGCTCGGCGCAGGCTCTCGATCCGGTCTTGGGCGAGATGTCGCTGTCCTACGCCACGCGCACCGTGCCGCCGGGCGACCGGACGGAGTATCCGCTGGTCGTCTTCGCCGGTCCCAAGCTGACCTCCGACCTGGAGGCGGTGCGGCCGGGCGGCGAGGACGCCAAGCTCGCCGATGACGTGGATGTCACTTTTGCGGTCTTGTCGCGACCCATGTTGGCGCTACTCAAGCAATTTTACCGTCTGACCGGCAACTGGGGCGTCGCCATCATCTTCCTCACCCTCTTCGTTCGCCTCGTGACCTTTTACCCGACCTACCGGCAGCTAGTCTCGGGCAAGAAGATGCAGGGGCTGTCCGACAAGGTCGCGGCGCTACGCAAGAAGTACGAAAACGACAAGCAGAAGCTCGGCGTGGAGACCATGAATCTCTACAAAGCTCACGGCGTCTCGCCCTTTGGCGGCTGTCTGCCCGCGCTTATCCAGATGCCCATCTGGATTGCCCTCTTCTCGACCCTCAACTACGCGGTCGAGCTCTATCGCTCCTCGTTCTTCTGGTACATCACCGATCTCTCGGCCAAGGATCCCTACTACCTCGCCCCCTTGCTGATGGGCTCGGTCATGTTCATGCAGATGCGCATGTCGCCCGCGGGCACCGACCCTCAGCAGCAGAAGATGATGTCGGTCATGATGCCAGTGATGTTCACCGGCTTCTCGCTCTTCTTGCCCGCCGGGCTTTCCATCTATACCCTCACCAGCTACCTCTTCGGAATTCTGCAGCAGCTCTACGTCAATCGCCGCTACCCGGCTCCGGCCCGCGTCGCCGCCGCCAAGAGCTGACGCCGGCAGGTTGCGAGCGCGATTCGGATGCGCATTCGCCAGCACGTCAATCCCCTCCGCTCGGATTATCTCAGCATCCCGCTCGAGCCTCTCCGCCTGCCTGCCGGCTCGGCCATCGAGGTCGAGCTCGGTTCCGCGGATGCCCGGTTTCTGATGGAACGCGCGGTCGAGGTTCCCTCCGGCCGCTACGTCGGCATCGAGATCCGTCGCGGCATGGTGGATGTGGCCAATCGCGAGAGCGTGCAGCGCGGGCTCGCTCAGGTGCAGAGCGTATTCGCCAATCTCTCGGTCGACTTGCCCAGACTCTTCCAGCCGGAAAGTGTCACGCGCTTCTTCATCAACTTTCCCGATCCATGGTTCAAGCAGCGCCAGCACAAGCGCCGCGTGGTCGGGGAAGAGCTGATCGAGCAAATGCTACCCTTGCTCAAGCCCGGCGGCGAAATCCATCTTGCCACCGATATCTTCGCCATAGCTCTCGACGCCATGGCCGTGCTCGAGCGTGAAGAGCCCCGTGGCTTCGCCAACCTGCGCGCGCCGTGGAGCTTCTTGCCCGCCAGCCGATTCGCGGCGCGCTCGCGGCGTGAGCGCCAGTGCGAAGCCCAAGGCACTCGCATCTGGCGGCTCGGATACGTGCGACTCTGAACGGCCGACTACCGCTAGCCCAGATCCAGGCCGAGCTCTTCGAGCTTTGCGATGCGATCGCGCACCTCGGCCGCCCGCTCGAATTCCAGCTTTTCCGCCCAGTCGAACATCTCCTGCTTGAGCTGGGCGACGAGAGCGGGCAGCTCGTCCTTGGTCACCCTGCCTTTGCCCTTGGTTGGCGGTAGGGCTTTGCTCGCATCCCAGCGATCGTCCTGCGCCGTTCCTTCCAGGGCCTGGATGGCCTTCGCGATGGTCTTGGGGGTGATGCCATGCGCGCGGTTGTGCTCCTCTTGCAACCTCCGGCGTCGCCGCGTCTCACCGATGGCCCTCTTCATCGACTCCGTTTCTCGATCTCCATACATGATGACCTTGCCGCGCACGTTGCGGGCAGCGCGGCCGATGGTCTGCACCAATGAGCGCTCCGAGCGCAGGAAGCCTTCCTTGTCCGCGTCCAGGATCGCCACCAATGATACCTCGGGCAAGTCGAGGCCCTCGCGTAGCAGATTGATGCCGACGAGCACGTCGAATTCGCCCAGACGGAGATCGCGCAAGATCTCTATGCGCTCGAGGGTGTCGATGTCCGAATGCAGATAGCGTACCCGGACTCCCAGCTCGCCGTAATACTCGGTCAAGTCTTCGGCCAGGCGCTTGGTCAGGGTGGTGACCAGCACGCGGTCGCCCAGCTTGATACGCGCTCGAATCTCGCTCAGCAGGTCGTCCACTTGCGTGGCCACGGGACGAACTTCGATTTCCGGATCGAGAAGTCCGGTGGGGCGAATTATCTGCTCGACCATGACCCCGTGCGCGCGCCCGATTTCGTAGTCGGCTGGCGTGGCCGAGACGCAGACCATCTGCTTGGCCCGGGCCTCCCACTCCTCGAAGCGCAGCGGTCGATTATCGAGCGCCGATGGTAGGCGAAAGCCATATTCCACCAGGGTCTCCTTGCGCGACCGATCACCCCGATGCATGGCCGCGATCTGAGGAATGGTCTGGTGGGATTCGTCAACCATGAGCAAGAGGTCGTCGGTGAAGTAGTCGATGAGCGTGGGCGGCGGCTCACCCGCTTGCCGGCCCGACAGGTGGCGGGAGTAGTTCTCGATACCCCGGCACTGCCCCATCTGCTCGAGCATTTCTAGATCATAGAGCGTTCGCTGCGACAGGCGCTGCTCCTCCACCAGCTTGTTCGCATCCTTGAGCTCGACGAGCCGCGTACGCAGCTCGTCTTTGATGCCGGTCATGGCGCGCACCAGCTCATCTCGCGGCGTCACGTAGTGGGATCCGGGGAAGATCGACACCTCGTCCAGCTTACGCAAGACCTTACCGCGCAGCGGATCCACTTCCGCGATGCTCTCGATCTCATCGCCCCACCACTCGATACGGATCGCCTTCTCGCGCTCGTAGGCGGGGAAGACCTCGACCACGTCGCCGCGGACTCGAAAAGTCCCGCGCGAGAAGTCCACATCGTTGCGCTCGTACTGAATTTCGACCAGGCGGCGCAGCAAGGCGTCTCGCCGAACCTCCACCCCGGTGGCAAGGTCGACCTTCATACCGAGGTAGGCCTCGGCCGCGCCGATGCCGTAGATGCACGACACCGAAGCCACGATGATGACATCTCGCCGGGTGAGCAAGGCATAGGTCGCCGCATGTCGCATGCGATCGATCTCCTCGTTCACCAGAGAGTCTTTCTCGATGTAGGTGTCGGTGGTCGGGACGTAGGCTTCGGGCTGGTAGTAGTCGTAGTAGCTGACGAAGAAGTGGACCGCGTTGTCGGGAAAGAGCAGCTTGAACTCCCCGAAAAGCTGATGGGCCAGCGTCTTGTTGTGGGCGATTACCAGGGTGGGCCGCCTTATCTGCTCTATGACGTGGGCCATGGTGAAGGTCTTGCCGCTACCCGTGATGCCGAGCAGGACCTGAACCGGATCACCTCGTTTGATTCCGGCCACGAGCTCAGCGATGGCGCGAGGCTGATCGCCCGCAGGCGCGAGGTCGCTCACTAGCTTGAATGGTGTGGGCATGAAGTGGGCGCGGTCGACGCGTGCTCACCGCTGTGCAAGAACATGCGGCCATGTCGCTCGCCGTGCAAGGCTACTATGCCGTTCTCGACCTCAAGGGCGTCGAGCTCGATTTATCCGCCGCCCTCGCCCACGCTCAGCGTCTCCTGGCAGCGCGTCCCTGTTGTCTCCAGCTGCGCGCCAAGAACTTGCCCACCGCGGCGCTGTGCCATCTGGCCCATGCCCTCCGCCCATCGTGTCGCCAGGCTGGCGTTCCCTTGTGCATCAACGATCGCGTGGACGTCGCGCTGGCGGTCGAGGCAGATGTCGTTCACCTCGGACAGACAGATCTGCGGCTTGCCGATGCCCTCCGCCTGCGCGCGGCCGTTCTTCCTCGGCTGAAGGTGGCGGTTTCCACCCATGACCTCGCGCAAGCGCTGGCGGCGGAGCAAGGGGGCGCCGACCACATCGGCTTCGGCCCGATCTTTCCAACCCGGAGCAAGGACGCGGGGCCGAGCCTGGGTCTGGCGGCTTTGCGCGGCGTGGTCGGGCAGGTGACCATCCCCATCGTGGCTATCGGCGGCATCAGCCCCGCCAACGTTGACCAGGTCGCCGCGGCGGGTGCCAGTGCCGCCGCCGCCATAGCCGCGGTGGACGGCGCGCCCGACCCGACCGCTTGCGGCAGGGTCATAGCCGCGGCGTTTACACTTTCACGGCCAGGACGAACTTGAGGTAGTTGCCTTCGGGAAAGCCCGGGCTCACGGGAAAGTCGGGCGGCAGCCCGAGCCGCTCGACGATGCGCAGATCTTGCCGCGCCGCTGCCGCTCCGTCGGCGATCGCGCGGTCGAGGTCGGTAGCGGAGAGCCTGGTCGCGTTAGTGGCGAACGCAAGCAAGCCGCCCGCCGTGAGAACGCGCGCCGCGGCTCCCGCCAGCGGACCCAGATCGGCCACGGCGGAGAAGCTCCGGCCGGGGCCGTGGGAAAAGGTCGGTGGGTCGCACACCACCAGGTCGAAGGCGCGTCCGCGATCGGCGAAGCGCTCGATGGTCTTGAGCGCGTCGGCGGTAATGAGCTCGAGCCGCGAAGTGTCCAGACCGCTCAGCTCGAAATTGCGCCGCGCTCGCGCGTGCGCCTTGGCCGCGCTGTCGACGGCGACGACCTCGCTAGCTCCCGCCTTGGCGGCACGCGCGGAAAACGCGCCGGTGTACGAGAAAAGGTTGAGCACCCTCCGGTCGGCGGCCCGCCGTGCAACCGCATCCCGGCCCAGGCGCATGTCCGGGAAGAATCCCACCCCGAGAGGAGCCGTCACATCGACCGCGAAGCGGCAGCCATCCTCCTCCACGATGGTTTCGAGGGGCGCCTCTTGGCCCGCAACCCGGACGGCGGGCTCGGGTAGGGCCTCGCCACCGAGTGGCTTCAGGCGCTTTTGCTCGTAAATGCCACGTGGCGCCACGGATGAGGTGATGGCCTCGTAGAGCTCATCGCGCCACGGGAGGGCCCCGGCCGCCAGCCACTGCACCACGACAAAGTCTCCATACCTGTCGACCGCTACCCCGGGCAACCCTTCACTCTCTCCGGCAAAGAGACGCATTGCCGTGGGTCTCACCGCGCCAAGGACCTGCCAGCGCAGCTGCACGGCGCGGCAGAAGCGGGCAGCGATGGCGCCAGCGCCTGGGTGAATCGCCTCCTTGCTGTCGCGGGTCAGAATGCGCACCGCGACAGAATGGTCTCTATCAACGTACCCGCGGCCCACGAAATCTCGGTTCCCCTGCACCAGCTCGACCACACTGCCCGTGGGCTCGCTTATTCTCCGTGGACCAATGGCCTCCCGAAACACCCAAGGATGGCCAAGGCGCACTCGCCTCGCCACGTCTTCGGCCACCCGGTAGGCTCCCTGACGCAGCGAGGCTCCAGGGCCCTGGCGTGCGGGCCGCGCCGCCGGACGGTCACGGTGGGCAGAGGAGGAGGGGCCGAAGGAGGCAGCGGGGGCAGCAGGGGCAGCAGGGGCAGCAAGGGCAGCAAATCCTGGGGTAGGCCCTCGGCCTGCACCGCGCATTCTGCCTGGGCGAGGTGGATTCGACATGAAGCGTGATGCGACCTTAGTACGGCCTTGCCATCTCCGCACGGGGTTTGTTGGTCAGCTGCCCGCAAAGTGCCGCGGCTCGGGGCCTGCGCGCTCGAACAGGCATTGACAATGGCTCTATCCGACCAGAAACTTCTCTTGAGCCGCACCGGCGCCGCCACGCCGTGCGTCTCGAGAAAGGATCATCTCGATGTCCACTGGCCCACGGCCGAGCAGCTCGGGCGGCACTCCCGAGAAGGCTTCCGCGCCCTCCTCCGATGACTCTTCGCGCGGAGCCTCCCTGGAGGAAATAGCCGATCTGCTCATCGAGGAGGAAGACCATGCGAGCACGGCCCTTACGCCGCTGCCGGTCAATGCCTCGGCCAAGCGGTCCGGTGAAGAAGGCCTCGACGTCGTGCTGGAGACCCCTGGCCCGGTGCTATCCAGCACCTTCATGCCTCCCCCGCCGGCACCCATCGGAACGGTGAGTG
>Ga0187889_10002469_pt1 | contig 17944 bp, 20 predicted proteins | sample June2016WEW_7_10_2_FD_132992 | JGI IMG/M metagenome (GOLD analysis project Ga0187889, IMG submission 132992) | Peatland microbial communities from SPRUCE experiment site at the Marcell Experimental Forest, Minnesota, USA - June2016WEW_7_100 | ecosystem: Environmental > Terrestrial > Soil >... | reverse complement strand
TTCAAAAATCCAACCTTGCCCGCGACGGCACGACGGATAAACTGCTTCAGGTTAGGCATCGTGCGCCATGAGCACTTTTAAGACTCAAGATGGTACCTGGACCCGCAGAGTGGCTGTGCGCAAGCAGGGTACGTGGAGGACATCTGTTTTGAGGCCGTGGCTCATGGACGACCGATTCCAGCAGGCACGATTCGTCCTGGTTGGTGGTCCTACCGTTTTGGTTTCGGCGGGCGAGTTGCGGCGGGCACTTGACGCCACCACAGCCCCGGGCAGGCTGATCTGTTCGGTTCGCATCGATCCCAGGAAAAGCACTATCAATGGTCAGCCAGTTCATTTACAGACCGAGGTCTGGCGATGAACGCATAGCATTGTCCTCTTCCGTTTTGGCGAACAGCTATACACCGGTGTATCAGTCCACCGGGTTGGTCAGCCAGGTAAAATCCATGGTGGTTCACAAATCTGGTAACCCCTGTATAACAGCCGCCGACTACTGGGCAGCGATGGATATTCTTTTTGGGCTGACTTGATCGCTCGCAGGCTGTTCCGGACCAATTCGATACTGCTCGACGGTCATATCGGCACCGAACCTCTCACTCACCTGATGTTGGAACCAGCGGAAGGAAGGTCGGCGTTTGGAATAAAACAGGTGGCTGGTCCGGCTGCGCCGGTAATCAGATGAGCCAAAGCGGTGGATTGGCATACGAAACCCGGACGCCTGTGCCAGCAGTTCCGCCAGGTCCTGCTCCCGTTTCCGACCCGAAAGGGCATACCAGAGCTCGACCGGCTCAGCATAGCCAAGCAGGTAATCCATGTGCCAATGCGGTTCGGCCACTAATTCCAGGTGATGCTGTATCCGCGCCCGGATGCCACCGGGACCAAACGCACTCCCCACATAAGCGTAAAAGCCGGGAAGGAGGTCGTAGGTTCCCAAGCGCCCTATCTTCAGGCGCTTCATTTGCAAAACCGAGGCAATCAGTATGTAGGTTCCCCTTTCGTCCGGCAGTTCCATAGTGTGAAGCGTATAGGCAGATTGAGTCGCTACCGGTTGCGTCGGTCCCGGAGCGCGTGCTGCTGTGAGATAAAGGAATGCCCGGCTGGTAAGATTTCTTCAATGACATATCTGTCGGGATCGTCGCCGAACTTTTTGTCTCCTAACCGTATAAGCTGTTCTTTGAACAGCTCTTGGACGATTTCTGCCGAAAATCCGCACTCGCGCACGGTTGGCCGCACTCCAAAATACAGCATATCCCGAAGGCGGATTAGCGCCACCAGTTTGTCCTTATCTTTCATTGGTTCTCCAGACCGAGACCTGCGCACTGGCACTGGCATCACATCGTTTTGATGCGTAACCGTGAAGGACTCGTTTGAACTTCTGCGCCCAATACTCCAAACACACCGCCACTGCGACTATGCGCTGATAAACCCTGATTTCAAGCTTCAACTGCGAGGCTCGCCATGGCGACCGGGAGGCCCCAACAACGACCCCAAGCAACCGCAGCCACTGACTCCAATCGCGGCTCCTCACGTCACCGACCTGCGCGAAGCTCAGAGGCGATTTCGGTCGCTGCGGGCGCATGTCATCGTGAAACGATATGAGCGGGCAATTGGTGTTTGGGAGCGACACCAGTCCGGGCGGATTCGTTTCCACCTGGTAGTGGTCTTGAAAGATGACATTCGGTCGGGCGCGGATTTTCGAGCCTTCAAGCGCCGGGATTATCGCAGCGCCAATTCAGCATTGCGGGTGTTCCATTTATTGACCGGCTGGCTGGTCCTGGTGCATCAGATGGTTGCCGGGGTTCCGATTCGGTTTGACAGATTTGAAAATGTGGCAGCTAATCGGGTCATTAAACCATCACCACCACATGGAAATCAAATCCATCATTAAAGAACTCTGTGGTGAAAACAGCATCGCCATGACCACAGAGCCGAAATTGACCGGGCAAGTTTATGAGAAGTTCCGGCAGATGTTGGCGACGGACGAACAACTGGGTCTTTATCAGCCAACCTTCGTCAAGGACGGAACGCTGGTTATCAGTCCGGCAACCTTCCCGCCGGGTTTTCGTGAAAACATAGAACGCCTTTTGAGCAGCGCAGAATCATTCTTGAAACATGCTGCTGGGGCGCGCCAGGAGAAGTCCGACCTTGAGCGCACCGCCAAAGGGCAGGTGATACAGGCGGCGGCCAAGGCCTTGGGCGTGCCGATTGAGTGAGCCGCCGGTTTCGTCCGGTTGCGTCCACACTCACCGTTCCCATCCAGTTCATCCACATTCGTTTCCGTCTTCGCGTGGTTTCAACGCGACAAAGTCGGTGTACCGGCAATTGTCGTTTCCTTCCTCGCGGTGGACAACGTCTCCTTCACGGTCGGTCAGGGGGAAATTCTCGGGTATCTTGGTCCCAACGGCGAAGACGACTCCTGAATCGGGGCTGCAACAACAGGCAAAAAGAAATTCAGGCAAAAAGAAACTCTTTTTAGAGATTGTGGACGCGTCAGACCGGGGTATAATACGCTCGATTTTGACCCAGCTTTTCTGGGCAGCTTTCCAGACTGCCCTTTCTTGTTCGGCTGAATTCAACGTTTACCATGATGACTCCGCGAAAAGCGAACCCTCAGGCGGAATACCGCCTGCGCGAAATCCAGCGCGTGAACAATTCCGTCAGCCTCGTGAAAAAGTTTCCGAAACTGAAATCATTGACGGTCGACCTGGCATACTTTGACACGGATGGCCTCACGAAAAGCGGCGAGTTGAGGTACAAAGTGAATGTTCATTACGCCAAGTCGGTATTTTCCTTCGTTTGCCCGAGTGGCGAGTGTGTGGGCGGCGCAAGATGGCGGAGGGCGAAATTCGGTGCCCAGGTTTCCGCACCACAGCCAAAGAGGACAAAGTGCCTTGCCACAAGCTGCTGCGCTACAAGTTAACTCTTGGATATGTCTGAAGTTAAACTCAGAAGAGGAGAGCCGGTCGAGAGGGCCCTGCGCCGGCTCAAGAAGAAACTGGAGCGCGAACAAACCTTGGTGCAGGCCCGCCTGCATCGGCACTTCGAAAAGCCCAGCGCCAGGAAACGCCGAAAGCAGAAGGTGGCCCGGTTCTCGGCAATGTTGAAGGCGCGGTATGCCGACATGTGACCTTCAGGTCGCGTGACCCACAGTTTCGGATGCGATGCGAAGATATTCCAAATGGTGCTTGCTATTTGGTTGGGACGGTCGATCTTAGCTCTGTCTCTCTGAGATAGCTTTTCGCTCCCAGCACATGGCGAATCTTCAGTTGAACATCGTTCAGTGATGATTTGAAACCCGAACGCCGGGAACAGTCTCGGAGAGAGCAGCCGGTCTGAATGATACAGTCCTTATGAGCACAAAATTATACGTGGGCAATCTTTCCTTTGACGTCACCGAAAACGACCTTCGGGACATGCTCTCAAAACACGGTCCGGTGAACGAGATCAATGTCATTATGGATAAAATAACCGGGCGTGCTCGTGGGTTCGCCTTCGCCACCATGGACACCGAGGAAGGGGCCAAGGCCGCCATCCTGGCCTTGAATGGCAAGGAATGGAAAGGCCGCGCGCTCACGGTCAACGAAGCCCGCCCGCGCGAGGAACGTTCCGGTGGCGGTCGCGGTTACGGCCGCGGCGGCCGCCCCAATCGCTATTAGTCGGTTCGGGGGGTGATCGCTGCAACGCGACGCGGTCAAACCGAGGCCGCTTTTTTACACTCATACATGGCCAACCCATCAGCCAACGCGGGCATGGACACGCGGCGGCAGAATTTCGAACGCGTTTTGTCGCGCGAACCTTTCACCGGCCTCAAGGCCATCCTCGACAGCTTGTCTCCCGACCGGAAGACGCTCTGCGATGCGGTGAGCAGCGCGAATTCATACGAGCAACTCCTCGCAAAACTGGGCTATCGCATCACGTTGACGAAGCAAATTCACGTGCAGGATGCTTTTTCCCGCATCGGCTCAGCCGGCGGTATCAAGGCCGTGCTTCCTTATTACGACATTCCGACGCACCGTTCGCTGCCAACGCTCGTAAATTTCGACGCTACCGTAACCGCCACCCCTGAATCCGCCGGCTTCTTCAATAAAATGCTGGCCGCGCTCAGGACACAATCGAGCGCTGAAAATCAAGAACCTGTTTGAAAACGCCGTGGGGCCTGTCTTCGCGGAAAACGCGGCATTCCGTCCGTGCAGGTGAGTGTCGCAGAAGTAAATAACATTGGGCGCGTAACCCTTGTGCTCATTTTCATGCAGCTTGATCAGCGGTTCACGTCGCTGCCAGTGAGCCGCCTGTGCTAGAAAAGATGGCTGGAACCGCGTCGGGGACTCCGGACTCCGGTGGACGAGCCGGCACGTTGCGCGTGTGGCCGCGCTTCGCTTGCGGTGATGGTGCGTGCTCCGATCGCTTTGCCGTTACAATTCAAAGGTGATTGCTCCCGGAAATCAAACTTTTAACGCAAAAGCCGGTGGGTGGATGGACACGCGGCGGCGGCGGTTTCGGCTGGCAGACGCTTCAGCGCGTCGCACCATCGCGCAGCTTCTGGCAAGCTTCTGATACAAGCAGCGATGCCTTAAGTGGCAAGTGACATGGCTGGCGGCGGATGGGCGACAGGCTTCTCCATATCGGGTATCCGTTCCGTGCGGGACACCAATGAAGCGTAGCGGCCCAGCTTCTCCTCGTAGCAACGGTGGTAGAATTCGGGGAGGGAAACGGAACCCCCTTCGTGGAATGACCTGAACGCACGATCAGTCTTGAGTTCCTGCTGCAACCGGCGAAAGGTGGCCAGGTCCTGACGCAGGCTGAACGTCCGCAGCGCATGCAACAGACTGAATCCGATGGTTGACTTCGTCACCAGCCGCCGCGTCAACATCCGCGTGGACGTCATGGCGGAGTAAATCTCGATAAGCTTGTCGTAATATTCGACTGGATGATAGTTCGGCATCGTCGTTACGAGGTAAGGCGTGTAGTAAAAACTGAAAGGCATCGGCTTCAAAATGCTGCCTTTGGCGAGCGCCCGGTCGTAGAGCGGAGTGTTGCCAAAGGGAGTCGGAATGTTGACCGTGGGCCAGACGTAAGGGAGCAAACGGATGAATTCCTTGGTCAACTCAACCGGTTCGTCGCCATAATCAACCTCGGAGCCGAACATGAAATTGGCCTGCAACCCCGGGACATATTCTCGCAGCACGCGAAAATGTTCCACGACGTGCTGCAACTTCTCTTTGGCGGCCATCGCGCCGACCCCGGCCTTGTTGGAATAGCTGGTCCAGGCCTCGATACCCGGCGCGATGTAGATGCAATTTGTCTCCTTCAAACGCTGCAACCGGGACCCGCGCAGGATCGAAAGCGAGCTCTCCATGATGTAGGGATTACGGGCTTTTTCAGGAATCTTTTCGATGATGCCCAGGACCTGATCGAACTTCACTCCGAAGTTGGGATCGTGGTAAGTGACCTTGACGCCGGGCAGTTTTTTGGAGACGTAGCGCAGATCGGCTTCGAGCCGTTCCAGCGGGAGCACCGCATACGGGCTGTTCCAATCCACGCAGAAGTCGCAACTGTAAGGACAGCCCACACTGCTTAATAAGGGCACCGAACCGAGGCCCCGCGCTCGACCCCGGGTGAACAGGGCTTTGACAATTTCCGGCATTCGCTCCTCGACGCTGGGGATTTCCTGCAAGGGCCGTCCGCTGCTGATGATGGAGTGGCGGTCGAAGCTGCCGCGCAGAATGTCGTGGATCAGCGTCTTGTCGCAGTCTTTAACGACGAGGTCGAAAAACCGGAGACAATCGGTGGGGAAGGATTTGGCGTGCGGTCCGCCGATGACCGTCAGGGTTTTTTCGGTGCGATAAAGCTTGGCCAGGGCGTAGGCCAGCGCGCTGGCCTGGGTGTAGGTTGCAATGAAGACCACGTCCAGGTCGTCTGGCAGCAAACTTTTCGGATCTTGATGTCCATAAAACGTGGCGTAGAACGCCTGATGACCGAGTTGGCGGCACCAGACGGCCACCACCTGCGGGGTGATGCTGCAATAATACCTCTTGAAATGGGCGCCATAGGCCGACTCAACCCAGTTCTTGGACTCTGATTCCACGAGCAATTCGAGGATGCCGACTCTCATGACTGAATTCCTTTTCGAAGTGGATCATCCAGGTCCGCTTTGTACGTTTCTTTCGGCAGCGGGCGGGATGCGTGCGCACACTGGTTTGATTGGGTTTGATTCACCTTGATCAGGTTTGATCCGGCGCGGTCGCCTGTCGCGGCGACCTGTCTCGACGTAATCAGATGAAGGCGGAAACCAGGTGAAGACAGGAGGATGGCAGGTTTCCTCTCCGCCTCGAACGGGGAGAGGAATAAAGGTAAGGTGTCGAATTTTCGTTCTGAGGTCGCTTTCATAATTTTTCTGTGAAGGCTTTGTCCAAAATGGCCGGAAGTAAAGCGTCGAGTTTGGCAGCGGCTCCCTTGCCGCGTGAGGTTGAAAACCATTTACGCGGAACTCCCAAACCCAGGACGCCAAACCGGTCAGGGGAGAAATATGACAATATCAAGAACTGACCCGTTTACGGAACTGCCTAGGCCACCCAGCCGACGCTATCACCGTCGGGCTGGCTTGTCACCCCGACAAAACCACCGGGGTTATCGGCGATGCGGCGGTTCGGAGAGTGTGCCAAGCGGAGGCACGAATTGCAAATCTGCGTGTTCGCTGGTGCTCAATCGTTCTTGAATGCGGATTTGCACAACATTCAGATTACTTAGAGCCGTGAATGTGTAGCACGATGACCCGCTTACGACACTGCGATTTTCCGCCCGTGGCGACAGTTCAAAGCTTATAAAATCTCTACGCAATTTCGAGTGTGCAATTCATCATAGCTTTTATCGCCTCAGAACCCGATAAAAGCGGCTTCCAACCCTGAGCCTTGCACAATCCAGTGAAGTAAACATTACCTCTGAGCGGCACAAGTTTTGCTCAAATTGCCGATATGATTTGTGGAATTACACCTTCTAAATCGCGCAAGTCGGGCATGACGCTGCCCGAAATGGTGATCGCCTCGGTTCAGGTGGCAATGTCTCCGGACTTTCTGCCCGGCTACTCCGCAACCTCAATAGTCTTTCAGACCACTGATAGATTGCCATGAACTATTCCACCGTCACGGCTTTGACGTCCGGGCTTCTGCAATGCGCAGTGCTCGGTTACGGGCTGTGGCTGACCCGCCGCTTCGGCGCGGTGCGCGTAGGTTGGTCGCTCGTCTTTATCTTTTCAGTGTTGGCGTTGCTTCGCGTGTTTCTTTTCCAAACCCGCCTTGAGTTCGGCGTCAAGGTCGACATCATTTTCAGCGTGATCGCCCTGCTGCTGCTCGCGGGCATGGTGCAACTGGAGGTCCTCTTGCGGGAACGTCTGCGGGCGGAGGCTGTCCGCGAGGGAGCCCGGTTGGAACTGGAAACCAGAATCCGGGAACAGACGGCGCAATTGACCAAGGTGAACGGCGAATTGCGGCAAACGGCCGAGCACCTCAAGGCCGAAGTGGCGGAACGGTCGCGGATGCAGCGAGAGGCGGAAAAGGTTCACCGGGAAATGCTGATCGTTTCCCGACAGGCCGGTATGTCCGACGTGGCCACCGGCGTGCTCCACAACGTCGGCAACGTGCTGAATAGCGTGAATGTCTCTGCCAACCTCGTGGCCAACCACCTGCAGGAACTCAAGATCAACCGCCTCAATGACGCCGTCCGGCTCCTGCAAGAACATTCCGGCGACTTGGGGAATTTTCTCACGAACGATCCCCGGGGGAAACAGTTGCCAAACTTCCTCATGCAGCTCGGCAAACACCTGTCCTACGAACAGAGCCAGTTATCGCGGGAAATGGATTTCATCAAGACCAAGATCGAACACATCAAGGAAATCGTGGTGACCCAACAGGACTACGGCAAGGTCTCTGGCGTGGCGGAGAAGGTCCGGGTCACCGATCTGGTCGAGGATTTGTTGCGCATCCACAAAGCCGATCTGGAGGAACACGGCGTCCATATCCAGCGCGTATACCAACCCAACCTGCCGGAAATTTCCGTGGACAAGCATAAGGTGCTGCAAATCCTCCTCAACCTTACCACCAATGCCAAACATGCCTGCTTGGATTCCGGCCGAGAAGAACGGCTGGTGACCGTTCGGGTGTCCAACGGCGATGGCCGCATCCGCGTTGCCGTCGGCGACAACGGCGTCGGCATCTCCGCTGAGAACATTAAAAAAATTTTCAACTACGGTTTCACCACCCGGAAAAAAGGCGGACACGGTTTTGGGCTGCACAGCGGTGCTCTGGCCGCCAAGGAATTGGGCGGCGCCCTGCTCGCGCACAGCGACGGGCCGGACAAGGGCGCAACCTTTACGCTTGAATTGCCGTTGAAACCCAAACACCAATCCTATGAAAGTTGAATCCCCGGCTCGCAACCGCCGCATCCTGATCGTGGATGACAGCCCGGCGATTCACGACGATTTCAAGAAGATCTTGGTCCGACGCAATCCGACCGGGGATGACTTTGCAAGCGCCGAAGCCAGCCTTTTCGGGCCGCCGGAGACCGGAGCCGGAAACGATCAGGATTTTGAAGTGGCTTCCGCCTTCCAAGGCGAGGAGGCGCTGGCGGCGGTGCGCGCCGCGGTGAAAGCCAGCCGCCCCTTTGCGATGGCGTTCGTGGACGTGCGGATGCCGCCGGGCTGGGACGGCATTGAAACCACAGCCCAACTCTGGCGGGCCGATCCCGACCTGCAAATCATCCTATGCACCGCCTACTCGGATTATTCCTGGAAGGAGCTATGCGCCCGGATCGGCGCCACGGACCAGATGGTCATTCTCAAAAAACCTTTCGACGCCATCGAGGTGTTGCAATTGGCCAACGCGCTCGCGGAAAAATGGAGGCTCTTGCAACAGACACGGTTGAAATTCCAGGACTTGGAGCACGTCATCGGCGAGCGCACGCGGGAATTGCAAACCTCCAATGAACAATTACGCGCGGAAATTGGGCAGCGCCAGGCCGCCGAACAGGAGCTGCGCGGGACGCAGGAAAAACTCAGGCACTTCCTGTCCAAAAGCCCGGCGGTTTTGTATTCGCTCAAATTCGAGGCCGGTCGCCTGATCCCGTCGTGGGTCAGCGACAACTTCACCGATTTCACCGGCCGCAAAATCCAGGACTGGTATCAGCAAACGCCGGAATGGAATTACATTGAGGAGTCGGACCGCCTCATGGTATCCGGCAGCCTGCAAACTTTACTCGCGCAAAATCATGTGAGCCTGCAATACCGCATCCGTCGCCCGGACAACGCGGTCCGCTGGGTGCGCGACGACTGCCAACTGCTGCGCGACGATGCGCAGCAGCCGGTCGAAATCATTGGTTGCTGGACCGACATCACCGAGCGCAAACAGCTTGAAGAACAGCTTCGCCAATCGCAAAAGATGGAAGCGTTCGGCCAGTTGGCCGGCGGCGTGGCGCATGATTTCAACAATCTGCTCACCATCATCAAAGGCTATGTTTGTCTGTTGGTGGACGAGGGTTGTCGGACTGAAAAATGGGCGCCCAGCCTGGCCGCGATTGCCAAGGCCGCTGATCGCGCCGCCCTTCTCACCGGGCAATTGCTCACGTTCACCCGGCGTCAACTTTTCCAGCCAAAGCGGCTCGACCTCGATGAAGTCGTCGCCGACACGAGCCACATGCTGCAGCAACTGGTCGGGGAAAGCATCACGCTGAAAACACAATGCATGTCCGGCAATGTCTCCATCACAGCCGACCCAAACATGCTGGAGCAGATCCTAATTAACCTCGCGGCCAACGCGCATGATGCCATGCCCCACGGCGGCCAGCTCGTTGTGTCCACGTCGGTATGCAACATTGACAGCGCGCATGTCCGCCAGCACCACGAATCTCGGCCCGGACGGCATGTTTGCTTGTCCGTTACCGACACTGGTTGCGGCATCACGCCCGAACACATGTCCCGCCTCTTTGAACCGTTCTTCACAACCAAGGACGTAGGCAAAGGCACGGGGCTTGGACTGGCCAGCGTCTATGGCATTGTCAAACAGCACGAAGGCTGGATTGAAGTCTCGAGTCATGTTGGTCAAGGCACCTCGTTCAAGATTTTTTTCCCAACGTCCTCGCTTCCGGTCATCCCCGCCAAGTCTTTGCCACCCGTCCGGCCCGCGCGCGGCGGCGGCGAAACTATCCTCATCGTCGAAGATGAGCCGGGCTTGCGCGAACTTTTCTGCCTCACGCTGCAACGACTCGGCTACCGGGTTTTTACGGAATGTTCCGGCACCAAAGCCCTCCACTCATGGTCTTCCCGCCTTGATCAGATTGACCTGCTGCTTACCGACCTCGTCATGCCCGACGGCATCTCCGGTTGGGAACTGGCCGGCACCTTACAGGCGGAGAAGCCGGACTTGAAGACCATTTACATGAGCGGCCACAGCGCCGATGCAAACGGCTACTTTTCTGGTGCCACCAAAGGCATCCGGTTTCTCGCTAAACCCTTCAGTGTCGAAACGTTGGCCGAAGCGGTACGCGCCTGTCTGGACGAGGCGAAACAACTCATCAAAGGCACCGCCAAAATACACCCGGCTCTGCAAATCTGACGTGCCATCCAGTTTCCCGGTCACTTTACGGAAGCCTCACGAATCGATTTGAAACGGAAACTTTAATACCAGTTTGAAACTCATCTTTCTTCGCTATATCAGCCGAATGAAGAGTGAGGACGCAAATTCAACCGCCGCTTGCACCAGTCGTCCACCCAAAATGATTTCAGGAAATGAGTTGCCGCGAGCGTTGATGTGGAAATGCCGGGCGAGATAGGCGTTCACTTCGGCTTTGGGAAAGCGCACAATTTTCGACGCGAGTTTGATGAAGGGCAGGCGACGCTGCCGCATCAGTTGGCGGTTGCTCGCAGCGGAACGACGTTCTTGACGTGCTTGGGCGGACAAACACCGAACCATTTCTCAGCTTCCGGCTCAGTCACGAGTCGCCGGTAGTTGGCGAAGATCATCTGCGGGCTGTTGCCTGCCTCCAAAGCAACTTGCGCGGCGTTTTTAATCGCGGCCAGCCGATACGAACAGAAGCTGTGCCGGAGCGCGTTGTGCTTCCAGACGAACTTGCGGGCCGAGGAAGGGCCTTTGCCCGCTGCCGCCCTGGCCGCCTCTTTGCGTTGCTCGTTCACCGCAGTGGTCAGTTTGGAAAACTGATTCCACCAACTCTCAAAATCCATGACCTTCCCAGCGGGCTTTACGTAGGGGGCAAGCCATTCGGCGAGATTGTCTGTGATGGGCGCCAGTCGGCGCGCGGCGGTCTTGGCCTTGCGCGCTTTGATTTCGATATGCCGCTCCATCAGGTTGACTTCGCTCCAATCCAGGCGCCCAATCTCGGCGGACCGCAAACCGGCGAAGCCTGCAATCGCCAGCCACGGCACCATTTCGGGCCGGGCGGCAGTCAGGATTTCGCGCATTTCTCCGGGCGTGAAAATCTCGATCTCGCCATTGTCCTCTTTTTGCTGTTGGACGGCTTCGATTTCCTCGATGGCTTCTTTGGGCAGATATTTGCGTTTGATGCAGAAGCGGAACAGTGCGGCGATGACGGCCAGATAGTTTCGCTTGGTTCGCCCGCTGGCCGTCATGCCGTCCAGCCATGTTTGCAACATCCTTCCCGATACGCCGCCGATGTTTAACCTAAAGGCCTCGGCGAAGCGATTCAGGCGACAATTCAAATCTTTTAAGTGAACTTCTGAAAGCTTCGCCGCACGCTTGGCCGCGAGCATTTCGTCAACGACCTGCCGGACAGTGCGCTTTTGAAGCGCGGCGGGATTGCGACGCCGGAAAAAATCCACAGCTTCTTTGAGCGTTGAGCCTTCCGGCAGATGCTTCACGGCGGACACGTATTCGAGCACAGCCAGATTCAGCGGCACGTTCAGCGGACGCAACTGGTCGATGGCTTGTATGTAAGTTGTTCGGTCTGAGGAAGTAAGCCGGAGCACCTCGTTTTCTCCGCTGGCCAGTTTGGTTGCGGTGAACTCGGCTTCGCGCTTTGCTTCGGCCAGGTCCGCGAACCGTTTCTTCCTCCGTTGAGCGCCGTCGTAATAGGTGAGCGTGAACTGCGGATAGACGGTGCCGTTAACGCGATTTTTGCCCGCGTAAATTTTCACCGTGACATTGCCGCGCTTGATTTCAAGGGGCCGTTTGAGAGATGGAACAGCTTTCGCTTTCATGCACCAACTGTCCCTAATGTGCCCCTAAAAGTCAAGACATTCGTTAAACGGCCAATAAAAGCTGGCGGGAGCGGCGGGGCTCGAACCCGTAACCTCTGCCGTGACAGGGCAGCGCTCTAACCAATTGAGCTACGCCCCCGCAATAGGACGTGTGAAACTAAAAGATGCGCCGGAGAGCGTCAAGGAGCTTTGCTTCACAAAGATTCGGGCAGCAGACGCCAAGGAGGTGGGGGTGGGGAACCCCGCTGAAGAAACGTACTGCCACCCGAATGATTCAATCTTACTTTTCTGCAACTATTTGTCAATAAGTTATCATTCACGCTCACAGCCACTTGGCTTTGCATCTTTTGGCTTTGCCCCGGCAAATTTTATCGTCCGGCGGGCGAGGAATGGAATGGATTCCCAACCCCAACCTCGAAATCCGAAGGGCTTCCGAAACCCTGAAAATCGTTGGTAGGTCAGTTTTGACGGGGGCGAAACCACAGATGAGCCGCCACCGTTTTGCTTTGGCGCACCCAATCCGGCTCGCGAGGACGCTCGCCGCGCCGGGATTTGCAAACCAACCCACTACCCGAAATTCGAAGGGAACCCGCGGGCGCGCCATGTCAGCGGTTCGGGTTTTTAAACTGCGGGTTTGTCGCCAGCCGGTTTTTCAAGATCGCGCCGAAATGCTTGACGCGGCACGCAACCCGCAACACGTTTCCTCTTCGATGAATCGGATCCACCTGCTCCCCGAACAGGTCGCCAATCAAATCGCCGCCGGTGAGGTGATTGAGCGCCCCGCAAGCGTTGTAAAGGAACTCGTCGAAAACGCCCTCGACGCCGGCGCGAAAAAGGTTGCGGTCGAAATCCAGGCCGGCGGACGCAGCCTCGTCCGCGTGACCGACGACGGCACTGGCATGAGCCGCGATGACGCACTGCTTTGTCTGGAACGCCACGCGACGAGCAAAATCCAAAAGGCCGCGGATTTGGCGGCGATTGCCACGATGGGTTTTCGCGGCGAGGCGCTGCCGAGCATCGCCAGTGTCAGCCGCTTTACCCTCACCACGCGCGAACGCGGTGGCGGTTCGCCCGAAGGCACGCAGGTGGTCGTGAACGGCGGAAAAATTGCCGAAGTCAAGGCCGCCGGCAGCGCCCCGGGCGCGAGTGTCGAGGTGCGGCAGCTTTTTTTTAACCTGCCCGCCCGCCGTAAATTTTTGCGCGACGAAGAAACCGAGGCGGCGCACATCCAGCATTACCTCACGCTTGCCGCGCTGGCGTTTCCCGAGGTCACGTTCATGTTCCAGAAGGACGGACGGGTCGTCTGGCAACTGCCTGCGCAGAAGTTGGGAGCAGCCACTTCCAGCCGGCTTGAGGCCTTGCGCGAGCGGCTGCGCGCCCTCCTCGGCGACGAAAAAGTTTTGCCCGTGGACTTTTCCGCCGCGCTCGACGACACCTTCAAACCGGAAGAAACCGACATTTTCGAAACCGCCTTGCCGGAAAAGTCCGAAATCCGAACTCCGAAATCCGAACTCCGAATCTGGGGCTTCATCGGCGCGCCGGGCGTGTCGCGCGCGACGCGCGAAAGCCAGCATTTGTTCGTCAACCGGCGTCCGGTCGAAAATCGCGGCCTCAACTACGCCCTGCTTGAGGGTTATCACACGGCGCTGATGAAGGGTCGCTATCCGGTCTGCTGCCTGTTCCTGGAGATTGATCCGGCGGCGGTGGACGTGAACATTCATCCGACCAAGCGCGAGGTGAAGTTTCATTGCGAACCTGAAATCCGCAAATTTACCGCCCAGGCCGTGCGCGACACGCTGCTGGCGTTTCACGGCGGCGAAGCCAGTGAATCCAAACGGGGGGGTGAACGTCCTCGCGAGCCGCTCGGACAACGCACGCCAGAGTTGCCCGGTTCGTCCGATACCTCGCCCCGGCGGCCCGGCACACCTGCGCTGCCGCAATTCCCCGAAAAGCTGAAACCCGCTGCCGAGCCGCAAAGAATTCCTGCGCACCAACCACCCTTTAAAATGGGCTTTTCACCGTCAGCCGCCCCGGCAGCGCCAGCGACATCCGAATCACACGCTCCATCCTCGCTGGAAACCAGTCCGCCCTCCGCACTCCCTGCCGCGCCGGAGCGCAGCGGAGGCGGGCGCACTCCGCAATTGCCGACGCCGCTGCTCGACGTTCCCCTGCGGCTGGTTGGCGTCATTGGCAAACTTTACCTGGTGCTCGAATCCGACCGCGGGCTGGTGCTGCTCGACCAGCACGCCGCGCACGAACGGATTTTGTTCGAGCAAATGTTGAACCGGATTGAGCAGAGCGGCTCGGTGCCGTCGCAAAAGCTGCTGTTGCCGGAGACGATCGAATTGCCGGCGCGCGACGCGAATTTTTTGCGCGAGCAACTGCCTGCACTCACGCGGCTCGGCGTCGGGTTGAGCGAATTTGGGGAGCGGACGTTTTTGCTGGACACCCTGCCGCCGTTCGTCAAGGTTGCCGACCCGCGCCGGTTCGTGCTCGATCTGGTGGACGAGTTGAAGGCGGCGGGGCGCGAGGTGAATCTGGCGCGGCTGGGCGAACACACCATCGCCAAGACTGTCTGCCGCCACGCCGTGAAGGCCAACGATCCCCTCGCCGGACGGGAACTGGAGAATCTCATCGAGGATTTGCGCCGGTGCGCCATGCCCTACACCTGTCCGCACGGCCGGCCGACGCTGATTGAAATGAACTACCGCGAACTGGAGAAAAAATTCGGAAGGACGCAGTAAGGCTGAAGCGCAAATGCACGTCACGCTTTACAAGCCGGGGAAAATTCCGATTCCGCCAAAACTGTACGGCGGCTCGGAGCGCGTCATTTACTGGCTGGGCAAGGCGCTGGTGGCGTTGGGACATCGCGTGACGCTGATTGCCAACGCCGGAAGCCACATCCCCGGCGTGGAACTGCGCACGACGGCATGGGGTGAAAAAAACCCGCAAGCCTGGTTGAACCTGATTCCGGCTTCGACAGACATCGTGCATTTTCACGAACAGCCCAAGGGGCCGGTCAACAAGCCGTATTTATTGACGATTCACGGCAACGGCCGGTCGGGCGAGCGATTCCCGCCGAACACCGTCTTTGTCTCACGTCGCCACGCGGCGAATCATGGCTCGCGCCATTTTGTTCATCACGGAGTGGATCCGGATGATTATTGGTTCTCGGAACAGCGTGAGAACTACGCGCTGTTTTTGGCCAAGGCACGGTGGCAGGTGAAAAATTTTCACGGCGCCGTGGCGGTGGCGCGCCGTGCCGGTCTGGAACTCCGGGTGATTGGCACCCGCAACTGGCCATGGCGCCTGCAACGCCGGCTGCCCTGCATCCGGGGTGTTCGCTATTACGGCATGATTGGCGAGCCGGAAAAGCAGGAATTGCTGTCGCGGGCGCGTTGCTTGATTTTTCCGGTGCGTTGGGAGGAGCCTTTTGGTCTGTCGGTCATCGAAGCGTTGGTGAGCGGCGCTTACGTCGTGGCCACGCCGTATGGTTCGCTGCCGGAAACCGTCACGCCGGACGTGGGGGTGTTGAGCACCAGAGCGGATGAACTCGTCGAAGCCGTGAAAAATCCCCAACGGTTTAATCCCCTGACCTGCCGTGACCGCGTGTTGCGCGGCGGGTTTACGCATTTGGACATGGCGCGGAAATATCTCGGCTGCTATGAACGGATTTTGGCTCACGGCTCGCTGAGTGAACCGGACGAGCCGATGCCGGCCACCCGGCCGGGTTTCGTGGCGAAAAAACTTTTGCCGTGGGAGGATTGAGTCTAAATATCCTCGACCGTGGGCCGATGGCCTGCAGTCCGGAGGCCGGGATTTGCAGTTCGCGTTGGTGGCCCCGGTTATTCGGGAGGAATTTAACCCGAAAACCGGAGTTCGCCGTAGCGCAGTGCGTCTCGCCTGCCGAACTCCGGCTTTCGGGTTTAATTGTCAGGCGCATCGGGCTGATTGGGGTCGGGCGGAGGTGCGGTGCTTTGATCAGGCGTGGACTGCGAATTCTGGTTGGAGATGTGTTTTTGCCTTTGGGCCTGCCGGTGGGCATTTTTTTCGTCATTCCGTTGCGCATCGGCCTGAATTTGTTCGGGAGTTCTTGTGTCCGGCCCGCTGGAACTCAAGGAGGGCAGCGAAAGAAACTGGGCGGCTTCGAGCAAGGCGATCTGTTCCTCGGTGTCATGGGCGTTTGCGGCGGCGGCTTTCAAGGCGGCGATGGCATTGGTGCCGCCGAACTGCTTGGCGGCTTCAATGGCGGCGTCCCGGATCTCTTTTTCGGGACTGGTCAGGTCGGCCAGGATGTTGGACAGGGAGGCCGGGTCGTCGCTCATGGACCATTCCTGGAGGCGGTCGGTCTCGGCGTCAATGGCAGCCTGGCGTTGTTCCGGCGTCAAGGTGTTGGTGGCTGCCGGGGCGGATGCGGGCGGCAGGGCGACGCGCGTCACGACGTTTGAAGGCGGCGGAGGGGCCGGGGTCGCGATTGCAGGACTGGCGGGGGGCGTGGCCACTTGCCCGCTGTGTTGTTTCAGATATAAAGCAGCACCCAACACCAGTAACGCCAACAGCAACATGGCAAAAACAAATTTCGGTCTCATAAATCTTTCAGAATGGCCTCACCGTAAACAAAAAAGCCAAGACAAGCAATGCCTGTCCTGGCCCGAATTGAAAGGCTCAATCAGTCTTTACCACTATACGTCGCTTCGCCAGTCATTACCGGCTGACCATAGCCAGCTAACATTCCATCGCCTGCTCCCTTGAGAGTGATTGATTCACTCGTATGCGATGCCGTAATACTCCAACTGAGGCTTATTGGCCCACGAATGACGAAGGCATTTGTGTTGTTAAGGTCAAATAAAACATTACCGCCGAAATCCAAGTAATCGAAGTCAGTAGGATCACCATGAACATACAGAATGGCATCGCTGCCAACTTCCTTGAAACTGTCTTTGGTGAGAGTCTCAACTTCACTGTAAGCATAATTTTCACCCACCGGGGTATCGCCTACAATTTGATAAGGATCCCAGAAACCAACGCTCCAACCATAATAATCAAGCTCAATGTAGCTCCAGTAACCGGAAAGGGTGCTGGGATTATCCAGCCGGTAGTAATTGTGACTGGTGGTGTTGGTGGCCCAGAAGATGCCCCAAACAGTCTTGCCGTACCAGGCGCTTGCGGCCGTATTAGTAACATCCGGGTCATAGAGCAGGTGCGAGTTTTTATTCGAGATCCAAAACTGCCCGGTGGCATTGGCCAGAATCGTCAACACGTCTTTGGTGGCAAAAGAATGCTTTTCAAACTTGGTCCCGGTAGTGGTTGGCGTGTCAGTGGTGGCCGTGCCACTAACGGTAAAATACCCCGGGACGGCCGACGCGACACTTGCCGCAAACACCGCAACTCCCAGAAGGGCCGTGCAGAATACTATTTTGGTCAGTTTCATATTGGTTCTCTCTTTTTGTTTGGCTGGTTTCTCTTTTGTTGATTGGTTTACCAGTTGAATCATTTCCATTCAACGTAAAAAACTGAGCAGGAGAAGAATATGTATGGCGATGGGTAATTCTTTCAACAAGAAATTACGACTTTTTTCAACGGGTTGGAGGCCGTGTTTCCAGGCGCGGTAATGGGCTTTTTCGGGGTGTTAATTTGGGTCGGGCGGAGGTGCGGCGCTTTGACCAGGCGAGGATTGTGAACCTTGGTTGCCGGCGCGCTTTTGCAGGTAGGCCTGCCGGCGGGCTT
>Ga0187889_10002463_pt1 | contig 17965 bp, 19 predicted proteins | sample June2016WEW_7_10_2_FD_132992 | JGI IMG/M metagenome (GOLD analysis project Ga0187889, IMG submission 132992) | Peatland microbial communities from SPRUCE experiment site at the Marcell Experimental Forest, Minnesota, USA - June2016WEW_7_100 | ecosystem: Environmental > Terrestrial > Soil >... | reverse complement strand
CGTGTCCGAGGCGCTCGTATTGGTGAGCGCGAAGACGAAGCTGATCTGGCTCAGAGTGATGCCAAAGAAGCCCACCATAGCTAGGAGGGGTAGGTCCTCTCGTCGCACTCCGATCGATCCCTCGCGCACGCGCAGGATGACCAGGAGCACGATGCCGCCGATGCCGAAACGGAAGACCGGAAAGGCGAGCGGCGCGATCTCGCTCAGGCCGAACTTGACGATCGAGTAGTTGAGCGCCCACAGCGTGACTGCCGTAAAGAGCAGCAGGTCGGCCGACGCCGACCCCGTTCCCGGCTGGGCCCTGTCAGGAGCCTGCGCCATGGCCATCGACCCGCGAGTGATAGCTAGCATCCCGCCCGTGTGGCGACGAGGGGTGCCAGCGCCTCAATGACCTGGCCCGAGATTGCCTCTTTGCTGATGCCGAGGCGGTCCAATTTGGGAATAAGACGTGCGCATCTGACCAGCCGGCGGTCGGCGCCGTGTGCGGGGTTCCTCCGGCGGTGGACGGAAGGGCCCGGACATGCCTTGTGAGCGCCTCCGCAGGCTTCCTGCCAGGGGCTGGCTTCGTCGTGCAACCGGCTGCACCCTGGGCAAGCGCCGGACCGATCTCCGTGAGGCCGGGCTGCCCACCCAGGACCGGGTTGGGGTGTGCGAGCGCAACTACTCGACCTAACCGGCGGTCATGGTCTCTCCGGCCGTTACCTTGCGTAACCTGGAGCTGACCGGACGTCGCTGAACCTTGATCGCGGACGCCGTTCCTGACGGGCCAATCCCGGGGGCACGAGGAAACCGAAGTCGAAGCCTCTGTCGGCTTGCAGAACGTCCTGCCGTAACGCCGCCGAACGCCGGCTTCTTGGTCACGCGCCCGAGCCCTGGTCGCGACCTCGTGCCTGAGAACCGCGGTGTCCAAATGGCAGTCGCCCTTGTTCGCCATTTGTCCGCTTCGGGAATGACCTGTGGTCCGCTCTCTCACCGATCAGATGTTACGCTCGCTGCCTCCACGTCCGAGACTTGCGATCCGGCGGCCGGGGAGAGACTCCAAAGTGTCGAACCGGCCGTCCAGCCGAGTGGCGGGAAAGGCGTTGACAAGTCGTCTGCGTGAAACCGAACTTGATGGGCGCGCTCAGCCTGGGCGATCCTGCGACAACCATCCAGCTCCACTTCCGGGGGCAGGTGCACGCGAGTCGCCTTAGCCCGCGCCCTGGCACATGGAACGGCCTCTATACTTATGGGTGACCCGCGGTCCGCCGCAGCGCATAACATCGGCGAGGGGGTCGCTCTAGCGGACCGTGTGATCGTATTGACTACTCGATCTGGGTGCATCGTCGGACCTTCGCGTTTGGCTCCCAGGCCTCGTGACTAGCGTAATAAGAGCTCAACTCCTGGTTCGAGAACCCTACCTCAGAAGGTGTGCAACTCGCGTGGATTGGCATCGACTCCGGCAGGAACCTCGCATCGGTGAATCGGAGATATGACATTGAGTGGCACGCTGTACGAGAAGATATGGCTTCGGCACCGCGTAATGGAGAGCGAGGGCGGCGCGACTGTGTTGTACGTCGACCGTCACTACCTGCACGATGGAATGTACGAGCGCGCGAGGCAGGTACTCGAGGAGCGACACCTTCGAGTCCGGCGGCCAATGCTATCTGTCGCCACAACGGATCATTCCGTGCCCTCCGATAGCGCGAGGCGGCGTCTGCCAGTGTCGACAATGGCCGGGCCGGTGGGTGGGCTCATTCGGTTCTGCGAGGAGTTTGGAATCGAGGTGTTCGGCCCCACACACCCGCTGCAGGGCATTACACACGTCCTGGGTCCGGAGACTGGGTTGACCCTGCCCGGAATGACAATTGCGTGCGCAGACAGCCACACGTGCACGCACGGGGCACTTGGCGCGCTCGCGTTCGGGATTGGCTCGACACAGGCCGCCCATATCCTAGCCACTCAGTGCCTGATTCAAGTTCCCGACCGAACGATGCGGGTGACCATTAACGGTCGCTTGCAGACTGGCGTAACCGTCAAGGACGTGATGCTTCGACTCCTGAGTGATCACGGCGCTCACGTTGGGACCGGGTACGCAATCGAGTACGCGGGCCAATGTGTCCGCGCTATGACAATGGAGGAGCGCCTAACACTCTGCAATATGACGATCGAGCTTGGCGCTCGATGCGGAATGGTTGGGCCTGATGCGACGACCGTCAACTACTTGGCAAGACGACTACTCGCACCCGAGATGGCAGCGTGGGAAGAATCAGTCGCGTTCTGGCTCTCGCTCGCTAGCGACGACGACGCGGTATTCGACGCTAGTCTTTACCTCGACGCGTCGTCAGTGAAGCCAATGGTGACGTACGGGACGACACCCTCGGCGGCAATCCCCGTGGATGGGTGCCTGCCAAGTGACCACTCGGCGATCGCGCAAAGGGCCGACAACGACTATATGGGTTTCGTACCTGGCCAGCCAATTGCTGGTAGCTCAGTGCAGAGGGTGTTCATTGGGTCCTGCACGAATGGCCGAATTGAAGATCTCCGCGCGGCCGCAGCCATTCTGAAAGGTAACCACATCGCTCAGGGCCTGCGCTTGCTGGTTGTGCCTGGGTCACAGCAAGTGAAGCGACTCGCCGAGGAAGAGGGGCTGGACCAGGTGTTCATCGCCTCGGGAGGGGTATGGGGCGAGCCCGGTTGTAGCATGTGCGTTGGCGCGAATGGCGATATCGGTGGATCCGGTGAATACATCGCCAGCACGAGCAACCGCAACTTCCGGGGTCGCCAGGGCCCGGGCGCCCGAACGATGCTCATGAGCCCGTTGACCGCTGCCGCGACCGCTATTGAAGGCGCGGTGGCCGATCCGCGACGATACCTCGCGAGCCGGCCAATTGCATCGGGGGCGACTCCATGACCGCTTTCTCCTCGGCCCTCATTCCGATGCTAGCTCCAGATATTGACACAGACCAAATAGTCCCTAGCCGGTACAGTCATCGCGCCGACACTGAGGGATTGCTGGACGGGTTGTTCCATGACGCGAAGGTACGCGATCCAGACTTCATCTTGGCTCGGGCTTCCGTCCGAGGGCGCTCGATCATTCTGGCGGGTCCGAACTTTGGATGCGGCAGCGCGAGGGAGTCTGCTGCGCTGGCGCTCAAGGCAAGCGGAGTCCGAGCTCTCATCGCAGTCTCGTTCGGGGAGATCTTCCGCGTCAACTGTCTCGAGAACGGACTGCTCCCCATCGCTGTATCGCCGCGCGTGCATGAGGAATTCTGCGCCTTGTATGAGCGAAACAATGACGCCGTCGTTACGATCGATCTTGATGCCGGTATGGTTGGTGTCGACGACGGAACCTTGTCCCACCCAATCAGTATCGAACCGTTTCGACTTCGCATGATCGCGCACGGCTTCGATGAACTCGGTTACCTCTTGGAGCAGTTGCCAGCGATCTCCCGATACGAAGAGTCGCCTCAGGTCCATGAAACAGTCCGGCGCCGCCTCGTGACATAAGACGATGCGGCCATAACCCGCTCACCTGCAGGCTGACACCCTCAGGACCAAACGGGAGGAGATCATTGGATGGCGATGGCGCACTGATATCGTGGAACTGGCAGGGAAGCAGACGTCGCGCGGTGCCGGTCCTGGTACGCGACGTGACCCTTCGCGAGGCGAATGGTACGCTCGGAATAGAGCTAACCGAGGCGCAAAGCGTGGAAATCGCGCTGCTCCTCCAGGAAGCTGGCATCGACGAAATAGAGCTGCCTCGCGACTCGTCACCGACCATGAGCAGGACGGCCTCCACGCTTCAGGCCTGGCGAGCGGCCGGTGTGCGCACAACCACCTGGCTCGGGCACCAATTCACACTCCCGCTGGCGTCGCGGGACGAACTTCACGCCACTGTCGATCAAATGGTGGCCACCGGCGCCGACGGCATCGGACTCTTGGTGCCGTACCCCGTCTCCGATGGCAGGCCGGGCGTCTCTCGATGTCGGTCGCTCCAAAGGACCGCCGAACAAGTCGAAGAGCTAGTCGGTTATGCGGTGGGTCGCGGAATGGACGTCAGCTACGGCGGATCATATGGAACAACGACCCCCCTGCTCATCCTTAAGACCATGCTCCAGGCGGCCGTGAACGCTGGAGCATGGCGTATTCACCTCTTCGACACCGCCGGAACAGCTCTTCCGCTCGGTCTCGCAAGGTTAGTAGGTTCGCTTCGGCGAGCGTTCCCCAGCACCCAGATCTGCGTTCATTGCCACGACGACCTTGGTCTTGCCGCGGCCAATACGCTCGCAGCCGCCGAGGGCGGTGCCGACTGGGTCGACACCTCCGTCAACGGCGTCGGCGGCCGAACCGGCAACACGCCGTTCGAACCAGTCGCCGTCGGGCTTCACGTCTATGGGATGAATGCCACGCTGCACACTGAGGTGATCGCGCGGCTATCCAATGCAGTCTCCGTAGCAACGAACCGGCCAATTGACCGGCACCAACCGCTGCTGGGCGCCGATGTGTACCGAATCGAAACTACAGGTGCGCACGCACGGGCCTTCGACGAGGCACTCGCGGGTGGCCGTCCCGAGATGGCAACACCAATCCCGCCTCGGATTGTCGGGCGCGTGATCGAGCGCGTGTGGACAGCGGCGGACCTGCGTAGCGAGGCACTCAAGAATCGCCTCGCCGATGTCGGTGGCACGACGGCCCTCCGAGACCACCGGCGGCGCCTTCTGCTCGCTCTTGCCGATCGACCCTTTCTCACCGAATCGGAGGTCCGGGGACTCGTTCGGAGTCTCAATGCAGCGCCGTGATGTATCGACGACGTGGACGCAGCGGCGCCTAATGGTCTGCGGCTTCGTTTGGCCTGTAGCGGAACCTAAGAGCCGACCAGGCCGAGCCGAAGGAATTGGAGCCGTGGTGAGCAGCCAGACATCCCCTGGAGTTCGGGTCCCAGATGAGTCACGGCCAGTCCCGAAGGAGACTACGACATGCCATTCGCGACGAGGCGCCTGGGCCGATCCGATCTGGCGGTGACATGTGTCGGCCTCGGCACCTGGGCGATTGGCGGCGATCACGCGCTGCGCGGCAGCTGGGGGCCCCAGGACGATGACATGTCGATCTCGGCGATCAAGCACGCGGTCTCCTTGGGCCTCAACTGGCTTGATACTGCTCCGGCGTACGGCTGGGGCCACTCCGAGGAGGTCATTGGTCGCGCGCTCAAAGAGCTGCCGTGCGGCGATCGACCGCTGATCTTCTCCAAGTGCGGCCTACGTTGGTACGAGGGCGATGCTGCCAGGCGCGACCACACCTTGGATCCGCACCGCATCCGGGCCGAAATCGAGCTGTCGCTTGCGCGCCTCGAAGTCGATTGTATAGACGTCTACCAGTTCCACTGGCCTGATGACTTCGGGATGCCAATCGAGGACTCGTGGGGCGCTATGTCCCGGCTGGTGGAGGAGGGCAAGGCACGATTCATTGGCGTTTGCAACTACACAGACACCGTCCTGCTGGAGCGCTGCGAGGCAGTGCACCACGTTGACTGCCTACAGCTGCCCCTCTCGCTGATCAATCGGGACGCGGGCGACGGGCTCATCCAGTGGGCTGCCAACAATGGAACAGCCGCGCTGTGCTACAGCCCGATGCAGTCCGGGCTGCTGACCACCCGGCTCTCCTCGGCGTGGGTTGCAGGGCTGGCGATCAACGACTGGCGACGCTCTAATCCGGAATTCGTCGAGCCAAGGCTGTCTCGGAACATCGCGCTGGTCGATGCGCTGGCGCCCATCGCCGAACGGCTAGGCGCCACAATCGCGGAACTCGCCGTAGCTTGGGTGCTGGCATGGCGCGAGGTCACCGGCGCGATCGTGGGCGGCCGGTCACCGGCCCAAATAGACGGCTGGATTGGCGGCGCGAACGCGCTACTCGGTGACGACGATCTTCGGGAGATCGCTGAAGTGGTCGAGATGACCGGCGCTGGGCACGGCCCTACGCAGCCACGCTGAAAACCTGTGGCGCATCGGATAGGTCGAAGGTCGACGTGACAACTCTTGCGCGGACTGCGTCCACGTCTAGGCTGCGACCGCATTGTTTCGCAGGCGCGCTTAGCTGCAGTCCCCACACGTTGTTGATAGAACGAGAGCCCTTTCAGCTTGGAGAGTAGGTACGAGAGCATGTGGCGGTGGATCGAGGCCGGCTTCCCCGGTACCGCGTTTCTCGCGAACGACGATCTCGTCGCGATCGGTTCCCTCCGAGCTTGCCACGACTGAGGCTGGGCTATCGCCGAACGGCTAGCCGATCCGGTCGCGCACCCCGCCGACGTCATCCTCGAGCCCGGGCTCGAGGTGGGCGAGACCATGCAAATGGCGGCGATCATTGTCGTCGGCAGTCTCAACGAGGACTGACCGTCTAGGCCTTCCGCTGGCCGGAGCCCGGCGAGACGGTCTTCGGGGAGCGGCTGGAAGACTTGGCCGGGGCGGGGGCAAACGAAGGAGCCGCTGCGTCTCGCCTCAGTGCGACGGGGCGATAGTCAGGCGTGTGGGAAATGATGCGGCCGGCCAGCGCCTGGGTGGCGGCCCCGCGGCTCGGCGTCGATGTGACGAACGTGGCGTCCTCGGGTGGAAACCGCATGGTCGTCATTGCCGGCGCCAACAGCTACCTCCAGCGGCCTGCGCTCGACGGTCTTGACTGGCGTGACGTGCACTTCCCGCTCCTCCGGCTCGAGGCCCCTTGCCGACGGCCACTACGTGACCCATCTGACGGCCCCGAAGGTGGCCGCGGTGGACACAACCGATCGTGGGGATGCCTTCAACGGGGCGCTTGCGGCCGCGCTCGCCGAGGATCAGCCGCTCTCTGCGCCGGTGATCTTCGCCAATCACGTCACGACTCTATCGATGACCCGAGCCGGCACCCAGTCGTCGCTGCCGGACAGCGCGACGGTGGGGAGCCTCCCACGAGGCGAACCGGGTACTCCATGCGGAGCAGATCGGGTTATCGTCATCTGGGTGGTGGCCAGACGAGTCGTTTCAGATGCCGGCCTGCCCGCGTTCCCCGGTCTTCGAGGTCCCCTCGTCGCCCTCCTGGCCCGAACTCAGGCCTTGGGGGCGACGCCATTTAGCTCGGCTGATACCCCCATCAGAACCAAAGGGGGGGGCCGCCCCAGAAGTGCCCGCTAGTCTTAAGAGACTTGGAGGATCGTGTGAATCTCACGGCCGCGACGGAATCCCGCCAGCTCGAAACGGATTCGCAGATGCCTGTGATCTCGGTCGAGCATCTTAGCCATACATTCGAGTCTTCTAAGGGACCAGGGACAGAAGCGCTCCGCGACTTGTCTTTGTCAGTTCGTGAAGGTTGTTTCGTCGCCATTATCGGACCGAGTGGGTGCGGCAAGACGACTCTGCTCAGCATCCTGGCTGGCCTTGAAGCGCAGCAGGGTACTGGCAACGTATTAGTGGCGGGGGAGCGTCCAAGGCCTGGACGACGCGAAATTGGCTACGCTCCCGCCCGCGATAGCCTTCTTCCTTGGCGGCGTGCGCTCGACAACGCGGCTCTCGCACTAGAGCTTCAGGGCGTCAATAGACAGCAGCGCATCAAGCAGGCGCGTTTCGCCCTGCAGTCGATGGGGCTCGAGCAGTTTGAAAGCATGTATCCGGCACAACTGTCTCAGGGCATGCGGCAGCGGGTGGCGCTCGCTCGCCTTTTTGCGGGATCCCCGGAGGTCCTCCTGCTCGACGAGCCGTTCTCAGCGCTCGACGCTCAGACTCGGATTCTCGTTCAAGAGGCGTTCCTCAAGGTCTGGGAGCGGACGCACTCGACCGTTCTGTTGGTTACTCATGACCTGGGCGAAGCCGTAACCCTCGCAGACGAAGTGGTCGTGCTAACGAGCCGACCGGCTAGGGTCAAGGCCACGTACACGGTCAACCTCCCGCGACCTCGTGTAGCGGTCGATATCCGCCTCAATCCGCGGTTCCACGAGGTGTACGAAGCGATCTGGCAGGCCCTGATGGAGGAGGTGGAGACTCAAGAGTCCGAGTATCTCGATGCCCTCGCAGGTGGCCGCTCATGAGCCAGTTGGTGCACTTCCCGAAGACCATCGGTCGCTATGGACAGCCCCATGCGAACCACATACCCGGCATGGGAGGCCACGCGACGCACCGGCTCGCCATGCACCGGCTCGCGACGCTCGCCTCTCAGCTGGCCGTTGCCGTCATCTTCGCCGCGGTTTGGCAGGGGCTCGTACAGCTGCGCCTCTTTGACCCATTCTGGGTGTCTACTCCGATGGCTGTGGCGTCGGCTGTCGTAGCTGAAGTCCAATCGCCCGAAGTTCTAGCGGCCATCCAGACTACGTTGTACGAGACGGTGGTCGGCTTCCTCATTTCCGTAGTAGCCGGCCTCGCCTCCGGATTCATCCTCTTCGAAGTAGGGTGGCTATATCGTGCCGTTCGACCGTATATCGCCCTGTTCAACAACCTACCTAGGTTGGTTCTGGCACCGATTTTCGTATTGTATTTCGGCATCGGCCTGACCTCCCGCGTCGCCCTCGTCGTCAGCGTTGTCTACATCATAGTTCTGCTGAATACCTTGGCCGGCCTGCAGGCCAGCGAGTCAGACCACCTACGGTTGGCAAAAGCATTGGGCGCCGGAAGGGTCGCCACCTTTACCAAGTTCAGGTTGCCGGCCGCCACCCCAACTATCTTTGTTGGACTCCAAGTTGGCCTCAATTTCGCACTGGTCACGGCGATTGTGGCGGAAGTCATAACCGGAGGCGACGGATTGGGAGCTTTGGTCACCGTGTATGGGTTTTCGTACCAGATGGACCGGGTCTTCGCCGGAATCCTAATCATGGCCCTTCTGGGTACTATCCTCTCGGTCCTTATGCAATTTGCAGAGGACCGGATCCTTAGTTGGCGTCGTTACGAGTTTCGCGGCCTTCATTGACAGGATAGGAAGCAATCGGAAGGAGCTTGGGTGTGAAACAGTCGAGTGGTGTTCGATTTCTGAGTTGTGTGGCCGTGGCGATGTTGATATCGGCATGCAGTTCCAGCACCCCGACACCCACTAGTGCGCCGGCGGGCAGTGCGCCGATGGTCAGTGCGCCGGCGGCCAGTTCGCCGGCCTGCAGTGCGCAACTGACGCTGCGTCTGCAGAATCTGTCGACGTCAGCATCTGATTGGCCCGCGTACATCGCTGATAAGGAGGGTATCTTCGCGAAGTACTGCATTTCCGTGTCCTACATAACGCTTGTCAGCGCGCCCGCAGCTGCTGTGGCGCTGCAGTCTGGGTCCTTTGACGCGGCGAATGTGGACTTGGCGAACATGGCGCCGCTATTGGTACAAGGTCAAGACTTTCGTTTGGTGGTCGAGGACTGGACTCTTGACCAGGTTATTCTTGCCGGAAAGGGGGTGGCTGCCCAACCATTGAGCCAGGTGCTCCCTCTGCCGGTCGGTTCGGCCGTTGGTGCGCCTTCGGCGGCCGGCGAAGGATCCAAGATATGGGCAGCGCTACAAAAGGCTTACGGGGGCAGCGTCAGTGACCTGAAAGTGGTGGCTGATCAGGCTGGTGCCGGGCTGATTTCTGGTGCCGAGAAATACGGGATCGTGAATCCCAACACAGCGTGCGCGCTCGAGCAGCAGGGCGCGTCTCCGGTGTTGCAGTTCGGCGTGCCAGGCAGTGTCTCGCAGTATCCAGCTGCTGCGCAACCACTCTTCGGGTTGCATACGAATGGATACTGGGCAACTGGTGCCTGGGTGACTGCGAATCCCAAGGTTGTGGCTGGTCTGCAAGCGGCCCTCTATGAAGTCGTACCCTGGATGAAGGCACACCCTACCGAGACGGCTGCTCTCCTGAGAGCGAGCAACTTCAATCTTCCGACTTTGTCTGACTCGCAATTCCAGGACTGCGTGAACGCGATTCTCCCGACTTTCTCGGCGATCTTCCCCGACAGTGGCATTCCGTCATGGAATGCGTTTCTGCAGCAGGCTGGCCTCACAACCGCCGATCTCCCGTCCGCAACTCAGTGGGAGGCTCCAGGTCTGCCGAAGAGCTAGTTCAGATACGAGCCACCGTCAGGCTGAGACGGTGCCGGATCTAGTCGCCGCTCTTGGCCAACGGTGAGTGACACTCCTCGCTTTGATGAGGCTGCCGATAGCGCCATTTCTCCCCTGGCGCTATCGGCAGATGAGACCGATGAGCTGGCGGCGACCCTCGGATAGTAGCGCCACCGAATGTTGACAGAGAGGTCTTGAGATGACAATTAGATCAGGTCTTTGCCCGGCGATGCTCACAGCTTGGGGCCGCGATGAACTCTACGACTCGGCGACTTCAGAACGGTACATTCGGTGGCTCATCGACAATGGTGTGCAGGCGCTATCCACATGTGGCAGCACCGGCGAGAATACAGCACAGTACACTAGCGAACAGAAGCAGATCATCGAGCACGTCGTGAAGTACGTCGCCGGAGAGGTGCCGGTCTACGCAGGGACTGGGAAGTATTCAACCCTCGAGACTATAGACTTGACAAGTCACGCTCAGGCGGTCGGCGTAGACGGAGTTCTCATAATCCTTCCATACTACTTCAAGCCATATAATCTGGCTGCCATGAATCATTTCCGGGCTATTCGCCGTGCCGTCGAAGTGCCAATCATCTTGTACAACAATCCGAACTTCGCCGGGTACGAGTTGTCGACGCCGGAGGTCAAGCAGCTGGTGGATGAAGGAGTTATCCAGGCTGTCAAGGCGGCACACGGGGACCCTGAGAGGGTCAGCGACTTGAAGTTCACGTGTGGTGATGTTCTCACTGTCTTCTACGGCCACGATTATGCGGCCTTCCAAGGCTACGCTGCCGGTGCGGATGGGTGGCTATCCGGGTTTCCGGCTGCGTTTCCGAAGCAGTGCCGGCAACTTCAAGACGCTATCGTCGTTGACGGAGACTTGAAGAAAGCGCGGCGGATCTGGGAGAAGTTCATCCCGTTTGTTGACTTCTTCATGGACCCGGAGGTCAATCAACGAGCCCATTGGCTCGAGATGCTCAAGTGGGCGGTGACCGTTCAGGGTGTCGACATTGGGGTGCCGCGGCGACCTCTCGGTCCTTTGGACGAGGCCATTCGGGATCGGATGCAAGCCCCGCTAGAAGTCCTTCTCGGGTAGTGGTGGCCGGGTCGCATGGGATATGTCGATGGGCAGGCGTGGGGGTAGGTCGTGGCGTGAAAATGTCATAAATCGAGTTTGCAGCTAGTGATGTCAGGTGCCCGTAGGCGTGGTCTTGCCGAGGTTTGGGCGTTCTTCGTGTTCGAGATAGCTACAGCGAGTTGGAGCAGATTGGCTGATCGCATCGAGTCTAGCGCCTCAATCGATGCCCTGGTGGAGACCTTGTTTACCGCACGGAGGCGGGGTCAAGCTAACCTGGACATCTCCGCTTACGGATTCGACCGTGAATCGGCTCTTGAACTCCAGCTGACGGTTCTCGAGCGGTTTGTCTCGGCCGGCGATTCACTAGTCGGATGGAAGGTCTCCTACACATCTGGCAAAGCTCGGGACAGAATGGGAAAGGGGTATCGGCCGTTCGGCTACATCCTTGCTAGTCATGCCTTCGACTTCGGTGCGTCCATCCCCTTGGCCTCCTTCGCCAATCTAGCGATTGAACCCGAGCTTTGCCTTCTCCTCGGCTCGCCATTGCACGGGGTTGTCGATGTTGATAAAGCACGGTCTGCAGTCTCAGCCGTGTTGCCCGCATTTGAACTCAACGAGGTGCGTTATCTTGCCGAGGCCGACGACGCGACGATCCTAGCCGATGGCTGTGGCCAATGGGGGATTGTGGAAGGTTCGGTGGCAGCTTCCCCTTCGCTGGCGCTCACCTCTACGACAGTCGAGCTTTGGGAAGGCGCCGCACTCCTATCGACGTCTACGCCCGGCGAGAGCATGGACGACCCGTTCTTGTCCCTCGCCAGGTTGAGCGCCAACCTTGACCTCCACGGGCGGGCCTTACAACCAGGAGACCGCGTCATTACTGGGTCGTTCGCGCGAGCGGTGGTCACCGCGCCAGGAGACTGGAAGGCAGTGTTCCGCGGAATCGGCGAAGTCTCGGTCCGAATCACATGAATTCCGCCGTGCCGTTCGCCGCCTAGCGGCATCAAGTGGGCCAACAGCAGCTGGGCCTGGGAAAGGACTTACTGACTGATGGATGAGCCGACGAGATCGATAGTCGACTTCGTAGCTGGCACGACCGCCTCTTCGATGTCAGCTCTGGCCGTCCGCGCTGTGGTTCGGAACTACGTCGACTGCGTCGGATGCGCAGGTGGCGGCTTCTATAGCAGGCCTGCGCTGGTTACGCGCAGGCTGGCGTCCCACGCACAGGGAGTTCCTGCCGCCTCGACATACGGGCTTGACCGACCATCTCTGATTGAGTTCGCAGTGTTTGCAAACGCGACTGCCACGCGCTTTGCTGATTACAACGATGTGGACGTCGTCAGTGGTGCTGGACATCCGAGTGACATGAGCCCCGCGCTGATGGGAATGGCGGAGGCGATCGGGGTTCGCGGCTCCGACCTTGTATGCGCAATGTACGTGGCATACGAAGTGATGGGGGCCTTGGGCTCAGCAGTGACTTTGCGAGACCGAGGCTGGGATCAGGGTCTGTTGTGCTCCTTGGGCGCTGTCGCTGGGCTCGCGAAGTTGATCCATCTTAGTGATATCCAGCTTGCCTCGGCGATAGCGATTGCCGTGACGCCGAGCATTCCGTTGCGCGTGACACGCGCCGGGAACATATCGGACTGGAAGGGAGCCGCCACCGCGCATGCCACTATGACGGCGACAATGGCTGTGCGCCTTGCCAAGGAAGGCATGACAGGTCCGGACAGGGTCTTCGATGGGATCGAAGGTGTGTTCGAGAAGGTTACGGGACCGTTCGAACTGCGCTACATCGGTCCTGCCGCCGGCGAGCTAAGTGTTGCCGAGAGGGTGCAGCATAAGTACTTCCCTGTGATCGCGGAGTCGCAAGGTCCGGTCCAGCAGATGCTTCAACTCAGGAAGGAAGCGCGTGTTGAGGACATCGCGTCAATTGCCCTGTCTACTGAGTATCTAGGATGGCACGAAGGGGGCGGGGGCCAAGGCGACGCCGCCGAGAAGTGGGATCCCCAGACCCGTGAGACGGCCGATCATAGCCTGCCGTACGTGATGGCAGCAGCCCTTATAGACGGGCGGGTGACTGTAGACACCTTTCTGCCTGAGCGGGTGCGGGATCCGGCCCTCCGGCCGTTGATGAAGAAGATATCAGTCGCAGAGAACAAGGAATATACCGATAGGCGCGCTTCTCACGGGGAGTTGATTTCCGTGACCGACGTGAAGCTGCGTGATGGTCGGACCCTGAGATATGAGACGCGCCAGCCGCGCGGCCATAGGGATAACCCGATGTCAGATGAGGAGCTGGGTAGCAAGTTCGACAGCATGATCGAGAAGGTACTGCCGACGGTGGAGCACGCGGAGCTTCGCGAACGGCTCTGGAACCTTCCCGATGAGAAGCGCATCGACCAGGTCACATCACTGTTCCGCAAGTTCGGCAAGTCGACCGAGGCGAGCCCCGGGAATGACGACTAACTCGATATCGAGGCTTGAACACGCGGCGGTCAAGGACCATCGGCTGGCGTGCGAGAGCGAGGGCTGACCAGATTGCTAGGAGGCTTGAGACTGTGAGTGAACTCGAGGGTCAGGTGGCCGTTGTTACGGGCGCCGCTGGCGGGATCGGTCAAGCCTACGCGCGTGGGCTCTGTGAGGCCGGAGCGCGGGTTGTCGTCGCCGATATTGACGGTGGTTCTGCGCGTTCGGTGGCCACGAGGCTCGAGTCAGACGGTTATGAAGCGCTGAGTGTCGAACTCGATGTCACTAGCGCGAGCGCCGCGGAGGCCATGGTCAGGATCACGAGGGAGCGATTCGGCCGGATCGATATCCTTGTGAACAACGCTGCTCTAATGGCACAGATTCCTCGTGATGGACTTCTGGATGTGCCGCTTGAGTGGTGGGACCGGGTCATGCGAGTGAACGTATTGGGCGCGCTGATCTGCTGCCGAGCCGTGGTTCCGTTGATGAAGGAGCGCGGTGGCGGCAAGATCATCAACACCGCTTCCGATGCGGCTTTTCTCCCAGGCGGTTTCTACCGAATCAGCAAGCTCGCGCTGGTCGGGCTGACGGCTGGGCTTGCGGTGGAGCTTGGACCCCACAATATCAACGTAAATGCGATTGCACCTGGCCTAATTCAGAGCGAGGCGGGCTTTCGTAGCGCTGGTGCTGTCGGATCAGAAATGAGAACAGCACGCTACGCACAGGTTCCGCACGCACGGCCGGACCGCCTACCGGGGGACTTGGTAGGGCTACTACTGCTCCTTGCCTCACCAGCGGGCGATTTCATCAATGGTCAGACCATCAACATCGACGGAGGCCGAGTTATCCGGTTATGACCGCCGGATCCAGCTTGTCAGCCGCTTAGCTCCCGGCAACTCTCGCGGATCACAGTGAGCGGAGGGTCAAGCGTGGGCCCGGGCCAGAACCGCGGCTTGACGAGCGTGCCTCGAGGATCGGGCGAGCGACTGACGGCAGGTCCCGGATGGTGCGAGTGGAGCCGACCCCCAGACCCTTATCCGTGGGCAACGTCCAACCGAAGCGACCGCTGATCCAGCCCCAGCAGCTGGCCGCGTTAGGTCAGGGCGGGTACCCACCATGGCCTTCTGTCTCTTAGCGCGGGCGTCAAGTGAACATAAGAGCCGGTCAATGATTGCCGTGCAGATACTCAATAGCTTCTCGAAGGGGAACCACGTCTCCGTACTTTCTGTGCATGTCATAGAGACCGATGGCATGCGAGGCCTCAGTTCGGTCGAAGACGCAATCCTCGACGATCATCATCTTGAAGCGATTAGTTGATCCGTCGACTACGGTGGCACGGACACATCCACTAGTTGATTCGCCAGCGACCACTAAGGTATCTACCTTGAGCTCGTGGAGGACTGCAGCGAGAGGCGTCGTCTGGAATCCGCTCGGCGAGCTCTTCTCGAGAACGATTTCGTCGATCGCGGGCGTGAGATCATCCAGGATGCGCCATCGGTCATGCTCTCGAGCGTTCTCCGCCGAGGTGAGGGGGAGGCCTCGGTAGCGAAGTCTGGCCCACGGTTCAGGCACGGCCTCCGAGTGGGTCAGGTGGATAACGGGGATCCCAACTTCACGTGCGGCCCCAAGCAACTCCCGAATGAAGGGTAGCGAGCGCCAGCCGGCTGGACCACAGTTGAGGGGGTCCCTCTCGATGGCTTCGAGCAGCGGCTCACAGCTGGCGCCGAAGACACAGCGATAGAGGTCAATTAGGAGCAGTGCAGGGCTTCTTCCCGGTCCACCGTCAGAAGCAGCCACGCGAGGCAGCGTCGCGTCCAAGACGCGGTCTTGCTCGGTCAGAAAGCGGTCCCAGATGCGAGGCATCTACCTCTCCGTTGGTTCCGTCGCAGGATGTGTACACGGAGATGAAGGGACGGAAGAATCCGAGTGGATTATGTCGGCGAAGTGCCCGGCAATCGGCCGGACCATCCGTCCTTCCGCTGAACAGGGCTTCGCGACCGAGTTCACACCGATCCGCCATCTGCAGTCAGAATGGCCCAGAACTCCTCTGTAGCGGGAATCCGAGTATCGCTCCGACGCATCGCTACGACAGAACGCGAGGTCGAAGGGAGTGGCAACCTGACCAAGTCACCGTTAATCAGATCCCGGTGAACGGCGATCTCCGGCAGGGTGGCGAAACCTAGTCCTTCGAGTATTGCCGCTCTAGCAGCCTCGGGGTCTCGGAACTTCGCCGTCGGGATGGAACCCGTTGAATGATACAACTGCATCGCCACTCCACCGATCGCCGATCCCGGCTCAAGGACGAGGCGCCGGTGTCTTGCCAGATCGTCTTGTGAGACTCGTTTCATAGTGGCAAGTGGGTGGTGCCTAGAAACTACGGTCACGAGGTCCTCGTGTCCAAGAACATGTATACGGAGCTTGGGATTGTGTAGTCTGGCTGGGTCCAGAGCCGATGTTATGGCACAATCAAGAGAGGCACGCATGACCATCTCCCTCAGGAGTGACGCGTGCGCGACAGTGACTTCGAGTTCCACAGACGGGAAGCGCTGGCAGAAATCCGCCAAGTAGCGCGGAAGGTAGTGAGACGCCGAGGTGCGGCCCGCACCCACGCGGAGACTCCCGACTTCCAGGGATCGAATGTGCCCGGCCACCTCGAGGATCGCCTCTAAGTCTCGGCTGGCGAGCGTGCAGGCGTCGAAAAGGACCCGACCGGCCTCGGTGAGCGCGGCCCCCGTCGATTGACGTTCCAATAGTTGAACACCAAGGGCCTGCTCGAGGTGTTGCACCTGCTGTGTCACTGCGCCTTGAGTGATGAACAGCGATTGCGCAGCTTTCGTCATGCTGCCCGCCTCGACCACAGCGATGAAAGTCTCTATCTGCTCCAACGTGAATGGCACTGGCCGCATAGACATTAGCTTAGCCAATGTCTCATCCTAGTCAAGGTATGACAGGATGAGAACCCTGTTTGGAATGGTCACCGGCTTGACGGCGCCAAGTGGCTCACGACCGCGCGGCTGAGACCGATCCCGCTCTCTGGGGCGACCGGGATAGTCGAGACGTGTTAGCGAAGGCCCCGTCCGGCCTCAACAGCCCGGCCCGACTCGACTTCCGGCCAAAGTGGCCAACGCTGCCGAGGACCCGATCCTGATGCGCCGACTCCGTGTGACTCTGATGCAGATCGATCAGGTCTTTACTGCAGCCGCCGGTGGTGATCTGCGGCTCCGGGGAGGTGGACCTGCTAGCAATCGAATCTCCGCCGGCCTTCTTCGAGTTGTTCGTGGACGGCTGCTGCTTCGAGCCGCTAGACGCACGCTCCTGAGTATCAGACAAGAGAGACCCGCCGCGACGCCGCCATAGCCAACGGCCGGACCGCCAAGGGGGCCGTACTCCGCAATGTGCTGATTGGCGGAGCCTCCGCCTCGTTAGGCATGGCGTGGCCACGACCGCGCAGCGGAGACAATCAGTGTTGCCCCTCCTGCTGGCCACGAGACCGGCTAGCATAAGAGCGGGGCGGCCTGCTCGTTCGTAGGCCCACGGGCGGGTGGATGGTCCAGAGACCTCCGGCCGGCGCGCTCCTTGAACCTACCTGATCGCCGGCCCGACGATGCGCGCCATTGAAGACGGCCGAGTCAAGCGCGACGGCGTCGGCGAGCCGCAACCGTGGATGAAGCATCCGTAACCAGGCCATCTGGTGGTCCACGCCATCACCTGGTCGTGTGGGCTGCCACGACCTGTCGGTCGCTCAGTCCAGGCCCTCTGCCGCCCTCCCGTCGCGGCTGCCGTTGTGAGCCCGGCTCCATGCTCGCCGTCGCGCAGCCCTAGGGGTCAGGGTGCAAGGTGGCCGCCGTGGCCGCTAGTGATGACGAGCGCGCGAACGACAGCCACCACGGCCAGTGTCGAGGATCGACCCCCGGAGGCGGCGCCCGGCCCGATCTCCCCTAGGCTTCTCGACTCTGCATTCTCGTTACGCACCGACATTGGACCTACACTCAAGGCATCTGCGCGTGCGAGACGACAGGAAGCGGCTCAGAGAGAAGGAGACCAGCGTGGTGGTACGTCGTCCCGTCGTGCCCTTCGTGGAAGAGATGCTCGGCTCAGTCCATGAAGTTCTCGACCACGGTTTCGTTCGGGTTGTGGACTACATGGGAGACGATAGCTCTGTCGTCCAGGCGGCGCGGGTCTCGCGAGGTGAGGGCAAGAAGAGCCCGGACGAAGACAGAGCCCTCATCAGATACCTCATGAGGCACGGTCACACCTCACCGTTCGAAATGTGCGAGATCAAGGTCCATGTGCGGCTCCCCATCTTCGTGGCCCGACAGTGGGTTCGCCATCGGACCGCGAGCATCAACGAGTTCTCGGGTCGCTATTCGGTCTTGAGCCCGGACTTCTACCTTCCAGAGCCGGGAGCCGT
>Ga0187889_10002455_pt1 | contig 18007 bp, 10 predicted proteins | sample June2016WEW_7_10_2_FD_132992 | JGI IMG/M metagenome (GOLD analysis project Ga0187889, IMG submission 132992) | Peatland microbial communities from SPRUCE experiment site at the Marcell Experimental Forest, Minnesota, USA - June2016WEW_7_100 | ecosystem: Environmental > Terrestrial > Soil >... | reverse complement strand
TCCAAATGTCCCCATTGCAAGTGGGACTTCGCCTACAGAAAGAAGAGGTGTTGTCCCGGTTGCGGGACGCTGATCCTCATTGCCTCCGACATGCTCTCCGACACCGAGCTCACCGAGCTCCGGAGTTTTTGGATGTGGGAACCTCTGAAGGAAAGATGGGACTACATCCATGATTGGGAGGAGCACAAGCGTGAAGCGATGCAAAGGTTCCAGGAGTACTCGAAGGCGCGAATCGGTGGCCTAGCGGAAAATGAACAGACACGCCAACCACTGACGAAGTGGATCCAGTGACGCTCTGCGGCTAATCCTCGTCCACGATGCCCAGCATGAAGCAAGGGACTGCAAGGGGGCTAAGCGAGATCCTACCGTTTGCTAAGATCCCTCTCGTAGCGAATGCGCATCCACTCTAGGTCAACCCTGGGATCGGCTTTCTCTGCACTTTGGAGGGCTTCAGCTTTGTCAGGGGCTGATCCTTGCCAGACCATCCATTCGTGGGCTCCGGGCCGGTCTTGAGCAGCCGGGCCTGAAACGGCTTCGATATTACCGCTGACCAGCGCAATGACTTTCCAGTAGGCCATGTGGTTGACGATGCTCCTTGCGATGTATTTTAGCAGAGTCGGCAACGGCACCAGAGATGGAAGCGGGTACCTACGACAAGGTGATCCTGCCCGATGGGGCCGAAGACGAATGACGGCGGGACTTCTTGCTTTTTGACTTGCTCCCCTCCGAGATTGACTATTTTGTTCAAAATGGCTAATATGGCTTTAGGTGGTAAATGCAGATGTCCCAAGGTCGCCTTCTCATCGTGGATGATGAGGCTTCGGTTCTCGCTTCTTACGCGCGTTCTCTTACCGACGCAGGTTTCGAGGTTGCTGAAGCTTCCGACGGTGCTGACGCCTTGCGGCGTATCGAGCGTGACCAGTTTGACGCTGTCCTCAGCGACGTCTCTATGCCCACGATTGATGGTCTCACCCTTCTGCGTCGCTTACGGATCCGGTCCCCCGAACTCCCGGTGATCCTCATGCTCGAAGCGCCAGACAACAGGGTCGCGATCCAGGGAACGGAGTGCGGAGCCGTCCAATCTCTGATCAAGCCGGTTGCGGCGGAGTTGCTCGCCCAGACGGCAGCTTATGCGGTTCGCCTCTGCCGCTCTCGACGGAACATGCCGACGACTCTCTACGATTACCGGAGTGAACGACCTTCAGCTGCGTCCATTTCGGCAACCGATGCGAAGAACGAGTTTGGCCGCATCCTTGAGAAAGCAATTCAGGGCGGCACTGTGGTGATTACCAAGCACGATGCCCCCAAAGCAGTTCTGATTTCCGTGAACGAGTTCAATGCTCTCTCGCGTGCCAACCGAGTCAAGCTCGATACGCTGAGCGGCGAATTCGATGAGCTTCTCGCGCGGATGCAGACACCCGCATCTCGCGTCGGCATGAAAGCCGCATTCGATGCATCGCCGAAGCAATTGGGAAAGGCTGCGGTAGCGGCGGCGCGCAGGCGTGGCTGATAAACCTCAGATCCCTTGCATCTATGTCTTGGCGGGCACCAACGGGGCCGGCAAGAGCAGCCTTGCCGGTGCTACGTTCGTCGCAAAAGGCACCGAATACTTCAACCCGGACGAAGCAGCAAGCCTGATCCTGTCTGCCAATCCGGAGATCACGCAACCTGAAGCGAATAGCGCAGCCTGGCACCAGGGAAAGCGGCTGCTCGAACGTGCTATCGCAGAACGGTTGAGTTTCGCCTTCGAGACAACGCTCGGAGGACAAACGATCACGGCACTGCTCGATTCAGCGCTATCGGCTGGAGCCGAGGTACGCGTTTGGTACGTGGGCTTACGCAGCGCCGAACTTCACATCGCACGCGTCCGCGCGAGAGCCGCCAAAGGCGGCCACGATATTCCCGAGGCAAGAATTCATGAGAGGTACGACCGCAGTCGGCTCAACCTGATTCACCTTATGCCGAAGTTGACCGAACTTCGCGTCTACGACAATAGCGAAGAAGCTGATCTGGACGCGGGTGTCAGTCCCGAACCGAAGCTTCTCCTTCACATAGCCCGAGGGAAAATCATGAGCTCCTGCGATCTCGCCGCGACTCCGGCATGGGCCAAACCAATTCTTGGGGCTGCGCTAAAGTTTCATCGGTGATCGAACAGATTTCCGACCGCCTCGCGACCACCCAAACCTTGCCCTCAGCTGTGGACCCGGGCCACGGTGCCCATTGACGGTCTAGATGGATGGCAGTAGCATCAGTGCAGCTTTGCGCCATCGCGGGAGCAAGCAGACCTGGTGGAATATGCAGGAAAAGAGAGAGGCGCTTTCGATAAGTCCGTTGTCCCACTGCCTCTACCTGAGCCTGCTTGGCGGATGTAAGGTCAGGGCTCCGATTAATGCGGCCTTGCGACCATTGCACGCTAATGCCAGCGCGTCGAAGATGGCAGTTGATCGCACAGGCTTACAAACGTCTATTAGATTAGGATGATCGAGAAACCAAGAATGGTGAGGCCGGAAACCAGATTGGCAAAGAAGAAATCCAAAGAGCACTCAACATCTCAATTTCAAGGGCAGCCGTCTCTCTGGTCTCAGGACCAATCAACCCCTGACACAGGGCACGTTGATAGGCTTGAAGCGACTTCTGCCAAAGCCCCCCGCCGCAATGCCGCTCCACGGGAGGACCACGCACTGCGCACTCGAGAGAAACAAACAATTCAAGACTTGCTCCTTCCCGAGGGTCTCCTGGGGGTCAAGCTGTCGGTTGAGGCCACGACCCTGGATGATTTGCAGACGAAACTGATGGCGAGTCTTCGACAAAATAGCGTTGAGACTCGAACGCGTTATGCCCAATCCGTGGTTAGGTGGTTCTTCCCTGATGGCTTAGATGGCTTGGCTCAGAAGGTTTGGATTGCGTATCATGACGACCCGATCGAGTGCGATGTTCTGCGCTATTTGTACCTGTATTCAGAGCCGATTGTGGGGGCCTGCGTCGCGGGAGCTCTTTTCCCTCTCCAAGAGGGTATCGTTATTCCCTCGAACTATTTTGACCGATTCCTCAACGAACATCTCGGCACGCAGCCATCGCCTAAGACGCGAAAGCGACTAAAGATGAACCTTGTGAAGCTTGGGTTCCTAAAACCTCTGCGTCCCGAAAGTCATAGACTCAACCCTGTGACCCCGACGAAGACCGCATTCCTGGTTCTGCTTCATTATCTTTTCGCGCCAGTTGAGCCGCGGACCATCGAACTGCGAAACCTATTCACCAATCCGTTCTGGAAGTATCTCGGCTTCAAATCAGAAGATGCCGTTCGTAGCGTGATACGCGAGGCGGATGCATTGGGACTTCTCGGCAAATACATAGTTGCGGATCAGCTTGAGCAGATAACCACCTGCCTAACGCTGTCAGAGATGCTGAAAAAAGGAGTGCGGATTTGAAACCCGCGGCAGATTTCACCTCGCTTGTCCACCAAAGAACCTGGGACAAAGACCTTGTCCTCTGGGTTGGTACGGAGGCATCACTTCTCGCGAAACTTGGCACGGTGCACCATGTGGACTTAGACCTCCTCGATTTATTTGATCCGGACCATCTGCCGATGGATGATGACGAAACCAAGTCCCAATTGGCGCGTTCGTTAAGGCAGAAGTTGCAGTCGCTTTCGCCCGGACCCGGCCATCGAATTGTTCTCGTAGTCAAGTCAATCGGCTTGCTCGCAAGGTATGATGCTGGCGTCAGAGAGTTTTACGAATGGTTCTGCGGTGACTTCGGGATGGTAGTGCTGCTACTTGACGGGGCCGCTGAAGACCTCGAATGGCCCGAAGATGTAACCTGCGCCCCAGACCGCCTCAACCAGTATTTCACTCAACCTGGCGTGGTCAAAGAAGCATTCGGTGAGAAAGGTTAACCTATGAGCCTCCCCGAAATCGGGAAAATCATATCCGTCAAGGAAGAACCACAGACGACGCCCAGCCTCGCCCAGATTGTGACTCGCGACAAGGCCCGTGAGACTGTCAATAACTATCGTTTTACACCAACTCTGCGAGACCATTTCAAACGGGTTTTTGAGTCTGTTGTTCATCGGAAGGGCCAGGGGTTTTGGGTTCAGGCCGAATATGGTGCCGGAAAGACGCACTTCCTCGGTAGCCTGATTGATCTGCTCATTTGGCGCGACGAGAACGTATGGGAGGTTGTGCGCGAGCCTGAGCTAAAGGGTGAATATGGCGGACCCATTTCGAAACTAAAGATGTTCCCAGTTGCGTTCTCCCTTCGAGGGTTGGGCCAATCCAGCGGGGCCGATAGCCTGATGCGTGTTTTCGAGGAACAGATTCAGGAGAGCATGAAGATACATGCCCCCGAAATCATGGACCAAGTCAGGGTTACGTCGCCGGAACTGGCAACTTACTGGTACGCCGAGGAGGCCAATGAGGATGAAAAGGCCGGTGTTGCCAACTTCTTCGGCCGGCACCACAAATGCACACCGGAAGTATTCCTGAAGCAGTCAGGGCCGAGGAAATTCGGTCAGGAAATCGTGAAGTCCGGTCTTGCGGAAGGTCGGCTTCGGAGTAAATACAAGGAGCGCTTCACCTTCATTTACGACCAGATCACAAAAGCGGGAGGCTACGATGGGCTTCTGTTCGTTATTGACGAATTCCGTTCATGGCAGGATCGGCATGTAGAGGGGACGGCCGCGTACGCGGAGGACGAGGAGATTCTCGAAACACTCGCCTTTGTTCTGCCTTCGCAAAACCGAAACATCATCACTGTCATCGCGAGCCAGGGCGACATGCCGCAGAAGCTCTCGGGTGGAGGCGCCGGAGATCGCTTTATTCCGCTATACCTCCTGGCTGACAAGAATAAGAATGATTTCGGCGAGATCATCGTGTTCAGATCGCGGGAGCTCAAGAAAGGTGCCACCACCGACATCAAGGACTTCTACGACTACTGCCGCAAGGAATACAAGTTCGTCAAGCAGTCGAACATCTCACTCGATTATTTCACTTCAATATTCCCGTTCCAGCCGCGGTGTTTCGATACGCTGCGCCGTCTCACACAGAGCGACGAGAGGAATAACCTGCCCACAATCCGGTCCGGTCTCCGAATGGCATGGGAGACCTTACAGGACCAGCAGATCCTCAAAGGACATCGGCTTGTTACCGTGAGCGATGTGATCAGAACGCCCGAAATGCAGAAAGGGCTTTCGCACGAAACATACCGGGCTGGATACAACAATCTCTGCGGTGCCGTTGAACAGCTCTCAGAACTGGAGCTTGCGAAGGATGAGTGTGATCAGGCAAAGCGCATCTTGGAGACTCTCTATCTGTGGGCAATCAGTCTGCCAGATAACGTTCGAGACGGACTGACTGCGCAGGAGATTGCTGAGGCTGCTTGGCTCTCGGATGAAGCGGTTGGATCGACAGCTCAGGCGGAGCACCTCCTGGAACGTCTGGTCCAAGGTGGGTTCCCGATTCGAGTCGAGAAGAAGACCCGAGACGGTAAGGAGGTGGCGGTCTACTCCTATGAAATCTCGGCCGCTCAGGAGTCCCCGGTCAAATACTTTGGACCTCTCAAGAAAAAGGCCAAAGAGGATTTGAAGGCGCAGGACAGCAAGTGGATAGAGTCCCTGTTCTGGCAGCTCCCAGATATCACCCCGGAGGCACAACAAGAGCTTGGTGTTAATGGCGGAATACTGGGTGATTTTCAGCCGCCCGACCAGCGATCTGCGCGCGACAGGCAGGATAATCGTCCCCCGAGCTATCTCTTCCCGCACAGCGCCGGCTCATCCACCCGCCGAGTGAACAAAACCGCTTACAGCGGAGAGGTCGTTGTGGCTGACCGCTGGCGTGAGGGGCTTGGTAAGGAGATCGAGAATGCCGACCAGCACTTCCGATTGGTGTATCTAACGCATGATCCGGGGAAGTCTGACACCGAAATATCCTCGGACCTTAAGGACCCCAGAATTGCTGTGGTCTGGCCCGCTTCACTTTGTGCCGATACGCGTGAAGCCCTGGCCGACATATTGGCTGCCGAGCAAATGAAACAAAAGTTTACGGCTCCAAACCAGAGCACGATGCGCGAGTACGCAGATGGAAAGCGCCGTGAGGCCCTGAAGGCCATACTGAAGTTCCAACTCGATGAATTCCGTCGCGGCAAAGTCGCAACCCAGAAAGCATACGGAATCCCTGCCATCGAAATCTTCAAACTTACTAAAGGTCGGGAGGATGACCTGGCGGGGCGCCTATTGGAGAAGGCATACGACACGCCGTTGTTCAACCCCAAAGCTCTGAACAAAGAATTCACCGACGCGGATGCCAAGAAAGTCTTTGCCGGGCTCTTCCAGAAAGAGCCAGCTAAGGCAGAGAAAGATGCCGTGCTGAATTTCGCGGTCGGGTTGGAACTTGCCGCCAAGTCTCATCCGAATGATTTCAACCCCACATCATCTCAGGCCGTGGCTAAAATACGCCAGCAGGTTTCCAGCAAGGGAGACTTGCCACTGGCGGACCTGAAGTCCGCCTTCTGCCGCCCCCCTTACGGACTGACGGAATCGATGGTGGTCCTTTACGTCTTCGCGTTACTCAAATCCGGCGGCTACGAGCTTGCGCTTAAACCCGGCTCAGGTTTCACGCTCACAACTGGCAAAGCACTCCCGGGCGACCGAATCACTGCTCACACGCTACCTTATTGCGATTGGAATGCCCGGCTTGATAAGGCATTACTTGGCGCCCGCCTCGTTCAATCCACGCAGAAGGGCTGGAATGAAGTCCTGCCTTACGCGCGGGTGCTCGACGCAAGTTTGAAGACGGCAGCATCCCCAGAAGAGGAATTGGCACGCAATGACGTTCTGCTCGAAACCCTTGGTAAACTAAAAGTTGAAATCCCGGCAGCGGAGAAGAGTCTGGTAGAATTAGCGGCAGTTCTTGGTGACTCCGTTCCGCAGACTTTGAAAGAGGTCTTTGCCCGCCTCCTCACCCTTACGGCCGTTTCCAGCTATCAGGAATTCGACGCTGTGGTACGCGAGAACTACCCCGAAAGGGATTCATTCGCGTCAGCTCACACTCATTTCGAGAATGCGAGGAGAGTCCGGGACCAGGCATTTAAGCTCAGCCAGATGGTGGAATACTTACGGAAGGCCTGCGAATTGGACCCTGCACAGGAGTTCGATCGCCGAAGCTTGCTCGAGATGCTCAATTTCCAGTCGATGCTCAAGGAACCTTCTGTAATCGGAGCGCGGCAAGAGCGTTTTGAGCGCTGGAAAGCTAAGTACGTCCAAACTTACAGGAAGGCTCATCGAGCGCACTATGAGGCAATCGATGAACTGGCCCGGAAACTTGAAAATCTCCGGCCCAAAGCAAATGTTTTGGTAAGAATGAACTCGATCTCCGAACTGGGTCCACCGCTGATCGGCACAACATCAGTTCCGCAACGGCTCAAAGAACTCGAAAACGCGTTATTCCGTTGCCCAGAAGCAGAGGAGCCTGGAGTTGACGGCAGCGACGCTATATGTCCGAAGTGCCAGTGGCGGCCGTCTGTTAAGCCCCCGGCCGCAGAGCTCGACAACGTTACCTCCCTGATTTCTCAGGGGCTCGCCGATCGATTCCTTCGGTTCAAGGACGCTACGGTTTCCTCGATACTTCACAAGGCCGCCGAGCAAGGGCAGCAGCCCCGTTTGAAGGAGCTGTTGCAAATCATTCAACTTTCGAATGCAGACCAACTAGCTGGATTTCTAAATGATGAACTTCTCGCATTCCTGCGAAAAACTCTTTACGACGAAAACCTCGTGAGTGAACAGGTCCCCTTGGCTCCCATCATTCAGCAGGTTGGCGCCATAGAGGAAAGCCGCGTGGATGAGGCTGTATCCACTGTTGCTAGGCTTCTGACTTCCGCGATTAAAGACGCAAAGGCCAAGCATGGCCCTAATAAGCGCGTCAGGGTCTTCCTTACCCTCGACGGCCCCGCCGCAGGTGCCCCACTTACAGCCGGCCCGGAGACTAGGAAGGAAGGCAACCGGTGACGGACGATCTGACTCTTCCAGAGTTTCTCGCTAAATATTCCAGGCTCTACGATCCCGAGGGGGATACCTTCGACCGGCCACCATTCGCATCTGACATCAAGGAGGGAAAAAACGATCCCATATATAATGCGCATTCGTACCACACCAAGGTTCCCCCACGGGGGATAGTGCCGTACATACTTCACTATACGGAACCTGGAGATCTGATCCTCGACCCCTTCTGCGGGACTGGTATGACGGGTGTCGCCTCAGAACTGTGTGCGAACCCTCCCAAAGCGCTGATGGAAGTTTTCCCCGAGCTGAACAACCGCGTGGGCCTTCGCCCTGCTATTCTGGGTGATATCTCACCGTCGGCCTGCCACATTGCCTATAACTACACCACTCCAGCGGATGTCCATGTACTGAAAGATGAATGTGACCGGATTAAGGTCTCCATCAGAGAAGAGTTCGATTGGCTGTATGGAACAGAACATTATGAGCCTGCACTTGGTCAATACGATCCGAGTCACCCCGAAGTTGGAGCGAAGCTTAAGAACGCTCCAAGCCATATGTCCACTGAGATGTTCAGAGATGACGATCAAAGGACTTGGGAACTCGTCAACATGGAGGAAGTAGAGTCTCGACTTGGCTACGCTGTCACCGAACTTCCCCGCGAGGCAGAGTGGGAAGGGCTAGATGTATCTCGTGTCAAAGACTGGGTTTGTATCCCTGCGACGATTCAGTACGTAATTTGGTCGGACGTGTTGCGCTGTGAGGGCTTCGTCACTATTGAACAGGCCTCAGGTAGGATCAGCTTGCGGGGAAAGAACGCTGGTAAACCTTCGGTCCGAAGAATCCGTGCCGCTCGCGGCTGCGGGTCCGATATTGTGCTTTGGGACGTGGCCGTTGATCACGCGATTGGTGAGGTCCTTCCGACCTTCAGATGCCCAAATTGTGACCAAGAATGGTTCAAACGCCAGCTTTCCCTAAGCACCCGCAAAGCAGTGATCGCGTGCTATGAGTTCGAAGCCCCAAACGGTCAAGTTCGGGTGGAGCGTCGAGTGTCACGGGTGGAATATGAACGCATTGCCGAAATCGAGTCGAGATCTATTCCCTATTGGTACCCGTCGCAGGAAGTTGACCTCGGCCGTGAGATGATGCGGCATGGCCTGCTTAAACGCGGAGTAAAAAACATCACGGATTTCTACACCAAGAGAAACCTATGGGCTCTTGGACGACTTTGGGATGAAGTTAACCACTGTCCTGATCAACGCACCCGACGTCTGCTCCGATTTGTATTTACGAGCCTTATCTTGAGTGCATCCGCACTGAATCGCCACAACTTCGGAGCTCAGCCAACTAAGCTAAGCGGAACCCTTTACATTCCCGCCTTTCGAGAGGAAGCCAACGTTTGTCGCTTATTAGACGGAAAGGTCAAGTCGATTACGGAAGCGCTCCAGGAGATCGGCGGATCTTGCCAATCCGGAGCGTCGGAGAGGCCTGTATTGACTTACTGTGGCAGCGCCACAAAGCTCGAGCTACCTGATTCAAGCATTGATTACATCTTTACTGATCCTCCGTTCGGATCAAACATTTTCTATTCCGACTGCTCGCTCCTGCTAGAAGCATGGTTGGATACGTTTACAGATGAGACGCAAGAAATCGTCATCAACGAACGGAGAAAAGGTGGCCCTTTCAAGACCCTCGACCAATACGCATCGCTTATGCGCATGGCCTTCCTCGAGATGTTTAGAGTCCTAAAGCCCGGCCGATGGGCGACGGTCGAGTTTAACAGCTCAGACGGACAAGTCTTTGAAGCGATCAAAGGGGCCGCATTAGATGCTGGCTTTGAAATTGTGAACATGCTTCTGATGGACAAGAAGCAGAAGACGTTTAAGCAAATTCAGGGTGCAAAAGGCGTAGCTGAAGTTGTCGACAAAGACGTTCTATTCAACTTGAATAAGCCCCGCGCAACTAACGGGGAACTGCGGATGGTCGTATCGGATCTCGAACAGCAGATCGCACAAGTTGTTCATCAGCACCTGCAGACCCTACCGAGCCGTATTATTACAGAGCCCACAAAATACAATGCCGACCACAGGACTACCGCGACCATTAACAGCGTGGTCATGAATGCACTTATACCCAAAGGTGTAAACGTCGACCAGTTAAGCCTTTCCTTCATCGACCGAGTTTGCAGTCGCTACTTCCGGAGGGTGGGGCAACGCTGGTATCTCCGGGGCGAGCCTGTCGGCAGTAACCTCGACGATGCGAGACTGATCGAAGAGGAAGTTACCATTGATGGAGAGATTTCCGCTATCGAGTGGATTCGGCAGCGTCTAAAGGCCGGGCCGATCCAACTCGGCGAGCTGAAGCCTTTATGGATGCGCGCGACCGGACTGCTGCCCGTCGAAGTATCGCAGCAACTTGATTTGGAAGAGCTGCTTGAAGTGAACTTCTGGAAAGACCATGATTCTAACAAATGGCGCGAGCCAACAGAGGAAGAGCGGGAGCGCATGAACGATGATCGCTCGCTCCGTGTGTTACACGATGCCGAGCGCTTCGCCGCAGGAAGCTTGCGCCGCTCGACAACGGATAGCGAAAGGTGTGAATGGGTTGATGTCCTCTTCAAGGCGTGTAAGGCCGTCGAGGAGAACGATCTCGGAGCAATGCCCGTTCTGCGGGGATTTGACGAGCACATAGGATATATCTTAATTAGCCGGCTCTTCCAAAGCATACTGAATGATAGCGTTGAGCTGGAGGTCTATCGAAGAGTTGAAAAACAAGCCCGCGTCGCATCGCAAAGGCTGAATAATACTTTGGAGAATGAAAAGAAAAAGGTCAAGGCAACTCAACGAAAGGAACGCGGACCCACGCTATTCGAGGGGATTGACGACGAATGAGTTCAACGCCTGCCGAAGTGCTCACTGAATGGCTTGCAACGCGCCATGCAGACGCGCGTGTGGCAATTGCCATCGATGCCGACCGCCTGCTCAGTGATTCCGGAATCCTCGGCAGGGACAAGATCGTCGATAAGAATGGGCGGCAATGGCAGTTGGTTGCATTCCGAGGGGATGATCTAGCCTTCCGGCTGCGATTTCGAACGGCTTCCTCACTTCCGCCTGTATTGATTGTCCTGACCCGTGGCATGGCTGCTGACGGAAAGATTGATGTTTCCTACGTCACGGATATCCTGGGCAAAAACGAAGCGGGAAGGCCTCTTGACCTATCTCTGGCGGCGTTTTTCAAGCGGTTCTGTCCACAGATAAATCTCCCGGTCGGAGAACTCCGGCGTTACAAGGATCTCCTTCTCGCCCGGCTCGAAGCCGTCCCGCAGGCAGCCGCGAAGATTATTGCGAGGTGGGGGAGGCCTGACGATTGGGGACGAGGTCAGATTGCCGCGATGGTTATCCTGGCCGGGCACCCTGACCTTGCCCTCCTCGACCTGTGGCCGGATGAGACAGACCCAGCCCCCTTCCTGGTGCACGCACTGCGACTCATGCTTGGTTTGCCACAGCTTACGGAGGATCGTGGCGCCCTCCACGAAATCATCCGCGAGGCGGCCAGACCGCAAGTCCGCGATCACCTGACGTGGCTGGAGGTTGCACCGGAAGAACTCGCTGCATTTCTTGTTCTGCGGCGGTTCGCAGCCAATGCCAACCTGCAAAACCCTTCCAACCAGCTTCTGGGGTTGAACATATTCTCGCCTGGCACGCCTGTGAACGAGCTCGAGACTTTGGCGATGCCGGTGGAGGCCGGGCTTCGTTCTGAACCAAAGGTATGGGCGCGCGTGAATGCGCTAGCAGAAACCTTTCTGAACCCTCGGCGCCTTGATAGAGTCATAGCTCTTCTTCCGGAGGAAGATCGTCAGTTCGAGGCTCTGGTAAAGGGGATTCTTGCCCAAGATACCGCTCCGCCCATCTTGAAGCATTATTTGCGCTCCGTGCTCCTGAGATTCTTTGAGAAACCGGCGGAAACTTCACTCTCATGGGTCCCAGAATTACGCGCACATCCCAGCCTAGCTGTCCCTGAGGACCAACTCACGACGCAAGCGAATCAGTGTCGCGGAGCCATTAATTTCTTGCTTTTCACACATGGAATCGAGGCCCGGATCGCTGAAGCCCTTCCCGAATTCCCGCGAGCGGAGGCTCTGCTCGATTGGTATGTGGGTCACGCCCATCATCTGCTTGAACTTGAGATGACGCATGCACTGCATAATTTGGAGGCATTTGCGGATGAGGATGTCGTCAGCGCTGGGTACGAGTACTTATTTGGCGGAATTAACGATTTAAGCCCGTCTGCCGCATCCCTCAAAGGCAGGCTACGCGACCGGTTGGGCAATCTGGACCGAACATTAGCCCAGTTTGTCGCTGCCGACCCGCTCAAATTCGCTCACGGACATCAAAGCGCCCTCACCTTGCTTAAACGGGAGTTGCTAACGGACGTGAAAGCGGCTGCCGCGGGTGATTCCGACGGGCGGGTTTGGGTGCTGGTCTTCGACGGCATGAGATACGATACATGGGATATGACAATTAAGCCCATCCTCGGCGAACACTTCACCATCAACGGCGGCCCTCTATTTTGTGTGCTTCCCAGCTACACCCAGATCGCACGGACCAGCATGTTTGCCGGTTGTTTGCCTTCAGAATGGATCGGTTACGCAGGCAAAAGCTCAAAAGACGAAGCTGCGCTAGTCGCCCGCAATCTCGGATTGACGCAGCAGGAATCGAAAACCAAACTCCGCTTTATAACCGAGGCTGATACGCTGAAGGCTCGCATGTCCATGGGTTATGCCGACCGGGATGCCAAGGAGCTAAACGTCCTGGTTTTTCCGATTTCAGATGAGTGTCATGATTTTCGCGGCGACCTCGCCGCATTCAATAACAAAATCCGAGCCGACGTCCTGGGGGATAAGTCCCAGGGCATTCGGGGCATCTTGGATGACATGTTGCGCCGAATTCGTCCCGAAGATACGGTGCTTTTGACGTCGGACCATGGATTCACGGAGCTCCTATCATCAGAAGCCGTCTCAATTCCTGTTGCGGAAGCAGAAAGGGCCGGTCGAAATCCTCAGGATGATATCCATTATCGATTCACCAAGGGGTTCCGTCCGCCAACACCCGGTGACGTCGTCCAATCGGCAGGCATTACGGACATCCACTTTATGGCCGTGGGGTCACATTGGTTCCGTCGCGAAGGGGTTACAAATACCCCACGTTACGATCACGGAGGCATTTCTCTGGCTGAAGTGGTCATACCGGCGATTGGGCTTCGTCGCGTGACAGAAAAGGAAGCCAGAGCGGACATGTCAGGTCTTAACACCTCCCCGCTGGTTGTTGAGGAAGACAAACAAGCTGAATTGACATTCGCTATTGAGAATGTCGGCAATGTTCCTGTGGAGTTCGAATTCCGTGCCCAAAGCAATCTGGGGGAAGAGCTGGCTCATGTGCGGTCAACATTGGCGCCGAGGGCCACCCATCCGGTCAAAATCCAAATCACCGGAGAATACCGGGAGACTCCCTCCAGAGAGCTAGATCTCACTGGTACGGTTACTGCTATAAACCTTCGTTTGTGTCACACCGACCTGAATGGTCACTGGCGGGAGGCGATCGACGGGAATGTAACCATTACTGTAAAGGTGAAACCAAAGAAAACGCGCCTGGATACGGATGCGCTCAGCGGGTTCGATGAAGTCTAGGGAGAAATTGATGCCTGATTTTGATGACCTGAACCATCACGACGTGAACAACCAAATACCCGGCCCCGCATTGGGGACCGGGGCGATACCGGATGATCCATTTAATCAAAAGGTCGCCTCGCACCTTGGCGATCGGGTGATTCTCAAACCCTTGACGCGATGGAACGAGGCTTACAAGGAGTTTCCACGCTACGTGATGGAATACCTGGTTAGCCGGTATGTGGAGGCATCCGAACCTGTTGCTGGCCAACGCAAGATTGACAGGATTCTGTCTGAACACTACACGGAGAGCGCCAAGAAGGAACTCATCAAAAGCCGCATAAAGGAGAACGGCGAGTATACGCTACTAGGGCAACTTGCGGTCAGACTCGATCAGTCTAAAGATCACTATTGGGCCAGTGTCCCGGCTTTGGGTGATGACACCGTTCGCATAGGTCCAAAAGTACTGGAGCAGTATCGCGATGTCTTGATGACAAGTGGAGCTTGGGGCACGATGGTCATCGAGTACGATGCCACGTATGAGATCAAGGCGCGAAAGTATCCCTTCTATGTGCGGGAGTTCACTCCGCTTCAGTTCACTCGACTGGACTTGGATGATTACGTCGAGAAGCGGCCCCAATTCTCAGAGTCTGAGTGGCTTGACCTGCTCATCCAGTCGATCGGTTTCAACCCAACGCGTTTCAGCCACCGCATAAAAATGCTAATGCTGGTTCGGCTGATTCCGTTTGTTGAGTCGAATTACAACCTCATTGAACTCGGGCCCCGAGAAACCGGAAAAACCTACACATTCCGCAACACATCTAATCGCTCATTCGTGGTTTCCGGAGGTAAAGCAACTCCCGCCACGCTGTTTTATAACAAGGCCACCCGGAAACTTGGCGTTATCGGCCTTAAACATGTGGTCTTTTTCGACGAGATTGCCAGTACCCAGTTCGAAGACGCGGAGGCAAGCGTTAGCGTACTCAAAGATTACATGCAAACGGGGAAGTTCACACGTGGCGACCAAGAGTTTTCCGCTCAATGCTCGATTGTTCTTGGCGGGAATATCGACACAGATATGGAGCATCACCGGCCCGAATCTCGGTACCTGCACTTGTTCGAGGTTCTTCCCGAAGACCTGCAGGATCCTGCTTTCCTGGACAGGATTCATGGCTATCTCCCGGGCTGGGAGATGCCCAAGATCCGCCCGGAGAACTACGCACTTGGATACGGTTTCCTGACTGACTACATGGCGGAGATCTTTTCGGAATTGAGAAGACGTAACTTCCAGACCCACGTTTCGGCATGGGTTGAGATGAGCGGCATGACCGGACGCAATCAGGACGCCATCAAGAAAACCACAGCGGGACTCCTGAAGCTCCTCCATCCGCACAAGAGTCCCGAGACTTTGTCCCGTGAAGAGATCGAACCACTGGTGGCAATCGCAGTTGAAATGCGGAAACGCGTGACCGACCAGCTCGCGGTGATGCTACCTTCCGAATTCGGTTCCGTTGATTACCAGTTCAGTATAAAGCAAGGCTAAATGTGTCGATCGCTAATACCCACTGTTCAGAACCGGACCCAGAATTCCCCGTACGATGCCACGTCACTCGGCAACGGCTGTTTTCTGATTGCCCACGTACACCATTCCACCTCTGACTGACAGGATACTATCCGCCAACTCCCAAACGAGTGGGGCATGGCAGATAAAGATGACTTGATGGAATCCGCCAAGGTCCATCGCCCGTCGCAGCATTCGCACGTACTCCTTGCCATTGACGGTATCCAGCGCGCCCACCGTTTCGTCGCGGAAAAGAGTTTCGTAACGAATGCCCTCACCTTGTCGCATGTTGTAGATGGCGATGCCTAAGTTGACGGCTTCGTTGACCAGAACGAACTGCCCGCCCGAGAGTTCATCCACAAGGCAAGTACGGTCCAGATTCTTGTTGCGGACCTCCACATCGAAATCATCTACTATCCCCCGGCCATCTGCCTTGGGCCGTTGTGTTCTGAAACGGATTTCGAACTTATTGTCGAAGCACCCCTCAAGTAAAGAATTTACCAAGATCGAGACTTGTGGTCCGGCAGCATGGATCTCACAGAGCTGGATTTCGTCCGGGCCGAAGACCTTGGCGAGATACTTGAAGTCCTCAAGCTCGGTTTGCGCCGTGCCGAGTTCGGCCTCGACCCGGGCCAAAAGAGTCCGCGCAGCCTCCATTTGGTCCTGATGCTGTTTGATTTGGGCCTGGCGCGCAATGAGGCTGTCCCGTTCGCGGCGGCAGGAGGCGATCAGCCGATCGGTGTTTTCAATTTCTCGTCGTGAAGCCTGCATCTTACCGTCGAGATCAGCGAATGCGGAGAGCGCGGATTCCTTCCGCGCTAGTTCCTCGGCCAACTCTGCCCGGGCCTGATTGAGTCGGTCCAAGCCCTTCAGCCGTTCCTCCCGGCGTACCTCAACGGCCCGCAATTCATCATATCGCTGCCTCTCTTGATCAACTTTCCTGCGGTCCCTCTCGCAGCCTTCGAGTGTCCGGGTGAGTTCAGACGACGGTGTGGCAATCTGAACCAGCGAGCCGCGCTGGACCTCGACTTCAATTGAGAGTGTGGCAACCTCTCCTTCCAATCCTGGGATCTTCTGGCCGGCTTCGACGGCGCGGCGAATCTTCGGGCACGAGGCATAGGGTCCCTCACCCCGGCAAGGCACTACCGCGAGCTCTTCGCGCTCTACCCGCACACGCTCAAGCTCGGCCAAGTTGGCTCTAAGCTCGGCATCCAGCGTTTGGACCGTGCGCTCGGTATCACGATTGGATGCCTCCAGCCCCTGAATCTCCCGGATTTGACGATGGAGTTCTTCGATGCGAGTGGCAAGTCCCGCGCCTCGTTCCGTCAAATCGGCAAGGTCCTTCTTTCCCGCCAGAAGGCTCTCATCCCCCGCTATCTGGCGTTTGGTTACTGTGATCTCGGCATCGGTCTTGCGCAGGCGCTGTTTGAGGGTTTCGACTTCGGCCACGAGCGGCTTCAGACTGGCCTCCGCTGCCTGAAGCTCCAACAGTCGTTGTTGTGCCATACGTTTCTGAGCTTCCAGGGTGTCGAGACGGGATGAAACATCTACGAGCTGGGCCTGAACTTCTGCAGGGTCTTCAACCCCGGCCTCCACCAACTCCTTCAGGCTCCGCGCCTGCCCTTCAAGGCCAAGCGTGGTCCTGGCCACTTCCTCGCCTTTCTCTCTGGCTGCAGCCGCAATCAGTCTCAGCCGGTCCAGGCCGAGCAACTCTCGGATGAACAGCTCTTTCCGCTCGCTCCGGTCCAGCGAGAGAAAGTTACCCGTGCGCTTCTGGCTGGAGAAGATGCTGCTGAGGAAGAAGTCGGTTGTGCCAGCGCATTTGCGGACAAGCTCCTCAAAGGGCTCCTTCTTGCCGTTGGTCAGCGGTTTCCCCTCTCCGTTGAAGAGATAGCTCTCCATCTGGCGGGACTTGGGATCGATCTTCAGAAGCGATCGGTAGTGGGCGCCATTGATACTGAATGTGAGGTCGATTTCAGGCTGGGGATGGGTGGCGAAGTCATAAAGCGACCGCTTCTGGCCGGGCAGTTGGCGGAACAGAGCCGCGAAGACTGATCCGATCAGCGTGGATTTGCCGGCGCCGTTCTCGCCAACAAGGGCGATTAGCCCCTCACCCAGACTATCGAATTCGACGCAAACTTCATTTGGGAATGCCTCAGTGATTCCCCGCAATCGCAGGTTATGCAGTCGCATGGTGTGTCCTCCTGGGGGCAGTCAGCGTTAGGGTGGATATATATAAAGATGCGGTGTTCAGCTTTCGTGACTGGAGAGAACTGCTTTCTCCACCTCCGACAGCTTGGCCAGCAACCGTTCCTGGCGGTCGGCAGGTGGCGTGCCTTTCATGGCCCAGTAGGCACGAAGCTTCTCCTCGGCCGAGCGCGCGGCCGCAATCGGAGCAGGTTCCGCCGACAGGTCTGCATTGTGCTCGATCTTCACCTTCAGTTCCGCAGGGCCAGCGGCCAACAGCTTCTCCCGGAGATTCTCCTGCTGGTCGCGGCTTAGCAAGTGGTCAGGTCCGTTGGGGACCGTCACCACGACCTTCACCCGAGAGTCTTTCAAGGTGAGTGGATCCAAGTTGTCAGGTAGGCGCAGCTCGCCATTTTCGTAGACGGCGTGAAGCTCAATCATCCGGCGGGTGGGCGACAGCCTGAACTCAATGCTCAAGTCCGACAGGTCCGGGCAAAGCTCGGGAGCATTCAGTGTCACCAGGTTGTAGCCTTTGTCCTCAACTTCGCTGTAATCGCAGCGGGAGAGCGACCCGGCATACCAGATGCGTGGGGCGAGTTCTTGA
>Ga0187889_10002449_pt1 | contig 18049 bp, 15 predicted proteins | sample June2016WEW_7_10_2_FD_132992 | JGI IMG/M metagenome (GOLD analysis project Ga0187889, IMG submission 132992) | Peatland microbial communities from SPRUCE experiment site at the Marcell Experimental Forest, Minnesota, USA - June2016WEW_7_100 | ecosystem: Environmental > Terrestrial > Soil >... | reverse complement strand
GGCTGATAGAGCTCGTGTCAAGGGAGACATCGGAGACGGGGACCAGTAGCAGGAGAAGGAGGGGGAGGAAGATAGATGACGCAGAAGGAGTTGGGGACGGATCTCAGGAAGGAAGTGGCTACGGCGATTATGACGGAGAAGGGGATCAGGCGGTCGGGAAGACGGCAGGGAGGTAGCTGGCGATGCTTCCGTCGAACCTGTTGAGGGCGAAGGTCTCAAGGGGAAAAATACGCCCCATCTACGTGAGCTTGGATGTCGATACCCTGGCGCTGGCTGAAAGGATCACGGGCATTTTCAGAAATGGGATAGGAAGGAGGAAGGGAGAGCTCCTCAAAAAGTTGAGGGAGGTGGAGGATGAGGGCTACGACTTCAAGTTGGTCAGAGGATTATCTGCCCTTCTTGAAAGGAGGTGCACCTTCGAGGCTCAAAGCGCGCTGAATCCAAGGGAGGCGAGGATGACCGTCTTCGAGGAGGCGAGCAAAGCGAGAGCGACCAGCCCCGAACAGAGGGATGATGTGATTCAAAGGGCTTCAAGGAGGTTGGGCGTTTCTCAACAGGATCTGGAGAGGACCCTCTTCAGCGACATAGAGGAGGAGCTAATGCTTAAGGGCTTTGAACCTCTCGACTCCGATGTGCTTCTCAAACGCTACAACTTCTCCTTAACGCAAACGCTCCTCTTCAAGTCACTCAGGATGGAGTTCTCCGCCTCTGGGAATTGGAAGAACATCTTCAGGGACGTGAAGAGACTGGGCCTGATATACTCGGTAGAGAAGGGAGATGGCGACCCGGGAGGCTACAGGGTCTCGCTCGACGGCCCTCTTTCGCTCTTCAAGATGACGGAGCGCTACGGCACGTCGATCGCGAAGCTCCTTCCTCAGATAGTGGCATCGGATTCGTGGCGCATCAAAGCTGAAATCCTTACGAGAAGCAGAGGGGGAAGGGTGTACTCGTTCGAGGCCGATGCCGATGAACTGAAGGGGATCGTCGATGCTTCACGGGAAGCGTCCGATGAAGGACCTCGGACCGACCTCTATGACAGCACCGTTGAAGCGAGGTTTGCGAGGTCGTTCCTTTCATACGGTTCTGGATGGGTCTTGAGAAGGGAGCCAGAGCCTCTGATAGCGGGCATTCACGTGCTCATACCAGACTTCAGCTTCGAGAAGGATGGCGCCAAGGTATACCTCGAGGTGGTCGGCTTCTGGACCTCCGACTATCTGGAGAGGAAGATTAGCAAGCTCAACTCGATTTCAGGGATAGACGTGATCATCGTAGCGGATGAAAGCCTGGCCTGCTCGAAGCTCGAGAGGCTGAAGGGCAAGGCGCTAGTGATATACTACAAGAAGGAGGTCCCTCTGAAGCCCATAATCGAGCACCTTAAGGAGGTGGAAGCCTCCAAAGTCGGGGAGCAGGCGGAGAGGCTGAAGGGAGAAGCCGTCGCCCTGAAGGGAGATGTCGTCAGCCTCGACGAAATCGCAAGGGAGAGGGGCGTTGCGGTGGAGTCCGTAAGGATGGCCGTGCAGGGCTTCAAACCCGAAGGATACGTGAGGGTTGACGAGTGCTTCATCTCGGAAGCGAAGCTCGGGGAGATAGATCGGAAGCTGGAGGGGGTCGAGAGGCTGACCGATGCCCTGGAGATGATCGAGGCATCTGGAGTGAAGGATGGGCACAAAGTACTCGAGGCCTTGGGATACACCTCGGTCTGGGAGGGGATGGAGATGGATAAAGTCAAGATAAAGAAGAAGTCCGCGCCGAACCCTCCGTCGGACACTGCTTGAGTGGTGAGACGCTACCTTGCTTCTCTATAGGTATAGTCAGTCAGGTCTTGTCGTGCCGGCGTTAATTCTTTGCGCGGACTTGTATGCGTCATAGATGTTGTAGATCCACCACAGCGGGACGAGCAGGAAGCCGATTAACACTATTACTAGGACTACACACACGATACCTACCAAAATGAACGCAATCCCTTTTCCTATTTGCCCGTTGTAGATCTGTCCCAGACCTGGGAAGAAGAATGAGAGGACTGCAGCGATTCCAGGATTCTTCAGTGGCTCGGCCACCCGTAGCTGTCCCATCACTCGAACCCCGCACTTGGGGCATATCTCGGCGGCCGCGGCTATCACGGCGCCACAGTGCTGGCAGTACTTGGTTCCCCCTTCGTAGGGCTGGCCTTGCGGCTGAGGTGGGGGGGACTGTGGCTGAGGCGGTGGTGCGGAGGAGCTCATGGGTCTGCCGCAGTTCGGGCAAAACTTCACCGTGGCCTGCACTTCTGCCCCGCAGTTGCTGCAATAGACCATTATGTCAGCTGACGTCTCTTTCCTATTAAAGCGTTGAGAGCTTGCAGCTGCAGCTGCGATGAACACTATCTCCATAACAATTTCGTCGGCTGAAGTTGTTATGCTCTACAGGCTATTACGTCGACTCCGAGGAGAGAGAGACACAATAGAAGTCTAGCCAAGGGCTCCGAAGTCATGCCACATCGAGGGCTCGATGAAGGCTTAAAGGACGCCTTCAATAATCATCCTCCTGTTGTTGTCTCCTTCCGTCATGAACCCAGTGATTCCGTTAGAGGCGTAGTGCTTGTCCGACTTTGAGACTCGCACCATCGAGGAGGTCCAGAGCTCCACCCGCTATCTGCTGAGCTCTTTCAAAGACAAGATCGACCTCCTAAAGAAGGCAGGTCCCGACCTTAAGCGGCTCCTGCGCTTCGGCGTCGATTACGATGCGGCATTCCGTACCGCGACCCGATTCTTCGGGAAAGAATATGTGAAGTACATCGCCATCGACGGCACGGACGCCCTGGATGAGCAACTGGACCTGCTCGTATTCTACGTCGGGGCCTTCGCATACGTCGGCTCCGTCATGTTCTCTCCCACGGGGGTCGACATCGGAGACGCAACTCCCGGTGGCTCCGACCTATCTGTCTCGGCAGCCATCCCCCTTTCAGAGGAGGACGCTGCTCTTGTCTTCGGACAGAAGACTCAGTCGGGTGTCGAAGTGGATCCGGAAAGGCTGCCCGGCTCCATCATGCACCTCTCCGAGTACTATCTGGCCTACAAGGCTGCGGTGGCTGACGGCAGCCTCAGAGTCATCCTCATGGACAGGACACTGGCGGGCGACGTGGGCCACCTCAACTGGAGCACGAAGGAGCTCATCGAGGACCATGACTGCATACTTGAAGGGATTGACACTCCCCACGGCAGGGTGACCAACCTCGACCTCCAGCTTGCGAGGATGCTACTGCCCAACCCTCAGCTCAAGACCCCAGCCCCGCGGAGCCAGCTCCTGAAATACGCCGCCCTGGAGCTCCTGTTTCAGGGCGACCAGCTGAGTTCGCAGCAGATCGTCGGCAGACTGGGGGCCCAGCCGGCGAGGGAGGAGAAGCTACGAGACGACTTCGGGGGGCTCGAGAGCGAGTTCCACGTCTTCGAGAAGGTCTTCAACTACAAGCTCAAGCCCGACGTTAAGTTGTACTGGGATAGGGTCCTCGCGGCGGCCGGCATGGTGGCGGAGCATATCTTCGACCCGAAGGGAAGGCATCCCCTGCGCTTCAGGAAGGGTGCCGGGGAGCGCTGGATTACGGCCGACGACTTGGACTTCATGACGCTGATTTTCATCCACGCCGTCACGAGGAAGGCCTGGGCCGACAACCTCCTCTTAATAGGCATGGTAAAGGACACTTCGGCCTCCGAGCTAGTCAATGCGGTGGTGCCCATCCTGCAGAGCGCCGGCAAGCTCAAGCTGGGCCAGGAGCTCCCCAGCTTCAACAGCGACAAGATGCTCCTGCAGACGGACAGCGTCATCAACGCCGCCGACGTCCCCACGCCATGGCATACAATCGACATGGACGCGGCCTTCAGGACGATGGCGCCGGAGCAGGACCCCAAGCTCAAGAAGGGGGAGACCAGGGTGAGGGGCGCCTTCAAAAACGTCGTCAACGCCGAGAGGACCTACGTCAAGACCTACGTCCAGCTCTGGAGCAGTCAGGCCAACCCCGCCGTCAGGAGCCACGTCTTCAGCTTCGACAGGCCGGCCTTCGCCGAGTACGACCACTGGGACGAGGTGCTCGTCCACCACCAGGACAACAATGTGGACGAGAAGATAGCCCCTATCCTCCACTTCGACAGGGGGTCGGAGATGACCAATTTGGCGATGGCGATGCTATTCCAGATGGGCAAGGAGGTCGTGCCTGAGGCCATAGGCCACAACTACCCCCTCTTCCTGGCCGACAAGAAGGCGAAGGCCGTTTTGAAGCAGAACCGGGAGGCCTACCTCGGGGCCGTGGCGCTGGAGATGAGCAAATCGGACCTGGACCAGCAAGTTCTTTTCTCCAGCCGGTTTAGGGACTACAGGAGCCAGGTGGAGGCGAAGAGGAAGAGATGAGCCTGCAGGTTTTCGACGATTTGGGCGGCGAGTTCCAGGCCCAGCTAAGAGAGATCAAGTCGAACACTAGGACCACGGTGGACGGAAGCTCCACCATCACCTTCAGGACGGCTAGGATAGAGTGTAGTTACACACCAAAGGTCATCAAGAGGTTGGCGGCGGGGCAGCTCCTGGCCATCCCCAACGTCCAGGCCATCGGGGTGAACGACGCCTTCTCCATCTACGAGATAGCCGACGTCTACCCAATGCACTACTCCATGCTGACCCTGGACACGTCGCAGCCGGCGGCCATCAGGAAGGAATTCATGGAGATGATCCAAAAGGAGTGGGAGAAGGGCTCCAAGAGCACGTGGATCGAGATAGTCGGCGCCCCCACCAATTACACCATGAAGGTGGGGACGGACGGCCTTTCCTTCGAGAAGAGGCAGTCGGCTCCGCTGACCGGCAGCGCCGTGCGGCTCCTGAGCAAGGACGCCATCCAGAAGCTGCTGTGCTATTCGCCCAAGGCAGGCGTTGAAGACAACACCTTCGGGAACCTCCTCGGAGTCACCGACCAGGAGCTGGCCTTCACGGTTGACGTTGAGAAGCTGATACACTACCACGTGGGCGTCTTCGCCTTCACCGGCTCGGGCAAGTCCAACATGACGGCCATGATTGTAAGGAAGGCGCTCAAGGTCGTCCCAGACCTGAAGGTCGTTATATTCGACGTCTCATCGGAGTACGGCGTGCATCTCCTCGACGTCTTGGACGGAAACCCCAGCAGGGTCATCTTCACCGAGCCCTTCGAGACTGGGAAGGAGGCGGAGGACTACGTCAAGCACCATGCCCTCCCCGAATCCCTGACGGACAAGACGAAGAAGCTGGAGGAGAGGGTAGAGAGGCTCTTCAAGGCGGGGAAGGTGAAGACAGTCGAGCTCCCCATCGTGGGGGAGGAAGGAATACTCAGGTTCAGCACATACGGCGGACTGGTGGAGGTCCTGTCGAACACCCTCAACGACAAGTACGGGGCCGTGAACACCAAGCTCTACGTACCGGTAATCATAGACAGGATAGATCGCTTCGTCAAGGACAACGGCCTTACGACGGATTCGACCTTCGACGCGAAGACTGAGGGCCTCCTGGACGGCCTGAAGGACATCACCGACAAGCTAGAGGACCGCGCCACGCTGAAGAAGGTCTTCGACGCGCTGACGACGGTCGTCGGCATGTTAGCTGAGACGAAGAAGGAGGAGGGAGAGGCGTACACCTGGGACGACGTGGTCGACGAGATACTCTCCACTGACAAAGACTCCCCCAGGATCTTCGTCGTGAACCTGCCAGAAGCCGAGGACGCCAGGCTACAGACTGCGGCCGTCATAGGGAAGGTGTTCAGGAAGAGGAAGAGGAGCTTCACCCTAACGCCTCGCGTGCTCTTCGTGATGGACGAAGCCCAGGAGTTCATGCCGAGGGAGACCAGGAAGGAGGACGGCACGGAGCAGGCCAGCAGGGCCGTCGAGAGGCTGCTCAGGCATGGGAGGAAGTACCACCTCCACGGCTGGATCAGCACCCAGCGGGTGGCGAATCTCAACACCAACGCCCTCCAGCAGCTGCATAGCTACTTCGTGTCGACCATGCCCAGGCCCTACGACAGGCAGCTCATCTCGGACACCTTCGCGATAGACGACGCCTTCATGGAGAGGACGCTGGCATTCCAGAACGGGGACTGGCTGCTCACAAGCTTCAAGGCGACTGCGACGCAGAACATACCCGTCTTCTTCCACGCAGAGAACAACGAAGAGGTACTTGGGCGGTACTTAAGTTGAGGCCGCTAGGGGCTGGGGAACGAGTAGAACCTAGGTCAGGCGACGGCTATGATAAAGAAGAATTCTAAGCCTGATTTAGAGTCACTTCTTGTACCAGAAGCTCTTGTAGTCCTTGCCGGTCTTCGTGTGCGACCTCGCGAACTGGAATGCGTGCTTTATGCTCACGCCGTCCACGACGTACCTCTTGTAAAACATGAGCGAGAACAAGGCGGCGTCATCCCATCTTACTTCGGTTGAGGGCGCGATGAAGTAATCCGACTTGAACGCTTCGGCCATCTTCTTGGTGTTGCTCACGCAGGCGTTGAGGAACACCAGCTTCGCCGTGTGGTCCAGCCTGTCTATCTCCTCCGCTGATACCTCCCAAGTGCTCCCGTTGCCTATCGTCGCATCGCGCGGCCCCTCCTTCAATCCGTGGGCCGAGATGTGGATGATGTCGTACCTCTTGCCGGTATTGAGCTTGCTGAGGAGCTCCGACTTGCTTCTCACAGAATAGCACACCGCCTTCGCCTTGGCCGGTTTGAAAAGGCGGCAGATGGAGAAGAACTGCTTGAGCAGTTTCCCCTCGCTCGGTTCGCCCTTTTGAGTGCAGTCCAGTACCAGAATGGATCGCCCTGTCATCATCACTGGACATGCACGGGCTTACTGAAAAGCATGTACTCCAAGACTGGGCTCGTCAATGAAGGACGGAATAGGAACCATCCTTGACCAGACGTTGGATACGCTAGATGACCAATTGTCAAGAAAGAGGGTTAGATGCACCATCAAGGGAGGCTCCATACATGAATACCGTTATGTCGTCCTTCGTCGAAAAGGACATGAAAGAAACCCCCTCCCGACACTGGGTGTTGCCCACACGTGGGCCTCTCTCCATGTCGAGCCAAGACATAATAATCGGGCGGGACGAGCGTCTCTGAGGCGACATCGCCGTTGTCAGTTTGTCTCATAGCGTCTGGCGTTGGGAGGGGAGGGCGGTTCCCTTGACGGAGTTCAGAGTCCTCGACGTAAAGAAGATACAGCCTAACCGGCTGAACCCCAGGCTGGAGTTCGGAAAGAAGGGCCTCGACGAGCTCTCAGACAGCATCAAGGAGAAGGGCCTCCTCCAACCCATAGTCGTCAGGCCAAGGGGGAGCTACTACGAAGTCGTAGTGGGGGAGCGGAGGTATAGGGCGTCCCAGCAGGCCGGACTGTCCGAAATCCCCGCCGTCATCCATGAATACTCTGACGAAGAGGTCATAGAGCTGAACCTGGTCGAGAACATACAGAGGTCGGACCTGAGTGCCGTGGAGAAGGCCAAGGCATGCAGCATGCTGAAGGAGAGGTTCCCCGATAAGTACAGGTCCTGGGCCGACGTGGCCGCCAGCATCGGCGTCGATTCGGATACCGTCAGGAATTGGGTCAGGACCCTTGAGCTTCCCGAGGAGGTGCAGACGATGGTGGCCCCTAGGGAGCGGAAGAGGGTCCCCGAGGGGAAGGTGGGCTACGCCACCGCCCTCGACGCCGCCAAGAAGATTGAGGAGAGGCCCAGGCAGGTGGAGGTTATCAAGAGGATTGTGGAGGAGCAGCTCCCCCAAGCGAAGGCCAGGGAGGTCATAAGGAAGGCCGCTGAGGAGCCGAAGAAGAAGGTGGAGGAAGTGGTCAGGGAAGTCCTCACGGCCCCAGTTCAGATGTCCTTCAGGATGAACGAAGTCAGACCTGTACTCAGGGGCGAGAAGACCCAGACGTCGGGCCACTACACACCAGACGAGATGGAGAGGCTGAAGCCCGGTTCCATAATACACGCCTCCATCTACGAGCCCCACTTCGCCGACCTCAGGGTCAGGAACAGGACCATCAAGCGGCTGAGGGAGTTCACAGATTCCGACGCCAGGATGGAAGGATATGTCGATCTGGAGCGCTATAAGGAGGCCTGGGCCGAAGCGCATGGCTCATGGGACGCCGACGACATGGTCGACATAGTCCAGTTCGACCTCCTGAAGAGATACCCGGGCGTCGAGGGCGTCTGACCAGGCAGATTGGCTCGGTTCAAATGTGGGATGCCCCAATATGCACCTCCGTGTTTCCGACTTCGAAGACCGAGGCCTCTAGCCTTCAGGAACAGGCCTGTTCGAAGCATCGCCGTTCCCGGTTGTAGCCTGAGGCACAGATGCCATCGAAGAAGCTGGTCGTTGGGCTTTGCAGGCCTGCCCTATTCCGCCTCTATATGATGCTGGCTTTGCCCCTGACTTGAGGGGGAGGCCGTCATGAATCCAAGCGGGGAGCCTTGGTGAAGGTGCTTCGCTCAGATTCCTGGGTAAGGGCTAGTAATCCCCAGAAGTCTTTTATCGTCTGCTCAAAGATGGAGTGAAGATTATGCAGGCGAGAGTAGAAGTCAAGAATCCGAGCAAGGTCGACGAAACAAGGAACTTCGAAAAGGGGCATTTGGAGCCGGTCGTCGTGGTCGACTTCCAGGGATTCGCCGACTACGCGAAGGCGAGGTAGTCTACGATGACCAGCCTCTCGAACACCGAACGCGATCGCATCTGTTGGGAAGGGAGCGGGAGAAGTTGGACAACGAAGTACTGAAGGCGATAAGGGAGAGGAGAAGCGTCTACAGGTTCAAACCTGGACCGGTGGAGGACGAAAAAATCCAGGCCATCTTGGAGGCCGGTCGCTGGGCCCCATCGTGGACTAACACTCAGCCTTGGGAGTTCATCGTTGTGAAGGATGACCCCGCAAAGCAAGGCATTTGCGACATCACCAAGGACATCTGGGGGAACGGCGGCATAGAGGGGGCCTCGGTGATCATCGTCACCTGCGTCAACCCGACGAAAGATCCTCTCCATTTCATCGAGGACGGTGCCGTAGCGACGCAGAACATGGCCCTGGCGGCACACAGTCTAGGCCTAGCCTCCTACTGGGTAGGGATCTTCAACCTCAGAAACGCCAAGGGTTCGGCAGAAGAGAGGGTTAGGGACGTCCTGCGGATCCCGTGGGGGATTCGTGTGGTCGCGTTCCTCCCAGTCGGGATCCCGGCCTACCACCCCAAAGGGGAGCGCAAGCGGCTGAGAGACATGACCTTCCATGAAGAGTACGCCATGAGGGGTTGGGCTAAGTCCGAGCCCTCAGAGTAGACCCTCTACAGATGGGCCAAACCCGCGGTTCCACGCGAGTTATTCGAGGGGCCAGAATGACGGGCACCTGCTTGCCGTTGAGGGACTATGAGATTAAGCCAAAGTATGCCAATTTCTATCGCTTCAATCAGCATTCAATGCCTCCGCAAACTGGACTCGAACCCACTGCAGGTATGCATACCGCTGTTCCGCCATACAGCAGGGTCTGCCAGCGGTCGCGAGAATTCAGCTCGGTTTCGCTGGCCTCACGTCCTAACGGAGGTGCGATACTAACGTCGAGCGATTACTCGAACTGCCCCGTGTATGACTTCGTCAAAGAGGCTTCTGTCGCTTGACAGAAGATGGATAGAATCGTCGAAACGGGGGCCTGACAAAAGTCTATGGCCGTCCATTCGGGAGTTCACGGAATTTCATTCAGCGTCGGAGAGGGAGAGACCTTCGTATTCCTAAGCCTGAACGGGGCGGGGAGTCGAGTCTGATTGAAGCCGAAAGTCTAGACATTTGGGCGTTCGAACCAGTGGAGAACACCGCATCTGTTCCGTACCATGCGGCTAGACGTGATCCATGACAAAATCCCTAATTCTCTCATGACTGGCCAGATGCCTGACGATGCTCTTCGTAACTCCCATTATTTGCGAGTCGAAGAGCCTCGATATGATTAGGGAAAGGACGTAGGAGAGGGTGCCCAGAGCCAATACCTCGTAGACGTCTACACTGCCAAGAAACGCCACAACAGAGAGCGTTATCACCGCGCCTATGAGGCCCATGATGCAGGACCTTATTACAAAGTAGAGTCTTTGCAACCACGTCGAATACAGCAGCGCCTTTATGATTGCTCTCTTTTCGATATCGCTCTTCTCTCCGGGCGAAGCGTTTCGCATCTCCAACAAGACTCCATTTGTGCGATCAAGGTCGCACAGGAGCAAGGCCTTCTTTGCGTGTAGGCTCTCTGACAAATCCCAAGAACTCTTCATCTCAAGCTCCGACAGGATCATTTGAGTCATTCTTTCTATTTCGTCATCTACTTTGGTCATCATCGTCCCACCGAATCAGCTGTCGCGCACATGCATCTGGGAGCGCACTTAAAAGTTGCATCTTTCGTGAGGTCGGTCTATTCGATCGGTAGGTGTGTCAGACATCGTATCAGGGGCATCTCTCGCGAGGTCAGACAGAAATCGAAAGGCATCAGGCTCGGCTCGGTCTTGAACAACGGATACGCCCATTTGGCAACATGTAGTCCAGGCCAAATATGACCGCCAGGTGTAATGTCGGAGGGGCTTGCCGGAACGGTAGCCGTTCTCAAGTGGAACTAATACTTGGCCAAATCAGAATGGAACTGCGAGGCATGCTTCGATACTGCGCTTGGTAAGGCTTCAACAGCCTTCATCTGCCGCCCTCGCGTCGACGACCCTGTGGAATCGTCGGAATATTGGCTTTGACCCCTGCTGATGTGGCGTAGTCCTAGCCTCCCTGTCTTTGCCTGTCGGAACCTAGTGGTTGGGGACAGTACACGTAGACGGCCGCCTTCTCGTCGGCCTTCAGCAGCTTCCAGCCGCTGAATTTGAAGACGTGGGAGACCACCCTGCACGTTGGTCTCAGCTCTCGCTCGAGCTTAGGCTTCAGCTTGTCATTAGTCCCCTGCACTAGATAGAGTGTTACAACGTCCGCTTTGGCAAGGTCTACATTGTAGAAGCTCCTCCACTCTATCCTGGCTCGGCTTCCGAGTCCAAGAAGTCGTATCCTGATGCTAGAGAAGAGGTAGCGGAAGGGGTCTATTTCGACTCCAACGGAGATAGCGCCGAACTCCTTGACCGCCGCTATGACGATTCGACCGTCACCGGAGCCGAGGTCATAGAGGACTTCATCAGGTCTGATGTCAGCCATAACGAGCATGCGCCTTACCACGCCACTCGAAGTTGGGACCCATGGCGCGCCGACGGCGCCGGGAAGGAAGATCGAGAGTGCCACAACGAGCGCGACGATGAGCACCGCTTGCACGAATTCGTCCGATGTTGAGGTCGTATCTGTCTGTAATTGAAATCCTGATTCGATGTTGTGACGCCACCCTGCTGCGCAGTACGCCTCGGCGGGTCCGTCGGGGTTCGCAGCGATGGCGGCTGTGAATGCGATTGCCAGCAGCACCAGAAATGTGAAAGCGGTAACCTTGGCCCAGGAGCTCAAGCGACACTCGCTTGCGACCTCCTCGTATATCAGTTCTCCAGCCGCTGCAATCGAGCTTCGCGGACATGGGTCTCCGCCGAAAACAAGTGAAGGGTGGGTGACCCCTACATGATTAGAATGATGGTGGACGAGCGCAGGGCGTCGTGAGCCTTAGCGGTGGCATTGAATGTTGGTGAGAAGGAGAGTGTGCCTCCTCCCCCGCCATCTAGGCCGCCCCTCCGAGCGACGATGGCTCGCGTCGCACGCATCAGGGCTTGGTTAGATTGTGGTGCTTACCATTCACAAACGATGTGGTAGACAGGGTCGCTTTCTAATATCGCAGAACAGCGTAACTATGAGATGACAAGCCATATATCACTTCCTCTCCTAGATTGCCGTAGAGAGTAGGTTTGAGCACTGCCACGCAGGACCCAAGGTTGATCCAAGCCTTAGAGGCAACGCTCCGCAAGCACGGAATTTCGTCCACACCGGGAGAGTTTGTCAAGCTGATCTTAGAGGACATAGGAATTCTCGATGAAGCGATCATGGCGACGCAGGCAGAGAACAGGACGTTGACTTACTGGACTCAAAGAATGCAACTCTCCAGCAGCAAAGTGGCTCTGGATTACTTGTCACGATTTCTTTAGTCGTCATGACCCGTGCCGTCCGCCCAGGCCGTCCAGCTCCATGAAACTGTGTAGAAGATGAGGTACCTTGTCACTCCCCGGCAGTGGGCGGAGAAGACATGAATAGGAACACTCTGGCAAGGCGATGATTGCATTCGCATTACTCAGCTTGCTTCGGCTCGTAGCGGGCGGATGAGCGCAGGGCGTCGTGAGCCTTAGCGGTGGCATTGAATGTTGGGGAGAAGGAGAGTGTGCCTCCTCCCCCGCCGTAGACAAGACGATCCTCCGAGCGACGGTGGTGGACGTCGCCCGCAGCGGCCGTTGGTTAAGCTATAGTGCTTACCCCTTATAAACCTTGTTAAGCTATAGTGTTTACCCCTTAAGCATGAGGCGGTGGATGAAGGCCACTATCAAGCCCAGACTGCCGCAAGACCCTTGGGCAGAGCATGGCGGTTAGGTAGACGGAACAAGTTCCATAGGGAGAATCGACTCGGACCTTAATGGGGTTGGGAGGAGCTCGACGAACTGAAGAGGGAAAAGGGCTCGTCTGGACTTAGAAGATAGAGCACAACAATGCCCACGGCCTGGAGTAACTGCCTCGGATGCAGACAACCAATCACCAACACGTAATTAACCAACTCAACCCCGTCGTATGGAGACGACAGCCATGGCGCAAGAAACGAATAGAAAAGAACAAGTCAGGTCGGCGCTTAAGGCATCATTGTGGGTGACAGCCTACCACAACCAGATCGTGTCAATGAATGATTCGGTTCCCCTTCTTGAGATGTGTGCTAATTCATCAGGCAAATTTGCGGCCGCGTTCGACCCTCTCCTTCAAACCATGAGTAGTCTTCCCCCAGAAGGTAAGAAGGCCACATTGGATAGCCTCAACGGCGTGATGAGAACCATTCTATCGATTTCCTTGGATGGTTACACTCACATGCTTGGAAAATGGGTGGACTTCCTTATGGAGAGCCTATCGACAGAGGTAAAGGCTCTTAACATCCTTGGCCTCCCGACACCCGACGAAATGAAAACCCTTGTCAACATGGAGACAGAAGTGGCTTCGCTCAAGTCCAAGGCCAGTGATCTGAATGCCCGTGTAAGGACTTCAACCGACTTGTCACATGAAATCAAAGCCGTCACAGGTTTCAGCATAAGAATAGACCTGTTGCTGAAGGCAGAAAGCGCCCTAAGAGGGCAGCTCAACGCAAAAGCATATCAGGTCAAGGAGAGGATTCCTGCCTTGCTCCAAGGAATGAGTGTGACCGAGCTGTCCAAATTAACCTTCGAGGTCCTTCTTCCACAGCCTGAGAGCCGATCAAGCTGAGCTAATCAGGGGACTGCTCGAACATTGGCTAAGCAGAGAGGAGGCTGTTCAACATCTCCATCACGACGCTTGTCTTCTCCAGTGGCGCCTCCCAGCGGTGCGCCGTCACTGAACTGCATTTGAACATCACAGCAGGGATCCCTTCCCCCTAGACTAGTGCGGGGATTGTTGGGCTACATTGAAACTGGTAGCAATGATTACACTATATTTAAACGATGGATTCAGGTAGGATGGGATGACGGGCAACATGACAGCAGAAGGACAGGACGACTCTAGGAAAGCTAGTAAGGTGTCTCGCAGAAACTTCGTAGTCGGCGTTGGCGCAGGGGCGGTAGTTGCTGCCGTCGCCGTGGCCGGCGCTGAATCATTACTGAAGAGCAAAAGCACGACGAGCGTCGTGACAAGCACGGTGACAGGCCCCACCACCACGGTGACGAGCACTGTGGCAGGCACGGGCACGAACACGGTGACAGGCCCCACCACCACGGTGACAGGCCCCACCACCACGGTCACGAGCACGGTGACAGGCACGGCCACGAGCACGGCCGCCGCCGGAGGGTTCCCGACGGTGAAGGTCGCGAGCCTCAGCGGGCTCAGTGTCAACGCCCCTGTCGCTTTCAACTACCCCCTGGCCGACGAGCCGAGCGTACTGGTCAAGCTGGGTCAGAAGGCGGCGGGAGGCGTCGGGCCCGACGGCGACATAGTGGCCTTCAGCTTGGTTTGCCAACACCTAGGGTGCACTCCCTCCTCCTCTTTCCAATACGTCGCCCTGAAAGCTTCGCCCACCTGCAACAGCGGATATCAGGCGGCAGGCCCGCTCGGGTACTGTTGCTGTCATGGGAGCGTATACGACTTCGTCAACGGCGGGAAGGTCCTCTCAGGGCCAGCTCCTCTTCCCCTGCCGCAGGTCATGCTGGAAGTGGACTCTTCCGGGGACATCTACGCTTATGCGATGGGCCCGCCCACGATATACGGTCACAGCACGGGCAACCATGGGTCCTACTACGTCTTTGACGACCTGCAAGGCTAGTCAAAGGCCAGCCGGATGGAGGTGGAGGCCGTAGCCTTCCGCTGGAGCCAAGTCAAGTCTTGATGAGGCTTCAAGGGGGCACCTGCGCTCCAATTGAAACAAGCGAGGTCATGACGCAATCTGGAGCGGGGAGCGCGCGCGACCGCTCCCCCCGGAGCTTCGACAGGAAAACACGAGGCTCTTGAGCAGAGGGACGCGGACAAGAAGATTTACGGTGGATTAAGGCTAATGAAGGCAGTTTCAAGGTCAGAGAGAAGATGAACCAAGAATTCTCGGACTTAACTTCGTCCAGCAATCTGCGCTCGACTACCTCATGCTTTGGCCTAGACGGGACGAAGGGGGAAGAGCCTCGGCGCGAAGTTGGAACCTTGAGGATATCATAGTTAGTCAAGTCATCGCAGCTTGAGACCGCGCTCTTTGTTTGTTCGGTCGGTTCGCCAAATGGGCGACCTTCCTTTAATGGTAGAGAAGATAGGCCAGACATTGACCTTACGCGGCTGTGAAAAGCGTGAAGTGGCGTCAGGCCATCTTGTAGAAGACACGTTTCAAGCTGGGCTCTTCGGCGGACAGCTTCATCCTGAGCAGTTCGGAATCAGCGTTCGAAGGATGGGGCACGCGACCGTCCACCTTCTGAGAAAGAGTTTCAAGGATGGCCTCTTCTAGGACCTCCAGCTTCCGCGAGCCCTCCGCGGAGAGCTGCTGAGAAAGCTTGCCGTAAACCGCGAGCCTCACTCCCAAGTCACCGCCATCCATGAGATGGACCACGTCGACGTCCCTGAACCCCGACCGCTTGAGATATCGCTTGATCACATGTCTCATTCTTGACGATACTATTCCGCTGAGACGGAGATCGAGGAGCGGTGCCCGGACGGCTTCCGCCTTGACGTCTGCGATGCTCAACCAGGACCTATCTCTTATTGCGGCCCATTACTATATAAGTCTTGCAAATACTGCAGAGTAATAAGTCATTATTCATACATAGTCCACGTTTTCACGAAGCAAGTGCGCCAAGGTGGATCGACGTCCTTCATGGGCTCTCCAGGCAACAGGCTGATGCTTCTCTAGGCTTCCGCCCTATTCGTCGCTTCGTTCTGGATGGGGCCGAGGAGGTTCGCTCCATCAGGCCAAACAAAGTCAGATGCATAATCGATGCCATAGTTACAATAGAACGGTTCGAGAGGCAGCTGGAGATGGGTATGCATACCGCCCGCCTGGCCGGCAGTCTAGTCCTATGATTATCCTTCAGTCAGGGAGGGTCCTCTGTCCTGGCGATGCCCGCTCCATCATCCTCCCCCTCCACTCCATAGGGTTCCTGCCCATTAGCTCCATGAACTGGTTCACGGTGCCGGGTCCGAAGCCGGCGAAGTGATTATTGGCGAACACGTATCCCCGATGAATCGATGCCTGGACCCTAGACAGCCGCTCCGACCACCTCAACATCTCGGCCGTCCTGTCCTTTTGCACCTTACCGAAGTTCTCCTCCCTGATTGAGCGGTCCCCTATGAGCCTGAGGTAGACGGTGGAGGCAGTTACCCTGTCCGGAACCTTGACGTAGGGAAGCTCCGACCAGACAAGTGTCATCCCCAGGTCCTCGAGGAGAGAGTAGATCCTATCGTTGAACCACGTCGTGTGCCTGAATTCGATGGCGTATTGAAGGTCTGGAGGCAGGAACTTCAGGAAGTCCTCCAGCCTTCCGCCGCTCTCTTCATACGAATACGAGGGGGGCAGCTGTATTAGGACAAGCCCCAGGCTCTGCCCTAGCAGCTTGATCGTCCTGAGGAACCTGTCGGATGCCTCTTCGCAACCGATGAACTTCCTATCATGCGTTATCTCCTTGGGCATCTTCGCTGTGAACAGGAACCCTTGCGGGACGGCCCTCTTCCAGTACTCGACCGCCCACGAAGAGGGGGAACGATAGAAGCTGGAGTCAATCTCGACCGTGTCGAACACTGCGCTATAGAGCTTCAGGAAATCCCTTCGCTTCGTATCCGTGGGGAAGAACGGCCCGACCCACGACGAGTAGCTCCATCCCGAGCAGCCCGCTCGAAGCTCCATCCGAACCCCAGTCCGCGGCCCCTCTATATCAGCAGGGGGCACTTACCTAAGATAGATTACGCGGACGAAAATCTCCTGCCGTGAATGCAACGCACTAGCGTAGGCACAGTCCAAGGTCCATTTGATTCCGCCAGTGGGCCTATCTACTTCAAGCCTTGGAGCCGGAGCGCCCGTTCGAGCGCCAGGCCGAGGAAGACGGCGAGGCCTACCGTGGCCAGGGCCAGAAAGCCAGGGAACTCTGGCGCCGGCTGCTGAACTATGATGGTCCCGGTCATGTCAGGGTGGTACGTGCAGTAATAGGAGAATTCGCCGGACGTCGTGAAAGTGAAGTTATAAGATGCGCCAGGCATAATATCCATTGAGTCAAAGTTGCCCGGGGAAGTCGCCGTATGAGTGGTTCCCCCGCTGTTGTAAAAGACGACGGTGTCACCGACGTTGATAGTGGTCGTCTGAGGCAAGAAGTAGTTGTCTCCTATATTCACCGTGACCGTCTGAGCCGCCCTGACGCTACTCGTGGTCGAAACGGAGAGCAGCAGCGAGGCGAGGATAAGGGCCATTGCGAAGCCACATGCTGCCGAGCCCACACTGACGAATGCGCCGAGCCTTCTCTGCGACATTTGCGTAGGCGTCGGTCGCCGTCTATTTACCCGTGCACAAAGAAACCGCTGTAGCCAAAGAGGTCGGTTCGACGCTAGCCAACTTCCCTCGAGTCATGGTCGGTCAGGTCTTGACTTTCCGGCGTTGATTCTCTTTGCAGACGTGTATGCGTCACGGATGATGTAGAGCCAGAACAGCGGGTAGAGCAGGAAGCCGATTAAAACTACTGCTGATACTACGCACGCGAAACCCGCTATGATGAACGCGCGCCCTTTTTCGTATCTGCCAGTTGTAGATCTGTCCCAGACCCGTGAAAAGGAATTGGAGGCCTGGATCCTAGGGGCCTTAACCGTTAAGAAGACAAAGAAACCTGAGCCACATTGAAAAAGGGTTATTAGTTCCGTCGGCGGCCTCGAGCTCCGGTGTAGACATACGAAATATCGAAGAATGGGCCATGCGGGTCTGAAGGTCAGCGAGCTTTCTCTTGGAGCGTGGGTGACGTACGGCGGACAGGTGGGGGAGGACGCCGCCCTGAAATGCATGGAGGCGGCCCGCGGCGCCGGAGTCAACTTCTTCGACAACGCCGAGGCGTACGCGCACGGGAATGCAGAGGTGGTCATGGGGAACGTCATCAAGAGGCTGGGCTGGAAGCGGGAGGATATAGTCGTCTCAAGCAAGGTCTTCTGGGGAGGCGACGGCCCCAACGACGAGGGCCTCTCTCGCAAGCACATCTTCGAGGCCTGCAGGAACTCCCTGAAGAGGCTCCAGCTGGACTACCTGGACCTCTTCTTCTGTCACCGCCCCGACCCCAGCACTCCAATAGAAGAGACGGTGCGGGCCATGGACGCCCTGATACGCCAGGGGAAGGTCCTCTATTGGGGGACTTCGGAGTGGAGCGCCGCCGACATCATGCGCGCCCACGGCATCGCCAGAGAGCTGGGCCTCACACCTCCCCAAAT
>Ga0187889_10002448_pt1 | contig 18052 bp, 32 predicted proteins | sample June2016WEW_7_10_2_FD_132992 | JGI IMG/M metagenome (GOLD analysis project Ga0187889, IMG submission 132992) | Peatland microbial communities from SPRUCE experiment site at the Marcell Experimental Forest, Minnesota, USA - June2016WEW_7_100 | ecosystem: Environmental > Terrestrial > Soil >... | reverse complement strand
GATGTGGTCATTCAAGCCGCCGACGAATACGGCATGGTTATGGCGATGACCAAGCTAAGGCTCTTTCATCACTAGGCTATGGCGCAAGTCCGCGTATTCTAAGACGAAACCGCCGCTTGTTCTGGCGCGCTGTCTTGCTGCGCGGTTGCCATAGTGGCGCAGCCTGGTACCAAGCGCACGATTTCACCCGCCGGCTTGCTCAAGTCCACCGCCATGGCGCGGAAGGCTGACGCGGGGAATAAGTCGGGCCGTAGGTGGCTGTAACGCTCCGTGGTGGTCACGCTGCTGTGGCCCATGAGGGTGCGCAGCATTTCCAGGCTACCGCCACCCAGCACGAACAGGCTGGCGAAGGTGTGCCGGGTTGCCTCGTACCAGGTCAGGGGCGGCAAGCCGCATGCCTTGAGGGCGATGCGCAGATGCCGGTTCAGGGTGCAAGGCCGCATGAACGTGGGAACGCTCCCCAACTTTGGCCTGCCACCACGCCTGGGGTACATCGGCGTGAAGAGTAGCCCCTTGCCCCCGGTCTTGACCTTGTACGCGACTAGCACCGGCAGGAGGGCATCTTGCAGCATCACAAGGCGGGGTTCGCCGTCCTTGAGCGGGGCCAGCCCCCCTTCGTTCAACTGCTGGTGTACCCGAACGCGCCGGGCCTCGAGGTCGATATCCTCCCAGCTCAAGCCGAGCACCTCGCCGGTTCGTAGCCCCAGGAATGCGCCGCAAGCAAACGCCACGTTGATCGGTTCGGGCAGCGCCAGGAAGACGCGCTTGACGTCCTCCACCCGCTCGAGAAACGGCGTTGACCGCGTGTCGTAGGTGCTCGCGTACCGATTCCGAGCCGACCGAGGCAGCGACGCAACCGGGTTGGTGGCGGCGTGGCCAGCCTCGATGATGTCCGAGAACCACGTCGACAACTGGCGGACGCAGAGGGAAACCGTCGTGGGGTTCAACCCGTGCGCAAGCCGGTCTTCGATGAAGGCGCGCAATACCGGGACCGTCACCTCGTTCGGCCTCAGCTTGCCAAGCGCCGGGGCCAAGTGCAGCCTCCACCGCGAACGGCATGACCTGGCGTCTCGGTGGGTCTTCTCTCTGCACTCGAGCCATGGGCCTGCCAACTCGGCCAGGGTGGGCGCGTCCTTCGGGTCTACCGGCAAGCCCGCCTTTCCCAGTTCGATGTCCGCCATTATCTTGGCCAGCACCCGCCTTGCCATCTCTTCGGTCAAGAAGGACTTAGCGCGCCGCTTGCCGGCTTCGCGCCATTGAATCCACCACCTCCCGCCGCGCTGCCAGACGCTGCCAGAGCCCCACACTCGCCGCCGTCGCTGTTTACGCGGCATCGGCCACCCCTTCCAACTCTGCTGCCATCTCGGCTCGCAGCTCTGCCGCCATGGCCTCCATCAACTCCACCGCCGTGGGGTAAACCGCGGGGTCTATCTCTGCCTTGCGTTCCTTCTCGTGCTTGTCCATGTGGTCGTTCTCCTTTCGTCTCGCGTTAGCCTTGTCCGCAGGTCGGCGCGGCCGTATCGACTGGCCAGCAGCTGTTCAATAGGTCCGGTGTCGGCGCCACGCAGCCGGGCGCCGGCTCCTGCAGCCCTGGAATGCAGATAGCCACGGTGGGCTGCTTGCCAGTGGCGGGGTCCGCGCAAGCGGTCAGGGCGCAAGGTGGCACGCCAAGAACGGAGCCGAGGAACCACCCGTGCTCGTTGTGCCATGACCACGTGACCACCCAATCGATCGGGGGGAGCACCAAGCTCCATGCGCAGTTGGCAAGCTCCCACACCAGCGCGCGCGAGCCGCCGTCAGCGGACGGCACAACGTCTGCGTCGGGCGCCACCGCCGGGCAGGTGTCGGGCGGCGTGCTCACCTGGGCATCCGTGCCAGCGTCGGGCGCGGCGCTGGTCGTGGTGGTGGTGGTCGACGTGTCGGCGCCGGTGCTGGGCTCTCCTGGCATCGTCATGGAGGCGTCGCAACCGACGGCGGTCAACAGGGCAAAGCAGATGGTGGTGGGTCGCATAGTGGTAACCGTCCTTTCAGAGTCGAAACCCGTTCTGAGCCGCAAGCCACGCCGCCAGGGCGAAGCACATGACGACCGTGGCAATCATCGGAGCGCCTCCGCGTTGCCGCGGCTGGCGAAGAATCCCAGCGCGTTCAGGATGCGGGTTGCCAGCGAGGGCTTGCGGAGCCGCTTCGCCAGGTCCTGCCTGGCGCTCTCACAGAGCCCGCACGCGAAAGCCCGCGGCGCTGGCCCTACCTTGTCGAGCACCAGGGTTGAGCTGCCGCAGACTGAGCAGTCCCACCAGGCTGCAAAGGTTGCCGTCGCCAATTCGTCTGAGGCCAGGGCGGCCGCTAGGCGTGCCTCGTCTCGGGCGGCGATGCAGCGGCGGCGCTCTTCGGCCAGCTCTTCGGGTGTTGCGGTTCGTTCCTTCGGTTGCTTCTGACGTGGTACGTTTCGCATGTCGTTCCTTTCGCGAGGTTTCGACCATGGGGCACACCATTTGCGTGGTGGTGCCCCGCTTACGTTGCAGAGCTTGGGGCTGGCTCGCGGGGTAGCGCGGCTACTGGCGAGGCTTGGCTTGCGCTTCCAGCCAGCGATACAGGATGACCTTGATCGCCTCGGTGCGGGAGATCCGGGCACTACCAGCAGGGCGCTCCGAACTCATGCGCGCGGCCTCGTTATCCAAGGCTTTGACGAGCTTGGCTTCCACCTTGAACGACAAGATGGTGTCTTCCCCTGGGGGGCGTGTCCTGGGTCTTCCCACGTCCGCCGTTCTTACCTTGCCTCTGCGTGAATTATCAACTTCGAGCATACTAATATTTAACTAAGCTATAGCTACGTTGTCAAGTACAAAACGAAGCCATTCCTCAAACCGCCAGTTTTCGGCACCATCGGCCACATCTTGGCCACGCGCGCCGCGTTTTTTGGTCAAGATGGAGCAGCGGACTGCCAGACCGAGCACGCTACGATTCGATTCGGCGCCAAGGCCCTTCTGCGGCTAGGTCGTGTGCTACAAATCTGGTTTTACTTGGTCGGCCCGGCCAAAGAACGCTCAACTTTCGGTCGTAGGTAACCGCGAACTGTCGCCAAATCGGCGTCAGAGGAGTCGAGATCGCCCCTATTTGACAGATAGCCCGGCTCATAGCGCACTTGCCAACCGAGGTTCCTGAGCCGGCTATACGCCTGCTTGAATCTCACACCCCGCGATTCCCTCAGTTCAGGAAACTGGTTCATCTTACAGGCTCGGTCCTCATGATTCTTGGGTTTGAGCGCCGGGTTCTTCGAAACCAGGTAGGCGTCAACGATGTGAAGCGCGGCATAGAAATTGACGACAATACGCCACCCCTCTTCGGGCAAAAGATGCGCGAGCGATTGGGCGCTGGCTTCGTGCTGCTTGGCACGATTGAGATGGTCACCCGGACTGGCCATGGCGATCAGGCCAGGGAGATCGCACGCGCATCCGAGGGGACCAGAGAGGCCAATTCCCGCCCTTGGTGGGCTATCACACGGAGGAATACGCCGGTAACTCCCGCGTCGAACAGCCTATCCTCGACAGTCGCCACCAGGTCGTAGACGTCGTCGCTGTGGCTCTCGACGGCAAGCCAGAGCTCCCAGATGCTCTCCACCGGATTTCGGCGGGCGTAGACGGCGTCCACGATATCTTCCACTGCCGCGCGCTTGAGAATGACAACTGCCAGCTGTAAGCTTCTCTGCGATTGCAGTTCGAGTGCGGCGTTGATCGAAGCTGGGGAGATGTGTCCCGGCAGAACTGTATGGCTACGGCTCAGTTCCTGAACACTCATGATCCGGTCGGGGTGTGATTGGGATGGCTCGAAGTATGCGCTCAAGGCCGACGCGGTCGACATGCCATGGATCCAGGCGTCTGAATACATCTTCAGGCGCTCAGAGCACCCTTGACCCCGGTTCACCGAGGGCGATGAGCTGAAGACGCGAGCATCCGTGAGGTGCTGGGTTAGGCTCGACAGTGACTCTTGGCCTACGCAGGACCCTCCCTTTCCAGTCGCAACAGCAATGGGAATCACTTTGCCACCTCCACGCTAAACCGATGAAGTTCGTTTCTTGCCAGCAGGGAGAAGAACGTCTCGTTTAGCTCTTCGTTTAATGCCTTGAAGTCGGCCTCCAATGCATGGAGATCCTGGATCTGCTTCCGGCCACGGGTTTCGATCCTCAAAACGGTCTTCTGGGTTGCGATCTCCTTGCCGGTGGCCATGTTGACCGAAAGAGGCATGCTTGACACCCCAACACCCGAAACTCGCATCGCAAGCTCGCGGTCATCGCCGCTGACCGAACCAAGGATCGGTGCAGTTGCTGGAACGAGTTTGCCAAGGTCCGCTGCATCGGACCAATGCACGCCCTGGCGGAGAATGTCTATCTTGGTTAGCTCTGCTGCCATAAGCCTGGGCTCCATTGCCAGGAATGCTTTGCAGAATTCCGAAAAGTGACCGTACTCTTCTAGCGCAAAGGGCAGCAGGCTCTTGCGGCCCTGCCCTGGACTGAACCGAGGATACTCGTCCTCTTCGTTTCGCCGTCGCCAGTTCACATAAAAGCGATCATGCTGCAGCTGTACGAGGCGAGTTTCGTCTGTGCCTAGAAGCCAGGTGCGGCAGGTGAACCCGCTCCCGATGAACACCGGTGGGACAGGCTCATCAACGATGATGGGCTGCGCCTCGCACTTAGGAAAGGTGTCCCGGCGACGTTCCCAGTAGGTGCCGTGGACTTGCGGCGTCAATTCAGGCATCGATTGCAAAATAAAGCCGCAAACCACTTCGTTTATCGGCGGTGCATTAAGTCTGGGTGCGCTCATGAATGCGTGACCATAGCGCCTGATTATCCTCACACCATAGCTCAAACTAGACGCGCCGTCTAGATAGGCGCGTCATCCCCACGTGATACCCCTTGCCGCCTGTGCGCTTTTGCCGTAGTTTAGCCATGTCACACCGCGCCTTTTCGCGCCGTTTCCGTAGGAGGCTGACCGGGTAGAGCAGCGGATACCCCAGACGAGAGCCTCTTTGCCGGATGAGGTCTGTTACGTACATCTTCCGATTGGGTGGACATGCTCCCGGCCGCCAAAGGCTCCAGCCAGCCTCGCCGCGGCCGCCATCTTGGCCTTATGATGCGGATATGCCAACGCGAGCGCTGGTTTGGTCCGGTGTCCTGGCGGGACTCGCCCTAACTCCTCCTCTAGCGCTCGCCCAGAGCCCTTTCGAGGAGGACCACGCCAACTCGCCACCCGCTGTTGTGCCCGCGCCTACGCCAGCCGGCGCCGATCCTTTCGACAAAGACCGCGCCAGCCCCCCGCCTACGAGCACGAAGACCGTTGCTCCACCGAGCCCGCCAGCTCCTCCCACGGGCGCCAACAGCCCATCTGAAACCGACGACGATGATGATGATGGAGAGGCCGCACCGACGCCCAGTCTCACGGCTGGACCAAGGCCGAGTCTTACGGCGAGCCCTGGCAGACCTTTTCGGGTGGTCTCCTACGGCAAACAGATCACCCTTTTCCTGAAGTCGCCAAACCGTGGCGCGACCTTCAATATGCGGAGTGGATCAACGAGAGGCACCGTATCTACATTTGGCACGACCCTAGGCCCCAGAGGCCGAATGTCGTTTTCCGCGAGCACGGCTACCACGTCATCGCAAAACTACGAGCGGGTTTGCACTGCGCCTTGCACGGTAGAGGTCGACGCCGGAATCCATCGATTCCAATTGGAGCTGCCGGACGGAAGCGTTGCGGAAACCGATCCACTCCACCTCTCTCGAGATTCCATAGTGGTAGCCAAATACAACTCCTACAGCGGGACAAGAGCGGCCCTTTATGTAACCGGGTCTTTAGCCCTGTTCACGGGGCTCATCCTCGACGGGGCAGCCCTAGGCAATTCCTCACCCGCTGATTCCAAGGTCTTTCTGCCCGGGGCGTTGATGCTCCTCTCCAGCGGAATATTCATCGAGATTGCGAGGATCCTCGAAGACGGCGTCCGCGTCGACGTTGTCGAAACGTCCCAATCCCACCAAGGATACGAGCGCCCATGAAAGCGGGGCCGACGGCGAAGCTGGTCGCACGCCAACCCAGGTTTGAGAGTGCGCGTCTCATGATTCGGCCCCCTCAAATCACGGAACAATCTGAAGCCCCAAGAGGATGCTTCCGCTGTTAGCCTCAGCTTGGCAGCCCACGCCGACGGACGGGTACACCTGGACCGTGACCACGTGCGCGCTCGTCCACGTCGTGGTCACGGTTGAGTAGTTGCCCGCTATGTTTCCATAAGCGCTCAAGGTGCTATAGGCCGACGGTTCACCCCAGGAATATTGCGGCCCATACTGCTGGCCGTCGACGAAGAGCGCCGCGGTGCAGACGATGGGGTTGCCCGTGGACGTGTAGTTGTGCAACGTGATCGACCACTGGGCGCTGATGCCCATATGCCCCGAAAGCGCGTAGCTCGTTTGCGCGATCGTGGTCGACAGAACGGTAGTCCAGCCCGAGGTTATTGCCACGGCCGATGCCGGGCCAGAGTCGTAGACAGGTTGGGGGAACCCGCCAACGGAGGGCACCGAAACCGTAGACGCGAGCGCCGGCCGCGGCGCCGAAAGGGTGAGGGCCGCCACGAGGGCAGCGATCCAAGAGAGATTTGCGGTTGCGCGTTTCATAACTGAGTTTCCTTTCGCTACGGGCCAAAGACGCCAGACGGTGCGTCCTCGAAGAGGCTGTATTGAAGGCCCACCGAGTTGATTTCAGCGGTGCAGCCCGCGGCCGAGTAAATTTGCAGCGTCAGCGAGTGCCAGCCACCACCGCTCCCGCCGCCGACGATCTTCGCGTTGACCGTGCCACCCAGCGCGACGTAACCGGCCGTTCCCGCACTGGCCGGCACCGTAGCCTGTGACAATGGGCCAACCTGCGAGCCGTCGAGGAAAAACGCCATCTGGCACGGTACGACGTATGGCTCGGTGTAGGTCGCGTGCAAGCTGCCGTAGAACGAAGCGACCACACGCTTATTGACCACTTGGGCTTGCACCGAAGTCGAGATGAGTGTCACCCAGGCCGCGACGCTTGTGGTCGCGGCGCCCGGGCCGGTCAAGAATTGCAAGTCCGTGACGAAAGGCGCCACCCCATAGGGGTACGTTGCGGCGGCCGATGCGGGCCGTGGTGCTGAGAGCGAAACGGCCGCAGCCGTGGCCAGCACCAAGCCGACGGCGCGAAGTTTGCGGATGAGTGAATGGGTTGTCATTGGGGGTCCTTTCGTTCAGTGGGTTTGTGCGCTCGAGTACTCGGCGCGGTCAGCGCCTGCCACCTCTCGGCGATGGCCAGATCGTCGGGGCCGCACATGATGCGGAGCAAGACGAGCTTGTCTTTCGGGATCGTGGCGATGACCGCGCGGGCGCGAGCGAGCGCTTGTTCGGCGGGGTCGGGTGTAGGCGTGGGTGCGGTCTGTTTCATGACGCGGGCCTTTCTTGGGGCGAATTGGGTCGACTTTGGCCACTGTGGCCGGATTGATTGACTAAATTGCGTGTGTTTCCGCCCAGTTGTGCGGGTAGAGCGTCGGATGTGGTATCCGAGAGCAGCGCTAGCACCGACGGTGGGAGCCATTCGGGCGCGGTGCCGCCATGGGCGAGGTAGCGCCCCAGCAAGCTGCGCACCTTGGCGATGGCTCGCGAGATTCCCGTGTCGGGCTTCCCCAGGGCGAGAAACTTCTCGATGGTGATGCCAATCTCCGGCGCTCGTGCTCCGTGAAACTCTGCCCACGTCAAGAGGGCCATGAGCGCCAAGGCAACTTCACCACGTAGGTCAGCCTCGAGTGTCGCGCGGTTCTCTGTCGGCGTGCCAGCGAGGCCGGGCAGGCTGGATTGCTGCTCGATCATGGCGTCCGCCCCTTGCGCTGGGCAATCTTCGCGCGCAGCTGGTCGGCCTGGTGTAGCAGGTGGGCCAGCCGCGTTTCGTCCGTCTCGGGCGCAATCGTCGTGCGAATTGATGTGATTCGCCGGGGCCTGCCGTCTTTCCAGCCGGCGCTTGCATCGTAGGAGACAACCTGGACTACCGGCACGACTTCACCTCGCTCTCGTCACTCGGCGCGGGCAAGAAGTCGAAGCGGACGATTTGCGCGCCAGCCTCTCGCGCGCTGGCCTCCTGTTCGTCGGTGAACACAAATGCAACCGGCTTCGTTGTGGGCGGTACCGCGCGGCGAAGATTCTCGAGTCGCGCTTGGATGCTCGCTAGGGTTTTCATGGCGTCACCGCCGGGCCAAAGGTGCCTTGCGCGAACATCTGGTCGACCATGCGCTCGGCGCGTTCGATAAGCGCCAGCTCTTCGGCCGTGCATTCACCCGGGTTGAATGGTTGGGCCTCGGCCGCTGGGTCCACCTCGGCCAGTAGTGCCGCCGCTCGCACACCCATCTGTTCCGAATTGCCAGTGCCATCGTCGCGTGCTGGCACACAGCCGGACAGCGCGGCCAGTCGGTTTCGAATCGCGTCTAGAGTTCTCATAGTGTCACCTCGCAAAGCTGGCCAACGGTTTCGGATGATGGCTGGCCGAGCGCCGGGTCATACACAACACACGCCGCTGCCCGGCTTCGCCAAGCCACCCGGGGCAGTGGCAGGGCCTCCTCAGCGTCGGGGCCGCGCCCATTCGCGGGCAGGCAAAGGACTGCGAGCGGGCCATTGGTCGGGCCTTGCGCCTCGAGCAGGCGATCTAGCCGGCTTCGGACCGTCGAGAGATTCATGGCGTCCCCTTCTCGCGCGCCTCTAGCGCGGCTAGCACCCCGATCACGTTTGCGGGCCGGCGAAATTTCTGCGCCTCGACGGAGTGGGCCCACGCTCGCGCACCTTCACGGACGGCGTCGAGGTCGCCCTCGAACGTTCCCTCGAGAAGTTTCGCGGCCGCGTTTAGCTTGCCGGGCTGCACGAAGTTTTCGAGTGCAGACTTGATGACTCTGACTTCTTGGCTGTCGAGCGGATCGTAGGACATGGTCGATTCCTTTCGGTTGGGTTCAGTTGAGCGAATGGCTAGTAGCCCTGCCCGCGTAGTGCGTCGAGGAAGGCAACCGCCGCAGCTGGCCGGCGATACCTCACCCCGTCGGCCGACGTGATCCACGCGATGGCGCCGGCTCGAATTTCCTCCGGGCCGGGACCGAATCGGCCTTCAAGCTGCCGGGCGACCCGATCCAGCGCGTCGGGTTTGACGAATCGCTGGAGCGCGCCCTTGAGCGTCTTGATTTCTGACGAATCGAGGTAGGACATGACTAGCCCTGCCTTCGCAACGCATCGACAAAGGCAACCGCCGCAGCTGGCCGGCGAAATTTTCTCGCCTCGTCCGACTTCAGCCACTCGGCGGCACCAGAGCGGATAGCGTCGGGATCGTCGCCAAAGTTGCCCTCAAGAGCGCGGACGACCTGCGTTAGGCGCTGGGGGAGGACGTGGCGAGCCAGGGCTTGCTTGAGTGTCTGGCGTTCTAGTGTGTCGTAAAACGGTTCGTACATGGCGGTTCCTTTCGTGGTTGTGGTCAGTTGGCGGTCGGGTAGTACGGTCGAATCACGACCACTACGTCAGCGGGCCCACGGCCTGCCTCGGTCTGGTCGATCTCAGCCTCGATTGCGGCCAGCTCGGCGGGCGAGTCGAAATAGCGGTTCCGGTGAGTCGCGGTATCAGGCGCCGCGTCCGCTGGCCGTGGGCCACGTTGGACTAGGAAGACCAAGGGCGGCAGGCCCTGGGGCGGCATCCTGCCCGCCAGAGAGGCGATGCGGCTCTTGAGTGCTCGCGTGTCCATGGGTCAGTTCCTCCCGCTTGCGCCGCAGGCCGCTTCCCGCTCGGCCGCCCGCTCGGCAATTTCATCCGCGCCGATGAAGTGAAAGACGATGCGGCGGACACCTTCGCTCGGTAGCGCTGCGATTCGTGCCCGGACTGCGGCCGGCTCATGTTTCGTGCTGTAGCGAAAGAGCGGGCCTCCGCCGGCAAGCACGCCGTCAGGCTGACCCGAGTAATCGGCCCGTTCGTATCCCACCAGCTCGCCGCGCATCGGCTTGGCGGGCACTCTGCCGGCCAGCGCATCGATGCGACTTCGAATGCTTCGTGTGTCCATGACTAGATCCCCTTTCTGAATTGGCCCGGGTGCCCAGGCTTCGCTTCAAGACGCGCCTCGAGTTCGGCCAGGCGGGCCGCCACGTCCTCGAGTTCCACCAACTTCGCCGTCACCTCGACCACCGCGCGTGCTGCTGACACTCGCGGCGCCGATGCAGTCGCGGTGCCATCCGCCATCTCAACCAGCGCATGCGATGCCCTGCCCATGCCGGCCGCGAGAACAGCGCGACCGAGGGCAACCTGCTCGCTTGCTCGTTCCTTGACCGCACTGGCTATCTCGGGCCGCTTCTTCCAGCGTCGCGCAGTGCGATAGCCGATGCCTATCGCGGTGGCCGCGTCTCCCAGCGTGCTGCCCGATGCCACCATGTCGACGAAGCGCAGTTCTCGCGCGTCCAGGGTCTCGCCCTGCTCCGCGTCGGAGTCCACCGCGGGGCCAGCTTCGGCCACAGGCGGGACCGCCTCGAGCAGGCGGACGGGTGGGGTTTCGGGTTCACTCATGGCAGCTCCCTGCTCATCTCGGGCGAGTCGGACGGCTCGAAGTCGCCCCACACCTGCCCCGCGGTCAGCAACTTGGGCCCACGCACCGGCATGGTCTGTGGCTTCGTGGCTTGGGGCAGGGCGAGCGATAGCTGGGCCGGCTGGCTCTTTCCCTTCGCCCGGGCTATCTCGCGCCAGCAGGCATCACAGATGAGCCGCTGCGTGTAGTGGGCCTCCTGCCAAGCCAGCGAGCCGCATACCGAGCAAGCCTCTTTGCCGGTGCAGATGGTTTCACTCATGGTCGGGTCCTTTCGCGGGTAGCTCCCCCGCCACCGGGCGCCGATGCCGCGCGGTTCGAGAGCGCCGCGCATCTGCCGCGACTCGCGGTCGGCCCCACCCGTTGGGCCCGGCTGGCAGGGAATCGTTGAATCCGGGGCCTCTCTGGCCAACGCACCTTGTGCGGGAGTGCCCTGAAAATGGGGCCCTGGGCGCATGGCTTCGAGCCGCGCCGCTGTAGTCCCGACAAGTGGGCCGGTTTGCCAAAATGTCGCGCGTCATGATGCCCTCCCTTGCGCGCGGGTCTCGGTCGCCAGGAATGCCCCGACCGTGGGGGCGGGCGCCTTCCGCCAGTAGTCGAACAGGCGCGCGGCCGTCGCTTCGCTCTTGCCATTCAGCGTGCGGAAGTGCGCCGCCAGGGCTTCCCGGTCCGCATCGCTGGCCGTGGTCGTGGGCCGTACCCGTAGGCAGTGGCTCAGCGTTTCCAGCGGGTCAATCGCATCGGCCGCTGGGGTAGGTGGAGCGTTCTGGCCTACCGCGTCTGTGACTGTGTGACGCTCGTGACTATCTCCCCCGCTATTACTAGATTTATCGATCTCTTCGTTCCACGCGTAGCGGGATACCATCGTCACCGTAGTCACGTCGTCACGGTTAGGACGCGTCGGGCTGCCGGTCACGCGGAGCACCCACGGCACGCCACCCCGCCCGTGGGGCCCGGCATCGACGCACCGGCCGCCCATTACTCGGCGCCGCACGCCGCGGAGCCGGAATCCCAGGGCGCGCGCATTGGGTAGGGGGTCCGCGCCCCGGACCGGACACCACTCCGTCAGCGCTGCCCGCCATGGCGTGCCAGGGGTTGCTGCGGCCAATAACTCGGCGACCATGACGGGCACGTCCGGTGCTGCCGGCCACGACTCGATCACCGCGCGGAAGGCATCTGCCCGCGGGTCACTGGCCCTAATTTCGGCGATGGTGCCGCACGGGTCGGCCAGCCCTGCCCACACGAGCGCCGACCTTATGAGGTCGGACCACGCGGTGTAGGAGCCCATCGGGGTGAGCCGCTGGTCAGGTCGCCCAGCAACAACGTACGCGCGCACAATCGTCAGAGCTGCGCCCAATAGCTCAGATCGGTGCTCCCGCACGTGCTCGAGTAGGCGAGGGTACCGGAAGCCCGTGCGTTCCTCGGGGTGCTCGCACAGCGGCTCTAGCTGTATGAGTAGAGCACGCCGCACAAGATCCGCCCCAATCACCAACCTGTTGCCAGTGGCCCACCACACCGTGCGGAGTGGCAACTCAGCCGTCATCGCCGACGAGCCAAGGACACGTCCGCGCCAGGTCGTGCCGGTCAGCGCAGCGTCAAGTGATGGGCAGCCAAGGCTACCCGCCACGTTGTCGAGCAACACGAGTGGGTCACCCTCAAGTGCAATCGCAGTGATTCGCTTCTCCATTTCGGCGTCATCGGCCACGAACGTGGTGCGCGGCGCTGGCCGCCCGGTCGCGATCACCGCGCCGGCGTCTGCTACCAGGGTCTTGCCTGAGCCGGGATCGGTCGCGTCCACGATGAGCGCCGGCGTAGGGCCGTCAATCGCCGGTCGCGCGGCCACGGTGACCACGCCGGAGATCCATGCGCTCCGGCCAGCATCGGTCGCCACCGGAAACTCGGCGATCACGTCAGCAAGTAAGGCGCACGCCGCGACGGCATCATCTCTCGTCGGGCGATCGGAAATCGATACGCACACACTCGGTGAGAGGAAGATCCCTGTCGGTGGGTCGTAGCCTGCCTTATCGAGTATCGTGCCGTCGGGCCGCATCGTCGGCGCCTCGGCCACGGCAACGAGCTGGCGCAGAGTCGGGTAGTGACCGCGGGCCATGACTGCCTTAACCGCCCAGAGCGGCGGGTGAGCGTCCACGAGGGATTCCCCGTCGCGCCCGGTCGCCATCCACCGCGCGCGGTCGGCCAGTAGCTCACGGACGCGCGCCTCGGGTAACCGATGAATCCGCACGCGCGGCCCAGAGCGGGTCACCCCGCGCGTTGCCGGCGTGTCGGTCACTATCTCGACGAGTTCTGGTCCGCGAGCGTACACCTCGGGCGCCATGGCCAAGGCCGCGATCGCCTCGTCGACTACCCGCGCCTCGTCGGTGCCGACGATGATCTCGGGTAGCGCTCGGAGCATGGGCGCATCCGCAGCGCCGTCCACGGGTGTCGCGGCGTCGATGCCGGCCTTGACCGCTTCGGGGCCTTCTGCCGCCTTGTCGTTGAAGTCGCTCAGCATGTGATCCCCTTCTCGAAGGTGGGCACCGCCAACAAGCCCGCGAATAGCTTTCGCCGCTCGCGTTGCGGCCGTTACGCCAGGATTGCCCGGCGTCTCGACGTCGTTGTCGGCGCAAATGACGATCTTTGCCCGGGGGTGCTTCGCGCGGATTACCAGAGCCACCGACAGTAAGTTGCCGGCGTCAAACGCCACAATGGTCTGATAACCCGTGGCCTCGTGCACACTCGCGCCCGTGGCGACTCCCTCGGCGATGCAGATCGTTGGGGTAAGCTCGCCAATCGTGAAGAAGTGGCCGCGCTTTGCACCGCCCGGAAGGAATCGCTTTTTGCGGTCGGGCCAGATGAATTCCAAGCTGTGGATCTCTCCCTTCGGGTCACATAGGGGAGCCACCAAGGCGCCAGCAGGCACATGCAGGATCTTGCCGCTTTCGGGGCATGGTAGGTCGTAGTCGCGCGTGGTGATGCGCAGTCCGTGGGGCGCAACACCCTTGGCGGCCAAGTATGGATGCTTTACTCGCATGGGGCGGACTCGCTCCAAATCTGTTGCGCCAGCTTCGCCGCCTCGGCATGGGCGAGCGCCAGCTTTTCGACTCGCCTCTTCTTGTCGGCCGCCACGCGTGCAAGGTGGGCCTTCCACTCCGCTCTGGACAGCTCGTCTTTGCGCTTGCTGCACCAGTCCTGCCACCCCTGACCGTCCTTCCAATTCTGAAAGCCGCCAGCGGGCACACCGTCCATGTGCAGAAGATAGGCGCCATTCCGCGAGCCGTGCTTACCGTCGCTGGTGCGGCATCGATGCAGCTCTCCGTCGGCGATGACGTCGTCAGGCTCGAGCCCGCGCTCTGCTATCACCGCCCGGAAGTCCGCCAGGATGTTGCCGGTCACCGCCGCGCCTCCCGTGCGGCCGCGCTCACCGCTTCGTGAGTGATCGGGCGCAGCCCTGAAACGTTGACGCGAATCGAGCGCCCAACCCGGATGACGGGCAAGGTGCCATCTTTGATTCGGCGCCGAATCGTCGAGTCGGAGCCGTAGCCCTCGGCCGTCAGCTGCGCAACGGTCAAGAGCCGGGCCGGGGTGGCAGCGCGCACCGCTTGCTCGAGCGGGGCCAGGCGCGCATCTAGGGCAGCGTCGATCTCAGTCCGCAGGGCCTGGCGGAGCAGGTCTAGCAGCGCGTCGGTCATGGCCGCACCTGGCTGTATGTGGCCAGCGCGAGGCGCGCCTGGCAGAGGGTGGATCGCCTCACTCCAAGTCCGCCGCGAAGGCGATCTAGCGTGTGCCGCGACACGCCTAAGAGGGCGATCGTGCGGTCTAGTCCCTGCGCTCGGTATAGCGCGTTAAGCGCTGCTACCTCACCCGCGTCCGGGGTCGCTAGGCCGACTTCTTGTTTGAGCACATGTGCCATGGGAATAGAGTCCCATGGCTACCGGCTCACACTTGAAGAGCGAGTGTGAGTTGTTGCTGCCTACCTCGCCTGCTTGGCGGGAGCCGTCGCGGGAGCCGGAGCCGCAGCCGCCATTTTGCGCCGGTATTCCGCGATCTTCTCGCGCGACCACTCCTGGGCTCGCGGCCACGCCGTTTCCAGCCGGTGCGTTTCCAGCTTCAACGTTGAGTATTTGCCGTCTGGCTCCAGGTTCAGTCCGAAGACCACAAGGATGGCCGCCGCAATTGCCGGGGTCGTGCCTGTCGCTGGTTGTGGCCACCACGTGTCACCGATTTGCGATTGCCTGGTCCCCCACCACTCTTCGCCGCCTTGCCTAGCATGTTCAGCCCCCAGCAGCAGCCGGTAGGTAGCGACACCGCGCGCTGGGCCGCCACTGTCCTTCGGATCTACGGCCTGTTTTGCGAGGCCAATCACTCGCTCGAAGTGCGGGTTGTCGATGCCGAGCATCTCGCGCAAGGCCGGGTCTACTGACTCCTGCGCCTTGAGGTCGGGAAACCGTCGGAGCCACGCCTTGTCCCGAGCGTATTGGCCAGCGTCATACGCCACGCCGTGGCAGCAAGGGTCAATGCCCGCTTTGCGCAAGACTTCGACGGCTTTGTGTAGCTCTGCCCATCGCTCGGCCTTGAGTTCCTTGCCGCACCACCACCACCCGCAAGGCGAGTCGTCTAACCGTGGGGATTCCCCAGTGTAGTTGTAACGGGAGGTTCGCCGCTCGGCTGGCGTCTGGGACGTACGCCAGTCGATGCCAGCCGGGCACTTGCCGTCGGCGTCGTGGCCCAGGGCTTCGAGGACCGCGCGCCTATCCATCTCGGATGGGGTGAGCACAACGGGCAGCGGCGCGACAGCGCAGGGCTTAGCCCGCTTCTCGGGGTGGAGCGCCAGAAACTCCTCGCTCGTCTGTGGTCGCTTCCCTGGCGTGTTTCCGCCACCCTTGGCATCGTCCACCCGCGCCGGTTTCGCCTCGCTGGCGTGAGCTGGCTCGTCCCGGGGCGGGGTTTCAGGGGTGGTCTTGGGGGCCATGTTGCATTTCCGGTCTGCATTCCGCTCGGAAGAGTCGCGGGCTGGGCCAGGGGAAATGCGGCCTGGCCCACGACCGGGGGATCAATCCCGGTCGCCGCCCGCGGGTAAGAGTCTAGTTGCCAAATTGCATTTTCTGTTCCCTAAACCTGACTTTTCTACTCATTCAACACGCCAGGGTGCTTCATCGGGAAGCCTTGGATTCGCAGGGCCTGACAGAAGCGGACAGTCAGGGCCGGTCACACTGAGCGGCTGACCAAGCTGAGGCTATTCCATCACTGAGGGCACTCGGGCACCGATCGCACTGAGGACGCTCGGCGCTGGCTACGCGCCATTGCTGTCGCTGAAGTTGATCCCGCAGTAGTGCGGCGCCTCCGAGCCCGCGCCCGCATCCGAGCCTTGCACGCGCAGGTGGCGCCAGCGGCCGGCCCGCTCGTCTTCGCCAGGCTCTATCGGGGTGGTGCAGGGATAGCAGCCAATGCTGGCGTAGCCCTGGGCATATAGGGGATGGTCGGGGAGGCCGTGCCCGGTGAGATAGGCCTCGACCTCGCTCCTGCTCCAGTCGTAGATGGGCGAGAGTTGGTACCCCTTGGTGCGCGGATCGGCAGCGAAGGGACGCAGATTGGCGCGCCGGCCGCCCTCTTCCCGCCGCAGGCCATTCACGAGCACCGGGGTGGCCTTGCTGGCCAGGTAGCGCAGTAGGGGCTCTTCCTTGCGCAGGCGGCAGCATTCCGGCTGCCCGTCGACGTAGGCAAAGAGCTTCTTGCCGAAGCGTGTCTCTTGCTCCTCCAGGGTCAGCTCCGGGTAAAGGGTGACGAGGTTCAGCTGCCACTGCCGCATCACGAGATCGCGCAAGCGCAATGTCGCGGCAAAGTGATAGCCCGTATCGACAAAGACGATCTCGCTCGCCAGCCCCAGCTCGTGGAACATGTGCATGAGCACGAGCGAGGTGCGCTGCATACTCGAGAGCAGCACCACGCTGCTACCGAAATGATCGACAGCCCAGCGCACTCGCCCGCTCGCCGACAGCGGCTCGAGCTCGACCTGGGCAAGCTCGACGCTGCTGCGGTCGCCAGCCGAGATCGGTAAGGCCATGACAGTATTGTCTCTAGCAGACCGGGTCGTAGGTGCAAGTCACCCCTAACCCGGCAGCTTGGTCTTGATGCGCTCGACCGCCTCCTCGATATTCTCTCGGAAACCAAAGGCCGACAGGCGCAGATAACCCTCGCCGCAGGCGCCAAAACCAGCGCCAGGGGTGCCGACCACGTGCGCTTCCGCGAGCAAGCGATCGAAGAACTGCCATGAGCCCACGCCGGCGGGCAGCTTGAGCCAGATGTAGGGCGCGTTCACGCCGCCGTACACGCGATAACCCGCTCCAGCGAGTCCGGCGCGGATGATGCGCGCGTTCTCCATGTAGTAGTCGAGGTTGGCGTGCACGGCTTGACTGCCCGCGGGGGAGAAGACGGCGGCGGCCGCTCTCTGCACGGGGTAGCTGACCCCGTTGAACTTGGTGGTATGACGGCGGTGCCACAGCCCATGCAGCGCCACCTCGGCACCGCTGGCATCGCGGGCACACAGCTCTTTGGGGATCACGGTGTAGGCGCAGCGGGTCCCGGTGAAGCCCGCGGTCTTGGAAAAGCTGCGAAACTCGATGGCCACCTGGCGCGCGCCCGGAATGGCAAAGATGGTGTGGGGGTAATCGGGCTCGCTGATGAAGGCCTCGTAAGCCGCGTCGAATAGGATGATCGAGCCGTGCTCCCGCGCGTAGGCGACCCATTTCTCCAAGGCAACGCGCGACATCACGGCTCCCGTCGGGTTATTGGGCGAGCACAGGTAGATCAAGTCGACTCGTCCGCCGGGCAGGGCCGGATCGAAGCCATTTTCGGCGGTGGTGGGCAGGTACACCAGCTTGCCGTAGCGACCATCGGCCGCCATCGCTCCGGTGCGCCCCGCCATCACGTTGGTGTCGACGTACACCGGATAGACCGGATCGGTGACCGCCACCACGTTGTCGACGGCGAAGATCTCCTGGATGTTCGCGGTGTCGCACTTGGATCCGTCGGAGACGAAGACCTCGTCCTCCGCCACTTCCGCCCCTTGGCTGCGCAGATGGGCCACGATGGGCTCGATCAGGAAGTCGTACCCGCGCCCGCGGTCGTCGTAGCCGCGAAAGGTCTCCCGATGCCCCATCTCTTCCGCGGCGGCCTTGAGAGCCTCTACTATGGGGGGCGGCAAGGGCAGCACCACGTCGCCGATCCCCAGGCGAATGATGCGGGCCGACGGATGCGCGGCCGCGAAAGCGCGCACCCGCTTGCCCACCTCGGGGAAGAGATATCCGGCCTGGAGCTTGGCGTAGCTCGGGTTGATAGTTGCCATGGCCGCCACCATAGCGCTTTCTTTGCCAGCCATAAACGGTCAGACTGCTCGTCTCATGATGATCGCCCCCAGGCTCACGCCCACGCCCAGGCTCGCGCCCAGGCTCGCGCCCAGGCTCGCG
>Ga0187889_10002443_pt1 | contig 18071 bp, 15 predicted proteins | sample June2016WEW_7_10_2_FD_132992 | JGI IMG/M metagenome (GOLD analysis project Ga0187889, IMG submission 132992) | Peatland microbial communities from SPRUCE experiment site at the Marcell Experimental Forest, Minnesota, USA - June2016WEW_7_100 | ecosystem: Environmental > Terrestrial > Soil >... | reverse complement strand
GGAGATGAGGACCGCGATGCGCTCGCGCGGGATACCTGACTCCAGGATGCCGGAGGCCCGGATGGCCCTTTGCGCCAGCCACATGGTGATCCTGGTGGCCGAGGTCATGGTCCGGAAATCCTGTGGGGGAATCCCTAGCTCATTGCGTGAGACCTGAAAGTCCACGAAGGCGCCCACCTTGCAGTAGGCCTTGTCCGTAACGTGCGGCCGCGGATCATAAAAGCGGTCGTGATTCCACCTGGAAGACGGCACCAAAGTAATGCCGCTCTTCATGGCCAGGCTTGCCGCCCAGACCTCTTCCGGACTCTTGCCGAGAGCATTGAGGATGCTCATCCCGCTGATGGCCACCCGGTTGCGATCGTCTCCTAGGCGGGCGACGCCCTTCGGTCTCCGGCCAACCCCGGGGGTTGGGGTTTCCGCGGATAGCGGCGCGTCGGGTGAAGCTGCCGCGGTTTTCGCGGGCGACGTCGCAAAGGGCTGATGCAGCAGGAGCGGGCCTTCGGCCAACTCGCGGTGAAAGGACTCCAGCTTCTGGACTTTACTGATCAGTCCGGCGCAGGAACCGCTCATGAACTGCCCGCCTTCCAGACACGCCTGCTCATCCAGAAGCATCCCGCTTCGGGGATCCACGCCTCGGGCCGCGGCGAAGAGGCTGCCGGCGGTCATCTCCTCCATTTTCCTGCGGAAAGACTGCTCGTCCTGGTGGCCTGCGGCAAACTCTCTTTCCAGAGCTAAGACGGCGGTCATTCTCGGGGTCCTCAAGGAGCGCACGCGAAGTCCGGTGCTTTGGCCCGAAACGACTGTTCCCCCCGGCGGCGATTCCACGATCATCCGCTGATAGAGGGCCGCCAGGGCGCCCGTTTCAACGATCTCCTGGGTGGCCAGATAGGCCGTGCCCATCTGGATGGCGTCGGCGCCGAGCAGGCCGGCCATGAAGGCGGTTTCCCGATTGAAGATCCCCCCGGCCAGGATCACCCGACAGTCCTGGAACAAGGATGGCTGGCGACGTTTGAGGTCCAGCACCATTTGCGCCAGGGTGAGCGTGCTATGTTGTCCCACGTGGCCGCCGGCCTCGTAGCCCTCGCAGACCACGTAGCGGACGCCCGCTTCCACGGCCAGCTTCAACAGGGCCTCATCAGGGGCGATATACGCAACGCCGATGCCGCATTGCAGCAATTCTCTTATAGGGGAGAGATCTCCTCCGGCGATCCAGACAAAACGGGGTCGGTGCTGTTTTATCCAGGCCAGATGCGTTTCCCGAAACGGATTCTCGGCCAGGGAGACGACATTCACCGCATACGGGCGTCCGCCCATGAGCTCCGGCAAGCGTCCCAGCCTGCGGTCACGGGCCGGGGCATCCATCAGACCGAGGGCGATGGTTGGCAGTCCGCCGGCATCAGCAATCTCGGAGGCAAACTCCGGGATATCGGTGATCGAGGACATGGCGCCCTGGATAAAGGGGTATTTGATGCCCATCTCGCGGGCTACGGGGCTGTCCAGGAAGCAATACTTCTTCGCCTCGGCTGTCCCGCACAAGTTCAGCATCTCCGCCATGAAGGCCTTCACGGCCTTCTCGGTTCCGGCGCCAAAACGCTCAGCAAACGACGCGGCAAAGGCCGCCTCCACGCCCAGAGGAATGACCTCGTTCTGGGTGAAATGGCTGTCCAGGGGGTGGAGGGCGCCGGCCTGCACCTTGCCGACAAAGGTACGACGGTTTTCGTCCGTGATCCCGACGACGCATAGCGAGTCCTCGAACGCCTGGATTTTTTTGAAGGCCAGCGAATTCCCCTTGTTGAAAAGGCGACACGGAACCTGCAGGTCCAAGCCCACCAGAGCAGTGGAATCCATGCGGAGTCTGGCGAGTTGCTGGCGTTGGCGATCGTCTATGACCACCAGATCAGTCAGCCAGTGGACGCTCTCGAAGACGATACCGGCGGCTCCGGTGGACAGGAAGGCCGCAGCCGCCTCGGGGGTGGAGAGGCCGCCCCAGATGAGGATGTCCGGAGACTTCCCACGGCCGTGTAACATTTCCTTGGCCGCCGCATAGAGGACCAAAGTCGTCTCGCCGCTTACGAATCCAGCGGCCTCGCAGCCCTTGAGGATGATGCGCCCGATGCCCGAACCATCCTTGACAATGGCGGCCAGGAGAGGCACGTCCCCGACAATGGGAAAGCAGCGGTAGTCTTCCGACAAGGTCCGCAGTCGCTGTAGAAAGACCGAAGGATCCCCCGGGAAGAACTGGGGCTGGCATTCTACCCACAGGTTCCGGGCGCCTGTTTCCTTCAGGAGCCGGCCGACGGATGGATTCATCAGGGCGGAGGTGGAAATCTTGATGTCGCTGACATGGCCAGCAGGGTCAGCCGTTTGTAGGAACGAATGCAGTGCTTCCGCCCCCATCGTGGAAAAATCGAAGATAGCTCGGCTGTCCGTGCGTTGCGCCATTTCCGTCACAGGCGGGCCTATCTCACCAGGTCTCCAGACCAAAGCAATGATGGGAACTCGTTCCTTGACCAACATGCCCAGACCTCCACTGCAATGCTAGACGTTCACGCGACGCGGAAAACTATAAAGCCTTTCTGAATATGCGATATCTCTTGTATGGTTTGGCGCCCGCTTCCACGGCCAAGGTGTTGATGGCATCATTGTCCTCCAGGGTCCAGCCCATCTCCAGATACTGATATTTCCTTTTCTTCCTCACGACCTCATATATGTGGTGAAAAGCCAACATGGGGACTCCCAGTTGTCGGTACTTCTCCTTGACCCCGAACATCAACAGCCGCAATCCGTTGATCTTCCGGCTATAGAGGAGTGCCTTCAGCAAACCCAGCAGGCCGATCCGCCCGTTGAGACGCTTGAGCAACGGGTTGATGTCGGGGAAGATTACACAGACCGCCGCTGGTTCGTCCTCGTAATAGATGAAGAAAGCCAGGTCGGGATCCGCGAAGCTCTTCACACTCTTCTGAATGTCCCGCATCTCCTCATCGCTCAGGGGGACGAAGCCCCAGTTAGCGGACCAGGAGTCATTGTAAATTTCCCTGATCAGGGCAAACTCGGCGTCATAATCCTTGGGACGAATGAGCCGGATGTGGATGCCTTTCTTTCGGGCTATCCGTCCAGCCAGACTATCCATCCACTCGGGAAGCCGGTAATCGCCATCGATCAGGAAGGCGACCAAGTCCTTCTCCTTGGCGAAACCGCACGATTCAACCAATCTGGAGTAGTACGGCGGGTTGTAAGTCATCATCAACGCCGGCGGGTAATCGAAGCCCTCGACAAGCAGCCCGACCTCGTAGTTGGTGGACGGGTTGAGCGGTCCCCTGACGAAGGCCATGCCCATGCGGCGAGCCCACGTCTCCACGGCGGAAAAGAGGGCCGCGGCCGCGGCCGGATCGTCAGCGCATTCGAAGAATCCCCAAATGCCCATCTGTTCGCCGTGGAACTCATTATAGCAACGATCAATAATGCCCGCGATCCTGCCCACCGCCTGCGAACCGCGCAGGGCCAGAAAGAGCCGGCGCTCGGCAGACGACCAGAAAGGGTGCCGGTGGGGATCCAGAAGCCGGCGAACCTCCTTCTTAAGGGGAGGAACCCATCTGGGATACTCGGCATAGAGATTCCAGGGGAGATCGATGAAGTCCTTTAGTTCTGAACCTCCTTCCACAACAACGATCTTGATGCCGGGCTTGAGCGTTCCGGTTAAAACAGGATTTCCCATAGGACTCCCTGATTATCCATCATTCGCGTAGTACTGCAAGCCCAATTTGTGCGATGAGAACCGCCAGTCCTGACGAATTGTGTAGAAGCCTTTTCAATCGTGTCGGTCAGGCCTGGAGTTCCTCTGTCAGGCGGAAGAATCGTAGATAAAGACCGGCCCAGGCTGCGCCCAGCACACCAGGTCAACCGCGAGGTGCTGCTTGGTGGCCAATGCGGCATATAGGATGCCGAGGCGCCAGAGCCAGCGCTCAGGCTGCTAACCAGACCGCGATCGCCGAGGCGCCGGGCGCCGTGCGATCAATGCAAATGCCCGAGAAGACGGCGAAGGCCGCGTGGAGTGAGGATCTGCTCTCTTGCAGGGCAGAGTGCCATTGATCTTCAATTTATCGGACCGCGTAGGTCGTGCGCCAAGTATAGACCTCAGCGGGCGCTGATCTCCCCGGTATCCCGCATAGCGCTCCACTCAAGTCAAGCCCATAAGTCTATCCTAACAGCGAGAGCATCAAATTTGTTAGGATGAGATCTTCTGGTCCGTCGGCGCGAGCGAATCTGGATCCGGGCCGGAGCGAACGTGATGGTTTAACCCGGGGCAAGCCTCCTGGAGGCTGATCCGAGCTCTTTGTAGAATAACAGCGTCACAAGATTGGAGGGTGTCGTCCATCATGAAATCGAACAATGCACTTACCTCGGACCTGCTTGAAAAACTGGCAGCGGTTGCAGTCACTGCCGGCATTGTGCTGGCGACGACTGTGCTTTTTGCCCCGCAGGCGCATGCCCAAATCACGGTCAAGATGGCCACGCTTGTGCCTAACGAATCCTCGTGGTATCTGATCCTCAGAGAGGCGGCCGACAAGTGGAAGAAAGTTTCCAATGGCAAAGTGATCGTCAATATTTACCCGGGCGGAGTCGTTGGTGACGATCCGGAAATTGTCCGCAAGATGAGGCTCGGCACGCTGCACGCCGGCGTGCTCACCACCGCAGGTGTGGCCGAGATCGACAAGTCGGTCTACGCCCTGGGTGTCCCGATGATGTATGGCTCCTATGAAGAGGTGTACGCCGTCTTTGAGAAGATGCGCCCTACGCTGGAGGCCAACATCGCGAAGCAGGGCTTCGTGGTGCTGAATTGGGCCGATGGGGGCTGGGTTCACTTCTTCAGCCAGAGGCCGGTCGCCACACCCGACGACCTCAAAAAGCTCAAGCTCGCGTGGGACAATGACACCACCGATATAACCGATATCATGAAGTCCCTGGGCTTCAACCTGGTGCCGCAGCCGGCGACGGAAATCCTCACCGCGTTGCAGACGGGACTCGTCAATGCGGTGCCGATCTCTCCCCAACTGGCGATCATTTCCCAGTACTTCCGCTACGCAAAATATATGACCGATCTGAACTGGGAGCTCCTGCTGGGAGCCGCCGTCATCGACAAGCGGGTCTGGGACAGGATTCCGACCGACCTGCACGCCCCGTTGATGCAGGTCATGCAGGAGGCGGGCAAGAAGCTGCAGGACGAGATCCGCAAGGAAGGCGAGACCGATGTGAAGGTGATGAAAGACCGGGGCTTGAATGTCGTGCCGGTTGATGCCAGAGCCCGTGACGCCTGGGTCAAGCTGGCAGAGAGCGCATATCCGAGGATTCGCGGCCGGATCGTGCCGGCCGGGGCTTTCGACGAGGCACTGAAGTATCGGGACGAATACCGGAAACGCGCAGGAGCGGCGAAATAGCGTGAAACTCGGCGGATAGTCCGAATGAGCTGCGGCTGCAATATGCTCTCATGCTGGCCGAGGTTGGCGACATTTCCTGTGCTTTCAATGCCACCGTCTACGAGGACACACTCAAGGATGTCCCTGAGATCGTGGCCTGGGGGCAGAACCACATCGATATCGTCCAAGTCCTCGTGTTTATTGCTTACCGCGCGGGTTCCATGCGCAAGGGCTATGATTATCTTGTCGGAAGCAGAAAAATCGACATGGCGCCAATCGCCTACGTCGTCGACGAAGAGCGGCAGATCTACACCATGTCGACGGACGTCGTCGAGGCCATACGTTCGCGCTATCCGGACTTCCAGCCTTCGGCGTATCTCAACGGCACGGAACGTCCAGACCATTTCAAGTGGCTCCTGACTATGCGCATCGGGACGAAGGACAAGATCTTCGGCTACTCGGGCCCGAAATTCATGGAGCTTTCCCAGACGCTTCATCACCTGCTGAACGGGTCATATCTGGCCTACACGAAGCCGAAGGTGCACGGCAGGGGCAAGGCGATGCTGTTGCTTGCCCCGTTCGACAAAGGCTTGAGCCGCACCGCTCTTGCCTATCTGCACGATGCCGCACGTTCACCGGCCTTGCTGTTCAGGAAACTCCACATGCAATCGATCATGATCATCCAACCGGCGGACTTCACCGGGAGCGGCGCTCTCAGCATGTGTGACGGGTGCCCGGACATCACCGTGTGGGAGGACAGACTCGTCTGGTCATGCCGGATGGAAGAGTTGATAAACTTCGGCGATTGGGTGCGGGCCGTTCCCACAAGCGGAGATGCCAACGCCTCAAAACCCGAAGAGCATCCCCCTGCGACTTCGGGGAAGCCGTAGTCGAAATCGGCATCGCAGTCGCAATCGGTTATGAAATCGCTTGTACGGAATAGGCTGGTTTTTAAAACATAGATGGGGAGGGGGGTATAAAATCGGGCTGATTCGGCCGGATACCGTAAGCCACGGGACAGATTCCTGCGGAGGTGGGTTGGTGAAGCGAAGTGCGATTAGCTCACAAGTATTGACGGCCGACCATCACAAAAACCCACAGTCTGGACCCCACTTCAAGAGTCGTCAGTACCCAGACCACCTGCTCCTTGTCTCCAACAAATGTCCTGATCTCGTCGGCCTGAAGTTCATGAATGACAAAACCCTTCAGCTTCCACTGGTTGAACCATTCTGCATACCTCGCTGCGGATTCAAGCCAGCGGGCAACCGTGCCCCAAGAGATCCGTTTGACTCGAGCCATGGCCTTTATGCCAAGACCGTTCACACACATAAGGATCATTTCATCGAACAGAGATCTGGGCTTATGAAGGCGATAGGAGGGTGAGCCATGGGTGGAAGAGAACGTTCTACCGCATTCCTTTCACCGGTAACGACGCCGTCTGCCCTGCGTGGTGGTGTAAAATGAATGGCGAATGATGTTGCCTTTGCCAAAGTGTCCCTTGAAGCAACAAACGGGATTGGAACAACGGCGAGATGAGCTTCTTCTGGTCTTCATACATGTTTGATGACAGAAGAAGCAGGGAAATCCAGGAACATTCACAAGTTGCGGGATTGCCGGTGATAATCAACAACACTTACCTGATGAAGCACCACGGCTGTCAACGCCGATCGTGAGGAACTGCTACGAGCGGGCGATGCCCACTATATGGAGCCTGGCCACAACGCGATTTATCAGGCCGGCACAGAGACTGTGGAGTTCAGCCCGAACGGCCCGTTCCAGTCCTCCATGGAAGTCGCGATGCGTAATGTCGGAGCAATGCAGAGCAAGTAGAGCACGGTAATCCGGGCAGGTTTGTCCAGACCCAGCAGTTGGGCAAGATCGAGAAGTCGGGCCCAACAACGCCACCGACTGGTAGGGTCGGGAACCGGCGCGGCGGCCCGTAGGTGATTCCTTGGCTGTGTCCGCGGTTTTGCTACTGAAAAATCCATGTGGGAAAATTCTTCCTTCCTATCTCAGTCGCGGGAAGCATTCACGCAACGATCCACGCATCGCAAGAATCAGCAGGATGAAAATTATCCCGCAGGGCTGCCAGGATCTCTCGGTCACGGCAGCCGTCTGACGTCCGCCTCAACCTGTGCAACAATTGCTAATTTCCCAGCACGGTATCAAGCGGCTTGCCGCTCATAACGGTGGTGAAGCCCACTCACTTCGGCTAGTCTCCGAAACACTACGGATGGCCTTTTTGCAGAGCATACGTTTCGAGATCGACAATAATTTCGTCTGCCGCATAAGAAAAAGCGGCGATAGATTATCGCTGCTTTCTTTCCATCTTTTCGAGTGCGTCGATCGCCTGAAGTCGATCGTCCACATCTGTACTCCGGCCCCCCTGAATTTCTTTAATCCTGAGGAAAAAGGCTCGTAGGGGACTGTATCCGACAGTCTTCGCCGCCAGCGCATCGGCGACTTTTTCCTGCATGGGATCACGCATGATCCATTGATCGCAACCGAAGGTGCCGTCATCGCTGACTAAATGCGCCATCTCGTGCGCCAGGATGCCCTCTAGGGCAAGCGTATTTGCTAGGAGTTTTACGAGCCTTCGGGATATTACAATCTTTCCCTTGCCATCAACCGACGAGCTGCCGGCAATATACACGGCATTGTTGCCTTCTTCGGCAATGTAGAAATGGGGGATGTCTCTGCGCCCAAAGGCAGAAGCAACTCTTAGCAAGACCTGATGCTCTGGACCCCCAGTAGTCTCCTTTGCCCGCGCGGCGCGGAAAAAGCTGTTTTCACAGCTCACCTGGGCCGTCGGTCCATTTGAAGGAGCGTCATTACTCTCTAGCAGGCTGGGCTGTCCTGCTGGCAAAACACTTGCCACAAGTAGGATGCCTGCAAAAACCAAGATCAGTCTCATATAACCTCTCTGCCAATCTAATAGGTATATTGCTTGTTATCGGAAGGATGCCGGATTGCGATAGAGGAATAACACACTGGAAGAGGAAGGGTGGACAGGGGAACTGACGACGCTATATTGCTAAAAATGTGCCAGGGCCGCAACGTGAGCCGGGACCAGTTTATTCGCTCCAATCCAACCGTCGTGGAACGAAGAGCAGTTGTACTCCGCAATAAATCCATTCAAACATGATTTAAGCTGCCCAATGAAAATCACGGCGGAACCGTTCGCGGCCTAAACGAATGCAGGGTTCAGGTGAAAGAGGTTATGGACGTCTTATACCGCAACGCATCTTGGAGCATGCGCGAGAGAATCGCCGCCAATTGTGCATACCATCATGTTGCTGACACTATCCGCAATTATCTCTACTCAGAACTCGAGCGCCTTAGTGGTCCCGGCTGTTTGCGATAACGCGGCCGCCTTTCGCTTTGATCCGACTCCCGGGAAGTCTGACTGGATGCAACAGGCCGTCGATCACCCAGCCACGCACAACCCAATACGAAATGCCATAAACAGCCTGCACCTGCCTCAATGTCAGCGGGCGCGGGAAGCAATCTGATTTGTCAACAGAGTGCTCCCCACCGCTGCTGCTGCCGACCGCTTGGCTATTGTGTTTCGTTGATATGCTCATATCGACTGTGCTTTGACTGCGCTTGTTTTCCTACTGGTTCAACTGTTTTTCAGGCATCAGGCCTGCCTAGCGAGGCCACGCCTTTCGACTTCCTAAAGTAATGTCATCGGCGTCACCAGGCTATGGAAGCACTCGGAGACGGACACAGTCGAGTGGAGGACAAGGCTTGGCCGCAATTTTCCAAAAGCGAACTTCAGGAGAATAGGGGAAGGTTAGCATTGATATTTTTTTGTTGCTTCTCAGTCCTGACGGATAGATCGTAGATCCTGGCCTCTGTTGCCTTGCATAGTGAAGCAAGGGAAGAAATAGATTCGAGAGCTACGGTGTCGCCAGGATTCGGTTAGGGAAACAGGGGCATGCAGCTTGTTTCGACTATCCCCCGAGCGGCGACGCTGGTGTAGGCTTCACCGGATTCCTGAAGAGGGATGTCTTGCGCCCACCCGCGTTTCTCCTGCCGCTCAAGAAGACGCTGCTCGAGCAGGTCACCAGTGTGGATGGCCTGATGCGACTTCTCATGAAGCAGCGAAACGGGGCGCCCTTGACGGCGGAGGAGCGGTCTCTGCTCCGGGCGCACCTGCGAAAGCTCGCGGCCGGAATCCCCGCACTGGTGGTCTTCTCACTGCCCGGAGGCTCGATCCTGCTCCCGGCGCTGGCCTGGCTGCTGGACCGCCGGAAGAGACGGAAACGACCGTCGCAGGCGGTGGCTGCGTCCCCATCGTCGGCCGATCAGCGGCGGACTGGGGAATAGAAGCGTTTAATAACCGGGGAAAAATTTTCGTCCCGACTTCAGGCGACAACAGCTGAGGCGTCCTCAAACTCTACGCGGGGCGGATCGCCTGATCAACGCCTTCCGAAATGTTGCAGTAAATTATTCTATAAGATGTCGTCTCCGTAGTATTTGACTTTTCGTGATACTTTTTATGCCCCTGAGATGCGGTAGGGGGGCCGTGTTTGTACTATTGTTGTGCATTATTTGTTGGATGCCAGAACGGGGATGGGATCATGTTTGGCTGTAACGTCATTTTGGTTTACAATCGATCACCAAAAAGTGCAGCTTGTTTCGACTAACCATAAACGTATCGGCGCCCGGCGCGGCGTTTTGTCGGAGGATAGGAACATGGCACCTAGGAAATGGGGTATCGTGTTGATTGTGGTGGGAGTGCTGATGCTGGCTGCTGTTCTGCTGGCGAGCCCCTTGCATATTTATGGGAAGGAGTTTGGTCCCAGGCACATCATCGGGACAATCGTCAGCGCTATAGTTCTCGTTGTTGGAATCGTTGTTTCTCTTATTCCCAAACAGAAGTCAGTCAGCAATTAGAATTGTTTGCCAGAAAAACGCGCGAATCCAGCCCCCTCAAGGCAGAGGCCGCGTGTCTTGTAGCGGCTTCGAGTTGTAGCTATTGCCAACTATGGTGGAGCGGAAGCATGCTTACGTGCTTTAGCGTGTCCACAAAAAAATAAAAAATTGCCGGTTCACAGGTATTTAAAGACCGGGCGGACACAACATCATGATGTTATATGGGGTTTAAATCTATCTCCGCCTGCCTTCAAGGCCGCCGCCGATTGAGCAGGAGAGACCGAATCCGTTGCTTCGGGCAGCAGGGTGGAAAGATTTCATGCCCCTGACATCGATTTGCCATAAAATCCTGTTCATGATCGGCCTTCGGGTTCCGGCCGGTCGCGGCCGCCGGGGCGAAGTAGACATAACACCCCCTTATCAGCCGCGGCGGAGAACCCGTGGAAGGAGATCCCATTCTTAAAAAAGGAAATCATTGCGTGGTGAATTCACCCTGGGAGCGCGGCCGTCCCGGCCGCATGCGGGCGCTACGCCCGCGCTCCCGGGGTAGCTATTGTTCCTTCCGAATTTCGAAATCGATCGCCTGAGAGGCAGTGCGCGACTGATCCTTGTTTTGCTTATCCCTGACCGCCAATTGGAGCAGATAGGCTCCCTCACCCATCTTGCTGTCAAAGACGAGTCTCTTCATGATCGGGATTCTTCCCAAATCGCCAACCCCGTGCAGGTCAACGTCCTCACGTTTCCCTTCAAAGTATTTTTCCCCATCCTTGAAGATCGTGACCTGGGATTCCAGATTGGGTTGTAGCTCTTCTTTGTTTTTAGCGTTGTAGACCATCGTTAGGTAGTCGAAGCCCTCGCCGGGAAGATAGCTTCGAAGCGCGGGGCTCTTTGTCTCGTGCAGTTTTCGACCGGAATCCGATGCGTTGCTGCTCCCCTCGATATTCCCTGATTTGATATCGGATGCCTCTTCATTCTGATTAATCACAAAAAGGCTTGAAAGGGCCAGGCGAGGTTTTTTCAGATCCGGGATCTGCAGGAACTGATAGGCGGATCCGATCTTGCCGGATGCCTGGTCTCGAATGGCCGTGCGAACGTAGTAGTCGCCGGAGTTCTTGACGGGCAGGTAAATATTAAAATCGACCCCTTCCTTCCGGATCCGGGAAAGGTCTTCGTCATTCACCTTGAACTTGTACTGCAGGCCTTTTGAATCCTGAACCAGTCCGTCGGCATTAGAGGTCAAGGTCACCAGTTCCAGGGAGAGGGAATGCGTACCGTCCGGTTCGTTTGAGAAGTTTAGATCCTTCCCTTCCAGTTGCAGCCAGGATCTTAAAAAATATCCCGGCGTCGGGGCAAAAGCATAGCCGGAAGCCAGGTCGAGCTTGAGATCGTTATAACGAAAGGGAGAGACAATCGCCTGCTCCAGGGTGTTCGTAGAAGCAGCCGATTCGGGATTCGGATTTGAATGAGGGGGAGCACCGAGGTACCCGTCACGAGTATGGACCTCAGTCCCGTGCCGTTTCACTTTGACCTGTATCCGGTGGTACACGTTCGAGCGGACGTCGCTGAAAGCATTTGGCGAAGGAATGAAGGAAATCAGATAGTATCCCTTCAATTCCTCTTCAGCCGGTCCGATTCCGTTCAAAAAGAAGTTGCTGTTTTCAACGATGATCCCTCCGGTTTTTCTTGAAAGGGGAATATAGCCTTCCGACGGCGGGTTCGGCTGCGTTTCCGATAGTCCCTTCATATCCAAAGTCTGGATAACGACTCCCGCACGCAATGCTTCATCGGCCAGTTCATCGAACTTCTTTTTTACATCCCTATAAAAATCGAAATTCAAGTCCAAGGCTTGCGCCATTAACGTCGGTTTTGCCTCCGGAATAGTGATGACCGACGAAATAAAAAGTATGGACTTTCTTCCAGGCATGCCCTGCATAGTTCTTATGCAATAGCGGATTGCCGCCATTTGGGATTCAAACAATGCCAGCCGGTAAATGTCCTGAGCAGCCTGTAATGCATCCTGGCGTGCGTTAGTCGCTGAGCCATTGGCACCACCGCCGACTGCACCACCCAGATTCCCAAACCGCGCGACTGCTTGCTGCAGATCAATATCAATATCCGCAGTCTCGGCATCAACTGCATTGCCAGTGTCTCGCCGTGAAGCGGGAGCGACTCCGCATCCGGATGGCCCGCAGCCGAGCATCCCGCCGGTTCCCCCTTTCCAGCGCAAACTCTTGACCCTTGACAGCAATACCTTCCTGTCAGAACTGAACTGCAGCAGCGTGCCGCCGCTGGTCTGAAAGATGACCGCCAGGTCGTAAGGCTGCATTTGTGTTTCGACGAACTTCTCAATCGCCATTCGAGCGTGGTAAAAATGATCGAAGTCCATTGAGAGGTCATCGACAACAAAAGCGAGCGTCCGCCGGACCCTGTCTTTCGGCAGCATCGGTGAGGATGTCAAGATGCTTGTCTTGGATAATTTCCTGGACGGCGCCTGCTCTTCATTTACATAAGCACAGGAGATGATTTGCTTGGATTTGCCATCCTGATACACCTCAAAGTCATTCGCGGTCAAATCCCTGACTTGACGCCCGTTTCTGCCAAGAACCACCGCATCAATCCGAACCTCCTCGACGGCCACCTTTAAATCGAAACCCTGCTTGAAACCATCGTTCTGCCCAGAAGAGGCGGGACTCGTCTGGCCATTTGCACGCTCCAGTGCAAACCACGGACCAAAGCAAAGGAAGATGCATAAAAGACAATACTTCGAGCCAAAACCACTTGTGCCGGTTTCCATCAATGCACCTTTCTATGATTTAAATGCATGAATAGAAATAGTAATCCAATTTAAAGAATCCTAATAGATGGATGACATCATGCATGCAAAAGGTTCACGCAAGCAACCACGATATAGCTTCGGTCATTGAAATCAGAAACTCTCGGCGTATGGCCGAAAGTAATTCACTTCCGTCCACGTCTACGAGCACTTGCACGTCGACGGCTTTTCGCACCTCACTCTTTCAGGCAGCACTTCCGGGACCGTGGAATCCGTCACGACTGTTCCTTCCGAATTTCGAAATCGATCGCCTGAGAGGCAGTGCGCGACTGATCCTTGTTTTGCTTATCCCTGACCGTCAATTGGAGCGGATAGGCTCCCTTCTCAACCGCTGCTTGCACCGGAGGCGCCATCAAGCCATAGCCTTTGTCATTCGGATGCGGTCCATCCATTGAATACCCATCTTTCAAGAAGCGGCTGCCGTCCGCGAGTGCGGAGTAATAATCGACATATAGTACGTGAATCTGCTCCGCATATTTTTCAGCCATGAATTGATCAGCAGAATACTGAGGCGCGCCCAGATGAGAAAAGCGATCAAGGAGCGCATCAAACTAATCTATAATGCTTTCTATATCCGTGTCATTGCAGGCGGTTTTCTGCAATTTCATTTTTCCAATACGCGAATGTATTCGGCGACCACGGATTCGCGAAGTGCAGAGAGGATTTTTGCCAGTCAAGCGTATGACATCCGAGGTTAGCGATTCAGGCGTTCACGGAGGCACGATGAAGCGAATCACAGTATTGATGATCTGCTTTCTGAATATTGCCGTTCCGGCTGCTGCCGCCGATTTATCTACGTCATCATCCCAGGACCTGATTGCAATTTATAAGCAACTGCGGTCACTTCAGGCGGGAGACGCGGCTTCATGTGAGAACGTTGAATTCCAACGCGATTCGGCAAAATTTACCTTCATTGCCGGGCGGCTCACCTTTTCAGCGCCGGTTGCCGGGCGAGTGCTCGCTGCTTACTATCAAGGAGAGGGCAAATTCGAACTTGAACCGCCATCGGATATCGATAAGCGTCAGATCGCGCGTTTTGCCGGAGGCCCCAAACTCGAAGACCCGTTTAGCGAGGCAGTTTTTTACTTCACTGACGATACTTATTCGGAACTGAGCAAACTCGTCAAAATAAAGCCGGCGCCTGCACGCGCGCAATCTCCCTTCGCGTCATCCCAGAAAAAATATGCCGAAAGCTTCAACTCATGGATTGATAACGCGCGCAAGGGTTATCCGGCAATGAAGAACATGGCGGCGCGTATGCTGGCAGATCTGACGGAACGCTCCAGCAAGGGCTTTTTCTTTGCGGATTTTAAAGCCAAGAAGTCCGGTGATTTGCTTTTCCATATCAGTTGGAATCGCGACTCATTGCTCTTGCCGTACGAGGCGAAGGACGAAGAAGTGATGCTTCTGCATCTCAACCCTGGCGCATATTTCGAATGGTGGTCGGGCTTTCACCTTGCAGCCGAGTACGCCAAGTCGCGCCACCCCGAACATCGCGAGCTGCTGGCACACAGCGAGGCAACCAACATTGATCTGCAAGTTGCCAACGATAACAGAATTTCAGCTACCGCGCAGATGGAGTTTACAGTCGCGGAACCGGCTCGGATCTTGTCATTTAATCTCAATGGAATACTTCGAATCGGTTCAATCGAGGACGAATCTGGAAATAAGCTCAGCTTCATTCAAGAGGATCGCGATCTCGACAGTGATCCTTGGGTAATTCTCGACAAGCCTGTAAATCCGGGAGAAAAGCATAAAATCAAAATCAGCTACAAAGAAGAATCAACCCGTGACACCCGGATAGTGAACGAACAACAAGCTGGCGGCGGGCATTATTTTGTGGTCTCCCAAATATGGGATGGCGCGCCCACAACTTCAACCTCTTTGATAACCTCTGTGGTCGACCCTGGCAGCCCGGCAAAAACAGGCCAGTCCTCAGTCATCGTAACACGTTCGACCAGCGCCAGTGCAACACGTGTCCATAACTTGCCTTGGCTATCCTGCTTCCCGACCTTCTATGACGACAGGGCCCGGTACGAAATACGCGCACTTTCTCCCAAGAGCTACAAGTTCATCGGCCCCGGCATTCAAACTGCCTCCGAAAAGCAAAAAGACGGCCTTTTTACTTCATGGAAAACCGACATCCCTTTAAGCGTCGTGGGATTCAATTACGGGGGGTTCACCGAGGCGGAACGGACGGAATCCGACATGAAAGTGACTGCCTACGCACTCGCGGGGCTTTATGCGCCAAAGGATCAAAAACACGTAGCGGACCTCAGTTTTCAGGCCATGCAATTCTTTCAGTTTTACTTCGGGGCTCTGCCATTCAAGAATGTATCCGTGTTTGTGCTGCCTGTCATCCGTTCCGGCCAAAGCTGGCCTTATCTCATTTTCCCGTCTTACGAGAGGCTTCTGGAGACCTCGAACAATCCGCATATACAGGAGTCTGGAGTCATGCGCGATTACTACATCATTCGCGAAATGTCTCATCAGTGGTGCGAGCATCTGGTAGGATGGAAGACTTATCACGATGAGTGGCTCTCGGAAGGAATGGCCGATTTTGCCGAATCCGCTTATTTTCGCCAATTTGAGCCGAAGGAGTTGAAGAACTTCTACGACGTCCGGCGCGACTGGCTGCTTTCAAAAACGCGATTGGGCTATCGCCCGGTTGATGCAGGTCCCGTATGGTTGAATCCACAGCTTGATGAATACAATGGATGGGGCAACAACATGCTTATCAATTACAAGGGCTCCTGCATTATGGAAATGCTGCGGATGCTCATGTATGACAGCAAAACCCAAAATCCTGACGCACCCTTCATCATGATGCTGCATGATTTCTACTCAACCTTTGCCGGCAAGAATGCATCGACTGAGGATTTTCGAAAGATAGTTGAAAAGCACATGGGGACGTCGATGGAGTGGTTCTTTGACCAGTGGGTCTACGGAGCATACACTCCGACCTACAACTTCAGCTATCAACTCGCAGACGCGGAGAACGGCCAGACGGAAGTATCCATTACGCTTGCTCAGTCTGACGTGCCGGAATCCTTTCACATGGAACTACCGGTCTATATAACTCTGAAAGGAGAACCGCAGTATCTGGGAAGGATCGGGGTAACGGGGACCAAACCTCTGAAGACCAGCGTCAAGCTGCCGGTTCGGCCGGAAAAAGTCCTGCTGGATCCGAATCGCAGTATTCTGGCGGAAATACATCAGTAGTCAGCAGTCAGTACCGCGAGGGCAGGGAGCGGCTTTATATCCGCTCGCTTCGCTCGCGGCTCTGTTTAAAGCGGGGGCAACTTAATCCACGTGCGGTTCTACAATTTTGGTTCTAACCTCCATCGGGTCTGGGATTCGCAAATCATAGAACGATACACCACAGATGAAGGAGAATTGCTGGGGGATCTCAAAGGCATTGCGACTCCTGCATTTGCCGGTGAATCGTTGAAAGGCACCCCGGAGGATTGGGCTACTGAGAGCCTACAGGTAGCCAAGAAGGCATACTGTCTCCCTGGGACTCAAAACGTGATTCACTCTGGTACTGCTCTTGGTGATGATTATTACCGAATGGCGCTGCCGATAATACAAACGCAGCTCGCAAAAACGGGAGTACGAGTTGCAGCGACCTTGAATGCAATCTTTAGATAATTAGCTCAAGTAGAGTATTGTGAAAGCAGATTATTATTTTGCACGGGCACGGGGGAATGGCTGAGTTGAACCATGGTTTCGAATACCGAAAGCGTCTGGGGACTGACGCAGCCGACGTAACAGTAATCGATTACCTGACCCGACATTACTCTCGATTTACACGGGAAGAGTGGCTGGATCGCATTGAATCCGGTCATATCCTCCTAAATGGGACTCCATCAAATCGAGAGACGGTTCTGCGGGCGGGCTTGATCCTGAGTTGGATGCGTCCGCCCTGGGAGGAGCCCGTGGCTCCCGGGTCTTTCGCCATCCTGTATAGGGACGAACGCTTGCTTGGAGTTGCCAAGCCGGCGGGGCTCCCCACGGTTCCCGGGGGTGGCGGTTTCATGGAAAACACCCTTCTATCGCTCGTCAGAGGCTATTTCCCCGGGGCCAGCCCTTTACACCGACTGGGACGAGGAACATCGGGAATCGTTCTGTTCGCACTCACTCCGGAAGCTGCCTCCAAAATCTCTCAGGCATGGCGTTGCGGCCAAATCTTGAAAGTCTATCGCGCTTTAGCTTCCGGGTGCCCTGCCCTTGACGAATTTGAAGTTGACACTCCGATCGGTCCGGTTCCACACCGGATCCTGAAGACCATTCATGCCGCATCCACTACCGGGAAACCAGCTCACAGCCACATTAATGTCCTTGAGCGGCGCGATGAGTGTTGTCTGCTTCAAATCCGGATTACAACTGGCCGGCCGCACCAGATACGAATCCACCTTGCTGCCGCCGGGCATCCACTCGTCGGCGACCAGCTCTACACAGCTGGAGGTGTCCCTGCGGAGGACAGCCGGGCTTTGCCGAGCGACCTGGGTTACCATTTACACAGCGCATTGTTGGGTTTCGCTCACCCGGCCACGAACAAGTGGGTCGAGATCGCCTGTCCACCGCCTCCTGTGCTGAGGCGGTCTAATGAATTTTTGAAATGAAACTGCATCCGGCGAAACAATCGTGGTGAGGGAAGAGTTATGCACCAGTATGCGTGGCTCGATTTTCATGGAGGATGCTGGCATTTTGGTAACTATTCAGTCCCGCATAATAAAGTGACTGAACGGCGATATGAACCGAATGGCGCTTGAATAGGATTGCATTGAACTTTGCATAATATAGTGACGCAATCACAGGAAGAACGTGTCGCCCCTTCAGGCATGCGCGTCAAGCTAAGGAGAATTGTCCAGAGCGCTGAAAGCGCGAAACAGCAAAGCCCAGGGCGCAAGCCCTGGGAAGGGCATGCGTATGAACCAAGC
>Ga0187889_10002433_pt1 | contig 18130 bp, 10 predicted proteins | sample June2016WEW_7_10_2_FD_132992 | JGI IMG/M metagenome (GOLD analysis project Ga0187889, IMG submission 132992) | Peatland microbial communities from SPRUCE experiment site at the Marcell Experimental Forest, Minnesota, USA - June2016WEW_7_100 | ecosystem: Environmental > Terrestrial > Soil >... | reverse complement strand
CGTGCCTTTCCTGTTGAGGGAGATTGGGTTTCCTGGGCGAAAGCCATTCGCCCGCCACCCGTTTCTTGTTTCCTCTCTCAACAGGATTGGCCTGTGGATAGAACGGGAATTCCTCTCTTGCCCTCGCGATTTTTGGCAAGACGGAGCGCGCTAAAGGCTCGCGCTTGCCCCAACGCGAATTTGCCGCCTACCACCTCACCGTCGGTGAATTGACGCACCGCCGATCACGGCTGCCTGCTGACCTAGACCTGGGCAGCAAGAACCGACCGGGATCGTGTGCATTTCGGTCATCGTGAGCGTATCTGATCGGGGCGAAGCGACGCTGTGTGTCTGTTATGTTTGTTGGGTGGCGATGGATGCGTCCTTCCGCTTGCTGGGACCCTTGAGAGCTATCTTGTGCGCCCGGTTGATGATTCGGTCGACTGTGGCGTCAGCGAGGGTCAGAAGAGTTAGATTCCGGTTCACCCAAGAAGCAGACGGATGGGTGAAGAAGGCACTCGCGTCGACCGGGGTGAGGCGAAGCTCGCGTGCCTCTGGCATGTATGCCCGCCTGGTCGCCCGTGCGCAGGAAACGCCGGATGGCTGAACAATTTCCTCACTGTCCAGCCCCATGGCCGAGTACCCCCGGAGTACTCTCGGCACCCGCCAGTTCGATTTTGTTGCCCGTCGCGCCCATCCCCCATAGCATGCGCGGGAAACAGGGGGATACATGTCCGATCTGAACATCACCGCCATCATCGATACCTTCGTCAACCAAATCACCGCCGCCGTGGAAGCGGCAGCAGCCAAGCGCCTCCAAACGGCCATCGCAGGTGCCTTCGGGACGTCCCCAAAGCGTGGCCCTGGTAGGCGGGCCAAGCAGGCTGTGGCACCTGTGGCGGGAGAGCAAGCGGCAGCAAAGAGGGTGCGAAGGGTGACGCCGAAGGTCATACGGGCACGGAAGATTCAGGGGCAGTACCTGGGGGCGCTGCGAGCGCTATCTGCCGCGGACAAGGCGAAGGTCCAAGCGGTTGCCAAGGAGAAGGGCGTGGCTGCGGCGGTGAAGATGGCGAAGGGGTTGAAGTAGGCGGGGTAGGCTCGGCCTCATGCGTCCATAGATACTGCTGAGCCCCCAGGGTCCCCAAGAGCGCCTTTGGCAGTTGGCCTCTTGTTGGTGCGTGGCCAGAAAGCCCGGGCATGGGCTGCCTTGCGGCGCATACTAGCCCCCATCACCCGAACACGGGTGAGCCCGCGACACCAAGGGTCGTCGTATCTAGGGACACGTCGCGAGCGTCTTCGGCCCCGCGCTTCTGGGAGATGCGGAACGGAGGGCACTCGGGTGGAGACGCTGGATCCTCCAAGGGAATGTTGATTTCCTGCGCAGGGGGTTTGGCGGCAAGTCCAGAGAGAGCGTCGATGCACGTGCTGACCCCAGGTTTATCGTGTACTCTTTTTGTCCGGAGACCTCGATCGATGGCTCGAACGGCAAAGGGATGGCAGCTCTTCCAGGCTCCCCACACCGGTGTCTATCAGGTTCGGTTCACGCAGGATGGTCGGCGGAGATCGTTCAGCACGGGTGAAGAAAATCCCGGCGCGGCTGCGGACGCGGCGGCCCGAATCTACGCCGAGGTCATTTCGGGTCGATGGACGCCGGGGCGGGCCGTGATCACCCCGGAGGGCAAGGGGTTTGACGAGGTGGCAACCTCCTGGCTTGCGGACATCGAGCCGACGGTTGATGCGCGCACGTTCTCGCTCTATCAGGAGACGTACGTTGCTGCCCATTTCGTCCCATTTTTCAAGACCATCGACAGGCTCACCACGGTGGGCGCGGAGGACTACATCAGCGCCCGCTTGCGCAAGGTGACCCGTCACACCGTGAAGAAGGAGTTGTCGGTGTTGCGCAGGCTTGCGAGATGGGCCTATCGCCGTGGCTATCTCGAGCAGATGCCGGAGATTGAAACGCCGGGTGTGCGGGTGCTGGGGCACGCGACCGAATCGGCGCGCAAGCGAGTGTTTCTTGTTTTCAGCGAGAAGGAGATCTCGGCGATCATCGCGAGTCTGCCCGAGCAAGCGACGAGCAAGCGCCGGGGCGAGGCGTTTCCGGTGCGTGCCCGTTTTCGGGTGGCATGGGAGACGAGCCTCCGGCCTGCGACGATCGGCAAGCTGAGCGTGCCCGAAAACTACCGGTTGGGGAGCGCAGTGCTCGTCATCAACGACGAGGCGGACAAGAATCGCTTTCGCAGGGAGCTCCCGTTGAGCGAGGAAGCACGGAAGGCTCTCGATTCCGTGTGTCCGAGCAGCGGCGTGATTTTCGGTAGCCACGACTTTCGTGGGCCGTTGAGGGCAGCCGCCGAGGCTGCTGGTATCGACGAGTACCGGGCGGCCCGAATCTCGGATTACGACTTCCGGCACTCACGTTTGACTCATTTCGGGCAAGTTACGAGCAACCTGTCCGGGGTGATGTACTTGGCGGGGCACAAGCAGCCGGCGACGACGGCGCGCTACATGCGACCGCAGAAGGCAGCGGCCGAAGAGGTGCTCAAGGCAGCGGCCGGGACGCCCGCCAACGAGGAATTGTGGCTACATTCTGGCTACGCGGTGGATCGCGCAGGGCAGCTCACGCATCGCGCTCCCGGAAAAGCAAAAACCCCTAACCGCTTGGAACGATTAGGGGTTTCGTCGTTAGTGCGAAGAGGGGGACTCGAACCCCCATGGCTGTTAACCGCTAGCACCTCAAGCTAGTGCGTCTACCAGTTCCGCCATCCTCGCAGCGAATCGGCCTTATAGTCGGCTGGCGGCGGTAAGTCAATCCAGCGGTGGGCGGCCAGGCGCGGTGCGGGCCTGGTGGCGGCTACCAGCAGCGGATTCCGGGGTGGGGAAGCTGCGTCATGCGCGCGGAGGTCGGCTGGTCGTGGACCGCGGAGGGCCGGACTAGTCAGAATTTGACCGCGATTCCCAGTGCTTCGCGTAGGGCGAAGTGGTCGTCGCTGATGAAGTAGCGCAGTAGTTCCTTTAGCGGTCCGGGCTGGCGCGCTTGTTCGAGCAGTACTTGGGGCGGGATCTCGGCGGGAAGGGCTGTGCCGCTGTCGTGCAGGACGGCGCATGCCGCAGTACGAAGATCGGCGCAGAGGAGCAAGCCTGCGCGGGCGCCGGTTTCGAGAGCCACGGTGCGCCAGCGGGAGCAGTCCGGCTCGACATCCAGGTTGTCTTGAAACGCCTTGGCTATGTTCTTGGCAAGGTTGTACGGCAGGGTCTTCTTGAGCTTGGTGGCTTCCTCGGCTGCGTCGTCGTCTGAACCGGCGCGCCAGCGGTTGTGCTTGGGGTGGAAGGCCTTGAGCGTGGCCTGGAGGAGGTCGTCCAGGGCAAGCGGGTCTAGGGTCGCAGCGAGAACGAGCTCTGGCCGCAACAGCTCTAGCGCCTGAGCAATACGGAAGCGGAGCTCGGGGATGGGCGCCTGCTCAGCAAAGCGCTTGTCCATCACAATGGCCGTGGGTGGTGCCGCGACCAGCCTTATGCCGGTGAACTCGGCGTCAGGTTTGAGGAAGAGGCCGGCGCGTTGGTTAGATAGAGCCTTGCCCACTTGACTGAATATCTTGGCTACGTCCAGCTCGGAAATGGCCGAGATCTTTTCTTTTGAGCCAACTCCCAGAGCGAGGGTTGTCTGGCTCAGGTCGGGTAGCCCTTGCCACAGCGAAGCGAATACTTCGCCCAATAGTCTGGTTTCCGGGTGGGCCAGCAGGGCATGGCGCTCGCTTTCGCCTACGCTGGCGGCATAAGGCTCGTCGGTGGCTCGTTGGGGCTGGGCGTGCTCCTGTAGGATTGCCTGATCCTGATCGCTTGCCAGGCCGAGCAAGGCCAAGGTTGCGAGGCAGCACCAAGCGCTGTCGCTTTGTCGGTTGGCTAGGTATTCCGTTGCGAGAGCGCGCAGGGTTTCTTCGCAAGTGGGGTCCAAACGGATGAGCGCCCTATGGTTGGCGAGCGCAAGCTCCACGCTATCGGGTGAGGCCCGGTAGAGCCGGGCTAGGCGTAAGCGCGTGGAAAGCCGGTTGGCCAGACTGACGGAGCGTTGCAAAGCGGCAATCGCTCCTTCGGGATCGCGCTCGGTCAGCGCCTCACCGAGTTGCTCCCAGAGCTCGGCTCGACTGGCTTGGGTAGTCGGCTCCACGGGCTCGGGCAACTCAGGCAACAGGCGCGCCAGCGTCCTGGCCATGTCGGCCTTGCGTTCGGCTTTTTGGTAGGCGACGCAGAGCTCGCTCATGCCTACCTCGTCGCTGGGGTCGTCTTCGAGAACTTTCTCCAGCGTTTGCGCCGCCTGGGCATAGTCGCCGTTTTCCATCTGTAGGCCAGCCACCTCTCGGCGCCGTCCTGCCCGTGCCTTGGCCTCGGGCGTGGCCTCTGCGATGCGCTGAGCGCTTCGTATCGCCTCAGGCCAAGCTCCGTCGCCGCGTTCGAGATCGAGCAGCTTTTGCAGCAGGGAGAGATGGTCTGGTAATGCGTTCTCGATCGCGGCCGCACCGGCGGCATAGGCCGCTCGGGCGGCGTCCTTGTCGCCAAGTGCTACTTGCAAGTCCCCGATTTGCTCGAAGAGCTGCACTCGCTCGTTCCGGTCGGCGCATGCTTCCGCAACGCGCTGCAGAGAACGTGCTGCTTCCAGCTTGTCGCCGCGTTCTAGCGCAAGATCGGCAAGGGCACGTAGGGTTTGGGGCTGGCTGGGCGAAAAGCGTAGGGCTGCCTCGTGCAGGGCAGCCGCGCGCTCCGGGCGGCGCAGTTTCAGCTCGGCCTGCGCTGCGTGGGTGAGCGCTTGCGCCACCTCATCGGGGTAGCGCGAGGCCATGTCATGATCCGCGATGCCTTCCAGGTGGGTCGCGCACTCGCGCCACCTGCGCGCCTGGAACCGATTCTCACCCAATGCGATACGAAGCATGAGCTGTCCTGGCACGGCCCGGTCGGCCTCGACCAGCTGGCGGTAGCCTTCCTCCAGCCGGCCCAGCTTTTCGTAGACTTCGCCCAGGCGATGGCAAAGGCGAGCGGTCTCGTCGGGCTGGCCGCGGATGCGGCGCATGGCCTCGTTGAGCCGCCGTTCCGCCTTGGCCCATTGCTGTTCGCGATAGTAGATGTCAGCCAGGGCGATTATGGCTGGGAGGTGGCCTGGATCGATCTCGAGGGCCTGATCGAGTCGCGCTTCGGCTTGCTCGAGCCTTGTCGGGTCATGGCCGAGGATGCGCGCGAGGTTGGTCAGCACGACGGCCTTGGCGGGGGCCGCCTCGCTCGCGGCGAGCTGTCTTTCGTAGAGCCCGGCGGCGCTGTCGAGGTGGCCTTCCGACGCTTCCAGCGCGGCCAAGGCCCCCAGCGCCTCGGGGCTGCCAGGGTGCTCGGCAATGGCGCGTTCGAGACAAACCCGCGCTTGCTCCAGGTCGGCCAGCTGATCTTTGAACACCGACGCAGCTTCCAACAGGGCGGCGGCCTTGTCGGCGCTGTCAGCGCTGGCATCTGCCTGGGCCAGTAGAGCGGTCGCGTAGGCGTTTAAGTCGCCCCCTTTCAGGTGAAAGCGGGCCAGCGCCGCGAGCACCACGGGATCGTCTGGGGCGACTGACCGCGCCGCTTCGAGAGCTTTCAAGGCGCCGGCACCGTCGTTCAGATCGTTGGCCCTTATTCCAGCCTCCTCCAGGTAGAGGGCAGCTATGAGCTTGGCATCGCCGCCAGCGCTTCGCAGGGTGCTTATGCGTTGCTCGAGGATGTCCATCGCCTCCTGTGACAGGCCGGCGCTGCGCAGGTTACGCAAGAGGGCAGCCGCGGTGTCGGGATCGGATAACGCTTCGGGGCCGAGGCCGCGCAGGCAGGCAGCGGCGGCGTCGGGATTGCCGAGCCTTTCCTCCAGCACGCGGGCTCGCCGCCATATGAGCTCCGCCCGATCGTGGCCTTGGGCCAATGAAATCCGTCGTTCCAGCACGTCGGCCAGAGCTTCGAAATGCCCAGTGCTCGTGTGCAAGCGGTCCAGGGCGGCCAGGGCGGCCGCGTCCTCCGGGCAGCGAGCAAGGATGCCCTCGTAGACCTCGATGGCCTTGGCGGGCAGAGCCAACTCTTGCTCGTAGATTTCGGCCAGATGGCGGCTTGCCGTCCGGGCGCCCTCGTCGTCGCCAGCCAGCTCCAGCTCGCGACACATGGCATGGGCGGCTTTCTGAGCCAGTCCGACCTTGTCGAGGAGGCGAGCGAGTGCTGCGTAGCCCGCGCGGCACTTTGCGACCACGGCGGAGCTAGGGTTCGCGCCTGTCCTCTCTTCTTCTATGCTGGCGACGTACTTCTCCAGAGTGTCCACCGCCTCGTAAGGCCGCTCCAGCCGTTTCTCGTACAGCTCCGCCAACTCGAAGGCCCGGCTTTGCATGGCCGCGCCCTCGACGCGAGAGCCAGCAGCGAGAACCCTGCGCTCGAGAATGGCCGCTAATTCCGTCCAGCGCTCGGCCTGCCGATAGATGTCCTCCAGGCGATCGAGGGCTTTGCCATGACTAGGCTCGAGCACGAGCACGGATTGGTAGCGCTCCTCGGCCAGCCGGAGGTCAGCTAGCTGTTCGCCGATCTCGGCCACACGCAAATTGAAGCGCACGGTATCGTTGCGCGATCCGCGCTCGGCAGCGCGCGTATAGATGCCGCATACCATCTGCCATTGGTTCTCGCTTTGGGCCAGGCGCTCCATCTCCGCGCAGATCTTGTCGTCGGCCGGGTTGAGCGCGAAGGCCCGCTCGAGCGCCTCCAGCGCGCGGACCACGTCGTGGGCTCCGCGCATCCAGATATCGGCGATCTTGGTCAGGTAGCCGTGGCGCGTGATCGGATCCGCGGGTAGCAGCTCGTAGGCGTGCGCCCACTCGTGCCAGGGAGTGGCGAATGCAGTGGTCACGATGGGCACGAGCGGGGAAGGGATGGGTTGCGGGGTCTCTTCCAGGATGTCGACCTCCGCGATGTCGATCTCGCCGGTGATGACGTCATGGCTCATCTCACCCGCCGGTGGGGCGCCCACGGGGCCAGTCGCGGGCTCGGCCGCGGACATAGCCTCGGTCGCGACTCGCTCTTCCGCGGCGGCTGGTCGGGGCGTCAGGGCTGGTGCCGCTGCCGCCGGGTAGGGTCCGATCTTTTCCGCCAGACGCCACAGCGCGTCCGCGGTGCGCTGGTCATCAGGGGCGAGCTGGAACGCGCCTAGATAAGCGCGAAAGGCGCGTATGTTGTCGCCAATTTTCACTTCGATCAATGCGGCAGCGCGCCTCGCAATGTCGGTCTTTGCCGTCCGATCGGTAGCCCGTGCATAAAGTTGTGCCTCGACGCTGAGGGCGTCTTCCCAGCGGCCGGTCACCTCGGCGAGGCGCAAGACTTCCCGGTACGAGGTTTCGCTCTCTTGGTCGAGGACGAAGGCGTACACGTGCTCGTTGAACGCTCCCGCCGGGTCGTTCATGTTGTGCTCGAGGATGGCGGCTCGCCGGCGCAAGAGGTCGACACGATCCTGGACGTCGGGGCGGCCGCGGCCAACCTGGGCATAAACGTCCAGCAGCCCCTGCCAATCCTCGAGCTCCCGCCCGAGGCGCTCGATCAGAGGTAGCAGCGTGGTACCGGCCGGCTCGTATGCCAATGCCTCGCGCAGAACCGTGAAAGCCCGCGCGGGCGAGTGTAACCTCTGCTCGCACAAAGCCGCAACTTTGAGCGCTATTTCGACCTGCTCCCGCGCTTCGGGCGCGCGCGCGGCCTCGCCGAGGTAGACGCTTATCAAATCCTCCCACAGCGCGTGTGCTTCGGCTACACCCTCAAGCTTGCCCAGCGTGACCTGGTCAGGGTGCTCGCGATGGGCGCGCAGGTGAAATGCAAAGGCACGCCTCGGCTCCTTGAGCATGCGCTCCGCCGCCTCGCCCATGGCGAAGAGCAACTCTCGTCTTGCCTCGGGCTCTTGGCTCAAGCCTAGCTGCTTCTCCTGGATGGCGATCAAACGCTCGCCGTCGCCGGCTTCGCCAAATAGCTCGGCGAGGGCGGCCAGGGCCTGCGGGTGGTCCTCAGCTATGGCCAGCACACTCTCGAAGGCGTGCACGGCCTTGGGTAAATCGCCCAGGCGCTGACGGCAGAGGAGGCCGAGCTCGAGGCCTGCAGCCACCCGATCCTTGGGATCGGTCATGAGCGCAAGCTGCCGCTCGGCCACCGCTACCACCCTGGGCCAGTCGGCCATGGCCTCGGCCACGCGGCGCAAAGCTCGATGCGCGTCGAGATTGGCTGGATCCATTTCGCTGATGACCCGCTCCAGGGCCGCGATCGCGGCGGGCAGGTCCAACAGGTCCTTCTCGAAGATACGCGCGCGCTCGAGAGCCAGCGCGGTCGCATCGGCGCGGCTGTCAGCGATGGCGATGCGGCGGTCGAGTAGGCTGGCCAGGGCGGCAAAGTCGCTCGTGCCGGCGGCAATGCGTGACAGCGCTTCAAGACCTTCCCGATCCGCGGGTTGCCGAAGAAGCAAAGCTTCCCAGGCCGCCTTGGCGCGATCGGTCTGCCTCAGGGCCTCACCAGCGAGGCGGGCCAAGTGGCGCAAGGCCTCGGCTTGGATAGCCGGCTGGCCCTCCTGCGCCTGTACCTTGAGGTCGAGCGTGCGGGCCAAATCTTCGTTGCGGCCGAGATGGTGGTAGGCTTCGAGCAGGGCTTCGATGGCTTCTTCGTCGCTGGGCAGTCCCTTGACCACTCTCTCCCAGTAGGGGATCGCCTTCTCGAAGTCGTGCAGATCGCTTTGTAAGAGTGCGGCGATGCGTTTGGTTATGAGGAGCTTCTCGTTGGCCGAGCCGGCGTAGCGTGTGTGATACTCTAGTGTATCTACTAGCCTGGGTTTGTCGCCCAACTGCTCGAGGATGCTCTCGAGTCGCAGCAAGGCGTCAGTGTCGCCCGGGACGATATTCAGGATCTCGGTGGCGGTTAGCGAAGCCGCCGATGGGTCGGACAGCTTCTCCATGTAGATGGAGAGCACGCGTCGCAGCAGTGCTAGCCTCTCGGTCTCGGACGTCGCTGCCTCGACCTGTCCGCGCAGGAGGGGAGCCAAATCCGCCCAGCGTTCAGTTTTTTCGTAAGCTTCGGCCACGTTGCGCAGCGCGACTGCGTCGTGCGTGTCGATACGCAGGATCTCGAGGTAGACTTTGGTGGCGCCATCGTAATCCTCTAGCTTCTCGGCATACAGACGGGCCAGTCGGTGGAGCACCTCGGCCTTGGCTTGGGGCGAGACCGTCTGCTCGGCCTCGTCCACGAGCAGGGGGGCCATTTGCTCCCACCGCTTGGTTTTCTGTAGGATTCGCTTTTGCGCCTCCAGGGCTCGGTCGTAGCCGGGTGACAGCTCCCACATGCGTCGCCAGACGGCCAAGGCTCGGTCGAGATCCGCGAGCTTGGTCTCGACCAGCACGGCAACTTCCTCCAGGCGAGGCAGAAGCTCCGCCACGAGGTGGCCCCGCTTCATATCGTGCTCGGCCGCCAGCTCGAGCAAGTCGGCGAGCTCGCGGAACGAACCGCGGGCGCGGAAATATTCGGCGTACGCTTTCAGGGCCTGAGTGTCGCTGGGGTTGTCCCGCAGAATAGCTTGCAAGTGCGCCGCGGCTCGCTCGCTGTCGCCGAGGCGGTCATGATAGAGGGCCGCAAGCTCACGCAGCAGACCGAGACGCTCGGATCCATCGGTGGTGCGCTCGAGCTGCCTTTCGCGCAGCTCGGCCAATCTCGCCCAGTCTTTTCGCCCGGTGTAGACTTGGGCCAGGTGCCGGGTGGCCGGGCCACCGGCGGGCTCGAGGGCTGCGACTTGCTCGTAGGTGCGGATTGCCGCCTCCGGGTCCCCGAGCGTGTCCGCCAGCTGGGCCCGCTTGTGGAGGAGCTCCATCCTTTCGTCGTCCGTGCGCGCCTGCTTCACGCGGTCGCACAGGAAACGGTCCAGCTCCGCGAAGCGACTGGATTCCGTAAGTACCCTCTCTAGCAGGGCGAGCGCCTCGCCGTTATGGGGTACCGCCGCAAGGGCCTTGCCCAGAGCGGCCACGGCGCTGTCCACCTCGCCGGCTTCGTGGCGGCGGCGCGCGATCTGGTTGTACAGGCCGGCCGCGCGTTCGGAGCCCTCGCTTCCCGTCCAGTTGGGATTGGCGTATACCGATGCCAGGGCCTCGAGGGCCTTGTCGTCGCGGGGATAGAGGCGAACGACGTCGCTTAGTTTTTGCTCCGCTTGGGTGAGGTCGCCTATCTTCTCCGCCAGCACTCGGCCCAGCCGAAAGGTGAGCGCGATGCGGCGCTTGGGATCGGCGGTTCCGGCTAGCTCGATTTCGTATAGCCGGCAGACCATGGGGTAGTCCCCGAGAGCGTTGTGAATCTTGCGCGCTGCTTCTACGATGCGCAGCTGGTCGGCTGTGACTTCCGCGCGCAGGCCAGGAGTGGACAGGGCATGCTCGATGCGCGCGATCTGCTGACCGTAGACGCGTTCAATTTCCGCACGCACCTCGGCGATGCGCGCTGTGTCTTTGGCCTTGGCCAGGGCGGCGGCTTCGACCTCGAGCATCTTTAGGTACTCGGACGCGCGCCCGGCTTCGCGGTAGATATCCTTCAGCCGCTTTACCGCTTTGCGGTGCGTGGCATCTCTGTTGACTGCATGAGCCAAGTCAGCTTCAGCTCCCGCCACGTCGGCCAGCTGGTCGATGCGCACTTCGGCGGCCAAATAGAATAGCTCGGCTGCCTTGGCCTGGTCGGCAATGGCCTGCGCTCGTGTTTCGTACAGCGTCACCAGCTTGTCGAAGCGCCCAGCCTCCCGGTAGCTTCGCCGCAGGTAAAGGAACGCCTCGTTGTGGCCTGGCTCGCGTTGCAAGTCCTCTTCGTACTCACTCTCGCTGGGCATCCGGGCCTCCAGAGATCGAGTTGTCGTCCCAACCATAGCGGTGGCGACCGAAAAGCAAAAGTAACACCGCAATGTAAGGAAACCAAGCGGTTAGGGTCGCGATGGCACGCAGCCGACGCGCGGCGAGCCGGCGGGTAAAAGGCGACGGGGCGGTCGGATAACGTGGCCGGCAGGGCAAAGCTCGGCTCCAAGAGCGCCGCGGCAGGTACGCGTGCGCGTCATCGCGGCGCGGCACCATCGCATCGCGGTATCATGAGTATCAGGGCGAAGCCTCGCTCTAGCTTGGTGCGCCAGCCCGGCCTCTGACCGTCGCCAATCGCTGCTGCACATCACGATAACTAGGATCTCGCTTAGAAACTCGCTCGAAGTAGTAAAGGGCCTCGCTGCGGTCACCCATGCTGGAAAATACAATACCCAGCTGGTAGTAAAGTTGGGTGGCTTCTGCCTCGCTGGCCGACGGTCGCCTCAGGGCATCTTGATAACAGCGGATGGCCTCGGCCGGGTCCCCCAACGCTTCGTGGCACTCGCCAATCATCGATAGAGCGAACACTTCTCGTCGCGGGTCGGCGAGGACCGCTTTGAAGTGCTCGATAGCCTGGGCATAACGTTCCATGGTCTTCTCCATTATGCCTAGGTCGACGTGGGTCTCGGCGTCCTGACGCTCGGGCGCAGGTCTGGGTACCGCGGCAGCCACGCGTGCTTGCCCGGTGTCCACTCCGGCATGCGCGCGCTCGGGTACGGCGCCGTGAGCTGAATACTGCGGTGGGCTCGGTGCGTCTATCCTATGACGTCTTTCGTTGATAGCGGCTCGCCCGGAGGCGGGGTAGCGACCCTCGAGCTCGTCGAGCATCTCCGTTGCCTCTTGGCCGAGGCCCTGATCTATCAGGAAGTCCACCTGTGCCAGCTCGCTCGCCAGTCCGGATTGGGCCGGGTCGAATGGCGTTTCGGCAATCTGGGCCTCGACCTCCAGTAGCTCGCCGTCCCCGCCGGGGTCGCCCTCACCGCGCACTGCCGACAACCTTGGGTCAGGCAACCCGTCCAAGGTCGAGGTGTCGCCGAACTCCTCTGGCTCCACGCCGTCGGACAACAGCTCGATCTCATCGCTATGGATTAAGTCCGGCTCCGGCGTCCTCATGTGCAGTTCCATGGAGATCGAGCCTTCGCCGGAAGGAGAGCGGTTCTCCGGTACCGCCCCGCTGGTAGCACGTGCCACCTCCAAGGCGCGCTGGGCGGAGGGATTGAGATCGATCGCCTTGCGTGCATAATCGAGCGCCGCCTGAGGTTTGCTGAGCTGAAACTGCTGGGCCAGAGTTTCGTACTCGGCGGCTGCTTCGGTCTTGCGGCCGAGCTCGACCAACACGGCCGCCAGACGTTCGTGCGCTCCCTGGTGGGTTGGCACGCGCTCGAAAACTCGGCGTAGATGGTCAGCGGCTCGATCCACCAAACCGTACCTCACGAACACGTCGGCTTCGGCCAGCACACGCTGGACCTCGGGATCGTCTTGCGACTTTTCCACCAGGCCCGAGGCGATGCTTATTCGCTCGGACATGCTCACCGGCAGCGGGCTCGTAGGCGGGCTGTATCGGCTGCGCAGTGATGCGGGCACCTCCATCTCGCTGAAGGTGACGTTCATGGGGCGGCGGGGCGCTGCCACCGGAAGGGGAGGCTCCACTTGGGCTGGTGCCGCCGGAGGTTGCGCCACTTGGCGCTTGACGGCGCCGCCATGGCCGTGCTCGAGCATGTGCGCCATGTCCGCGTCGTTTGGATCAATCGCCAGTACGCGCTGGGCGGTCTGGTCGCGCTCGCCGAGGCGTCCGGCCTCTGCATAGACGCGCGTCAGCTCCTTCAGCACCGGCAAGGTCTTGTGGTGCTGGCCGAGTTGCTCGAAGGTGCGCGCTAGCAGATCGAGCACCTCCGGATCGCGCTGGTTGGTCTCGAAAACCGGCTTGATACGCGAGAGGGCGGCGCGAGGATTGTTGTTCTCGAGGTATTGGACAGTGACCGCGATGGCGAGATCACGGTTGTCGGGCTCGTAGTGCAGGACGCGCTCGGCGACGCGCACGAACTCATCGATCCGTCCTTGCGTCTTCAGTAGTCGCGCCGCTTCTGCCAGCTCGGCCGCGGCTTCCTTCGTCGCCCCGCTCTGGGCTGCCAGATCCGCATAGCGAATGTGCGGGTTGGGTTGCTCGGGATTGAGGTCGATCACCTGCTTGAGTGCGGCCAGCGCCTCGACACCGCGGTTCGCTGCTTGGTAGAGCGTTGCGGCTTGCTCCAGCTGCTGCATGGCGTCTGACAGGAGGCCCAGCTGCCTGAATACGTCGGCCAATTTTATGCGAACTTCCACCAAGCCAGGCGATAGCTTGATGATGTTCTTGTACACTGCCACCGCCCGCTGGAAGAAGCCCTGCTCGACATAGAGATCGACGGTTCTCTGGTAGACCTCGGTGGCTTTGTCGGTTTGACCTAGCCGGACGTAGATCTCGGCCATGCGCAGCCAGGTCCGGGTATCCTTGTGGTCTTCCTTGACGGCGCTCTGAAATTCCGTCAAGGCCTTCTCGAAGTTTCCCCGTTCCAGGTACTTCTGTGCCGCCGCGATGTGCTTGTCTTTCTTGGTTATCACCGGTTGCAGCCTGATCGACTAGCTTATCGGAAGAAGAGCTTGGAGACGGGGAGGCGGCTCCGCCTACCCGCGACCGTCCGATGTGGAACAGAGGCTCGGCTTCCCATCCGACTAGGGTAACCTGATATTTGCCCGCTGGCCGAGCTTGAGCAAGTATCTTGGCTGATAAGCAGCTGTCCTGCCCCTGGTCAGGGAGCCTGGTCTTGGCGCGCCTGTGCCAGGGGGGGCGGGAGAACGGAGCCGTTAGCTTCTACATCCGCTCGAGGAAATGGGTGTCGAAGCGGCCGCCGATGAAGTCGGGGTGGTTGAGCACTTTGCGGTGCAAGTCGCAGTTAGTCTTTATGCCTTCGACCACCACCTCGTCGAGCGCGCGCCGCGCACGGGCTAATGCGACATTGCGATTATCTCCATGCGCTATCAGCTTGGCCAGGAGCGAGTCATAATAGGGAGGTACTCGATAATGCGCGTAAATGTGAGTGTCGACGCGGACGCCGATACCCCCGGGTAGGTTGAGCGCGGTGATGGTGCCGGGCGAAGGGGCGAATGTCACAGGATCTTCGGCGTTGATGCGCAATTCGATGGCATGACCGCGGGGGCGCATTTCCGTTGGCAGGTGCAGAGGATCGCCGGTGGCCAGCCGCATCTGTTCGCGCACCAGGTCTATGCCAAACACCATCTCGGTGACAGTATGCTCGACTTGGATGCGGGTGTTCATTTCGATGAAGTAGAACTGGCGATTCTCGTCGAGCAAGAATTCCAGAGTACCTACGGTCCGGTAGCCGATGGCTGCGGTCGCTTTGCGCGCGGTTCTAAGGAGCTCGGCCCGACGTGCGTCGTCTAGCGCTACCGAGGGAGCTTCTTCGATCAGCTTCTGATGCCGGCGCTGTATGGAACACTCTCGTTCGCCTAGCGCAAGGGCGCGCTCGCCGTCGCCCAGCACCTGCACCTCTATATGGCGCGGCCTGCTGATATAGCGTTCGATATACACCGCCGGGTTGCTGAAACCGGCCTGCGCCTCGGCTCGTGCCGCCGCCAGCTGGGCGAGTAGGCGACTCTTGTCTTCTATTATTTTCATGCCGCGTCCGCCGCCGCCGCCGGTAGCCTTGATTATGACGGGCAGACCGATACGCTCGACCGCCTCCTCCGCTTGTCGATCGGTTTCGATGATGGGGGTGCCGGGGACCACCGGGACGCCGGCTGCCTCCATGGCTCGCCGCGCCGAAACCTTGTCCCCCATGGTGCGCATCACCTGCGGCTGCGGGCCAATCCAGTGAATGCCACACCGCTGCACCACCTCGGCGAACTCGGCGTTTTCGGCGAGGAAGCCGTAACCGGGGTGTATAGCGTCCGCGCCCGTGATCTCGGCCGCGCTGATGAGGGCCGGGATGTTGTTGTAGCTCTGTCGTGCCGGGGGCGGGCCGATGCACACTTTCTCGTCGGCAAACCGGACGTGTAGGGCATCCGCGTCGGCGGTCGAATGGACCGCAACCGAGCGCAAGCCGAGATCCCGGCAAGCGCGAATCACTCGAAGGGCGATTTCGCCCCGGTTGGCAATGAGTACCTTCTTGAACACGCGTGCCCTCGTCTTGAGCTGGTGCAGGACTAGCGGCACCCGCCGAGGCTCGCCCTATCGCGCTTGCCTGGGCCCGTCGCCGCCATCAGTCTAATCATCTACGCCTTTTCTATGCGGAAGAGCGGCTGGCCGTATTCTACGTGCTCGGCGTTCTTGGCCATGACCTCGAGGATCTTGCCGTCGTATTCCGACTCGATTTCATTCATGAGCTTCATGGCCTCCACGATGCAGACCACTTGACCCTTGCGTACGGTCTGGCCTACCTCAACGAACACGGGCGCCTCGGGCGCCGGAGCGCGATAGAAGGTCCCCACGAATGGCGAGGTTAGCAGAGTGCCCGCCTCGGTGGATCTGGCGGCCTTATCGGCGACCACGGCTGACGGTACCGGCGCAGGCGGCGGTGGCAGTAGTGCGGGTGCGCCCGCGGCAAAGGTGGCATTGCGCCTGACGATATGGAGGCCGCCGCAGGCGTCGAGCTCGATCTCCGCGAGGTCGAATTCCGTGGCGATTTCTGCGATTTCGCGCAGACGCTGCAGGTCGACGGGTTCCGTGCTCCGATTGCAGCCAGAGCCGTCGCTCCCGGCTGGGGATGTCTTTGGTCTCGCGGCAGCCTTGGTCTTGCTCATTTTCTCGCGGCTCCTTTCCTGGGCGAAGTCGCGGGGAGCGACTTGACTTCTGGGTATGAATTGGACGTTGATCGCACGGCCTGGTCGGGCTTGGACGCGTCCGCGGCCAGCGCCAGCAGCGCCAGACGGTAGCCAATGGCGCCCAGACCGGCAATCTGTCCACGGCAAACCGGGGCGATCAGGGAACGATGGCGGAAGTTCTCCCGAGCGTAGAGATTCGACAGATGCACCTCGACGGTGGGCAGCTTGAGCGCAGTGATGGCATCACGCAAGGACACGCTGGTATGAGTGAGGCCACCGGCGTTGATGATGAGACCGGCGGCTTGGCCGCGCCACTGCTGCAATTTGTCGACGATGGCGCCTTCGTGGTTGGACTGGAAGCATTCCACCCGAAGGCCGAGTCGGGCGCTCTCTTGTCGCAGCTCGTCGTCAATCTGGGCCAAGGATACAGTGCCGTAGATCTCGGGCTCGCGGGCTCCGAGCAGGTTGAGATTGGGTCCGTGGATGACCAGTATCGTCGGCCTGGGCGTGGCCGCCCGTCCCAGCGCTCTTCCCCCTGGGCTCCCATGTGTCTTTTGCCTCGGGGTCACAGCTCGGCCTGAATCTGCGGGGTCAAGAGCCTCATCAGATAACGTGCCTTGCCCAGGCTGGCCTCGGGCTTGACCGCGTAAGCGACGAAGTATGCGTCACTTAGCAGCTGAACGAGAATCACTAATTTGTCGGCCTTGAGCGCTAGCTCGTGCAGGCGACCTCCCCCCAGCTGGGTGGAGGTCTTGCGCATCTGGCTCATCACCTGAGCGAGCTCCATGCCAACGGTCTGAATGTCGATGGCTTCCTCGCCTGGCTTGGTGTAGGCGTCGACCGAGATGCCGTCGCAGCCCATGAGGATGCCGGCCGATGCTCCCGGCAGGCGGTCCACCAATTGCTGCAGGCTATCTCGGAACATGTTGTCGGTATCTAGTCGTGAAGCTTCGTGCCTGTCAATAACTCGCGCGGGTCGCCGCTGGCAGATATGCCTTCTTCCCTGTTCTGCCAACGGTCCGGGCTCAGGGGCTGGTCGAGGTCGAGGTCGAGGTCGAGGTCGAGGTCGAGGTCGAGGTCGAGGTCGAGGTCGAGGTCGAGGTCGCCGTGCCAGCGTCGGTTGCCGTGCCCGTGAAGACGGCGGGGCACACGGCGCGCTTCTTGCCCGAGGCGTCGAGGTAGCCGCAGCATAGGATGGGGAGGTCCTGGCCGGGGTCAAGCTCCTGGCATGGTTCGCCCATGTAGGGGTTGGTGCCTTGGAGCGCGGCGCAGGCGGGATAGCCGGCGGGGTAGTTGTACGGCAGGAGGTCCGGATCGGTGTATTCGTCTTGCAGACAGCCGGTGCAGACGTCGACGGTGTAGACAAACGGGGCGCTGGCGATGGCGCCGCCGTGGTCGCCCTTGGCGGTGATGGTCGCGGTGACCGTGATCTGCCGCGGACTGCTGTCGCTGGTCTGCGGATCCAGCGCGTCGAGGAGGCAGAGCGAGTGCTGGCGCTCTATGATCGGCACCGCGTATCCGATCGACCCGCCCGCCGGGGCGAGCAAGATGGAAAATGGATCGGAGTCGAAGGTCGCCGGACAGCTCGCGGGCCAGGTCATGCCGGGGGCGGACAGCGCGACCGTGAAGTGGGTGAGGGTGATGTTGTTCATCTCAGAGCCGGTGGTGCCGCCGTTCGAGTCGAGGTCGTTGGTGATGAGCAGGGGCAACTGGTAGCGCGGATTGGAACCGTCGGGCAGATAGACATCGAGCACACCGCTCTGCTCGGGCGTGGCGGAGGCGGTGGCGGGGACGGTGCAGTTTGCGCCGCTTCCCGTCATCGACTGCACCTGGACGATGCGTAGGCCGTCAAGGGTGTTCGGCACTTTGCAAGACCCGCAGAACAGCAAGAGCAGGGCTGCGACGCCAGCGGCGTCGAGCATGGCCGACTTGCGGGCGGCGCGAAGGGGGTAGCATCCGAGCAGGAATTCTTGCGAGCTCTTCCAGGGTTTGGTCATGAGCCACCTATGCTGAAATTCATTGGCCGAGTGCTCGGGCGCGGTTGGCAATGCGGGGGGTAATGAAGACGATGAATTCTGACCGGTTGTCATTTTCCGTCTTGCTGCGGAAAAACCAGCCCAGCACGGGAATATCGGCGAGGAACGGGACTTTGGTGTAGGACACGCCGGTGTTGCGGGTGTAGATGCCACCGATGACCGCCGTGTCGCCGTCGCGCACCAGCATGGTGGTCTTGGCTTCCTTCTTGTCAATCGTGGGATCGCCGTTGGCGCCGGTATTGGTGAAGTCGGGCGCGTTGTTGGTGATGTAGACGAGCATGGCGATGGTGCCTTCGTTGGTGACGTGGGGCTTGACCGTGAGCGACAGCTGAGCGTCTACGAATTGGGTCTGGGCGCCCATTGCGCTGACCACCGAGACGGGGATGGACACGCCCTGCGTGATCTTGG
>Ga0187889_10002431_pt1 | contig 18141 bp, 17 predicted proteins | sample June2016WEW_7_10_2_FD_132992 | JGI IMG/M metagenome (GOLD analysis project Ga0187889, IMG submission 132992) | Peatland microbial communities from SPRUCE experiment site at the Marcell Experimental Forest, Minnesota, USA - June2016WEW_7_100 | ecosystem: Environmental > Terrestrial > Soil >... | reverse complement strand
TGAAGAACTCGTGACCGAAATTCCCGTTGATGAATTGGTCGTTCTGAAGGCTAAAGAGAGCGCCCGGCAGGTTGTAGATCCCGCCGTCGTAATTGACCCCGTTGTCGTTGTAAACAGTCAGGTTGCCCGTGCCCGTCCAATTAACCGTTCCCGCGTTGGTCAGCACACCTAAGAGGAATCTGTCGGCCGTGCCCCCCAGATTCAGCAGTCCGTTGGCGGCGATGGTCAAAGCGCTTCCACTCAGCGTGCCCCCGGACCAGTTAAACTGGCCGTTGATCGTCACCGGCGAGGAAAGGCTGATGGTGCCGCTGGTGAAATTAATAGTATCGTTGGTCTCCGGAATACCGACGGGATTCCAGTTGTTCGGATTGTTCCAATCGGTCGAGACGGAACCGGTCCAAGTAGGGCCGGCAGAACGGACGGTGTTGCTGCCGAGGGCAAGCACGAGCGATGCAACCAAGGCAAAAGAGCGCGTTTTCATAGGCTTTTTTCCCGAGCTTTTTCCCGACGCATGATAGTTGTTCCTAATCTTGAATGGCTTCCGAGCGCATTGCTTTCCCTTCCGTTGCCAGGACACCGGCAAGGTTGGGGAAACCATGTACGTGTACAGCAATTTAGTTTTTCTGCTATGGGGCGTTCACCCCATACTCCGTCCGCCGCCAGACTGTCACGAGCGGTTAATGAGCTTGTCATATTCTCAGCACGCATGGGGCGCTGGGTGCAACTGGCCGATTTTTTCGTCGCGCGCCATGAATTGATCAAGGCCTTGACTTGCATCAAAAGCCTCCGAGGACTGGTGTGCGAGAAACAGCACACTTCCGAAAGCCTGGGTTTTCAGGGTCTTTTGGGCGTCGGGAGGGAAAGGATGAAATCTGCTCCCGAGCCCACTAACCCGGATATTTCCCAAGGCTCCGTGAGATTCGGCCGAAAATCTCCGCGGCAACCCTGATTTTACCGAGCTTTTCGTGCGGATGGTGGTGCGGCGTATTGCCGACAGGGTGGAGCGATTTCAACTCACGCTCGACGAGCGCCGGCGCCCGCGCGGCGGCGGGGCATGAGGGCGGATCGAGTGCAACTCTCCGCGGTCCAGCAGTTCCCACTCGACCTCCTCCCCCAGGACCAACCCATGCTCTTCTCCAATCTAGGCTCGCGCCAGGTCGTGGCCGATTTCTCTAGCGGCGCTCTCTCCACCGACGCCGGCGCCTTGCTGCTGCGGCGGGATCCCCTCCTGGCCACCGCCTGCAACAAGACCGATCCCTTGGGAGAGGACCGTCTCAACCCGGCCGATCGCGGCCTCGCCCTGGCGGCACCCTGCACCCTCAACCGCTTGGAGTTGTCCAACAACAAGCGCGCCCGCTAGCCTGCGACGATTCCGAGCGGCAGGTTGCCCGGCTCGGGGGCGAATGGATTTCGTTTGACGGCCCCTCTCCTTTGTGATGACGTCGGTTGGTCGCAGAACTGAAATCAGCGGTGAGCTGCCGGGGTTTGCTGCTTTCTCGGCAGTCTTGTTGGGTGGCCGGTTGGTTATGAAATTGTGACGCAACCTCAGTCTCCGATTTTCTTGATGATCATAAAGGCCTTTCCCAGCCTGTCTGCCTTGCTTTGCCTAACCGTGTCGAGCGAGTGGGCACTGACGGCAGAGACGAAACCGATTGCGCAAGCGAATGAAGAGGTCGAGTGGTCTGTCATTTCGCAGAAAGACTATCGAGATCCGTTCAACGATGTCGAAGTGGATTTCGTAGTGACGACACCCCACAACCAGACGCTGCGGGTGCCTGCATTTTGGGCGGGCCGTCAGACCTGGCGTGGACGCTACTCCTCGGCGACAATGGGGGTTCATCGCTTTCGCACGGAATGCTCCGACACCAGCAACGCGGGACTACACGGCGTGGAAGGGCAGGTGGAGATCGTGGCCTATCGGGGAGACAATCCGCTGTTTCATCACGGCGGACTGCGCGTGGCGGCGGATCACCGCCATTTTGCGCACGCGGACGGCACGCCGTTTCTGTGGCTCGGCGATACCTGGTGGATGGGTTTGTGCGCGCGGCTCAAATGGCCCGATGATTTCCAGACGCTGGCCGCCGATCGAAAACAGAAAGGGTTCAACGTCATTCAGATCGTGGCGGGACTTTATCCCGACATGCCCGCGTTCGACGAGCGCGGCGCGAATGAAGCGGGGTTTCCGTGGGAAAAAGACTACAGCCACGTTCGTCCCGAGTATTTCGACGCGGCGGATCGGCGCATTTTTTACCTCGTCGAGCAGGGCTTCGTGCCCTGCGTGGTCGGGGCGTGGGGTTATCATCTGCCGTGGTTGGGCGTGGACAAAATGAAAAAACACTGGCGGTATCTTATCGCGCGGTGGGGCGCGTTGCCCGTGGTGTGGTGCGCGGCGGGCGAAGGCACGATGCCTTTCTACCTGTCGAAGAATCCCGCCGCTGAGAGCGCGATGCAGAAGCGGGAGTGGACGGAAGTCATCCGTTACATCCACGCCACCGACCCGTTTCATCGCCTCGTGACGATTCACCCGTCGAGCCGCGCGCGCGACGCGGTCACGGACCCTCGCGTCCTGGACTTCGACATGCACCAGAGCGGTCATGGCGAGCCGGCCTCCCGCCACGGGGCTCTCGCTCTGGGCGCGTATCGCAGCGAACCGATCATGCCTGTCATCAGCGGCGAAGCGCGTTACGAGGCGCTTGATCTGGGCCGCAAACTTGACGCCACCGATTCGCGTCAGGCTTTTTGGGCGCATCTCATTAATGGCGGTTGCGCGGGCCACACCTATGGCGCGAACGGCATCTGGCAGGTCAACCGTCGCGACCAACCTTACGGCCCGTCGCCCGGTGGCAACAACTGGGGCACGACACCTTGGGACGAGGCGATGCGACTGCCTGGCTCGTCGCAACTGGCCGCCGCCAAACGCCTGCTCGAATCGCTCCCTTGGCACAAGCTTGAGCCGCATCCTGAATGGATCGACTGGTCCACGCCAGTGAACACGCCGCTCAGTTTCGCTGGCGCGCAGTGGATTTGGTTTCCTGAAGGAAATCCCCGCGAGGACGCGCCGGTGGCCAAACGCTTTTTCCGCCGCGGGTTCGAGTTGCCTGCTGACAAGCGCATCGCCGACGCGCGCCTGCGCGTGAGTTGCGACGACCGTTGCGCGGTCTGGCTCAATGGGGAAGCGCTCGGCGAACACGCCGACTGGAAGACCGGACGGGAGTTTGCCGGCGTGGAGAAAAAACTGCGCGCGGGACAAAACGCGCTCGCCATCGAGGCGGAGAATCGTCCCGCGCCCGTGGCGAAGAACCCTGCGGGCCTGCTCTTCCGGCTCGAAGTGCATTTCACCGACGACACCACGATGCGTGTGGACAGCGATGATGCGTGGCAGGTAGCGAAGACGGCAACTGGCGGTTGGCAACGCGGTGATTTCGAGGCGCACGATTGGGCCGCGCCGAAATTGCTGGGCGCTTATGGATGCGCGCCGTGGGGCACAATGACCAGCCAAACCCAACTCGGGCCACCGTTTTGCGCCGGAGTCACAGATGAACTGCGCCTGGTCTATCTGCTCGAACCGCGCGCAGTCCAGGTCAGCGCCCTCAAAGCGGGGACGCGCTACACCGTCGAGTGGTTCAACCCCGTGGAGGGCGTCCGCCAGCGCGCATTCGAGTTGGCCGCAGACGCGCAAGGCAAAGCTGTGGTTACACCGCCCACAGATGACACGCACGACTGGGCGTTGGTCGTCAAGCGTGAGAAACCCTGATGACCGGCGCGGTGGGCCTTTTTGGCGAGGCGGAGATTCCTGTGAGCGCAATTCAGCTTAGAGGACGAACCAGACTCCCCGGTGGATGCCGAATGAAGCGACGGACGTACAGGAAGCTCCGGGCTGAACAGCACCCAGAGCACCACCACAACATCCATGTGGTCTTGCTCGACCCCGCCGCTGGCCGACTCCGGGCTGGCCGCGCCGCCAATCCCTGTCGTGACCCCGAAAAGCCCTGCGTCTATGTGGGGATGACCAGCAATGCTGGCACAGCCTCGAAACCTACCTGGGCACGCACATGAACCTCAATTTTACGCACGGGCTTTGCCCGACATGCCTCGCGGAGCAGATGAAGGCTTTTGATGACGAAGTCCAGGTGAACAAGTCGCGCCACAACGGTTTCCCCTGAACGTTCCTCCAGGACGGAACTCGCCGCGGAGATTCCCAACGCTCCCTGGCTGGCCTTGGCAATAAAGGATCGTCAGTTCATGCAGAAAGCATGATGTTTCTGTGGAGGCCATGTCAATCCATCGACGTCGTCCTTTGCGTCGCTTTGGATAGAGAATCGCTCAATAAACGCAGAGTCTCGCCTCCCGGGGCGAGAAGGGTTCGATGCGGACGGAGTTCTCCCCGGCTTTGATCCAGCGGGTTACGTCCAGGCGGAGGGGCCGGCTGATGAAGCCGCCGGCATCCTGGCCGTTGACGGTGACACGCGCGGCCTCCTCGGGAGCCAGAGCACCGAGCTCCAGAAAGAACCGCCGTCCCAAGTCACTGGGAACGACCTCCACCCGTCCGGCGTAGGGATCCGCCGGCTCCGGTCCCACGGTCAGGCCGGAACCACCTAACCTGGCCACGGGTTGGGTGGCCGGCGTCGGAACACGCTCGAGGGCGTAGGTCTTGCCCGGCGCGGGGGGCACGCCCGCGTCACGCAGGGGCAACTCCCGGCGCGTGGGCTGAAAGACCAGGAGCGCGCTCTCGTTGGGTTCAAACGCCATCGTCAGTTCCACTTGCCGGCCTTGCCGGCGGTGGGGGACGGCCCAAATCTCGTTGCGCATCGCATCCCAGAGCTCGGGATAGCCCGCGGCCGACACTCGCAGGCGGAACGTGCGCGGCTGGCCCAGGTGGTTCTGGTTGACGATAAAGAAGACATCCTGGCCCGCCCTGACGCGGTGCAACACATGCACCCAATGATCCGCGCGTCCCTCGAGGATCTCGAGTCCCGGGTGGACGCCCGCGTCACCGGCCAGGACCTGCTGGAGTTGCTCGGGCGTCGGTTTCTCGGGCAGCAGGTAGGACCTGCCCCCGGCCGCATTGGTCCGGCAGACCGCCAGCCCGGGCTTCGGCTCCCCCCAGATTTCCCGCCCCAGCGTGGCAATGCCAGCCGCGCTCCGGCCCAGCGTTCCGGACCTGGACGGCGAGAATCCGTAGGCCAGGACTGTGCCGCCGCGTTCGAAGAACTCTTTGGCTTTGTCGAGGGTCGGCCAGGGGATGACCTCCACGGGGGGCACCACCAGGACCTGGCAGGACTCCGCGCGAAGCTGCAGGTCGCGGCCGCGGATGGTCGTGTCTTGCTCGAAGACCTCGAAGGGCAGCCAGTCACAATCGTAGAGAGCGTCCTGGAGGCTCTCGCTGAGTTGGTCGGGGGGGACGGCTTTGCCGACCTGGGCGGTGTTGCCGGAGAACAGGAGGGCAACCGGGGCGACGTGGCGGCCGCCGGTGAGCAGGAGGCTGAGCCGGCTCGTATAATTGGCGAACACCCGGTAGAGCGGCCAGCGCGGCTCGAACTGCTCCATGTAGAAATAAGGGGGGCAGTCGGTGTCCTTGGGCGCGCGTGGGTTGAAGGAATGCGGGATAAGGAAGTTGATCCCCGACACCTGCATGTGGTCCGCCCACCATTTCATCTCCGGGTAGGTCAGGTCCTGGCCGCGGGCACCGAAGATCTCGACCATGGCGACGTCGTCGGGCTTGCCGTAGGCATGGCTGACCGAACTGCCGAGCTTGGGCGTTTGCCAGCAAGGCGCATCGTAGGCGGCACGCTGGCCGGGCTTGAACTGGGAGAACACGGCGTCAATGCCCCCCATGCTGGCGTACTTTTGGAGGCGCATCAAGTCGCCCGCGCAGAACTCCGGCAGCAGGTACATGCCGGCGTGCTCCATCATGTGGCCAATGGATTGCACGCCGTGTTCCCGGCACCAACGGGAGATGCCGCCGTACATGGTCCGGCCCCAGGCCTCGGCACGGGCCTCGAGGTATTGGTAGCGGGCCGCAGCCTGGTCGTCTCCCGAAAGCTGGAACTTGTAGGCCACGTAGGCCCGTTTCCAATCAACGGCCCGTTCCGCCAAAACCCGGTTCAGCTCCGTGCCCCAGTCGCCGCGGGTCTCGGGTTCGTCATAGAAGAAGCCGGCGATGGTCTTGCCGAAGTCGGCCGGGAAGCGGTCGTAGTGGGCCTGATAGGCGGTTTTCCATGGGCAGTTCCCGAAAGGCCCGTTCGACCTCGGTGATGGCGGGCTCCTGGCTGGTTTGCGCCGGGCCGGCATCCATCCCGCCGGCCTCCGACCAGTATCCCAATCCAAGAAGGACAAATCCGACGACAAGCTTCGGTTTCATTGCAGGCGAGGGTAGGGCCAGTCAGGCTGAGAAGTCCAGAGCAGGCTTGGGGTGGGGGCCATGTAGAGCCAGTGGCATCTGCGTGTGCATTTGTTCGTTCCTTAGAGGAGTGTGATGGTTCATTGGCGATAATGCGCCATTGGTCGCTCAGGGTGTGTAGGGCACGGTTCCGTTGGCGTCCACTTGGTAGCCCCACTTCCGGATGTAGGCCTCGGCGGGCAGGAATTCGTCGCCGCTGGCTTTGAGTTTCCGAGCCAGCACGGCTTCGAGTTCCATCTGCAAGCCGCTGTGGGCGGGCTGATTCGCCAGGTTTTGCATTTGGAACGGATCGGTCTGATTGTCGAACAGCAACCACGGCCCCGCCGCGTCGCGCACGTAAGTGTAGCGCCTCGTGCGGATGCCGCGATACTCCCGGCCCCCGTGCCGCCGTTCCCACTGGCCAAACGGGGCGGGGCAAGCGATGAGCGCAGCCCCATCCGATGGGTCTTTGCCGCCGCGCAGATAATCGCTGTAGTCCAGTCCCTCTACGGTCCGGGGAACAGCCAGGCGGCACAAACCGAGAATGGTGGGCATGATGTCTTCCGAGCCGACGGGCGCATCCAGCTCAAGGCCGCGCGCGAAGGCCTTGGGCCAACTCAAGAGCAGCGGCACGCGGATCGATTCATCGTAGGGCTGCTGCTTGTTGAATTGTCCGTGCGAGCCCGCCAGGTCGCCGTGATCGGCAGTGAACACCACCAGCGTGTTCTCCGCCAACCGGGTCTGACGCAGGGTTTGCAGCAAGTCGCCCACGCAATCGTCCAACGCCGCGCAATGAGCATAGTAGCCGGCCAGGGCGGTTCGAGCCCTCTCACTAATGGCTGCCGGGACATTGTCAGGCAGCTTCATCCTGTCGGCCTGGTATTCCTCGCGATACTTCTGCGGGGCCGTCTGATACGGGTCGTGCGGGGGGCCCCAGGCCAGAAAGAGGAAGAACGGCTTTTTGCTGCCGGCGTGATCGCGCAGGTACCGTTGGGCATCCCGGGTCTGGGCCGCCGCATCGTAACCCTCCCACACGAGCTTCTCGGGATTATCGGAATAATAGACCGAATGGTTGTAGTCGTGGGTGCATTCCAGCGCTTTCCAGTAATCGAAACCCTGGCGGCGCTCGCGCGGGATGAAGGCCGACCGCCCGTCCCCATTCAGATGCCATTTGCCGATGTAGCCGGTATCGTAACCGGCCCGGGCCAGCACTTTCGCCAGGGTGAGCGCGTCGAGAGAAAGCGCCACATCATTCAGGAATACCCCGTGAGTCAGCGCGCGCTGTCCTGTGAGCAGGGAGGCGCGCGCGGGGCAGCAGACCGGCACGCTGGATACGGCGTTGATGAAACGGATGCCCTGCCGTCGAAGCGTGTCAATGTGCGGCGTGCGCACATTGGGATCGCCGGCGTGACCGAAGGCTTGCGCGCGCCATTGATCGGCAAGGATGAACAGGAGGTTCGGAGGCCCCGCGGCGTGAATTTGCCACGGCAGGAAGGCCGCCAGGGCCCCGCACATCCGGAGTCTGCCGAACACGAGTTGCGCAAGCTTTCCGAGTTTCATGCGTGTGGCATATCGCGAGCGCTGTGATTCTCACTTCACTCCTCAGCCAGCGTCAACTCGATAAACTCGAATCTCCGGCTCAGCCGTCATGAGTTCGGCGCGGTTGAACGGGAAGAAATCGTTCATGCCAAAGCAGGCCTCGGTCATCTCCGCAAAGAATTCCTTCTGGTCCAACGGTTCGGCCACCATCACCGCCTTGATGTCGGCCAGGTTGAGCGTCCGCCCCGAAGAGCAGTCAAGCTGAATGCCGCGCAATGGCAGAGAACGATGGAAAATCGCAGGTGTTGCATAAGCGGCTGGTCACTCAAAAACCACTAGCGAATACATGTCTATTTTGGGCACCACGACTTCCACAGTGCCATTGGGCAACTGCTTGAGTGACAGGTCGAGGCCCTCCGGTTCCTGGGTTGCTTTGGTGACACCGCTCACACGGCAGCGCACTTTGATGTCATGCAACGGGATGACCTCCCGCCGGGCGGTCCAAGGCCCCATCAGAGAATGATCCGGGAGCAGGACTTTCTGGTAAATCGAATGGCGCCCGTAGGAACTCTGATCGTTGAGCAGATGAACGATGGTGCGATGCTGCGCCGGTTGGCGGCGGTAAGTCACGGCCAGGATTAACGGGCCATCGGTTTCGACCGGCGGCTTCGCATCGCCCGCCGCCCATTTGGCCGCATTCACAAGAATCTCGCCAATAAATGCGTTGGGATAAAAGAACATTGCCTGGTCCAGGCCCACCGGGCTGTACACCACTCGTCCCTCCCCGTAGGCCGAGGCGAGCAAAGCCGGAGCCGCCGCGGCCTTGCCCGGTTCTCGAGCGAGCAAGACCAGTGTTTGGCCGCCTTCACGTGGGCGCACCGAAGTCAGGCTCGATACCATCTCCAGGGCACCGCGCTCCGGGGGCGGGCCGCCGGGGTTGCGCCAGGCGGTGGCCTCCTCCTTTTTGATGATGTCGTCGTTAACAATCGGGTGCTCCGGCGCGGCCAGCCAGAGACTCAAGCTTTCCTCACGCGTGGTCAGTTCGCGCGTGCTCACGTAATCGGCGTGGAAGAGGTCTGCGAGGCTGAAATTGGACCGCGGCTGGAGGGTCTGATCAAACAACCCGGTGTCGCAGGTGGCCACCAATCCACCGCCGGCTTTGACAAAGCGGCGAATCACTTCGCTGGACCGATCCGAGAGCACGCGCACGTCCGGCAGCACCAAGACACGGATGCCTTGCAGCTCGGCATTTTCCAGGTCGTATTCGCTCAGGACACGCAGCGGCAAATGGGCTTCGAACAATGCCCGAAACGCGCCGAGCGTGTGAGAGAAGTATTTGGGCAAGGTGTCTTTGCCCATCAGCAAGCGAGTCTGCTCGGAAGCGACAATTCCAATATACGGGACCGCTTCGGATTGTTTCCACCATTCTTCTCGAGCCTTCACCTCCGAGACATATTGATGGCAATACTCCTCGCGCTCAGCGTTCTCGACAAACTCCGCATAAACGCCCCACGGCGCGCCTTCCAGGCAGCGCAGCAGCAACTCCACGGCGGGCGGTGTGCCCATGGTGCCATGCGCATGCGGCTGGACCCAGACTCGCGCGCCCCGGTCATGCGACATCCCTTGCGTGAAGGCATAGACAAACTGCTGGAACAGCGCATCGCCAGGGTTATCCCAGTACAGTTCCACCGAAGGCAAATCAATGGCATTGGCATAATAAGCCGGATATTCGCCCATCGGCCAGCCCGGCTCATACCAGGTGCGGTTGGCCGAATAATTGCCATAGACCACCGTCGTGGGATTCGCCGCGCGGATGGCTTGGCGAATCTTGTTGGCGAGTTCGGCGAAGTACGCCTCGTGCCATTGCAAGTATTGCAGCGAAAGAGGCTCGCGGGGGTGAAGGTCGCGTTGGCGAGGGAGGTCACGGCCCTTTGAAAACTCTTTGAAGGCCTGGCGCGTCGCCTCATCGTAGGTGTGCAGCGCGATCGGCGAATAACCGTCGAACCAGAACCCATCGGCCTTATATTCCCGCGCCAAATAGGCAAATTGCGCGCAGAGCCAGGTCACCACTTCAGGATTGCGGAAGTTGACATAGTCCTGCGCGCGGGACCCGTCCTCGTTCACTCGGAGCCAGTCCGGGTGCTTGGCGCGGAACGTCTCGCTATGCAGCGGGGATTGCACCGGCCCGAGATAAAACACCGCCTTCCCGCCGGCGTCATGGGCGAGGTTGACAAACCGTCGCAGGTAGGCGTCGGCCTCGCTCACGATCCGGGCCGGGTAATCATTCGAGCGCGGCCCGACCCGGTCCCACTGGGCGAGGGTATTCACCGCCACGACCTGGTAGCCGGCCCTAAAGTATTCCTGGATCTGGCGCCAATCCGCCGGCGGCAGGTGCGCGATGCGCAACTCCGTTTGCACCCAGTCCACCGGCGAACACGCTGCCGGGCCCGTCGGCAAGGAGCGCGGCGGCAGCCCGTCGGTGCTGGGATTGAGGATGCCGGCGTCCTCATTGAACCGGGGACGTCCGCCGCCGGAGCCGGGATGTGACAGCTCCTTCCTCAGCCAATCGTATGCAAAATTCTTGAAGCCAAGCCGCTGCAACATTTCTGCCCGCTGCTCGGGTCCGCGCGTCTTGGCGTCAAACGGCACCACGCACCAGGCCGTGAGGTTCTGGCGATCGAAGAGCCCGGACAGATCGGCGGAGTTCGTTGACGCGCCGGGCGGCGCGACTTGGGCAGCGAGCGGCACGAGGGCAAGGGACGCTGCAAAAAAGAGGATGTTTGGTTTCATATGTGTTTCATGTGGCCAGAATACTCCTTATGTGGAATCAGGAAACAAGAGGATGCTTCTTCGCTGCCAGGGGTTCGGGCGTGGCCGGCACAGCCGCCGAGTCTGCACTTCAGAGGCAATTCTTTTTTTTCAGCTTGATCTGCTTTGATTTAGTTTGATTGGGTCTGATTCCCTTTTATTGGGACTGAGCGAAGGGGGCTTGGATAGGCCTGGGAGAGGCTTTCGGCCAAGCGATCCTTGCGGCAGGCCCTTTCGGAGCTCGAGGATGTAGGCGGCAATGTCCAGCCCCAATTCGCCGCCGCCAAGGGACTCCGCCATCGGGGCAAGTTGCGCTTGGGCCAGAAACGGGGCGCAATGGCGCTCGATAAGCTCGCTTTCGGCGCGCTTGTGCGCCTCGTCGTCTTCCCGGTCGGTTTTTCGAATCCAATTCTGGCGTTTGATGAGGGTCCGCACGGCGCGGTGGTCATCGCGGCGCAACCGAGACAGCTCCCGATGGAGTTCACAGAGGCACTTCCAGCGTTTTTCAGGGTCGGTCTCTTTTTCGAGCAAGGTTGTTGCCAGGCGCGCGAGTTCCGCCGCCAGGAAGCCGGCAAGGCGGTCACTGATTTCCTGTCCGTCCGCCGCCTCATCGAGGTCGTCAGACTGCTCGGTGAGCTTGTTCACGAGCGAGCGGGTTTCCTCCTGGCGCAACCACTCCGGGTAGCCGCCCTGCTTCCATTCGGAGAGGTTCTGCTCACTGATTGGGCGCGCGGCGAATTGTTCATTGAGGACATCCTGAACGGCTGGCAGGCCATTGAGCCACTCCACCAGGTCTTTGCCTTGTTCACCGTTGTCGATGCGGCGCGCGAGATCGTCGCGGATGGGTTTAGGCAATCGCGCGATTTTTCCATTACGAGTGCTCATATTTTTTTGTGGCGGCTGCCGCGGGCGCCCGGCGGCCGGCGCGGGGCCGGGCGTGGCGTGCAGGACCGCTTCTTTTCACGGCGGCAAATATACTGCAATGCTACACATTGTGTCAAGGGAAAAAATGCCGGCAGTTCGGATGCCGGCGTAGTGTGGCCGGAGACGGCGCCTGGATGGTTGCGCGGGGCGGTTCCGTTCCAGCTCACCCTGGCCCTCTCCCCGGGGAGAGGGAACGGTGAAGGCCAACAGTCGTGAACCCCGGAGGATGGGAATTATGGGAGGCATGGGAATTATGACGGTGCGACAGCGAAGGCCGACATTCGTGGATCCCGGAGCCGTTGGTTTCGCCTGCTGAGTGGCCGAAATTCCCCCTTTCCCTGGGGAGTGCCACCGTTGAAATAGAAGGGCAACAAAACTGACGGTGTAAAAGGGGATCTTCTTCCTCTGCATTTTCTTGGAAGGATTCGCTGAAAACTCTTCTTCCTTCTTCGCCGCTCTGAATCTTCTTCCGGCTGGATTTTCTTCCGTCGGCTCTGCCCGTTTTCGGATACTGGTTCCTTTTTATTGTGGAACCGACGAAGCCGCCGAGATCTCGACACAAGTGCCTGCACTGCAAGGAGCTGTTTCTTCCCGATTATCGGGTTGGCCAGCGCCAGCGCTATTGCCTCAAACCCGACTGCCGCAGGGCCAGGAAACGCGAGCTCCAGCGGGCTTGGTTGGCCCAGCCCGAGAACCAGCAGTATTTCCGGGATGCCAAGAACGCCGAGCGGGTTCGTGACTGGCAAAAGGAGCATCCCGGCTACTGGAAGAACGGCGCCCGCTACCGGCGCCGTACCTTACAAGACGGCTGCCCGGCGCAAGTTCCACCGGCGCAGGAAGTTGCGCCAAGCTCTGCGGGCCGTACCTTGCAAGACCTCTGTTCGATGCAAGTGCCTCTGTTCGTGGGCATTATCTCCATGGTCGTCGGCAGTACCTTACCAGACGACATCGCCAGCAGCACCCGGCGGCTGTTAATCAAGGGGCATGACATTCTGGGCATTGTGCCCGGGATGAAACTTGAAAAGTTAACGCATGAAAAAACGTGTCCTCAATCCGGAGCGACTCCGGAAAGTCCCGCCCCAGTTCAGTTGGATCGATCACCGACTGGTGCAGGAAAATTACTTCCTCCGCTGTGATCACTCGGCCTGGGCGCTCTACCTCTTCCTGACCAGCGTCGCTGATGCGGAGGGCCTGAGCTACTACTCGGACGCCTCGCTAATGCGGCGCTTGAAAATGGATCCGCTGGGGCTTTCGGCCAGTCGCCAGCAACTGGTCCAAGGCGGGCTCATCGCGTATGAAAAGCCGCTCTACCAGGTTCTGAGCCTGGAGCCAGTTGGCGCGGCACGCTCGGGTCCGACCAGCGTGGGAGATCTCTTGCGCAAGGCGCTGGGAGGTCAGCCGTGATCGATTATCAAACCTATTGCCAGATCCGGCACCTGTTCACCGAAAAGCAACTGGGCCTGCGGCAAATTGCCCGCGCCCTTAAACTGGGTTTGAACACGGTGCGCAAGTGGGCCCGGCGAGAGAGCTTTAAGCGAGCCCCTCTGCCCAAGCGCCCCAGCAAGCTCGATCCGTTCAAGGGCGAGGTCATCCGCCTGTTGGAACAACACGATTACTCGGCCCAGCAGATTTTCCAGCAAATCCAGGAACGCGGTTACCAGGGCCGCTACACGATCCTGGGGGCGTTTGTGCATCAGGTGCGTCCCAAGCCGCGACCGGCTTTCCTGACGCTGCACTTTGAACCGGGAGAATGCGCCCAGGTGGACTGGGGTTGCGCCGGTTGGGTTCCGGTAGGTTCCACGCGCCGACGCCTTTCCTTTTTTCTCATGGTGCTGGCATTCAGCCGTAAAATGTATCTGGAGTTCACGCTGGCCGAAACGCTGGAGCATTTTCTGTCCTGTCACCAGCACGCCTTCGAATACTTCGGCGGGGTGGTGCGCCAGGTCTGGGTCGATAACTGCAAGGTCGCCGTTTTGAACCGGGCGGCCGGCTCCATTGTGCTCAACCCCCGCTACTTGGATTTTGCCAACCATTACGGCTTTCAAATCCGGGCTTGTGGCGTTGGGCAGCCCCAGGAAAAAGGACGCGTCGAAAACGGAGTCGGGTATGTCAAAAAGAACTTCCTCAACGGCCTGGAGCTGTCGGATTTTCAAATCGTTAATCCGGCGGCGCGGTATTGGCTCGACACCGTGGCCAACGTGCGGGTCCACGGGCAGACGCAAAAAACGCCCCAGGAACTCTTCGGCCAGGAGAAGCTCAAGCCCCTGCACCCGGTGCCTTACGAAGCCGCTGTGGTGGACACCGTCCGGGTCAACAGCCAGTTCCGCATTAAAGTGGACGGCAACCGCTACTCGGTTCCCTGCCAGTACGCTTCGAGCCAACTCACCCTCAAGCGGCACGCCGGCCGGCTCCTGGTTTATGACCGGGACAAGCTGGTGGCCGAGCATGTGCGCCGCTACGACCGCAACCAGGATTACGAGCTGCCCGACCACGTCGCGCCCTTGCTCCTGCACCGCAAGAAGGCGCGCGAGCAAAAGCTCTTCCTGCGCTTTTTGGCCCTGTGCCCCAAGGCTAACGATTACTATCTGCAACTGGAGCAACGGCGCCTCAACCCCAAACATCACGTCCAGAAGATCGTCGCTTTGAGCGAGCTTTATGGCACCGAGGCCGTGGCTCGCGCCATGGAAGATGCCTTCACTTATCAGGCCTTCTCCTGCGAATACATCGCCAACATTCTACAGCAGCGCCAGCGTCCGGCAGAGGAACCCGGCGCTTTGCACCTGACCCGCCAACAGGACCTGCTGGAGCTGGAACTGCCCGCTCCGGATCTCTCCATCTACGACCCCAAGGACCACCCCGACTCCCCCATTAACCCATGAAAGACGATCAACTGGTGACTGACCTGCTCTACCTCAAACTCCCCTTTTTTCGGGAATACCATCAATCCCTGGCCAAGGAGGCGGCGGAGAAAAACTGGACGCAACTAGACTTTTTAAGCCGGCTGGTCGAGGGCGAAGCGCTCCGGCGAAAGGACCGGGCGACCCAACGCCGCATTCAAGCGGCGCACTTTCCCGTCATCAAAACCCTCGAACAGTTCAACTGGACCTGGCCCAAAAAGATCAATCGCGCCCACGTGCAAAATCTCTTCCGCCTTTCCTTCCTCCAGGACAAGGCCAACGTGATCTTCATGGGCGGCGCCGGCCTGGGCAAAACCCATTTGGCCACCGCCCTCGCTTACCAGGGCTGTCTGGCCGGCCACACGGCGTTGTTCACCACGGCCATCGACGTCGTCAACACGCTTACGGCGGCACAATCCACTCACCGGCTCAAAGCCGAACTCAAGAAATACCTCAGCCCGAGCATCGTCTTGGTCGACGAGCTGGGCTATTTACCCATCGACAAAACCGGCGCTGATTTGCTCTTCCAGGTCTTCAGCCAGCGCTATGAGACCCGATCGACCGTCGTCACGACCAACCAGGCTTACAAAAACTGGGCCAAGGTCTTCAACAATGACGCCACACTGACCTCTGCCCTGCTGGATCGCCTGTTGCACCACGCAGAAACGATCACCATCGAAGGAAGGAGCTACCGGATGAAGGACCAGATCGAAGAGCCATAACCTCAGAATGTTACAGCCGTGCGGGCCGGTGGAAAAATCCTCCGGCCTTTTTCATGCCGCCTTAAGCCAAAACTCTGATCCCTTTCCTGATCGTCAGTTTTGCATCCCGTTCGCGCCAACGCTGACAGGGAGAGGGCAGCAGTGAGGGGAACGTGGCGGCGCTTTTTCGGACCGACCTCAGCACCAACAATATGCGCCCTGCCTGAACAGTTACAGAAAAGGGGGGGGGGGGACGGCGCGCAGGGCTGCTGTTCTAGAGTCTGGCTCCGGGGTATCGTTGCGGCCTCACTTCCCCTTGCGGTTTGGTGGCGGTGGTGGCTGGGGCGGCGGGTGCCGAGGGGCGGAGCGGCGGCGTGGCGGCGGCTCGGCAGGGCGGCGCTTGAGGTCTCTCCGGGCAACGGCCGGGCTCGCTCGTTACAGATCCCTTGGATAATTCATGCTGCTCGTTCGCCGGTGCTTGCCTCCCCGGTCAGTTGCCGAATCTCCGCCTTGCATACTTCTGGCACGTCGAGTACCCGAAGAGGAAGTTGGCTGAGTGTTGCCCAGCATTTGTCACGGCTTATTGCTTGTTCTCTGGTTATCGCATCCCTCACGAATATCGCGGTGGTCCTCGACAGGCCAATTGAGATGAGCGTGACAAGGACTTTGTCCCGCGCCCCGAATTCAATGTATAGATCCAGGGGCGCGATGCGTTCCTGCAGGTCGTGCTTGCCGGTAAATGCCAAGTACTCGCTCAGGGTGTCGATGTACGCTTTCAGGTACTTCACGTAGGTATATCGCAGCGTCTGTTCTACCCCTGGTCCATCCGCGCCGATGGCGAGTTGTGCCAGATCCTGGACGTGAGCCTGACCAACCCCTACCAGGCCATTGACGTGGGCACCAAATGGAACGAATTGCACCTGGTCCGGAACGTCTTTGCCTGCCCGTTGAAGACCGGTGTTTACATTGACCAGTGCACCGACATCGGCCGCATCGAGAACGTTCACTTCAAGCCGAACTTCTGGACTCGGATGGCCTTGAAGCCCGGTTTCCCGGGAGGCGACCTTAAGGCGTGGCTGGAGAAGAACCTGGTCGGCTTTAAGATCGGCAAGACCGATTGGGAGTTCATCAGCAACAGCTTCGTGATTTTTCCACGCATCGGCTTTCACTTCGACGACTTTGGCCACGGCCCTGGCAACGCCGTCATCACCCAGTCCGGCACGAGGGAGGCAGTTCACTGGTGCTGAGCGCGTGCCATTTCACGGGGTGGGACCACGACGGCAAAGGGGACCCCTGCATTCGGGCTTCGGGCCGACACTTGATTGTGAACGGCTGCGAGTTTATGGATGAGGGCAAGCTGGCGATCACCTTGGACAAGGGACTCAAGGCGGCCACGGTCCTGGGATGCACATTCCGGGTGCCAAATGCGATTCAGGACCAGTCGGGTGCCGATGTGGAAGCCGGGCTGAATACAAATGCCTGATCATGAGCCTTTTCAAAGTCGTCATCCTGCCACACGGTTTTCCTTCGACGGACAGCGAGCAACAGATTATCCGCCAAGCCGGCGGTTGGGTCGTCGATGGCGACCAATTGCCGAGCGAAGCCGCTGCCTTGCGAGAGGCTGAGGACGCCGAAGCCATCCTGGTCCGGTGGACTCCGCTCACCCCGGAGCACATCCGCCGGTTCAGGTGCTGTCGGATTATCGTCCGCTACGGAATCGGTTACGATAACGTGGACTACGAAGCGGCAACCGCCGCCGGCATCCTCATCGGCCATTGCACCGACTACTGCGTGGATGAAGTCGCGACTCATGCCCTGGCGCTGCTGTTGGCCTGCGTGCGCGACGTTGCAGCCACACACCAAAGAGTCGCCGCCGGCGGCTGGAACGTCACTCCGCCGGTGCGCCAACGGCGCCTGGCCGGGAGCACCTTGGGACTGGTCGGCCTGGGGAATATCGGACGGGCGGTGGCCCGCAAGCTCGGTGGCTGGAACCTGCGCCTGTTGGCGCTCGATCCGTATGTCCCACCAGAGCAGGCCGCCGAACTGGGAGTGGAACTGGTGGACCTGCCGACGCTCTGCCACGAATCAGATTATGTCTCGATGCACGCGCCGCTCCTGCCGGAGACCCGTCATTTGATCGGGCGACGAGAATTGGCGTCGATGAAGCCTGGAGTCATGCTCATCAACACTGCCCGTGGACCGTTGGTCGATGAGGCGGCGCTGGCCGAGTCGCTGGCGAGCGGCCACGTGGCTGCGGCTGGCCTGGATGTGTTCGAAACAGAGCCGTTGGCGCCCGGTTCGCCCTTGCGAGAGCATCCCCGGGTGATTGTGAGCGACCACGCCGCGTGGTATTCCGAGGATTCGTTAAAGGAGCTGAAAAAGAGCGTGGGAGAGGAAGCGGTGCGGGCCTGTACCGGTGGTTTGCCAATTGCCATTGCCAACCCGGAGGTGCTGCACAAACTGGGCCGTTTCCACGAGTGGAGGCCCAACTACAACGCGCAATGGCGGGCAAGGCGGGCCGCGTTGGCCAGCCAGTGCGGGGTCCCTCCCTGCCCATCCCCCTGACAAACAGGTCGATCTGCCCGCCAAAGCTCTGGCCCGCCAGCACGAAGGTGTGCTCACCGTCGCTCATGGCACGGCTAGTGACAAAGTCCCGAAGGCGATGAAGGGGTGGGGTGGGCAAGAGGGTCGCCCGATACGCCGCCATGCCCGCCACGGCGCACAAGATGGAGCCGTATATGAAAGGCGGCCGAACTGAACACCAGCAGCGGCACCCATTGGCCCCGATATTCGGCAACATAACGCAGCACTCGCCCAACGGCATTCGCGTTTTTCAGATAATGCTTGGCAGCCAACTCCTCATCGAATCGCTCCCGCTCGCAGGTGGGATGCG
>Ga0187889_10002429_pt1 | contig 18144 bp, 20 predicted proteins | sample June2016WEW_7_10_2_FD_132992 | JGI IMG/M metagenome (GOLD analysis project Ga0187889, IMG submission 132992) | Peatland microbial communities from SPRUCE experiment site at the Marcell Experimental Forest, Minnesota, USA - June2016WEW_7_100 | ecosystem: Environmental > Terrestrial > Soil >... | reverse complement strand
CTTACGTCTATGGCTGACATCTGACTTGCCTTGCTGAATTTCGGCGGTATGTATTTCATGGTAAAATCCTCCTTGTCTAATCTTTACTTATAGGAGAATTATACCGAATTTCTTATGTTATGTTAAGTGCATAATTCCGAAAAAAGAAATGATGAAGCTACCAAAAAATAAAAGAGAGAGACTTCACTATTTGCCGCCATCACCAGATAGGTGGAAGCTGCGCTCATTAACATATCAAGGATTTGCTGATGCCATGGCTATCCAATGGGGTGCCTAAAGAACACCAAATTAGTCACTTGTCGTCAAGGGAGTCAAGCGTATAATTCCCATAGATTGAATCAGGTTCCATGGAAGGAATGAAGCGATTATGGCGAAGGGAAAGAAAGCTCCGAAGTTTTGTTTCAAATGTCAGAACAGGCTGGTGGACGGCGAGAGGGATATTTGCGATACCTGTGCGGGGAAGGAGTGCCGGGCCATTATTGGCAGAATGACTATCAAGGAGGTGGATTGGATCGTTGATCTCGCGATCAGAGCGGAAATCTGTGGAGGGAGGGTAGTGAAGCCATGAAGGTCATTTGTTCTCAGATATTGTGCAATTTTTTGGACCGATTCTTTAAAGACAGGGGGATACGATGACCGTCCCGAATGCTATCTGGTCCGGTCTGACTGCTGAATGGCTGTGGTACAGCTTCGGGGCCGCGGTCGGCATCATCCTGGCTAGCTTTATGATTGCTTTTGTAGCGTTCAACTTATGGGGGCCGGTGATAAAGGCGGCGAGGAAGCCCGAAGATGTCAAAAGTGTCACGCCTGACACAGTTAAGAAACCTTAGGGAGGTATAGAATTTCCAGGAAGGAGGGATTTATGCCGAAAGAAAAGAAAATCGTCACGCTCGAAGAAGAGAGGGCAAGGAAGCAGGACGAAGTCGCGCAGGCCGAAGCCGAGAAGATAATGCGCGTCATCCATGCCTTTGGTACTCAGGACAAAACTGTGGCCGTGGCGATCATGATATATCTGTTCAACCAAATCGTCCAGGCTCTCTATGTCCAATCCGAAGGGAACGTGAGGATTCACTACGAAGATATCATGATAAAACACCTTCGCCAGGCGACCAAGCTCATCATAAAGATGCTGGCCGACCAAGATGCGAAGAACAACTGAAGGGAGAAGAACATGTTGATAGTTAAATCAGTTAAGCCCGGACCAGGCCGAGTCATCCTGGAACCGTACGTGGGGACCGAAGAGACGGAAACCATGAACAAGAAGTCGGGCATTTATCACTTGCAGGCGGGTAGTGAACTTTTATGCCGGGTTCTGAAGGGTAAAGTCGTCGCTGTTGGTACACAGATCAAGGCAGAGGACCCGCAGCCGTGCCAAGTGGGTGACTGGGTGGCCATCGGAAAGAACACGCAGGTCAGTTTTATTGTGGACGGCGTAGAGTACTGGGAGACGTTCTGGTCCAATATTAAGGCCGTCCTGACCGTCGAGGAAATTACCGACGAGGAGTACGAGGCCAAAATGGCCGAACTGAGACATATGCAAGACGAAGCGGAGAAGATCAGGAAGGGAGTGTCGAAGACAAATGATGTCCAAGAAGCTGCCCCGCAAAATCCAGCATAAGTCATCAGGAGGCGAACCGTCGAGAGAGTACGTCTCGCGACCTTTAGATGAACTCGATTACATGATTTTCAAGGTCCAATATGAGCATCCGGCTATTGGAGACGTTAAGACAGCTAAATTTCTCAATATCAACAGATCAACGGTGGCTGAGCGCAAGAAAAATCCCATGTATCAGCTCTATGTTGAGGAGAAGACGCGGCCCATTGCCAGGCGAGTGGAAGAAGGTCAGAAAATCGGCTTGGATACTTTAATGGCTGAATGTAACGCAAAAGACAAAGAGGGCAAGCCGGACCATCAAGCCAGGGTGGCCGCGGCCAGAGAGCTTGCCAAGCCGGCCTTGGCTCAAAAGTTTATTGTGCAACCGGCGCCAGCAGATCCGCTGGCCAGCATTGCATTTAAGAGTGCAAGAGATATGACGGAAACGGAGATACAGCGTGCCATCGATCTTGACGCAGGAGAAAATCAAGGAGATAAAAGCGGAAAAGACGGAAAGGGAAGCCGCAAGAAGTAGCCTTCTTGCTTTTGTCCGTTATGTGGATCCGCGTTTCAGAATATCCTATCATCATGAATTGGTGGCGGAGCATTTTGAAGCTGTGGAACGCCATGAGCTGGATGTGTTGGTCATCAATATGCCACCACGGTCTTCCAAGACGTGGCTTATCACTAAAAATGGTTCATCGTGGTATATCGGTCGCAATCCCACACATCAAGTTATTGCGTCAGCCTATAGCGATGAACTCGCCAAGGAATACGGGCGGGATGTCCGCAATAAAATAAACAGCCAGGATTACCAGAATGTTTTTCCTGTGCAGCTTTCCGAAGATTCCACGGCAAAAAACAGATGGCATACGAGCCAAGGCGGCGTTTTTATATCTTCTGGGATCGGCGGGGGTATCACTGGCCGTGGCGCTGATCTTGCTGTCATAGATGATCCAGTCAAAGACTGGGCAGAGGCAAAGAGCGCGGCGCATAGGAAGCGTAATCAAGATTGGTTTGATACGGTCTTATCCACTCGTCTTATGCCGAATGGCGCTATTGTGCTCAATATGACGCGCTGGGATTTGGAGGATCTGACCAAAACGGTCCTGGAATGGTGTCAGCAGGAGAAGAAGCGTTTCAAGCACGTCAAGATCAAGGCGCTTGATGAAAAGGGCCAGTCCTATTGGAATTCATGGTGGCCGCCTGCGAAGCTGACCTCCATGAAAATATACCGTGATCCGGAGAAGTGGCTCGCACTCTATCAGCAGGAACCCATCGTTAATCAGCATTCCAAGATGCAGCGCGGATGGTTTAAGGTGATCCATGAATTGCCGAAGGATTGTACTAAAGGGGTGCGTTCGTGGGATGTGGCAGCCACGGAACCGAAGCCAGGCAAGGACCCGGATTACACATGCGGATGTAAATGGTTTTATAGTGAAACGCTCAAGGGCTATATTATCGCCGATATGATTCGCGGCCAATGGTCTCCCGGTGACGTGGATCGCGTGATGCTCAATGCAGCCAAGGCGGATGGGAGAAGCGTGGAAATATGGGAAGAGCAGGAAGGCGGATCCTCTGGGGTAAACACCTACACTAAACGGGCGCAGATGTTCGCCGGTTTTACTTATCACGGACAGACAATGAGCGGAAAAGGATCAAAGGAAATACGAGCCAATCCCCTGGCTTCGGCAGCGCAGGCCGGCAATATCTACGTTTTGGCTGGGCCGTGGCTTGACGCTTTTTTTCAAGAGATCGATTATTTCCCCAGTACGGTTATGCACGATGACCAGGTGGATGCCGCTTCGCTGGGGTATTCAAAGATCACGGGAGATGGCTCAACTGGCATGATCGATTGGGCGCGGGAAGAGAAGCGTTTATGGAAGATCGCTGAACAAATAGCCAGGAGAGAGAATATTGACATGGATGAGGCTGTGAAGATGGCCAGGAAGGGAAAGACTTGAGGTATTGTCAAAAAGGCAACTGGTGATATAGTTTAGATAATTCAAGCAAGGGACTCTACCCTTTGCGCCGGAGGGTAGTGTGCCTGGACGCGACGACAACGTAGGACAGCAAGTAGACCTTTCATGGATGACCATGGCGGCCGGCGCCATCAAAAATATCCCCGGAAAATTCCTCAATAGTTTCGGCAAGAATGTACAGACGGTAATTCCCAGCATCAAACAAGACACGAATTTTTCACCGCTCCAACCTTTACCCCCACAGCTTCAAGGCGACAGGAGACGGTACGATCTGGAAGTCGGAGAAAACGTCTCATACATCCCTCGCGGCAAAGAACGGTATTCAGCCGAACAACTCCGTAATCTGGCAGAGAACTGCACTCTGCTCCGTGGCGCAATCGAAAATCTTAAAGACACGCTTTCTCTGGTAAATGGGACGATCCAATGGAGGGACAAGTCGAGAAACAAAAAAGACACGGGCAGTGACCCGAAAATAAAGGCGGTCATGGATCTGTTCCATAAACCTGATCATCGCCGGTTCTTTCCTCAATGGCGCCGGGAGTGGGAAGACGACATGCTGGTGATCGACGGCGTGGCCATAGAGATCGAACGCGACAGGATATACAGGCCATGCGGCTTTCTTACCATGGACGCGTCCAGTATCAAGACTCTCATTGATGAGCGCGGTCGCATACCCTTGCCGCCGGCTCCAGCCTACCAGCAGATCATCAAGGGAATTCCAGGTGTGGATTTTCGCATGGATGAACTCGTGTATTTTATCCGCAATCCCAGATCCTATAAAAACTACGGCTTCAGCGCTGTGGAGATGACGGTCATCATCGCCAACATGGCCATCCGAAGGGATATTCAAAACCTTCAATGGTTCACCGAAGGTACGATCCCGGACGCCATTGCTTCCGTGCCGAAAGAGTGGGGCAAAGAACAGATCATGGAGTGGCAGGATTACCAGAACTTTCTCATGAACAATACCGCCATGCGCCGTAAAGTGATGTATGTGCCGGATGGGACAAGATTCGATTCGGTCAAGAAGCCGATCATCGACAACACCGAGAAGTTCGATGAGATGCTTGCCCGCGTGTTTTGCTGGATCGTGGGAGTGCCGGTGCAGCCGCTTGTCAAAGAGATGACCCGCGCCACGGCCGAGCAGGGATCCGCCACATCAAAACAGCAGGGTCCCTATCCCATGCTCAAATCGGAAAAGTGCATCATGGACCATTTGATCTATGCCATCGATCCTGCTATGGAGTGGGTCTGGCTTGAAGAAGAATCCACCGATCCCAAAGAACGCAACGATATCGACGTGGCCAGCGTTAAGAGCGGATTGAAACAAATCGACGAGGTCCGCCAGGCCAACGGGGATGGACCGCTTGGTCCGGAATGGCAATCGCAATTCATAAAGCCTGTGAATGCGGCTCCCGCTTTCGGCGGCGATGAGGGAGGCGAGAAAGTTCGCTCCGTAAAAAAAAAGTTCACCGCGTATGGAAGCGCCGTCAGGTTCAAAGTTCTGAAATAGATTCTCTCGCTCACAAGATCCATGTTTTCCTTGAACACAAAGCCCGCACTGCCATCCAGCATATCGAACATCATATGGCAACCTCCCGTAAGGCCGCGGGGGATGACAATGACATGCGGGCTGATGAAGCTGTGAAAAATCTTGATTTGGGAACATGGGAAACCCTGGCGGTGGAAGTTGAACCCTATCTTCTCGATGCCGGCCGCAAGGGCGCGAAACATATCCTGGCGCAGATCGTCCAGGCGGATGAAGGACTGTTTGATCAGGTGGACCCGATCGTGGTGAAATACGCTTCTGAGCGCTCCGCCGAGCTTGTGGGAATGCGACAGCTTGCCGATGGACGTCTCGTGAAAAATCCGAACGCGGAGTGGGCGATATCGGATTCCACAAGGGACATGCTAAAGGGATCCGTCAAGAGTGCGTTTGAGGATGGCTTGACCAAAGAACAGCTGGCCTCTAGGATTATGGCGTCAGAAGGATTCAACGAAGATCGTGCTTTAAATATTGCCAGGACCGAATTGTCCATGGCGAACAGTTATGGTAATAAACAGGCTATCAAGGAGACCGGCCTTGAAGTCGAGAAGAGCTGGCTTGTCAGCAACGATCCAACCGTTTGCGAGGACTGCCAGGACAACGCGGATGCGGGGTGGATCCCCATGGATGAGAATTATCCCAGCGGGGATGACAGTTACCCCGCGCATCCCAGCTGCCAATGCGACGAGATATTCCGTGAGGTGGGTGGTAAAGAGTGAAATTCTATAACGATCTTAATATGACCATTAAATTCTTTCAGGCTGTGGATGAAGCCTATCCCTCCGGATCCAGGGATAAATACTATCCCGTAAGCACGGATCTGTGGAAGCGGATCATCTTCGGCATGAGGATAACTCCCATAAAAAACATGCATTTTTATGACCTGCATCTTCAATGGATGACCCGCCTCAAGATAAAAAATTAATACCTCCCCCTTTGCAAAAATAGATTCGGTGATATATTTCACTTAACTTAAGGAAATAACTGTTAGGCAATTCACAGGAGACTCTACCTCCCGGGATGCAGAAGGTAGAGTCTTCTGCATTTCGGGGGCGTCTCCACCAGGAGATGCAATGCCGGAAAAAGTTGAAGTTCCCACACCGATACCCTTCAGGCCGGCCATCACTGTTCGTCCTTCAAAACCCACAAGGCGTTACCTCGAATTCGCGGCAACCAAAGTGTCCAAGACCGATGACGGATGCCGTCTCGTCGAAGGGTACGCGACCCTGGATACCCCGGACAGCGTTGGAGAGACAGTGACCAAAGAATTTGTTCTCGGCGCCAAGGACAAGTATATGGCCCGCGGCAATGTCCGTGAGATGCACCAGATATGGGCGGTCGGGAAATGCCTTGAAGAAGAGATCGTCGAAGAGGGCGACGTCACATCCTGGTACGTGAAGACCAAGATCGTGGATCCCGTGGCCATTGCCAAAGTGGACGCGGGGATATATACGGGTTTTTCCATCGGCATGGACCGCATCAAACGCGACCCCATGGACCGTAAGCGCATGATCTCCGGGGACATCGTGGAGATCAGCCTGGTGGACCGGCCCATGCATGAGGGCGCGAATATCACCGGCATCGAACCTTCCAAAGTTTACAAAATCTATGACGGCGATGAAGAGCTTGAGAAGTCGGAGAAAGCCGCCAAAGCCAAAGACGCCACGCACATCCAATCCGTTCTATTCGCCAAGAGCAAGTTCAGTAAAGCCGAAGCTGCCAAGTGGTTAAAAGACCATGATTTCGACGGGACATCCGTCGACGAGAAAGAGGACACGCTTCGGTATCGCCAGCAAGACCCCGGCAAATTCAAAAGGGGGTCATTCCGCACCATTAAATTGACCGACGGTGTGCAAGCCGTCATTGGACATCTTAAATCCGAAGGGAAGGGAGAAAAGGTAATGGCTGTGAAGGTGTCAAAGCCAGAAATGGTGAAGGCCATGTATCACATCCAGCAGCTCTCCGCCCTGCTTGAAGGAATGCAAAGCCTGACCGGTTCATTCACGAACGAGCAGGTCTGGGAGAAGGACGAGAACGATCTCCCCGGAAAGCTCGCCGGGATATGCAACAACATCGGCGACATTCTTATCGACATGACGGACATGGAGATCAAGGAGCTGTTGGAGCAAGTGGAACAGACTCAGGCCAATTACGCTGAGGCGCTATCACAAACCGCGAAAGCGGCAATTTTAGGAAAAGGAGAGACGGAAATGACTGAACAAGAAATCAAGGCTTTAGTCGACGGCCTTATAGCCGGCGTGTCCGAGAGTAACAAGGCCATGCTCGCTGAGGTCATGAAAGGAAATTGGGATTTCAAAGCCCATAAAGACGCGATCAAGAAAGCGCACGCCGACTATCTTGACTCGCTGGAAGAGCACAAAGCCGGCAGGGCGACCAAAGAGGACTTGATGAAGGCTCATAAAGCCTACAAAGAGGCTCTGCGGAAAGCCAACGTCTCGGATGCGCCGGATACAGACGAAGACGATGACAAGGCAAAGAAAGCCAAAAAAGACGCCGATGAAGAGAAGGCCAAGAAAGTGGCGTCCCTGGCGAAAACTCTTGGCCTGCCTGAAGACGCTCCGCTGGAAGAAATCGTCGTGAAGGTGGCGTCCATGCCGACCGGCGGAAGGAGTTTCGGCGCCGGCGCGGCCACAGGCGATCCTGCCAAGAGCGACGAAGGATTGGAAAGGATCCTCAAGGCCGGTACTTCCAAGGTCGACGTGAAGCCGACCGATGAGCAGTTGGAACTTCGTGAGAAGGCGGCCACCGCCCTGATCATGAAGGTCCACCGTGGCGAAGTCACCACGGAGCAGATCAACAAAATGGCTTCCAATCTTGAAAGTGCGGGTCTAGTTCTCTAAACCCAAAACCTCTAAAGGAGGACGAATAAAATGTTCAAGTCAGGAATAGGACACGGAGGCGGCGGGTTAACGGATTCCACCATCAAGATGGTGGATGAAGCCATCGCTCTTTCACAGCAAGGACCGGAGGCCATCAAGGCGATCACCCAGGCCACCGGATTGATCGGGTACGATCTGGAGGCTCCCGCGAAGTTCCTGGTGCCCCTGATCTCTCCGCTCCGCAATAAGTTCCCACGGCTCAAAGGACCGACGGGTACCGGCGCCAACTGGCGTGCGTTCACCTCGTTGACCAACACGAATGCGACCGCCGGAACGCCGAACAAGCTCGGCGTTTCCGAAGGCAACAGGAACCGTGTCATGGCTGAAACGGTTACGTCCTACCTTGCCAATTACAAGTCCCTGGGCATGGAAAACAACGTGACCTTTGAAGCGACCTATGCCGGTGAGAATTTCGATCAGCCCCAGGCCCGCATGGTCAAGAACCTGCTCAAGCTGTTCATCAAGGAAGAAGAGCATGTCCTGCTCGGCGGGAACAACACGCTGGCGCTCAATCCCAGCGGAGCCACCACAACCCCCACTTGCGGCGACGTGGCCGGCGGCGGCACCCTGCTCCACGACACGACTTACAGCGTCATAGTGGTCCCCCTGACCTATGACGGCTTACGCTTTGGAACTGTGAGTGCGACCGGTATTTACCAGACGTATTCCAGGACCAACGCGGACAGCTCGGTGGATGCCACGATCCAGGGGTTCTGCGGCAGGAAATCAGCGAACCAGACCCAATACTGCGCCAACGACGGAGTGGATGACCACTGCGTCTCGGCCTATACGCCTGTTGTGAACGGCGCCATGGGTTACGCGTGGTACATCTCGTCCACGGTCGGCCAGGAACGTCTGGTGGCCATCACGACCATCAACAGCGTCCTGATCACCGCCGCTCCTGCCGGAACAAACCAGTTGGCATCCGCTCTCGCCGATACCGACACAAGCGTTGACCCGTTGCTGTTTGACGGCGCGCTGGCTTTGACCATGGGCGCAGGGCAGACCAATCCGGCCGGAACCACCTCTGGCGGATTCGTGACGCACTTCGCCACGGGTACTCCCGGAACCGGCACCACGTTCACGACCGATGGCGTGGCGGGAATTCCAGAGATCGACGCGACCCTGGAATCCATGTTCACCACCTACCAGCTTGGTCCCAAGACCATCTGGGTATCCGCTCCCGCGATCAAAAAGCTGACCCAGCTTTCCCTGGGCGCGGCTGGCGCTCCGCTCCTGCGTTATTTCCAGGACGTGAACGCCGTGGCAAAAGGCGTGATCGACATGGGCATGGTGATCGGAAACTATTTGAACAAATTCACCCAGTCCTATATAGCCTTCAGGGTCCATCCTTTCATGCCTCAATCGACGGTCTGGATGGAAACCGAGCAGCTCCCCAACGGGATATATCCGGAGAACGACGTGGAATCAGTCCTCGCCGTCCGGTGCCGCAGGGACATGTATGAGATCGACTGGCCGCTCCGCTCCAGGAAGTATGAGGCGGGCGTATACAGTGATGAGGTCCTGCAGCTTTACGCAGGCTTCTCTCTGGCCGTCATCGACAACGTCGGAGGCTTGAGCTAACAAGACGGGACACATCATCCCAATAAACAATCCGGTCGCCTCCGGATGTGCGGAGGCAGACCTCAAAAACAACAAAACTCGAAAGGAGTTCCATGACCGAAGAAGAGAAAAAGGCAATAGCCGAAGCCGATGCGGCCGCCAGGGCGGAAGCCGCAGAAAAGAAAAAAGACGAAGAGAAACCCAATGAAGGCATCGCCTTCCAGGTGTTCTTTTCCAAAACAGACGACCGTGCGATCAAAGCTTTCTCTCACGGGAAAAAGAGCTTGAAAGCTGAGAAAGACAAAGGCGGCAGGTGGATATTCAAAGGAACCCGCTCTGATGCGGCAGCCATCAGGGAAGGCCACCACGTCGTCATCGTTTCAGACAAGTAAGTGAGCGGACCACTAGACAGCGGCGGGCAGGAGAACTCTGCCGCCGCTGTTCCTGTTTTGAAGGTGAAGGTGGCGGTCTGCTTCCAACAGCTCCTGATAGACGGCGTGACGTATGACTCGGACCCCGAGGGATATTTTAGGCTGCCTAGAAAAGCAGTGGACTGTCTGGATAAAAAATTCATCATCATCGGAGAAGTCAAGTGAGCGCACCACAGTACACGACTCTGGCGAACCTGAGAAGCTTTTTGAAACTGAAATCCAATGAGACGGCGGACGATCCGCTTTTGGAACTGATCATCCCATGGGCGACCGGCGTGATCACGCGATATCTTCATTACGACCTTTCTCAGACAACGTATACCGAGGTCCGCAATGGCTGGAATCAGCAGGCTATAAAGACAAAGGTGCGTCCTATCATTTCCGTGACCAGCGTGATTATAGGGACATATGCCGTGCCGGCCGCCACGGCTCCCAACACTCCAGGCTATCTGTTTGACCAATTCATGATCTATCTGACGCCGCATACCTGCCGGGTGTTTGAGCGCGGCGTGCAGAACATAAACCTGGTTTATTCAGCTGGCTACGCAATTATTCCTCCGGAGATAGAGTTCGTGGCCTTAAATCTGGCGGCCAGAGCCTATAAGTCCACCGGCCGTATCGGAATGAAAAGCCAGTCCATGAACGGGCAAACTACAGCCTCATATGCCGACGGCGAATTGACAAAAAACGAAATGAAAGTTCTTGATACTTACGCTCTTGTTCCGGTGCAGTCATGATCGACGTCCAGGTGGATACCTCAAGGCTCATTGCCAGGCTGCAGAATTTCACTCCCAAACTTGTCAACCGGCTATCCAGAGGAATGAACCGGATCACCATGGATATCCAGTCCAGCGTTAAGGCGGACAAGCTCTCCGGGGATCCTCTGAACCGCAGGTCCGGCAAGCTCTCGAATTCCATCCACCAAAACGTGGTGGCTTATAACACCGGAGTTCTTGGCCAGATCTATTCGACCAAGGAGGCGCCCTACGGCCGCCTTCACGAATACGGAGGCCGGGTGGAGAGGATGATGACCGTGGCGTGGGGTAGACGCGTGAAGAATCCCCGCAGAATAACGGCCAATTATCCGGAGCGGTCTTTCATGCGTTCGACTCTGTCTGAGTTCCATGAGCAGTTCAGACAGATGATCATCGATTCGTGCGTGGAGGCATAAGGTGCAGAACAGGCAGGCTGTATTCACAAACTTATTGAGTGCGCTCAGTGCGGTGCTTACTCCGACAGGAATCTTTCCTCCGGATCCAGCCGTGAAGGTGACCATGGATTACAGATCCATAGAGACTGACGAAAACGCCTCTATGCCGGCTGTTTATGTGGTGGTCCTTGATGAGCCTCCGGTTCAGGACAGCGATGACCCGCCTATCGAGAAGATCAATTTTCACATAGAGGTCCACATGGATAAGGACAACCTGATAGACAAGGACGCGACCTCAGCCATCTTTCCCATTCTGGATGCCATCGACAAGGTCGTGGGACGGGAAGCCAAAGATAAGGTGACACAGAGAGACCAGACTCTCGGCGGCTTGGTGCGGTGGTGCCGGAGATCGGGACCCACTAAGTATTTTTTAGATGTCATGGCGACCAAGTGCGCGGTAGTTGTGCCGTGCCAAATACTAAATAACCACTGAGGCGATATGCAGTTCACTTATGACGCAGGATATGTGTTCGTGATACCGGACCCGACGCAGGATCAGACGCCTATTTTCATAGGCTCACTGAAGGAAATCACCCTGGAGGTGCTGGCCACCTTTAAATATGAGTCAAGTCAGCTCCTGTATAAGTTTCTTCCCATGCTGTCTCAGATGAAGATCACAGGAATTGCCAAATTCGCTGCCTTCAACGGTCGGCTGCTCGGACCTCTTTTCTTTTCGCAGGCATTGTCCACCGGTTCAACGATGATGGCCCCGTTCGAGGACGATACGGTCCCGGCCGCACCCGGACCCTATACCGTCACGGTACAGACGCCTGCCGGCGGCACGTTCTCAAAGAACCTCGGGGTGTTCTATAAGGCCACCGGGCTTCCTCTGAAACTGACGACAGGTGCGCCGAACCAGGGGCAATACTCGGTCGCAGGGGGGATCTACACGTTCAACGCGGCCGATGCCGGCGCCGCTCTGTCCATATCGTATCTCTATACCGTCTCGGCTGGCTACAGCTTCAACCTGGACAACAAGTTCATGGGACCGGCTCCTCTGTTCAGCCTGGTCCTTATGAACCAAAGCGAGGGCGAGCAACGGGTGGTTCAGCTGAACAACTGCGCGTCAAGCAAACTGGTCATGCCGCCCGTATGTGAAAAGTATGAAGTCAAAGAGTTTACGTTCGAGTGTTTCGCAACAAAAGACAACATCGGCCAGGTCGGAAACTTTTCAACCGCCGAATAAAAAAGGAGGTAAGTCATGTCAGAAGACGTAACAAAGATTTTTAATCTCGGCCCGGCCTCGGTCACCATCGGAGGCACAGAGGTTGGCCACACGGACAAGACCGGCGTGAAGGTCACCATCAAGGGCAAGTTCGTGGATGCCTTCGCCAGCAAGTACGGCGAACAGGCTGCGGTCAAGAAGTGGATCGCGGGGACCAAGATGGAGGTCGAGTTCTCGCTTATACAAACGACCTTCGCCAACCTTCCGGCATTCATCGCTGAGGCGTCTTATGTGTCCTCGGCTCCGGGAGTGACGGAAAAGGTACAGTTCGGCCGTACCTCCGGGACCCCCGTGTCAGGAGTATCTCTGGCGCTGGTCTCGTTCATTACCAGCAATACGCCGGCATTTGATTTCCACGCCAACAACGCATTCCCCGTGTCTACTCCGGAGATCGTCTATACCGGCGACAAGGAGCAGGCTTGGAAATGCAAGTTCGATATCGGCATCGACGAGGCATCCGGAGCGGACGGCTCCTGGCTGGGCACATTCGGCAATGCCGCCGCGGTTTCCAACGTAGTGGCGCCGACGGTTGTCAGCGTCACGCCCGCAGAGGGAGCGGTCGGGGTTTCCGATTCTCTCGCTGCTGTGACATGGACCTTCAGCAAGGCCATGATGCCCGGCTCGTTCAATACCCAGAACGTCGAGCTGTGGAAGGACCCGACAGGCGGCGGAGGCGGTACGGGCTATCGGGTGGCAGGCACGGTGTCCGTGGCATCTAACGGACTCAGCGTGACCTTCGCGCCATCCGGCGCGCTCGGAGCAGCACAGAAATACGTCGCCATGCTAGGGAACGGCATCCTGGCGGCAGACGGCAACGCCCTGGCTCCCTACGCCAGCGACTTCACGACCACATAAAAAACCACTCTGAGGGAAGGTCATCAGCCTAGTGAGGGTTGACCTTCCCTCATACAAGTCTTTATGGAGGCAAGATGGAGAGCAAGCTCATGGATCCAGGCATACCGATAACCTTCCGGGGTAAAAAATATATAGTCAAAAAGATGAATATGAAACAGTTGGAGAGGTTCGCGGATGTCATGATCAAAGCCGCGGACGCTGGGCTGTTCGATGAAGTAAAGGATCAGAAGCAGAACTTTGCCACCCTCAAAGGTCTCACCCACTACTATTGCGACCTGATAGGCATATCGACTCCCATCAACCGGTGGGTGGCCCGCAAGGCAAATATGGACGACGTGAAGGCCCTCATGGGGATCGTTTGGGGGCTGAACGGCATGAAGCCAGACGTCCCAAAAGCACCGGCCCAGGGCAGCCTGGGCGAGACTGGCGCGAAGTCACCCGAGACGCAGTCCGCAATCTCGACAACCTCGCAGCCAGGACCATTGTCTGCACCGGCTGGTCAGTAGACCAGATTCTGGCCGTCACCAGGGACGTGTGCGACCTGATAGTTGAGCAGGCGGACCGGATGCATGAAGAGGAAACCTCGAACCTGGCCGTGGCCTTCCATGACCCGAAGGCGTTCTTTGAGGCGATAAGAAAGCGCAGCGAGCCGCCCAAGACGTGGAACGACAACATCATCGAGCTGGCATCGTACCTCGGCGGAGAGACCAAGACGGTCCAGAAACTGAGAAAGCAGAACGAGCTTTTCAATCTGGTGGAAAAAGCAAGACAGAAGGAGCAGCAGTTAAATGGCTGATAACGGAAGCAACGCAGACGCAGACGTCATAATCGCGTTAAAAGCGACAGTCGATCAATTACGGGAAGACCTGAAGGAAGCCCAGAGCGCCACATCTGATTTTGGTGATGGCGTCATGGACACTTTCAAGGAGATAGGCGGCCAGCTGGTGGCTGCTTTCTCGGTCTATAAGATCGCTGAATTTGTGAAGGACTCGGTGGCGGCCTTCGGAGACTGGGAAGAAGCTCTGGAACGCCTCGGCGGGGCCATCAACCGTTCCGGCACATCCTGGGATAGCGTCAAGGACAAGGTCGTATCCTATGCCAAGCAGATAGGAGAGACCACAAAGTTTTCGGACGACCAGGTCATCGCTTCCCTGAATGCCATCATGGTCAAGACGAACGATTACTCTTCCGCACTTCAGCTCAACAACCTGGCCATGAAACTGTCGAAAGCCACTGGGGAAGACCTGGTGACCGCGGGCGGTCAGCTCGCCTTGGCCTACGAGGGGAACACACGGGGATTGTCGCAGATCAGCAGGCAGCTGGGTATCACCGGAGCAGATACGAAAGATGCGGCTTCGCTGTTTAAGGACCTTCAGGCAAGGCTGGAAGGCGTAGACGTCCAGGACAAGAACCTGAACACGACGCTGGCCGAGAACACTCACGAATGGGCCGAACTGGAGAAGGAGGTCGGCGGCGGACTGAAGTACGCCGTCCAGTGGATCTCCGTCGGCATCATGGACATCCTAAAGGCGCTCGAATCCCTTCCCACCATCATCGGCGAGACAGCGCTGGAGTTCACTGCATGGGCTAAGGAGATAATGGGGAACGTAGGCAACGTGGCCACTTTCATGACCGAGGTCTGGAAGCATCCCGTGGATGCCTGGCATAACATGATGGAGCGTAAGAAGGCCATCGCCAAGCAGTACGATGACGACATCCTGCAGGCCGAGAAGGTCACAGCGGATGAGCTATCCGGCATCTGGGAGAAGCACGCCGGAGCCAATCTGAACGACATCAACGTCACGCCGAAGGCGAAGTCTGGTAAAAGCGAAGGAAAAGAGGACCATGCCGCCGAACTGGAGAATCTGAAGCTCCACAACAGAGATATTCTCGAAGATGACATGGCGACACAGGCAGAAAAACAAGCTCTACTGCAGCAAGAGGAGAAGGCTTCTCTCGACGTGGTGAACAAAGAGGAGGCCGCCGATAAAGACCACAATAAGAGTTCTCTATCCTACGAGAATGAACGGCTGAAGATAAAACAGGACTATGCCAAGCAGATAAAAAAGCTGGCGACAGACGAGCCAAGTATCTGGCAGCAGGTGAATAACCAGCTGGTCAACCAGGCAAGGGTGTCATCTTATCAGATAGGCGATACGTGGGCGCAATCGTTCGAGCGGATAGGAGAACTTGCCAAAAATCATCAAGTAACGATGACAAATGTCAACAAAATCATCGAGCAGTCCTTCGTGGAGCTAGGAAGGGCCATGTTCAAGAACGTCGTCAATGCCATAGCAGGAGGACTCATTCAGCAGGGGAATGCGGATCTGGCCTTGGGAGTAGCGGCAACCATCGCCCAGAACTACCCGATGGCGGCCATGGACTTTGCCGCAGGCGCGAGCCTTGACGCAGCAGGCGGCGCCATGATGGGGCTTGCGACCGCCTTCCTCGCAGAGGGCGGTATTGTGGACCGTCCGACCAGAGCTGTTATCGGAGAAGCCGGTCCAGAAGCAGTCATGCCGCTCAGCCAGCTGAATAACTATGGCGGGACGACCATCGGGGATGTGCATCAGCACAACCACTACAATTCAGCTCCCAGCAGATCTGATGCCGGGGTCATATCCCAGACACAGGCCAGGGCGCTCATGTCCATGCTTCAGCAGGTATACCTGAGGACCGGACAGAAGAACTCGGGAGGATACTGATGTCCACCAAGCCGCTTATACAGGTCAACCACACGCCCGTCTCCACGGCCAACTGCTTCCAGCAGAACTACCCAGGCGCCCAATCTTCGTCCGGTCGTCGGGGGTGGTGGAACACCAACCTGCCTGCAGTCGCAGGGGCGGTCAACGCGGCTATCCAGTTCAACCAGTGGATAATCGCCGTAGGACCGTTCAACTTGTCACGGTTCTTGGCGTTTAATATTTCGACCGGCCAAATATCGACCGTATGGAACCTGGCCTTCAACTCGGCACCTATGGGACTCGGGACTGACGGCACGTACCTGTACGTCGGCGGCTCTTTCACTCAAGTGACCATAGCAGGGGTTGCATATAACACCATCAACGGCGCTCCGATAAACGGCCTCTGCCGGTTCTCTGCCAACGGCCAGCTCGACCAGACCTGGAATCCCCAGCCGAACGCCTCACCGTCCATCAATGTATTTTGCTACAACCAGACTCAGCAGACCATGATGGTGGGCGGTTCCAACCTGACAACCATGAGAGGCAACTCCACGGCGTACTTCGCCTCGATATACGTCTCCGGTATCAACAGCGGGACCATAGACTACGAGCTGCAGTTTGTTGGCTTAAACGGCCCCCTGAACGTCATCCGGTACGACTACATCAACAAGCTGATATATCTCGGAGGGAACTTTACCCAGTGCGGAGGCCAGACCAGGAACAACGCCGCGCGGATCATCGAAGCCGACCCGTCGTTGACCTCGTGGAATCCGAACCTGAACGGCGTGTGCAACGACATCCTTATCGATTACCTGACCAATACGGTGTACCTGGCCGGAGCCTTCACGACCATCAACGGCGTCAGCAAGAACTATGTCGGGGTGGTAGACAACGTCCTCGGTACGAGCGTATCGTCCTGGTACATTAACCCTAACGGGACCGTGACGAGCATCGCCAAGTGGCACAGGACACTTTTTCTGGGTGGCTCTTTCACCACTTTGGCAGGGACCAGCAGGTCAACCGGCATCGGGGCCTGCGACATGTACACCGCCAACGCCCTGGATGCATGGACTCCTGGAGGCGGGCTTGGGTCTCCATCCGGCATCTTCGCCGTGGACAAGACTATCTACTCGTTCGGTACGACCTCGACGTACCTGGCCTGTCAGCCTTATCCGAGGTTCACCAATACCAATACGGTTTATTACAAACCGACAACTGGAAGCGATTCAAACGCGGGGACTTTAGCTTCACCTGTAGCAACACTAGCAAAGGCGATTTCACTTTTAAGCAGTTCATTTATCTATGTAGTTTGTCTTGATTCATCGGTTCAAAACAATGGAGCGACAATAATAAATAACGGATACATCAGGGGACTTTTCGCGGCTGATGGTCAAGCTCCTACTTTTCAAATCATCCGGGGATGTATAGCGGGAACCTATGGGGCAAGGTCTACAGGTAGAACTCAAGTAAATTCAACGATAAATTATTATGTAAATTCCATAACGGGAAATGATTCAACAGGGGCAAGAAATAATCCTGCATTGCCTTTTGCAACGCCTCGAGGAGCTTTAGCAGATGGAAGTCTTACAACCGGGGACACTATTCAGATCATGGACAGCGGGACGTATGTTTTTAGCGGTACAGTTACAGTTTCCAAAGCGGTTACTATCCAAGCTCTTTTAGGTCAGATACCGACTTTCCTTTGTACAACGAACTCAAGTACGCCTGTTTTTTCATCTGCATACGCTGTCAATTTGTATGGGATAACTTTTTTAAGCACAAATTCATCTCAGTATGGCTTGACGCAATCCGCAGGAGCGACAAATATTTATGATTGTACGTTTATAGGTTTTACCGCTGCTTATTACAGCACCGCTACATCGGTAAACGCTACTTTTTACAACACTTATTTTTATAATAATAATTATGCGGTCAATGGAACTCCCAATTTTGTTTTCAATAATTGTTATTTGAATCTGTCTGGTAATTTATCAAGCGTTGGGGCTATCTCTTTAAATTCTGGTAGTCCAAACTTGTCTTGTACGAATTGTACCTTTGATAATAGTCTGTTTTGCCATATTTTATTTTCAACGGCAGGGACATTAACCTTAAGCCAATGCCTTTTTCTAAATACCAATAATTATTCACCTGCTT